>Ga0066710_100003646_pt1 | contig 13242 bp, 13 predicted proteins | sample GraSoiAngelo_159_FD_79666 | JGI IMG/M metagenome (GOLD analysis project Ga0066710, IMG submission 79666) | Grasslands soil microbial communities from the Angelo Coastal Reserve, California, USA - 14_1009_16_40cm | ecosystem: Environmental > Terrestrial > Soil > Grasslands | place: USA...
ATGAGCGGGCCGCTGGAGGAGCTGCTGGCGCGCGTGCCGCGCGATGCCGTCGACGACGACCAGTGGAGCGATTCCACTCCTCGATCGTGCGGGGCCTGCCGAAGGTCGCGATCAGCGCGAGTGGCGGCTGACATGCCGCCGCTTTGGCCAACCGGCGGCTTCATCGAGGTAGGAGCCGATCATGTGGGAGAGCAGCCGGCGCTGCTCGCCCACCCGAGTCTTCTTCGCACCAACGGCGTCGTAACCCATCGTGCCCCGCAGCTGCTGGCTCAGCGCGAAGCCGCGCAGCGCGAGGAACACCGTTGCGGCGAGATCGGGGTCATCCGCCACGGGATCGAGGGCTTCGCCGATCAGCCGCCGCAAGTGCTGGTTGGAGCGCTCGGCCACCGAGCGCATCGTACGTCGCACGTCGGTGCTCGTGTGCGGGTCGTGATCCATGTTCAGGAGGATCTGTAGGTAGGCGAGGTAGCGCGGTGTCCCGTAGTGCTCGGCTAGAAGCGACAGCAGCTCGTCGACGCGAGCTGTCGCCGTCGCACCTTCGATGGCCGCGCCCGCGACGAGGTCGACGAATCGGTTCGCGCCGTCCTCGAGCACGGCGAGCAGCAGCGCTTCCCGCGTGCCGAAGTGGTGCTGGATCACGCCCCATGTCACCCCGGCTCGACGGGCGATCTCATTGCTGCTCGCCCGGTAGAAGCCACGCTCCAGGATCGACGCCACGGCCGCTTCGAGCACCCGCTCCCGTGTTGCGACGTCGACCTCGCGCCGCATGGCTCTCGCCCGCGGGGAGCCGGCCTTCGTTGACTGCACCACAGCTCGCATGCTAGTCTTCCATAGTAGTCACTATGGCGCTCGAACTTGCGCCAAGGAGGTGAGCACGTGCGACTGGTTTCGGCGGGACTCCCACGTGCGCATCGCGCCCGAGCAGATCAACGCCAACCACGTCTACGGCATCTGAACACAACCAGCCGCGCGGTTCAGCGCTTACGACAGACGTAGTACACGTTGAGGATGTCCTCCGGGACCCGCGTGGTCTCCACCGAGGTGAAGCCGGCCTCGCGGAACATCTCGGTGGCCTTCTGCTCGCCCCACATGGTGCCGAGACCGGCGCCGTCGAGCGCGAGCGACACGGTCATGCAGTGGAAGGTAGACACCGAGTAGAGCATCGGCGCCATCGGATGCTCGAGGTTCTCATCCACGTTGCTCGAGCCGGCGACATCGACACACAGGAACACACCGTCGGGCGCGAGCGCGTCGGCGATTCCCTTGAGGACGACGTCGGGCTTGGCCTGGTCGTGCACCGCGTCGAAGACGGTGATGAAGTCGTACTGCCTTGTTCCGTCGAGCGTCGCCGCGTCCTTCACCTCGAAGGTGGCATTGGCCAGACCCAGCTCGGCCGCCTCCTTTCGCGCCGCGGCGATGGCTCCCCCGGAGAAGTCGAGGCCGTTGAAGCGGCTGTTCGGGAACTCCTTGGCCATGAGGTTGATCGCGTGGCCTTGACCGCAACCGACGTCGCACACGTCGATCCCCTCCCGCAGCCGGTCGATGAGGCCGTCGACGAGCGCGAGCTCGCCGCCGATGAGCGCGGCGTCATGGACCTCCGCGCTCATCTCGGCCATCAGCTCCTGGAACTTCGGGAAGCGTGAGTAGGGCACACCTCCCCCGGCCCGGAAGCAGCTGACGATCTCGTCCTCCACCCCGCCCATCAGCGCGGTGAACTGCGCCAGGCCGGCCATGTTGCCGGGACCGGCGGCCCGCGTCAGCGAGGCCGCGTGCTCGGGCGGCAGCACGTAGGTGTGGTTGCCCGGGTCGTAGTCGACGAAACGGCCCACCGTCATGGCGTTGAGCCACTCGCGCACGTAACGCTCGTCGAGGGCCGCAGCGTCGGCGACCTGCGCGCTGGTCGACGGCGGCAGCGTCGCCATCGTGTCGAACAGGCCCGTGCGATGACCGACACTCGTCATCAGGCTCAACATCGACGCGTTCATCAGGCCGATCATGCGCCCGGCGAACTCCTCTGTCTTTCCGGCATCGAGCTCGGTGGTCGTCACGCTCGTCCTCCCTCGGTGAGTTGTGCTTCGAGTGCCGCGAGCGAGGCAGGACGCTCGAACTGGTTCATCGTTGGTCTCCTTCGCGGTACGAGAGCAGCTTCGGTACCTGCTCGTCCGCCAGGAAGCCGAGGAGAAGCTGGTTGACCACGTGCGGCTTCTCCATCACCAAACCGTGCGAGGTGCCCGGGACGACCGCGACCTGGGCATCGGGAAGCGCCCGCCGAGCCGCCGCCAGGTGCTCGAGCGTCATCCCACCGTCGTCGGCGGCGAGCAGGAGCGTCGACGCGACGACATGCTCGAGGTCGGCGATGTCGACGCCGGTCTCTCCGGTCCACAGTGTGCGCAGCTTGTCGAGGACGACTCCGAAGTGGCCGGGCCCGTCGGGCGACACCGCGCCGTACAACTCCACGAACGGCGGCGGGGCGGTGTCCACCGACATCGCGGCCAGGAACGGCACCAATCCCGGAGGCGCATCGGCGAGGGTCACGTATTGGTCGATCCACACGAGCTTGCGCACGAGCTTCGGCCGCCGCAACGCCACCAGCACACCGACGAGAGCGCCGTCGCTCCAGCCCACGAGGTGGGCCGACTCGATGCCGAGCGTCTCCATGAACGCGATCGTGTGCCGCGCCATGTCCTCGTAGGTGATCGGCCCGTCGATGTCGGGGGTGCGTCCGTGGCCGTAACGCTCGGGCACGTACACCCGGTACTGCTCGGCGAGCGCGGGGGTCTGGGGGTCCCAGGACTCGGCGGGACACAGGCCCCCGTGGAGCAGGATCACCGGCTCGCCCGTCCCGGTCACCTCGTAATAGGTCTGGACCCCGCCGACCTCGACGTAGTTGCCGTTGCGAGGGTGAACCCCTTGGGTGGCTGCCTCGCGGGTGGGAGCCTCGTGGGTGGTCGTCATGTCGTCTCCTTCAGCCGGAGCTGTCGACGACATCGTCCTCGCCGGGGCGGATGGGCACATCCGTGGAATCACGAGTTCTAAGGATCAACTCGGCCCGACTGCGCGCGTTGAGCTTGCTCAGCAGCGACGAGGCGTGCGCCTCGACCGTCCGGATCGAGACGTACAGCTGCCGCGCGATCTCGGCGTTGGGCAGTCCCTGGCCGATGAGCCGCAGAACCTCGGCCTCTCGTGCGGTGACACCGTGCTTTGCGAGGTTTGGCGGCACAGGTACCGCGGCGCGGCGGCGCCGCGGCACCGCGCCACCGGCGTCGCGCAACGCCTGCCGGACGCGGTCCGCCTCGAGGCTCGCGCCGGCTGCGTCGTAGAGGTCGAGGGCCTCGCGTAGCCAGCGGGCCCGGGCCGGCCCGCCGATGACGTGTGCGCCGACGACGCGCATCAGTGCGATGTCCAGCGGCATTCGATCAGGGGCGCCGGCAATGGCCGCGTCGAGGCCGTCGGCATCGCCCGCGAGCAGGGCCTCCGCCGCGGAGACGAGCACGGGTCGGCTGTAGAAGCGGGCGAGGTCCGGCGTCGCGCGTGCATCGGCGAGCGCGGCGGCGGCGGCGTCCGGCCGACCCGCAGCGGCCAGTGCCCACGGCAACATGCACAGGCTCGGCATCGGGACGACGCCCGGCATGGCGCGCGCCAGCTCCGCGCTCCGCTCGAAGCAGCGGATGGCCTCGTCCCAGTGGCCGGCGCGAAGTGCGATGTCGCCCCGCATCGCCGCGGTCTGGAGCAGCAGGTCCGGCGTGGGCGCGATCGCTTCCGCCTCGGCCAGCTCCTCCTCGACCGACTCCACCAGATGGCTACGGGTCATCGCGTGCGAGGCCACCAGATAGGCGAGCTGATCGAGACGCAGTGACCGGCATCGGGCAATGGCGTCGTCGAGGAGCGACATCGCGGCGCCGAGGTCGCCGTAGACGGCGAGGGCGATGGCGAGGTTCTCCTCCGCCCAGGCGAGCTCGACGAGCGACCCGGCGCCGCGGGCCAGCTCGACGGCCTCGCGGAGGCGTTGCGGCGGCTCGCCGGCGAACAGCTCGACCTTGCCGAGCTGGACCACCGCACGGAGCTGCGCCTGGGTCCTCCCCGCCGCCAACGCGTCCCTCGCTTGCCGTGACCACGACCCGCGGGCCGCCTCGCGGTCGCCCGTGAAGTCGAAGGCGCGGCCCTCGAGGTCGAGCGCAGCCAGCCGGTCGTCGATGCCGGCGTGCGGTGACTCCAGGACGCGGTGCGCACAGCCGAGCGCTTCGACCGCGTCCCCGCGAACGAGTGCCAACCGACCGGCAGTCAGGATGAGCGGGGGCGAATCGTCACCCTCCGCGAGTGCGACGGCAATGATCGCCTCGGCGACTTCCGGGCGACCGGCATCGAGCGCGCAGGATGCGCGGCGGAGGCGGCGCTCGGGCGTGTCACCCTGCTCGGCGACTGTCGCCTCGTCGAGGTCGAGGGCGTCGGACCAGCGACCCTGCGAAGCAAGCGTTCGCGCCAGCGCGTCCGCCGCCGCCGCCCGGACCGACGCCGCTCGCGCGGCCGAGACTGCGGCGGAGGCCGCACGCTCCGCCGCGAGCAGCGCGTGGTCGTTCAGCCAGCCGTCGGCCGCGACGGCGAGTGTGGTCGCGACTTCGTCATGCGCGCCGAGCGCCATCAGGTGTCCGGCTCGGCGTTCGAGCGCCTCGGCGTCCACAACGCCTTCACCGCTGAGCGCCGCCACGGCTCGACGGTGCATCGCGTCGACGAGGTGCGGGACGGTCGTGTCGAGCACCGCCTCGCGGATGATCGCGTGACGGAACGCGGTGGAGCCGCCGCTCGTCTCCAGCAAACCCGCCCGGACGCCGGCAGCCAGTGCGTCGGCAATTCGCGCGTCGTCGGCGTCGGCAACGGCCCGCATCACGATGGGGTCGAAGTCGCCGACCACGGCGCCCGCGACCACGACCTCACGCTGCGATTGGTCGAGGAGCACCAAACGCGCGTCGACGAGATCGCGAATCGTGCCCGGAACCTTCCTCGCGCCACCGCGCCACGTGGCACCCGCGTCGTCGACGTGCACTGTTCCCATGCGAACGTGCCCGCGGACGAGCTCTTCGACGAGCAGCGGCACGCCGTCGGTGCGTGCGAGGACGTCGGCAACGAGCGGCGACGGCGGGTTGGCGTCGAGGAGCGCGGCGACGAGGTCGCCGACGGCTCGTTCGTCGAGCGGCAGCACCTCGATGACGTCGGCGAGACCGTCGCGGCGCAGGAGCCGCGCCAGCTCGTCGGCGTCGCGCGACTGCGACGGACGCATCGTCCCGACGAAGGTGAGGCCCTCGACCCGTGCGTTCACGACGTAGCGGATGGTCTCCAGGCTCTCGGGATCTACCGCATGCAGGTCGTCGGCGATCAGCACGGCACCGTCGGTCGTCGCGATCACCGCGCGAAGCAGTTGGACGACGCCCTCCAGCGCGAGGAGGCGACGCTGTCCGGGTTCGAGCTCGGCGGCTGCCGCCACGACCGGCCACTCGGGGAGCACCAACCCGAGACCCCGATCGAACGGACCCATCGGATCGGTCACCGGGTGGGTTCGCAGCCATGACCGGAGCGCGTCGCTGATGACGCTGAACGCGGCCGGCGTCGCGATCGGCGCCCGGCCCGACAGCACTGCGATCCCCAGCCGCTCGGCGACGGCCGCCGTCTCGCTGACCAGCCGTGTCTTGCCGATCCCACCCTCGCCGACGAGAAGGGTGCACGTGGCGCGACCGACGCGGGCGTCGTGCACGGCGCGCCGCAGCACGTCGAGCTCCGGATCGCGGCCGACCACGACGGAGGCCCGGGTCAGCCCGAGGTCGCCAGGCATCCGGACAGTCAGCTGCGCTACGACTGGTGGTTCCACGGATGTGGCCCCGGGTCGATTCCGGCACGATCATCCCAACCAGGGCCACGCCGGCCTCGAGCAAGGGAGCACGAGATGTCCCTCGAAGATGTGATGCCGATCGTGATGCAGTGGGCGACCGCCACCGAGGCGCTCGCGGCATTGGGAGCCGAGCTGAGAGCCGGTCAGCCCGGCGTGGAGGTGCCGCCCGAGATCGTGGCCGCGCTCGAGGCGGTTTCGACCACCGCAGGCATCACCGATCTCGCGGAGCTCGCGCCTCCTCAGCAGGCGATGCTCCTCGGCATCATTCGCCTGTACCTGCACCAGGCGGTGGAACTGGTCGACAACCCCGACCGCGCCCCCGGATGGACCTATGACGATCCCGCCATCCTCGACGGGTTCGGCCGAGGGTCGGCGATGATCCCGGCGCTCATCGCGGCAGCCCACCCTGATCTCGCCCAGGTCACGAGCTTCCTCGACGTCGGTACCGGGGTCGGGCTGCTCGCCGTCGCCGCTGCCAACGTGTGGCCGAAGGCCACCGTCGTCGGCATCGATCCCTGGGAGCCGGCGCTCGAGCGGGCTCGGCCCAACGTCGCGCAGGCCGGGCTCGAGGACCGCATCACCCTCCGTCGTCAGGACCTCGCCACCCTGGACGACGTCGACACCTACGACTGCGCCTGGATACCGACCTTCTTCCTCACCGAGCCGGTTCTCGAAGCGGGGCTCGCGGCGGTCGTCCGCGCGCTGCGCCCGGGCGGCTGGGTCGTGCTCGGACTCAATCGTCAGGCGCAGGACCCGCTCGCCGCGGCGCTCGCCGCACTTCGGTGGACTCGCAGTGGCGGCGGCTCGCTGGACGGCAAGGTCGCCATCGACCTGCTCGTCGCCGCAGGATGCGACGAAGTGCACGGTGTGCCGCCGGCCGGGCCCGCTCCGATCGAGTTGATTCTCGGTCAGCGCCCACCCTCGTGAGCGACCGGGATGTCATAGCGCTCGACGTAGGAGGCGAAGCGCTCGGCGATCTCGCGCTCGGCGAGGCCGAACTCGGCGAGGTCATAGCGGTGCTCCCCGAACCTGCCGCTGCGGTTGTCGGCGACGTATGAATCGACGGCGGCGCGCGCCTCGTCCGTGAGGCGATCGCCGAAGGCCTCGTAGATGCGTGCCACCGTGTCGGCCGGGGCCTTCAGCAAGTCGTCGTACTGCACATCGAGGACGGGGTGCTCGGGATGAGCCGCCCGGAAGGCGTCGATGCGACTGATCGATGTCTGCAGCATGGCCGTCCAGTGGTCGGCGATGTAGCGCCGGTGGTCGAAGTCGCTGAAGGTCGCCGATAGCGTGTGGATGAGGCTGCACACCGAGCCGCAGAGCACGACCGGATCGCGATGCAGGAGCACGAGTCGGGCGTCGGGGTAGACAGCGGTCAGCGCGTCGAGCGCGATGGCGTGGTGCGGGCTCTTGAGCGTCCATCGCCCCCGTACGCCGCCAGCTTGGAGGACCTGGAGCACGAGCCGGTGATACTCGTACGCGGAGCGCTGATCGACCGTGCGTAGCCACCGGCCGTAGGTCGGGACGTTGGCGATCGCCTCCCACGACAGGCTCTTGAAGTCCTGACTCATGACCGCGATGCACTCGGTGGGGCCGTCGGCCTCCTCGTGGTGGACGGCCGCCATCTTCGGATTGAGCTGCTCGAGCACGCCGGCGCTCGCTCGGACGGCGTCGACCCGGGGGCCCGAACGGAAGGTGGCGGGCGTTGGTGGCGGCGCGCTGTCGCCGGCCTCCCACCGCAACAACGCACGGTTGCCGGGATCTTGATCCAACAGGTTGCTCAGGAACGTCGTCCCCGCTCGGAACATGCCGATGACGATCAGTGGCGCGTCGATGCGTTCGTCGTGGACGTCGGGGTGGCGGGCGGCCCAGTCGACGACCCTGAGCCGGTTGGCCAGGCTAGCGACGATGGTCCCCTGCACCGCCATCACGCCGACATCGTTGAGCTCGGCCTCCGAGAAGGCCGACTCGCAGTAGACACCGAGACCCTCCCGGAAGTCGTCGCTCCCGAAGTCGTCGAGGCCCGTTTCCTTGCAGGCCTCGGTGACGAGGTCGTCCGCGCGCGTCACGCCGGGAGGGACAGATCGACGACGGTCCGGCCGCGCGTGCGCCGCTGTTCGTGGTCCTCGAGCGCGGCGGCGACCTGCCCGAGGCTGATGCGCCGCCCGATGAACGGACGGATGGCACCTTCTGCGACGAGCTTGCCCAAGGCGGCGTGCACCTCTTCTCCGCGCTCGGGCGGCGTCGGTACGACGCCGAACTGCCGCATGCCGAGCGACGCCGGCATGTAGGCGAGCAGCACGCCGACCACGGAGAAGTTGCCCATCGACACCTTGCGCAACGGCCTTCCGGTGAACCCGGACTCGGGGTCGTCGTTGAACCCGACCGGGAGGTAGCGGCCTTCGTAGGCGACGCAGGTCCAGATGGTCTCGGTACCCGGGCCCCCGACGAGGTCGCACACCACGTCGGCTCCGCGCTCGTCGGTGTGGGCCATCACCTGCTCGAAGATGTCGTCGGACAGGTGGTCGATGGCGAGCTCGGCGCCGAGCTTCCGACACAGCTCGCCCTTCTCGCGCCCGCCGGCGACGGCGATCACGTGGGCGCCGGCGGCCGCGCCGAGCTGGATGGCTGCGGTGCCGAGCGAGCTGGCTCCGCCGACGACGAGCAACGTCTCGCCGGGCTGGAGCTTGGCCCGGACGTGCAGGGCCAGGTACGTGGTGTGGAACGGCAGCAGGAACGCAGCCGCCTCGATGTCGTCGAGCTCCGACGGGGCGTCGAACACGCTGCTGACGGGGGCCAAGGCGGCGTCGGCCATGCCACCGAAGGACAGCGCGCACATCGCCACGACGCGGCGTCCGATCCACTCCTCGGCCCCTGCCCCGGCGGCGTCGACGACACCGCACACGTCCATGCCCAGCGTGAACGGTGGCTGCGCCATCACGCTGGCGATGCCTCCACGGCAGCGGGCGATGTCGCCGAAGTTGACCGCCGCGGCGGACACGGCGACGCGCACCCCACCCGGCTCGACGTCCGGGACCGGGATGTCCTGGACCTCGATGACCTCCGTGGGCCGACCGTGCCTGACGACTCGAACCGCTCTCACCGGGCCTCCCAACCACAACGAGCAACGGTCGGTCTACCACTGGTGACACCGGGCGGACGCGGCCGCGCACCCCGGCGACGACGGCCGGCCGTGGCTCTGCTTCTGGTGGCTCCGCCGGCGCCGCGCCTGATCCGTCTTGTCAGGTCGGACAGGCGAGTCGACCGGCTCCGAGGTAGTACGGGCCGGAGTCGGTCGAGCCGGCGTCAACCGCGATGACGTCGGCGCCGAGGGTGATACCGCGTCGAACGGTGTCCGCCGGGAACCCGCCACCGAGCATCCCGACAGGCACCAGGACGCGAACGAGCGGTTCGCTCACCGTCGTCGCGGTCGAGTGGCATCGTTCACCGACACCGCGAGGAGGGCGGCGACGGCAAGCGGAAGCAGCCACCACCAGTCGGCGACCTCGCGGGTGACCGCGAAGACGACTCCGATGGACACGGTGACTCCCAGAGCCAGGCGCCAGTCGTCGCCGATGATGAAGTCGTACCAGAACCTGCCGAACGTGCGGAGGTTCGTCATGCCGGTGCTCCGGCCAGCTCGACCCGAGCGTGACGGCGCCGCAACATCCACACGAGCACGGCGCTGGTGCCGAGGACGTACACGAGAAGTCCTACGAGTGAAGCATCGCTGCCCGGCCAGGCGACACCGGCACCCTCACCGGCCCAGAAGATCCCAAAGGTCGTGAGCATCACTCCGACCGCGTACTTCATCGTGTTCTCGGGCACCCGACTCAGCGGACGGTGCACGGCCAGTCCGACGAGCAGCACGACCACAGCGGCCGCCATCGCACCGATCGCAGCGGGGGCGACGTCGTGTTGCGCTCCACCGAACGTGGCGACGATGAACGCGACCTCGAGTCCTTCGAGGAAGACACCTTTGAACGACACCGTGAACGTGTACCAATCGATGCCGGAGCCTTCGCGTGCGGCGGCGCGGGCGGCGCGCTGCTCCTCGGCGAAGATGGCATCTTCGTCGTGCAGGGCTTTGAAGCCACTCGATCGCAGGATGGCCTTGCGCAGCCATTGCAAACCGAAGATGAGCAGGATCCCACCGACGAAGAGCCGCAGGCTGTCGATCGGCAGAACGGCGAGCGCAGGCCCGAGCGCGGCAACCACGACCGCGGGCGCCGCGAGGGCGGTCCCGGTCCCGATGAGCGCCGAGCGCCACCCTCGGGTCACGCCGACGGCCAGCACGATCGTGAGCGCCTCGATCATCTCGACCGCGCAGGCCAAGAACGAGGCGACCACGAGCAAGACCTGATTCGTCACGCCCTTGGTCCGGGTTCTGTGTAGTATTTACTACAATGACGAAAGAGTATGACGATAACACTACATTCAGCCCCGCGTCTCGTCTAGGTCGGATCACCGGCGCCGCAGAGCGCCGCGTTGCCGACTACCTCGTTCGGAGCGGGTCGAAAGCGGCTCCGATGTCGGCGCAGGAGATCGCGGCCGCGGTCGGCACCAGCGACGCCACGGTGGTGCGCACCGCTCGGACCCTCGGCTACGCCAACCTCCGGGAGCTTCGTCGCGCCCTGGCCGACGAGAGCGACGAAACCGACCTGGCCACCCGGCTCCAGGCCACCATCGGCGACAGCCCCACCGCGCACGACGTCCTCGCGACCGCTGTCGAGCGCCACCTCGAGGCGCTCAACACGCTGCTGCGCCGTGTCCCCGCGGCCGACTTCGACCGGGCGGCACGCGTGCTCTCCGACGCCGCCCACGTCTGGTGGTGCGGCACCGGCCCGTCCGCGCATCTCGCCGATTACGCCGCGTTCCTGTGTCGACGCCTCGGAACCCCGTCAGGATCGTTGACCCACGCCGGCACCGACCACGCCGACGAACTGCTCTCTCTTCGCGCCGATCACGTCGTCGTCGTGCTCGCCTACGGCCGCGTCCATCCGTACGTACGCGTCCTCCTTCATCACGCCGCCGATGTCGGCGCTCACGTCGTGCTCGTCACCGACACGCTCGGCGGACGCCTCGCCACACCGATCGCCGCGCAACTCAACGCCGGTCGCGGGACACCGGGCCGGTTCGCCACCCACGGCCCCACCATGGTGCTGCTCGAAGCACTCGTCCTCGCCACCGCCGCCGCCCACCCCGACCGCTCCGACACCACCCTCGCCACGCTCAACGACCTCCGACGATCCCTCGCCGGAAAACGGGTCGACGTCGACCCCGACTGACGGCCCACCGACGAACAACCGAGGCCCGGGTGTCACGGGGGTTGGCTCGGCCGTCTCAGTCAGGCGGTTCGACGAGCGTCGTCGTGACCGCGAGGACCTGTCCGATGCGTCGGACGTCGCCACGCACGTGACGGCCGAGCGACGAGGCCGCGAGGCGCCCGACGCGTCGGGGGATCGCCTCGAGCACGGCAACGTGCGTCTGGTCGTCGCCGATCGGGTCGGCGCACATTCCCACGACGTACAACCGCGCGGGCGCGGTCATCAGGCACCACCCCTTCGGCTCGAGGAGGACGTCGAACGACATCGGCAGCACACCGCCCGGGCCTTGCCAGGTCGTCATCTTCAGGCCGTCGTCGTCGCGTCGACGGATTCGTAGCCTGCGGACTTGGCCGTCGAACGCGGGCACGCTCCGCTCGATGTCGGAGAACCAGGTCCACACGCGATCGAACGGCGCGTCGACGATTGCTTCCGCCACTCGCGCGTTCGGCACCGCCGCGCCGAGGACGCGCATGCGCCGCACGTTGCCGAGCTCGACCGCGGGCCAGTCGTCGAAGCGCGATCGTTCGCTCACGCCGTCCACCGCTCTCGGAACCCGCGACGGGCGCGGTGCAGCCTCGACTTCACGGTCCCGACAGGCGCGTGCAAGATGGCCGACGCCTCCTCCTCTGACATCCCCTCGAGATCGCGCAGCACGAGGATCCCCCGCTGATCGGGCGCCATCGTCGCCAGAACGGCGCGCACGTCGATCGCCCTTTCCACATCACCCGCCGACGGTCCGTCGAGGTCGGCCACGGGGGGCGACGCATCCGCCCGGCGCGCCACTCGTATCGACTCGTGCACGGCGATGCGGCGCGCCCAACCGTGGATGGCGGCCGCCTCCCTCAGTGACCCGAGATTGCGGAGCACGACGATCAAGGTCTCCTGCAGCGCATCCTCACCGTGCCGTGGCGCGATCGACGCGCAGATCCGCCCGAGCCTGGGTGACAGCTCCCGCATGAGCGCGTCCATGGCCCGCGGGTCACCGCCCTGTGCGGCCCGGACCACGTCCTCCACGTTCTCAAGAGGCCGGGAACCTTCCGAAGGTTCCCTGCCTCTTCTCGGGCTGAGATCTGCGAGCAAGGAGGCGAAGATGGGAAGGCGCAACATCACGGTCATCGGTGGAGGGATCGCCGGTTTGGTCGCCAGCATCGCAGCCGCCGAGACCGGCACGTCGGTGACCGTCCACGAAGCCCACGGGATGCTCGGTGGCCGGGCCCGCTCGACCGCCGGCGACTTCGTCGCCAACCACGGGCCCCATGCCATCTACACCGATGGCCCGATGTGGGCCTGGTTGAAGGATCGACGGCTCACGCCCAAAGTCGCTCGCCCTCGGCTCACGGGTCTGCGGTTCCGCGTGGACGGACGTTCTCGCGGCACGCCACCCGCCACGTTCGTGCGTGCCCTCGCGTTGCTGCGTCGTCGGGCACCGCACGACGTCGACCTCCGGACCTGGGCCGCGAGCCGCGCCGGTGACGAGGTGGCGGCCACGCTCTCCTCCGCGTGCGGAGTGTTCTGCTTCGACCACGACCCGGGCCGGCTCAGCGCCGCGTTCGCGATCGAACGGGCCCGTCGCGCCTTCAGGGTGCCACCCAGCGCCCGGTTCCCGGTCGGCGGGTGGACGTCCCTCGTGGACCTCCTGGCCGGCCGGGCGCGTGAGCTCGGCGTGCAGATCGCGCTCAACAGTCCCGTCGACCGGCTGCCGGCACCGCCGGTGATCATCGCCACCGACCTGCGTGCGGCCCGCCGGCTGCTCGGCGACGACTCGCCGCACTGGACCGGCACCCGTACGATGCTGCTGGACGTCGGCCTCGTGTTCGACCGACGTGACCCCACAATCGTCAGCGACCTCGACGAAGCCGGATGGGCCGAACGGTTCTCCGCGCAAGATCGGTCGCTCGCGCCGACCGGTCACTCGCTGCTCCAGGTCCACCTCGGAGCGCGCCGCGACGAAGGCCTCGACGCCGCGCTCGTCCGCATCGAGCGATTGCTCGACGAGACCGTCGCGGGTTGGCGGGAACGAGAAGTGTGGCGACG
>Ga0066710_100003647_pt1 | contig 13241 bp, 12 predicted proteins | sample GraSoiAngelo_159_FD_79666 | JGI IMG/M metagenome (GOLD analysis project Ga0066710, IMG submission 79666) | Grasslands soil microbial communities from the Angelo Coastal Reserve, California, USA - 14_1009_16_40cm | ecosystem: Environmental > Terrestrial > Soil > Grasslands | place: USA...
AAGAGCTGGGGAGCTTCATCAATACTGAACTTGCGCAGAAACCTGCCGAGCGGAGTGCAACGCGGGTCCTTGCTGAGTTTAAAGACCGGGCCGGACATTTCATTGAGATGTTCCAGTTGTTTTCTTTTCTGTTCCGCATCATGAATCATGGACCGAAATTTATAAAGTACAAACTTCCTTCCGCCTAAACCGCACCGAATCTGCCTAAAAATGACGGGGCCCCTGGAGGTCAATTTGATGAGCAGGGCCACCAGAACCAAGAAGGGTGCCAGGACAATCAGAAGAAAAGCTGCCAGGAGAACATCGAAAGCATTTTTGATGAAGAGGAGGTACTCATTCTGCGGCGTGGTTGTGAAGGTCAAGAGCGGCAAATCATGCAAGGCCTCCAGGTAAATCTTGGAAGTGACATGAGGAAAAAAACTGAGCATGACCCGAGTCTTAATGCCCTCTTCTTCGCACACCAAAAAAATTTCTTCCAGACGCGCTAACGCTTCTTTAGGTACAACGAAGATGACCTCGTCGACAACGTGATTTGTGAGCACTTCACTTAATTGACCCAGCTCAATGAGGGGATATTGTTTCAAACTGCTCTCCAGAGGGGTGGAAGCAGATTCACGGACGATACCCTTGAGCTTGTAACCCCATTCCCTGGCCGTTTCCAAGACCTCGGCTACTCGCGCAGCTTTTTCATCCGTCCCAACAATTAATACATTGAGCTCTCCGTCCAGGACATTTCGAAATTGGCTCACCCCTGCCTTGGCATAGATTCGAAATCCGCAGAGAAAAACAAAATTAACTAAACCAAAGATCAGGATAAAAGGGCGACTGATGAAATCGTATTTAAGAATGAAAATAGCGGCGCTGATGAGAACGGTTCCCGTCAGCACGGTTAGGGCAACTTCTGTGATGACCTCTAGCGGATCTGTGGCTATCCCAGCCCGATTGGCACGGATCAGGGCGAAAAGAAGATTCCAAAGGAGGACCACGACAATTAAAAGACTGAGGTATTTTGAAAAAGGAAAGAGTTGGGCGAAATAGGGGGACGGCAGTTGCTTTCGAAGAAAATAGGCAACAAGAAAGGAGAGAAAGGTGATGCAGGTTTCAACGAAGCTATAAATCAAGTAAGCAATTCGATATTTCCTTTTGATCATAGCATCGGTGCAATTCGATCAAAGTCTGGAATTGGCCACCAGGCTATTGGCTCTTAACAACGAATCAAATGTACCCGCGTCTGTCCACCATCCTTTCATAACGTCGTAGGTCATTTTTCCAGCTCGGATGTAATCATTGTTCACGTCAGAGATTTCTAATTCACCGCGTTCCGAGGGCTTCAACGTTTTAATAACGTCAAAAACGGTGTGGTCATAAAAATAGACTCCGACCACAGCATACTTTGATTTCGGCGTACCCGGCTTTTCTTCGATCCTGACGATCTTGCCGTCTTCAAAAACAGGTACGCCAAAACGCTGAGGATCTTCGACATCTTTTAATATGATTCTTGCTCCGTCACGCTGCTGCTCAAAGGCCTTGGCCGAGTCAGCTATTCCTAACTGAAAAATGTTGTCTCCCAGAATCACACAGATGGGGCCATTATCCGCAAAAAATTCGGCCAAACTCAGAGCCGCGGCGATTCCTCCCTCCCCTTCCTGATAGGTATAGTTGATGTGTCGAAGTCCAAACTCTTTTCCGTTTCCCAAGAGTTTTAGAAAATCTCCGGCGTTGTTACCTCCGGTGACAATCAAGATGTCGTCAATTCCCGCATCAACAAGCGTCTGAATAGGGTAAAAAATCATGGGTTTGTCATAAATAGGCAGGAGATGCTTGTTAGTAATCTTGGTGAGAGGGAAAAGTCGTGTGCCCAGTCCGCCGGCCAGGACGACACCTTTCATAGTTGTCTCATCTTTCGATTTAGAATGGCGAAAATCAAAGAGTGAGTCTAGCTTAGGCAGGAATGATTGTCAAATTTGGCCAAGTTTAAGGAAGTTTAAGGATGGAGTTAAGGGTCCAGGCGGACAATAACGCCATCGTAATGGCGGGATTTCAACTCGCGAAGCGCCGTGGAAGCAAGCTGCTGACTCTTGTACTCACCCACTAATACCCGAAAATAGTGGCCCTCTGGAGACTCAAAAGATTTGATTAGGACCGGCTGGTAGTGCTTTACCAATTCTTTTCGAACCTTTTCGGCGTTGTTCTTTTCCTTAAAAGAACCTACTTGAATAGTCAATGGAAATGGATTAGAGACCGTCTCCAGAACTTCAAGGCTGACTTTGGCAGTTCCGGGTCCCAGCATGTCAATTTGCTTGGCAGCGGTATAGGAAAGATCAATGATTCGGTTCTCAATGAAAGGGCCCCGATCGTTAATTCTTACCTTAACGATCTTGCCGTTCTCCAGATTGTTGACCTTGACAACCGTATCGAAGGGCAGAGTCCGGTGAGCGGCTGTCAAGCCGTACTTATTGTACGTCTCACCATTGGAAGTCCGCCGACCGTGGTAAGGGTCACCGTACCAGGAGGCGTAGCCAGTCCTTTCTTCTGGAGGCAGGCTGGTGGCGGCGGGAGTAGCGGACTCGGTGGGAATAGCCACTGCTATCTTTTCCCTATGGCAGCCACTCCATCCCAACAGGACTAGTGGGAAGCAAGAGATTGTAATGAAGGGTTTAGAGGCCAACATCACTTCAGCGAATTTCTTCCGGAACCGGTGTATGGGGGCGTGAGGCTTTGCGCCGATCTTTCAAAAGTTTGTTTTCAATGAGTGTGTCAATAACTAACTTGTGACTGGCCTCTAACAAGCTGCTGATTTCCGGAACCGTCTTCTGATGATTGGCAAACAAATTACAGATGGTCATTTTACGCTTTGACAACGGATCGAGATTGTAGAAATCATACGTCTCCGGATCGGGCATCTCGTAATGAATTCGCTCAAGCTCCGCTTCAGGCTTTGCACTCTTTTCCTTTGGCTCAAACAGGTGCCTGAATCTCTCGAACATCTTGCTGGCCATTAAAACCCCCTTTTGCCTGGTGAAAGCAAAACAGGTTTGAGTGGTACATTTAGATCCAAACGTTCCAAAAGTTAGAAAAACTTTTACCCAAAAAGAGAATCAAGTTACCCAAACGAATGGTGCTCTTCTTGTATTTGGAACTGAAAGTCGCCTGACCTCCAAGAATTTAGATACTTCGCTCCATGCGAGATCAGGAGAACAAGGAATCAGTCGGCACGTTTGAAGCCAAATCGGTCACTTCACTATGGGGAGACTGAAGGAAAAAGTGCTTCCCTGGTTAAGCATGCTCTCGACCCAAATCTTGCCCTGATGAGCTTCCACCATTTGTTTGACAATGTAAAGCCCCAGACCGGTTCCTGCAATTCCACGAGAGGCTTCATTCTTGATGCGGTAGAATTTCTTAAACAAATTAGGAATTTCTTCTTGGGAAATTCCAAAACCCTTATCTCTAACCGCAATAACCATGACGCCATTTTGGGCCTCGTGCACGGCTGAAATCGTAATTTCGTTATCGGGCCCCGAGTATTTGATCGCATTCGTAATCAAATTGTCCAGTATTTCATGCAGTCTTAGCTTATCAGCTCGAACCTTGAGAAGGGGCACGGGTAATTCTTTTTTGAAACGACATTCGTGTTGGTGAATGGCGATGATATTCTCGATGGGGTAAGTGACATCTAAGTCTTCCAGATTGAGTTCAATGATTCCCGATTCAATTTTAGAAATAGCTAACGTGTCCTCTATGAGCCGAGCCATCATGCGAGTTTGAGAGAGAATCTCTTGAAGAATAGATTCCCAGTTCTCAGCCACCTTTTGGGGCCCATCTAATAGGATCTCTGCATATCCCGAAATAACGGTGAGTGGCGACTTGAGGTCGTGCGAGATGATATGGAGCAGATCCGATTTCAAGTTACTCAATTTCTTGAGCTGCTCATTGGCGATATTGATCTGGCCGAATAGACTGGCGTTCTCTAATGAAATGGAGGCCAGATTCGCCAGAGCCTGGCACACGCCGACTTCCTTATCGCTGAAGGAACGGCGAAACCCAAATTTGTTGACGACGATGAACCCAACGGTGGTTTCTTTAGCAAGGAGCGGAATCACCAAGAAAGGTGTCATTTCAGTGGACCTTAGTTCATCTGCTACATTGCGGGGGAGAATACTGCTGTTGGTGTGAAAGGTTACTGTTGTTTTGCGGCTGTGAATGGCTTCGGACAATTCTGGGTGATCAGTAATCTTGATGTTAATTACCAAATAGTTCTTATTCTCGATGCTGGCCTTACTGTAGTAACGCCTAAGAGTTGCTTTGTCGTGATCCTGACATTGAATAATCGCCAAACGCGAGTCAGGAATGATATCCATCAGCCGGTAGGCAAATCGATCAATGATGGAATTCAAGTCCAGGGAGGAGCTAAGGTCCTTGCTGGAATCCAGAAGAAGCCCCAAATCTCTTTGAGTCTGGTTGATTTCCGTGAATAATCGCGCGTTTTCGATGGCAATTCCCAACTGGCTGGCAATGGTTTCAAGCACCGCAATTTCGAAATTCTTTGTGTTTGTAGAGATTTCGCAAGCCACATACAAGATGGCAAAGGTCTGACCTGCAATCTTGACAGGCACGTAGATCTCTTTGACTTGTTGCCCGACCAATGTTTCACTGAGATTTTCTCTCGCCACAATGACAACTTGAATCTCACCTGTTCTAGCCGCTTTCCCCAAGACTCCGTGATTGAGATTTTTTCGGAGATGGTTAGGGATCACATCTACAAATTCGCCCGTATGGGCTTTGAGGACAACATCGTTAAATTGGTAGTCTATTTGGAAAAGAGCCACATGCTTGAGACCCAAAGCAAAATGAATCGCATCAACGGCGATTTTATAGATTTCTTCCTGGTCCAGCGCCGACAGCACAACCCGCCCGATCTCATTAAAAAGGTTGAGCCTCCGAGAAATTTCAGATTCCCGGATGACCGGATCCTCGTTTGACGGCTGCGGTTGGGTATTGGAGCCAGTTAATAAATCTTGATCCATAATTTCCCCGAGAGGCGTACGAGTGACTGAACACTGCGAGACAGCCAAAGCCAAGACGGAATCTGAGTATAGTTTATGGCTAGGCCGAATTCAATATGATCCAGCAAGAGCTGAAGACTTAGTCAAAAAAAATGTAACCCTTTCCAGGCTCAGTTAACATTTTGCACAAGAGAGGTCAAAACCGAGGAGAAAACATTCTTCTACATCCTTCTGAATTGAGTTATCGGCAACTCTTTCATACTAATTAGGCTTCCGGTTTCTTTTGGCAATACCTCAATCCCATCCTGACAAAAATTATGATCGGTGTTGAACGTGGCTAGAGAGTTGCATGCGAATGTTACAAGAGCGTTGGAGGAGTGGGGCTATGAAAATAAAGAGGAGCCTGCGTATGTGGGTTTTCAGTGCTTGCTGTGTATCAGGCTTGGCTATCACTGCAGTGTCTAGATCTTGGGCCGAGATAGCCGAAGAGGATAATAGATTAACTATCGCGGAAGAGGATTACGCTTATAACGCCAAGAACCCGTGCCAGCGAGTGAAGGCATTCTTGAAGATCGCCGACATAAAGGTCGAATCTGTCAGGAAGGCCCTAAGAAAGGATACCTCTTCTGACGTCTCTTTGCTATTGAGAGGGTATTCAACAGCTCTGGAAGGTGCCTGGATGGGAGTCTCCTGGGGGCGGGCCAAAGGGACAGATATGACGGAATCTATCCATGCCATTGAAAAAGCAACTCAGAGACACTTGACAACTCTACAGAAGTTAGAAGCACATTCCCGTCTCTCTCAACAGGAAACCCTGGCTCAGATTCAAAGCGCAGTCATGAAGAGTCAGAAGTCGGAACAAGAGCTCCTTGCTGCAGTGAAGAAGTAGAACAGTAACCCGACGACCTTTCAGCAAGCGATCATTCTTGCTCTATCCTTCCCAAAAATTGTGCTAGTCTTTTCTGCTTGTCCAAATCAGCCAATCTATTAACTGCCAACCGAAAGAAAGTATCTATCTCTAACATTTCTCTTAACTTGAGGATACTTCCGTCCCTATCGATCGTTAGAATCGCCTCTTCACCCAGCCGCAATGAGCTTCGCAGTTTGAATAGATCGGTAGGCCTGACGATTCGATTTTGATTGATGGCAAGAATTCTATCCCCCAAACGAAGTCCCGAGGCCGTTGCAGCCGTGCCTTTTGGCAAGTGAACTACTTGAAAGGTTTCTGATAACCAGAAATCGAACTTGGGCAACTCCTTCCTTTCCAACAGCAATCCAAACGGCTTTAACAGGTCGGTTACTGCATACGGTTCAGAACTGGTTAGAAGCATCTCGGCGAGCTTAGCGGCTTCGCCTTCTGATCTCAGATTCCTCAGCAGTCCTTCAATGATCGTTTGGGGCTCCCTGGATTCCAAGGAAGATTTCGGCAAGAAATTATCCAATGAATTATTTTCTTTACCGGAAAAGCTAAGGGCCAAATCAATCAGAAAGAAATTGAGTGGCCCGCGAAGTTTGATCAGGGGAAGGGGTAAAGAGTGCATCCTGGCAGCAGGTGATAAAACTCCCGGCTTGGCTTGGGCGGCCTCACGCTCGTAAAATCCCTCTGCCATATGCTCAAGAAATTCATCCTTGGTAACACACCGTGTCTTCAGGCAAAGCTTCCAAGCGAGGTACTCCATCAGATTTTTTTGAAGTTCCGATTCAGGCGCGGCTCGAAAAGATGGGAAAAAATATCCAATTAGTCTTTCGGCTAACTGGTATTTTATGTCCTTAAGGATCTTATCTGTGGCTGAGATAAATTGAGGTACAACCCCGAAAATCGACTCTGCATTTCCGACGGCTACGGCCTCAGCTTTCCCATTGTCTTTGTGAGCACTGAAGAAGGCTGCGAATAATGATTGTGGTGGCCAGTCTCCAGCAACGTTTTGCATATAAATTATCTGGCTTTTAATCTCCCGCAAAACATCTTCGCTTGCCATAGGCCAACTCGGTTCAATGGCTAAGCTGACAGCACAATTATTCACACTTTCTCTGATTTCCGTTGCCTCTCCCAGGTAAAAAACAACATTCTTCTTGCTTAAGAACTCATAGCTTTCCTGGCCGACCTGTTTGGCTAGAGTGATCGCCTTCCACCCCGCCGGTAAAATAAATGACACCTTGAAGGGAATATTCTTATCTTCGATGCCAGGGAATGCGTCTTGCGATTGCAAAATACATCTGCTCTCATCCAAATAGGTGGCCTTGTCCAGGTTCGAGAGGCCATCAGACTTTAACTGATAAGAAACCTCCACAATTTCATCGGGAGTGTTCTCAAAACTAAACCGGGGGTCTTTGATTTTAATGGTTCGAGCATTTGCCCTGCGTAAGCTTAGTCCAGTAACGCGCTTTCCAATTTCTGCGTTTCTTCCTTTGCTGTCTGTGAACTGGACGGCAACTTCACTTCCTGACAATCCATGGATTTGCGCCTTAACGAGCAAGATCCTCTTGCTCGCTTGTCGAACGTCCACAACGTATTCGATTTGCCCACTGCTTGTAGCGTTTGGAGAATCGACTTGGAATGAAAACAGCAGACCTGGTTTCGCAAACAGATAAATAGCAACGGCGGACAGCATAAGTTTTCCTGCTAAGAAGAACAGGACGTCATAGCGCTTCTTGGCACCTGTACTGGGTTGTTGCTGCTTATGCAATATCATAGCAACCTAACCGTGAAGACGAAAACTTTGTGGCAGTTTTGCCAAATTCACATTTGTGCTTTAGCCGGCAGCAAAATGTGAGAGAACTTAAGGATCTGTGTCCTATTGACCCATCGACAAATGGTAATGCCCCTAATTCACAACCCAGTTCTGAACTGGTCCAGAGAATTGAATACCAATTTTGGTTTTCTTGTCGTGATCGTCAATCCAGATTCCCTTAACAACCGCCTGACCTTTAAATTTTCCTTGACAGGCGGTTAACGTGACGAGACCACCCAATTTCAGTTGCCGGGTCACAAGAAGACAAGCTCCGCTTTTGCTCACGTTCTCGGTCGTTGTCTCTTCGCGAAAATGATTGTTGGAGATGTCATCGCCTTCGATGATGACAGGCATCACTAAGGAAATGCGTGCCTCCAGACGTTTAGCTTTCCAGATATCGAACATTTAGAACTGACAGACCTCAAGAAACATTGAGTTGTCCTTCCTTTGTCCCAGCGGGCTGCGAGCTTATAGCTTGGACCTCATTATAGGCTATTTTTACTGAAACAAAGTATCCAATTCGAAGTTGGCTTACTCAGGTTTCTTGTCATTAGCAAGGCATCTCCATTATTTGCGTAGTACTCCTTTAGCCGCTTGACTGCCCGAAAACCTCGAGAGCGATAAAACCGAATAGCCTTTGAGTTGTCTTCAGCGACTTCCAAATCAATCCGTTCGATTTTATCCAGACGGGCGCGATTTAAGATGTGGTTCAGTAATAGCGAACCAATTTTTTTACCTTGAAAGTTAGGAAGAACATCCAGAGTGACCAGATGCATTTGGTTCCTTAGGGTCACCGTAATCCCGAAGGCGACAATCCGATGATTAAATTCCGCCAGAACTACGTAAGAGCCCTTCTTTCTTAAGAAATGCTGAAAGTCCCTCTTGGCGTACGCAATGCCCTCTGGGAAACAAATCTGGTCGATATCCACTAACTGTTCCAAGTCCTCCGGATGAAAATCTCGAAGGTCTAATCGTGAAATATGGAAGCTCTTGGTCATGGGTCCAACTTCATCTCCATAATATATGAACAAGGTCGTCTTCGAAGGCAAGAGGCTTTTTGATCCAGGACTCGCGGATGAGAAACGAAAGACTTACGCGGGAGTGAGGTAAATCTCTTAATTTTAAGAGGAGCGGGAATAAGTAATGATCGAGCTCTTGGTGGAGAGGTACGAATTATGCACTCAAGATGAGGCGTTCTCTTTCCCAGAGAAGGTCTGCTGAGCGGCAAATGTTGACTGGCGAGCCCTTGTGCTCTTATAGATCAAGGGAGTCTTTGAACGCCTTACTTTTATCCTTCGATGTCGGACCAATTATATAGCCGGCCCTGGCGCCGATTAAATTCCTGCTTTTTCTGTTCCAGATCGATCAGTGCATTGATGAAATCCAGAACCTTCTCTTTACCTTCCTCCGACAACAAATTAAGATGATTCAGGATTACGTCTTTCAACTGGGCTTCAAAACTCGAGCCCGTGGGCTGATCTCGATAAGACTCATCTCTTGATTGTTTTTGGCTTTCCATAACACTAATCCAAGATTTTTGAAATTTGAGTTTGGGAATGGTGAAAAAACAGGCGAAACTATAGACCCAAAGAAAAAATTAAGCAACAAATTTCTCTCAAGAAAATTCTTTGAATTTTCTTAGTCCAGGTGTATCAAAGGCCTTGATTCCCAGCGGATCAGAAAGAAAAGGGCAGACCTCAAGCCAATGGCCTGTAACCACGACTGGTAACGGATTTTTACGTGATCTCGGTTGCCATCAACTGAGGTCCGCAACTGCGGAGGCGGGTTTCAGAGGTAGCGAGCGACCTCAGACCGCCGAGGAGTGCGGCTATGTCGGCCACTGACCCCTCACCCGGCCTTTGGCCACCCTCTCCCAATGGGAGAGGGCCGGGGTGAGGGGATGGACGGTTAACAAACTTGACCTTGAATTTCATCGCCACCAAGTTCTCTACTTGGAACCTGGGCGTTGCGTCAAGACCATGCCTGTCAATACTACGCTTCCGCCAATAATGAAATTGATAGACAGCTTTTCAGACAATACCAAAACCGAAGAAATGGTCGTCACTATGGGCTGCAGGTAGGTCAAGGAAGCCAAACGTGAAGCGGACATCCTGCGTAAGGCGTAATAAAAAATCAACTGGGCTAGTACGGAAGACAGAACTGCAATGTAGAAAAATGCCAGATAGGATCCCCAGGTCAGATGCAGCCATTCCACCTTTAGCATGAAAGGGAGTCCGATGGGCAACAACAGGCAGGCGCCTGCGAAGTAAGTGAAGCAGGTCAATGGAACTGGGCCATAGCGTGAGGCCACATTCTTGCTTAGAACCGTGAAGTAAGCGAAGGCCAGAGAACCCGCTAGAGTGAAGAAATCGCCCAGCAGATTCTGAGTTTGGAGTGTAAAGTCATGGTTGAAGTTCAAGAAAACGATGCCCAAAATAGATAAAAGCATGCCGAGGACTTTCCTGGAAGTAAGATTTTCTTCGCCTCTTCGCCAGGCGAAGATCAAGGTAAAGAGAGGACCGAAGGTAACAATTAAAGCAGAATGAGCAACGGTTGAATAACTAAGGCCCAGAACAAATAAAGTTTGGTTTAGCAGAAGTCCAGTCACTGCCAGCTTGAAGAAGAAAAGATAATCTTGTTTGCGCAAGGGACGGAATCCTTGGCGGTAACGGGAGAAGCGATAAATAAAAATCAGAATGGCTGCGGCTCCACTAACGCGGAAAGCCGTGACACCTAGCGGAGGCATCAGACGCAGACAAACCTTAAGCGCGATGAAGTTTCCACACCAGAGCAAGACCAGAGTCGTGATCAGGAAATAGAACTTGACCTTAGCCGGGCGCATTCAGCATTTTCTCTCGCATCTTTTCAACCGCCCGACATAACACTGACTCGTTGACCCGTTGGATCTTGCCTTCTTCTAACAATAGCTCTCCACCCACCATCGTCATTCGGACATCCGAAGCCCGGGCAGATAGCACCAGCGCTGTCACCGGGGAGAATACAGGTAAGGTATGAGGTCGGGAAAGATCGACGGCAATTAAATCTGCCTGCTTACCTATCTCGATGGATCCGATTTTGGAAGACATTCCCAGAGCCTCGGCTCCACCCAGAGTGGCGAGTCGAAGTGCATCCCCAGCGTCGAAAACTCCGGCTGGAGTCTTCGTGCCTGAACTGGCAGGGACCGTTTCCAGCCAGGAGGGATTAAAGAGGGCAAAGCGCATTTCTTCGAAGAGATCCATGTTATTACTGCTGGCAACACTATCGCTTCCAAGGCCAAGCCGGATCTGGCGTTGACGCATTGCCTTGAGGTTCATATAACCGTGCCCCAGCTTCCAATTTGATTTTGGGCAATGGGCTACACTGGCGTTTTCCGATTCAATAGTTTTGTAATCATCATCCTCCAGGTGAACACAATGCACCAGCAGTGTGGAATCGGTAATCACTCCCAATTGATGCAGATATTGAACAGGGCTACACTTGGGCGGATGCCAGTCAACGCCTCGCATCCGGTAGGATTGCATGATGGGGCCAAACCCTCCCTCCAAGAGTTGCATTTCAGCCTCGGATTCGGCAGCATGGATGCAAACAGGAAATCCCCCCCTCGTCGCATAAGCGTGCACTCTTTGAAACAAGGTCCGACTCACCGTATAAGGAGCGTGCGGAGACAGCCCCAGTGTCAGGCGAGTCCGGTGTTGTTCAACGTCCGCAGGGATCGAAAAGCTCCAGTCTGTCGAGCCCAGAGGCGAAGCCCCTTCAGGCCACTTATCAACTTTTTCCTTGAGCCCTTCGACTTTTCTCTGCAACTCCTCCAACACCCGGTCAGCTTCTTCCTCCTTGGGTGAAAAACACTCTTGGTAAAGGACCGCTCTTAATCCACTTGTTAACACCGCCTCAAGGCTTGCCCCCAGATCCATGGGATCAGCCACTGTTGTGATGCCGGCTCGGACCGCCTCTAGCGCACCCAGCAACGCCGAAACCACGAGCTCGTCGTAACTCAAAACCTGATACTTGGTTCTTGTCAGTTTCTGGATCCAATTCCAGAAAGGCAGATTTTCCAGATAACCCCTTAACACTGTCAGTTCCAAGTGCGTGTGGACATTCACAAAGCCGGGCATAATCGCAGCGTCAGGGTAACTTCGAATTTCGTGCTGGGGATATTTCCCTTGGATGGCGGCGGAGGGGCCAAAGTCAAGGATTCTATCTCGCTCAATGACAACGGCGCCATTCTCGAGGTACGGCGAGCTTATCGGAACAACCCACCTGCCGAGGAAAATCATGGTTCTAGGAGATGCTCATTAAATGGCTGCAAATAATAGCGGACCTTCTGACAATCAGGATCGACTTCAAATTTCGTGACGCAGTAATCTTTGTCCAGAAGATTCAAGATCTTTTCACGGAACTCCAGTTGTAATTTGAAGGCAGTTTGCGGGTCTTTCAATTTCAATTCCCTGATGTTGGAGGGCAACTCTACAGTGGCGGATAGCGGTATGGGCGTTGAATAGCCCAGGTTGTGACTGAGACGCGACCGCACTCGAGCACTCCCTAAATGCCATTCTGCAAGCAGGCGATCGGTAGGTAAACCGCCTTGAAGATGACTGCTGGTGATGCCATAAGTATTTACATAAAACCTTCTGCAGATGGCGCCTAAGATCTCTAGGTTAAATCGGGCATTGCGTGTCTCGAGGGGATCAAAAGTCCACTCGACCCGCTGGATTCCCCGGCTCATGGCCTCGTCTCGCTGCTTCAATTTTAGTTTCTTGCCGATGCCCAGGTTTTGGAATTCCGGCAGCACGCCCATCATCTGGGAATGCAAATAAATCTTACCATCCCGCAATCCGGGAAAAGCGTTAACAAATCCGAGCACCTTGCGGTTTGGATCCAGTGCACCAAAGACCTGGCCGCCGATCTTGGTGCAAACAACTAACATCCGCAGAGGCAACAGATCCTCATCGCCAAACCCCCAAGCCTTGCGCTGAAGATCAACGCACTGACGCAAAAGGTCAATGTCGCGGAGGAATTCAACAGTGTAGCTGATAGGCTCAGACATGGTGGGAATTTTTGGCAGCTTTGAAAGCTAGAGATACGTCATATTGAAAAAGAAGAAATCTGCCAGGAAGTGCGCCAGGATGGCGCTTTCCAACCCGGCCTTAAAATAGACGATACCCAGCCCAATTCCTGCCAGAAAAGCGATCATGAAACCATACGTCCCATGGGCCACTCCGAACAAAAGTGAAGACAAAAGCAGTGAAAATAAAAACGGAATCCAGCGGGTCATCCCAAAACCCTGCTCGATCAGTGGGTGAAACATTCTTTTCAAAATATAGAAAAAGGCTGTAAACAACAGGAATCTGAAAACCAGTTCCTCCGTGACTCCAGCCCTGAGGGAAAGAAGAAAGGTATCATAATGATTCGCCATGACCCTTATGCGAAACGGTACGCGCCGGCTAAACCGGTAATTTGTAAACAGACGAGAGTAGGTAATTCCCATTACTCCGCCCGGTATAAG
>Ga0066710_100003648_pt1 | contig 13239 bp, 11 predicted proteins | sample GraSoiAngelo_159_FD_79666 | JGI IMG/M metagenome (GOLD analysis project Ga0066710, IMG submission 79666) | Grasslands soil microbial communities from the Angelo Coastal Reserve, California, USA - 14_1009_16_40cm | ecosystem: Environmental > Terrestrial > Soil > Grasslands | place: USA...
CCTGCAAGCATCATCGTGTTGGTCATACGCGGCATCGGCAAATGGGCGAATGATTCACGGCGGCCGTTTCCGGTGAAACCGACGCCCATCAACTGCGCATTCATCCGGTCCTGCATGTAACAACACAGGATGCCGTCATCGATCAAGACGGTGCGTTGCGTGGGATGGCCCTCGTCGTCGAGATTGAGCGAACCGCGCCGCTGGTCGAGCGTTCCGTCATCGACGACGGTGATACCGGGTGCTGCGACACGCTCGCCGATGCGACCCGAGAAGGTGCTCGTCTCCTTGCGATTGAAGTCGCCCTCGAGTCCGTGGCCAATTGCTTCGTGAAGAAGGATGCCCGGCCAGCCGTTGCCGAGCACGACCGTCATCGTGCCCGCGGGCGCGGCGCGCGCCCGCAGATTGACGAGCGCTTGATCGACAGCCTGGCGTGCGTATTCGTCGAGCTTCGCATCGTCGAAGTAGCCGTAACCGAAGCGCCCGCCTCCACCTGAAAAGCCCTGCTCGCGGCGACCGTTCTCTTCCACGATCAAGGTGAGCGACATTCGCACGAGCGGCCGCACGTCTGCGGCGACGAGTCCGTCACTACGGGCGATCAGTACCGTTTCGTGCTCACCGGTCAACGATGCCATCACTTGGACGACACGCGGATCGCGCTCGCGCGCTTTGCGCTCGAGCTTCGTGAGCAACGCCACCTTGGCGCTTTCGGACAGACCGAGAACCGGATCTTCGAACGGATAAAGATTGCGAGCGGTGCCTCGGCGGCCTAGCGGCGTCGATGCTGACTGTCCCTGGCGGCCGATTGCGCGAACGGCAGAAGCCGCTTCTTCGAGCGCCGGGAGCGAGATATCGTCCGAGTACGCGTACGCCTGCTTGTCGCCCGCGACGGCGCGCACACCAACACCGCGATCGATATTGAACGATCCGGACTTCACGATGCCTTCTTCGAGGTTCCAGCTTTCGAAGCGGGCGTGCTGGAAATAGAGGTCGGCAAAGTCGACGTCGCGCGCATGAATCGTGGCGAGCACCTTCGACAGCTTCTCGTGATCAAGATTGGAGGGCGCGAGAAGCAGACGGTCGGCGTCGGCGAGAAGCGCGGCGGAAATCGGCGGCAGCGACAGATCGGTCATGGTTGTAATGTTCGGGCGACGCAGCGCGTCTTCAACAGGGGATTATGCGCTCGCCGGCACGATGCCGCCGAGGTACGTGTCTACAACCCGCGGGTTCGTCGCAAGATCCGAAGCGGGGCCTTCGAGCGCGACTTCGCCCGTCTCGAGCACATAACCGTAGTCGGCCACTTGCAATGCGGCACGCGCATTCTGCTCGACCAGCAATATCCCCACGCCGGCCATTTTGAGTCCGGCGATGATGCTGAAGATCTCGCGCACGATCAACGGCGCCAGTCCGAGCGAAGGTTCATCGAGCATCAAGAGCTTCGGTCGGGCCATCAGCGCGCGTCCGAGCGCCAGCATCTGTCGTTCGCCGCCGGATAGCGTTGCCGCAAGTTGCGTTTTGCGTTCGGCCAGCCGTGGAAAACGTCGATACACATCGTTCAACGCCGACATCGCGTCGCGCGAGCGACGGCGCGCGAATGCGCCGAGCTCGAGATTCTCGGCGACTGTCATGCCGGCGAACAGCTCACGCTTTTCCGGTACAAGAACGAGGCCCGCAGCCACCCGTTCTTCGACCGTCAACGTCGTGAGCGAAGCGCCCTCGTAATCGATGTCGCCGCGCAATGGAAGGAGTCCGATAGTGGCCGATAGAAGCGTCGTCTTGCCGGCGCCGTTCGGGCCGATCACCGTGACGATGCTTCCATCGCTTACATCCAGCGAAATGCCGTGCACCGCCTCGACCCTGCCGTAGCTTACCGACAGGCGGCGAGCTCGAAGAAGAATACCCATTTGCTATACGCCGCCGAGATACGCTTCCAGCACAACCGGATTTCGCTGAATTTCCGCCGGGTCGCCTTCGGCGAGCTTCTCGCCGAAATCCATGACGACGAGCCGGTCGGTGATGCCCATCACGAAATCCATATCGTGCTCGACCAACAGGATCGTCATGCCCTGTTGTTTGAGCGACCGCAACAATTGCGCGAGCTCCTGCTTTTCCCGGTAGCGGAGTCCGGCGGCGGGCTCATCCAGCAGCAACAAAACGGGATCAGCCGCGAGCGCGCGAGCGATTTCGGCGATCCGTTGTTTGCCAAGCGGCAGGCTCCCGGCCGCGTCGAACATATGCGCCGCAAGCCCGGTGCACGCAATGGCGTGCGCTGCCGCGGCGCGCGTGCGCGCTTCCTCAGCGCGATCCAACCGTAGCGCTGCGCGGATCACGCCGGCTTCGCCGCGCAGATACGCGCCGAGCGCGACGTTATCGAGCACGCTCATTTGCGCGATGAGCTTGACGTGCTGAAACGTGCGGCCGACACCGCGCCGCGCGATCTCGTACGGCTCGAGGTTGCCGATGGGTTCGCCGCGAAACATCACTTCGCCTGATGAAAGCGAAAGCGCGCCCGAGATGAGCGCGAACGTCGTGCTCTTGCCCGCACCGTTCGGTCCGATCAGTCCGAGAATTTCGCGCGGCCGGATCTCGAACGACAGGTCGCTGACCGCAACCAATCCATCGAACTGCTTGCGAGCGCGCTTTACATCGAGCAGTGGCCCGTTCATTTCGACGCGTTCGCGTGTCGCGAGTGGCGGTGCTTCGGGAACGGGCTGCGGACGCCGCGCCGGCAGAATCCGCGCAAGCCACGCCCCGATCCCCTCGCGCGCGAATTGCAGCAACGCGATCATCAAGATTCCGAACACGACGATCTCGAAATTCCCAGACCGGCCAAGCACGCTTGGCAGCAGGTCTTGCAGCATTTCCTTCAACAGCGTGATCACCGTAGCGCCGATCACCGCGCCCCATACGTTGCCTGCGCCGCCCACGACGGCCATGAACAAATATTCGATGCCTTGATTGATGTAGAAGGGAGTCGGGTTCACGAAGCGTTGCAGATGCGCGTAAAGCCAGCCGGAGACACACGCAAGCAACGCGGCGTAAATGAAGACGATGATCTTGAGCCGCGCACCGTTCACCCCAAATGCCTCGGCCATCGCCAGACTGCCTCTGAGCGCGCGGATAGCGCGCCCGGGTCGCGAGTCGAGCAGATTATCGGTCGCCCATAAGGCCGCGAGCGCGATCGCCCAGATCAGATAGAAGTAGCGCCGCTCGTCGCGCAATTCGAAACCGAACAAGTTGAGTGCCGGAATGCCGGTCATGCCGGTGTGCCCGCCCAGGAAATCAAGATTGCCGAACAGGAAATACAAACTCATGCCCCATGCGATCGTCGCGAGCGGCAGGTAATGTCCCTTCATCCGCAATGTGATGAATCCCAGCATCAATGCGACCGCCAGCGTAATCGCCATGCCGACCGCCAACGCGAGCCAGGGTGAAGCACCGAACCGCGTCGTCAGGTACGCTGTCGTGTAGGCACCGAGTCCAACGAACGCGGCCTGGCCGAACGACGTCTGGCCGGCAACGCCGGTCAACAGAACCAACCCGAGTGTTACGATGCTGTAGAGCCCGATGTAGTTGCCGAGCGTTATCCAGAATTGCGGAACGATGAAAGGTGCCGCCGCGAGTGCGACGACGAGCAATGCATGCGCCGCGCGCGATCGTGTCATGCCGGACCAGAGGTGCCCACGCGAAATTGACTATTCATCTTCTTCGTGATGGTGCGTTGTCAGGCTTCGCCATAAGAGCACCGGAATGATCAGCGTGAAGACGATGACTTCCTTGAACGCACTCGCCCAGAATGACGAAAACGACTCGAGCAGCCCGACGAGCAATGCGCCGGCCGCGGCCAGCGGGTAACTCACCAGACCGCCGATGATCGCGCCGACGAATCCTTTGAGGCTCACTAAAAAGCCGGAGTCGTAATAGATCGTTGTAATCGGTCCGATGAGCACGCCGCAGAATGCGCACATGAGCGCAGCGACGGCAAACGTCAGCGTACCGGCGAAACTCGGCGATATGCCAACGAGCCGCGCGCCAACGCGATTGACGGCGGTCGCGCGCAAAGCCTTGCCGTACAGCGTCCGCCCGAAGAAGACGTAAAGAACGCCGATCAGAGCCGCGCTCGTCCCGACGACGAGCAGGCTCTGGACATTGACATTCACATTGCCGAGTTGAAACGACGCCGAAGCAAATGCCGGCGTCCGCGAGCCTTCGGCGCCGAAAAACCAGAGGCCGAGTCCGGTGAGCGTGAAATGAACGGCAACCGACACGATGAGCAGCACGAGGACGCTCGCCTCGGCGATCGGCTGATAGGCGATTCGATAGAGGAGCGGACCCAGTGCCGCCACTGCAGCAAGCGTCAATGCCACTTGCACCGGGAATGGCAAATTCAGCGGCGCAGACCACCATACGAGTGCTGCAATGACGCACGGCACGCCGGTCCACAGCAGCAGCCGACGCGGCGCTCTCGCAATCTCGCCACGCCGAATGCACACATAGACCTCGAGGAGGCCCGCCACGATGGCCATTCCGACCAGCAAACTTACCGTGCCCGGCGGCTTGCCAAGCTGCATGCCGGCGAGCGTCAACGTCCCGTACGCGACAAACTCGCCCGAAGGCACCCAAATGATCCGCGTGACCGCGAACACCAGCACGAGCGCCAGCGCGAGCAAGGCGTAGATCGCGCCGTTGGTGATCCCATCCTGCGTCAACAGCGCGGCGATCGAAAGATCCATGGTGAGCCGCGCCGCAGTTCGTGGATTCTATTTAGCAAGAACCCATTGGCCGTTGTCGATCTTGATCATGACGCGTGCACGGTTGTCGAGACCGTTGTGCTCTTGTGGCCCCATGACGAAAACGCCATGCGTGCCGATGACGTTGCTCTTCTCGAGCGCATCGCGGAGCGCGGCGTGGAACTCCTTCGTGCCTGGCTTCGCCTTCTTCAACGCCTCGGGAACCGCTTGCGCGATCAGCAGATAGGCGTCGTACGCATGGCCGCCGAATGTCGTGCGCGAACCTTTCCCGTACTTCGCCTCGTACGCGGTGATGTACTCGGCGGAAACTTTCTTGATGGGATTCGAATCGGGCAATTGCTCGAAGACCAGCATGGGTCCGATCGGCAGCAACGTGCCGTTGCCATCCTTGCCGACGACGCGCAGGAAATCGGGATTGGCGACGCCGTGCGTCTGGTAGATCTTTCCCTTGTAGTTTCGCCCGACGAGCTCCTTCTGTGGCGTGGCGCCGGGCGTTCCCGCGGCGCCGATCAAGATCGCATCGGGATTCGCGGCAACGAGCTTCAGCACTTGTCCGGTCACGGATGCATCGCTTCGGTTGTATTTTTCTTCGGCGATGACCTTGATTCCCGCCGTCTGCGCCGAGCGCTTGATTTCGGCGAGCCAGCCGTCGCCGTACGCGTCGTTGAAGCCGATGTAGCCCAGCGTCTTCACGCCATTGGCTTTCATATGGACGGCGATGGCGTCCGCCATCAGAGCGTCGTTTTGCGGCGTCTTGAATACCCAGCGCGTCTTCGGGTTGCTCGGGTCGACGATCCGCGCGGACGCCGCCATCGAGATCATCGGCGTCTCGCTATCGGCCGCGACGTCGATCATCGCCAACGAATTAGGGGTGATCGTCGAACCGACGACGACGTCGACCTTGTCCTCGGCAATCAACTTGCGGATGTTCGTCACAGCCTTCGTCGTGTCGGACGCATCGTCCAGCACGATCCAGTTGATTTTCTGTCCCGCGACCGTCGTCGGCAGAAGCTCGATCGTATTTCTTTCGGGAATGCCGAGCGAGGCCGCAGGACCTGTCGCAGAGAGCGTCACGCCGATGTTGATGTCGGCGTTGGCGGCGTTCGGCAAGGCGACAGATGCGACCAGCCCGAACGCAATGGCTTTGATGCAACGTAACATATGATTCCCCCATTTTACGGCGTTAGACATCCGGCTTTTGCACACGCCGCGCGCAGTATGACGACCGGCCGCACAGTCGGCAAGCCGGTAACCACCTATTGCGGCGCGCACAAGGCCACGCCGTCGACGCCATAGCCTTCGGACAAATAACCACGCCCGATCATCGCAGCACGCAGCGTTGGATCGGCGACATAACGGTGATTGCTGTCGATACGCTGATTCCACAGTCGATAGACGGCCGCCGTCCCCGCAGAGCACGCACCGTTTGTTGCATCGGGGAGCGTCATCCGCATGACGTCATCCGACTCGACAATGAATTGCGGAAAGCGCGCTTTGGTTGCGGCGCACTCGGCCGGCGACGCGGAAAGGAAATGGGAATCGCCGCTGGCCGGCGGAAGATAGAAGCGGCACACGGGTGACGTGCCGGAGCCTGCACTCGCATACGCATGAAACGTCTGCCCGGTGCGCGACCAGCCGCGCAAAATCCCGTCATCGAGTGCCGCCACCTCGACAGGAAGCGTCGTGATGAAATAGTGATCGAGCGCGGCGTGGTAGTACTCGATGACGTTCACGGAATTCGCTGTCGCGTCTGCCGCGATTCGGTAGACGGTGCCATCGTTGGCATTGGCGACATAAAGCTCCCCCGCCTCATCCTCGCCGAACGTCGTGATCGCGAATCCGGTCGCGAGCTCCTGGCGGGTCGTCCACACGCCCTGCGTATCGCGCGCAGCGCTCCACATCGTTCCGCTGCACAGATCGCCGTACAGAAAGCGACCGAACAGTGCGGCGACCTGCGTTCCGCGATAAACGCTGCCGCCGATGATCGAGCACCCGAGCGCATGCGTATATTCGATTACGGGATTCGTGAGCGCGGACGATCCGCAGGCAGGGCCGCCGCCCAACGCCGTACAGCGTGATCCCTCCATCACGTGCCAGCCAAAGTTCGCGCCCGCCCCGGCGCCCGCCGGAACGAAGTCGACTTCCTCGACGGCGTCCTGACCGACGTCGGCGATGTAGAGGTCTCCGGTTTGGCGATCAAACGCAATCCGCCACGGGTTGCGAAGACCGTACGCCCACACTTCGGGCCGGCCGGAGACGCCGCTTACAAACGGATTGTCCGGCGGAATGGCGTAAGGCACACCGCGGTCCACGTCGATGCGCAAGAGCTTGCCGAGCCATTCGAACGTATTTTGAGCGCGATTGCCGGGATCGTTGGCCGAGCCGCCGTCGCCTGTCGCGACATAGAGATAGCCGTCGGGACCGAATTTCAGCGCGCCGCCGTTGTGGTTGGCGAACGGCTGAGGAATCAAGAGCAATTGGACTGCCGACGCCGGATCCGCACGATTGGGATCGGTTACGCTGACGCGATAGCGCGCGACGACGGTTGCGCCATCATCGCGGCGAGTGTAATTGACGAAGAACAGGCCGTTGTCGCGAAAGTACGGATGGAAAGCGAGTCCAAGCAGGCCTTGTTCGCCACCGAATTGAACGAGCGCGGTCAAGTCGAGAAACGGCGTCGCAGGCAGCTGCCCGTTCTTCGCGACGCGGATCCGTCCGGGCTGCTCGACGATGAACAGGCGCCCTCTCCCGTCACGCGCGCTCGCGATATCGACCGGGTTTTGCAATCCCGCAATCGCGGGCACAAGCCTCGTGCCAGCGTGTGCGAGGTCGATCGCGACGCCTAGCTGCACACCGACGGCAATCAGCAGCGCGGCCCTGCCGATCGATCGTCGATACGTTTCGTACGCCCGCGCGGGCATCGCGTCATTTCTTGAGCGCGTCGCGGATTTCCCGTAACAGTTGCACTTCCTCGGGAGGTGCGGGCGGCGCCGGAGGTTGCGCGCGCCGAAGGCGATTGATCTGTCTCACCATCAAAAAAATGATGAACGCCAGAATGATGAAGTTGATCGCTACCGTAATGAAGTTGCCGTATGCGAACAGCGGCACGCCGGCCTTGGTGAGCGCTTCGTAGGTCATCGGGCCGCTGTAGTTCGGCGGCGGACTCCCCAGCATGACGAACCAGTTCGAGAAGTCGAGACCGCCGATGAGCCTCCCGACAACGGGCATGATGATGTCTTTGACCAGCGAGTCGACGATCTTGCCGAACGCCGCGCCGATGATCACACCGACGGCAAGATCGACCACGCTGCCCTTTATCGCAAATTCGCGGAACTCGGTCATGAACGACATGGGCCCTCCTTCGAGCGAGTGAAGAGCCGGCCGCGCGGCGACCGGCCGTTTCCTTTCATACCGCAGCTTCGCCTGATTCGCCCGTGCGGATGCGCACGGCTTGCTCCACGTTCGTTACGAAGATTTTTCCATCACCGATCTTGCCCGTGCGCGCAGCCTTGATGATCGCTTCGATCGCGCGCTCGACCAGCGTGTCGGCAATAATGACCTCAACCTTTACCTTCGGCAGGAAGTCGACCACGTATTCGGCGCCGCGATAGAGCTCCGTGTGGCCCTTTTGCCGGCCGAAGCCCTTGACTTCCGTCACGGTGAGCCCGGTGACGCCGATGTCGGACAGCGCCTCGCGGACTTCGTCGAGCTTGAACGGCTTCACGACTGCTTCGACTTTTTTCATGCTACTTCTCCGTGCCTCGAAGGTTGCAGCAGGATACACGATGTGATCCGTTACATAGGTCTTGGGGAATCCCCGCGCGAGGGCGACACTCCTTCCGATTCGTTCCAGGCCGACGTGATCGGATAGCGCCAATCTTTGCCGAATCCGCGCGGCGTGATCCGAATGCCGACGGCCGCTTGGCGGCGTTTGTATTCGTTGATTTTGATGAGCCGCACGACCTTACGGACGTCCTCGGCCGCGAAACCCTGCGCCACGATTTCGGCCGGACTGAGATCCCGCTCGACGTATGCTTCGAGAATCGCATCGAGCACGTCATACGGCGGTAGCGAATCCTGATCGGTCTGATTCTCGCGGAGCTCCGCCGACGGCGGGCGCGTGATGATGCGCTCCGGAATCACGCGGCCGAGACTGTTGCGGTAATGCGCAAGACGATAGACGAGCGTCTTGCTGATGTCCTTCAGAACCGCAAATCCGCCGGCCATGTCGCCATAGAGCGTGGCATAGCCGACCGCCATCTCGGACTTGTTGCCCGTCGTTAGCACGATCGAGCCGAACTTGTTCGACAACGCCATCAGTAGCGTCCCACGGATGCGCGCCTGGATGTTTTCTTCCGCCGCGTCGACAGGGTGTCCACCGAATTCGCGCGCGAGCGTTTCCAGAAATGCATTGAAGATCGGCTCGATCGGCATCTCGTCGTAGCGCACGCCGACAATGCCGGCCATCTCGCGCGCGTCGTCGAGACTGAACGATGCGTTGTATCGGGACGGAAGCATTAACGCTCGGACACGATCGCGCCCGAGAGCGTCAACGGCGACTGCGAGCGTCAAGGCAGAATCGATACCGCCCGAAAGCCCGAGCAGCACGCCGGGAAAGCGGTTCTTGTTGACGTAGTCTCGCACGCCCATGACCAGTGCGTGGTAGACATGCGGCTCGAGTGCTTCGTCCAACCCGCCGCGTACGTGCTTCGGCGTGGCGCCGTCGAAGCGCACCAGTGCGATCGTCTCATGCCATGCCGGCAACTGCTGAGCCACGGCGCCCGTTTGATCGACGACGAACGAGGCGCCATCGAACACGAGCTCGTCCTGGCCGCCCACGCGATTTACGTAGACGATCGGGAGCGCGGTTTCTTTGGCGCGCGCGCTCACTTGCTCGCGGCGCAACGCCTGCTGATGCGTGTGATAGGGCGACCCGTTCGGGACCACGATCAACTGCGCGCCCGCGACCTTGGCGCGCGCTGCCGGCGCGGGAAACCAGACATCTTCACAAATGATCGCAGCGCAGCGGACGCCATCGGCGTTGAATATGCACGGCGTGCCATCGGGCTCGAAATAGCGCTGCTCGTCGAATACCGTGTAATTCGGCAGCTCCGCCTTGCGATAGACCTGCGCGACCGCGCCATCGCGAATGACGGCGACGGCATTGTGGCGCACGCCGTGACGCACTTCGGGAAACCCCACCAAAGCCGTCACGCCGTGGACGCGCGTTGCGAGCGCCGCAAGCTCGCGTGCGCAGGCGTCGAGAAAAGCGGGACGCAACAACAGATCTTCAGGAGGATAGCCGGACAGCGACAATTCGGGAGTCACGACAAGCGCGGCGCCGCCTCGCCGTCCTTCGTCGATCGCAGCGGCGAGACCCTGCGCATTGCCGCGAAGGTCGCCGACAACTTGATTCAGCTGCGCGATCGCGACGTGCATTGGGAAATTTTAACATGCACGATGAATGCGTTTTCGCTTGAGCGGCGGCGAAGATGGCGCCACAATCTCAAGCTGCGATCCGATTCGACCGATGCGCGCCCCGATTCCTTTTTCGCCCGTGCCATTGCCCGTTCCGCGCTCTCCCGTCATTCGGAGCGATGTGCCGCTCTCCGCGATCGATGCCCGCGCATGGAATGCACTCGCGCCGGCCCATCCGTTCCTTTCGCATGCGTTCTTCTCGGCGTTGCACGAGACGGGCTGTGCTTCGCGAGAGACCGGCTGGCAAGCGCGTTTCGTGACAGCATGGAGCGATGGGATGCTCGTCGGCGCGATGCCGCTTTATGCGAAAGCGCACAGTTACGGCGAATATGTTTTCGATTGGGGCTGGGCCGATGCCTATCGACGGCACGGAAGGCGCTATTACCCAAAGCTCCTCGCAGCCATCCCGTTTACCCCGGTACCCGGTCCGCGGTTGCTGGCAGCGGACGCCACGACGCGAGCTGCGATGCTCGATGCGGCCTTGGCGCAGGTCCAGTCCGGGCGCTTTTCGTCGCTGCACGTATTGTTCGTCAGCGATGATGAATCCAATGAAGGCGAAGCCGCGGGCTTGATCGGTCGCCATGGTGTGCAGTTTCATTGGCGCAACCACGGGTACCGCGATTTCACCGATTTTCTCGCGGTGCTTACGCACGACAAGCGGAAGAAGATCCGGCAGGAGCGGAAGAAGCTGGCGGCCGCAGGCGTTTCATTCGTTCGCAAGACCGGCACGGCGATCGAAGAACGCGATTGGCGCCTGTTCTTTCGCTGCTACGAAAACACTTACCGAGCGCACCATTCAACGCCATACCTCACGCGCGAGTTCTTCGACCAACTCGCCCGAACGATGCCGGAGCATCTCTTGCTCATCGTCGGCTACCATGACGAAAAGCCGGTATGCGCAGCACTCGATGTCTATACGAGGGAAACGATGTGGGGACGCTATTGGGGTTCGCTCGAGTACGTCCCCGGCATGCATTTCGAGGCGTGCTATTACCAAGGCATCGACTTCTGCATCGAGCGCGGCATTGCGCGCTTCGAGGGCGGCGCCCAGGGTACGCACAAGCTCGCGCGCGGACTTTTACCGGTCACGACGCATTCGCTGCACGCGATCGGCGACCGCGGATTCGCGGCGGCGATCGCCGACTATTGCGCGCGCGAACGCATCGACGTGGCGCACGCGGTGGATGAACTGGAAGAATCGAGCCCATTCCGCGATGCGACGAAGTAATGCTGATCTACTCCACGTCGCATTTCGTTCTGCCGCTGCCCGCGACGCATCGCTTTCCAATGCGCACGTATGCGTTGCTGCACGAACGGATAGCGGCGCTGGCGCCGGACCTTCTATGCATACCTGCAGCGGTAAGCGACGCCCAGCTCGCCAATGCGCATTCGACTGCCTACGTTGCCACCGTCGCGGAGGGCTCGCTTACGCCCTCCTCGCTTAGGCGAATCGGCTTCCCGTGGTCGCCCTCGATGGTCGAGCGATCGCGCCGTTCCGCTGGAGCGACGCTCGGCGCGTGCCGCGGTGCGCTCGCGTCGGGCTGCGGGATCAATCTCGCGGGCGGCACGCACCACGCACATCGCGATCATGGCGCAGGATTTTGCGTCTTCAACGACGCGGCAGTCGCGATTCGAACGCTGCAGGCCGAAGGTCGGATTGAACGCGCGCTCGTCATCGATCTCGACGTTCATCAGGGCGACGGTACCGCGGCGATCTTTGCCGATGATCCGCCCGTATTCACGTTTTCAATGCACGGGCGCGGCAATTTTCCGTTCATCAAGGCAGCGTCGAGTCTCGACATCGAGCTTGCCGACGACACCGGCGACCGCGATTATTTGACGATCCTTTCGCTGGCCCTTGAGCAAGTGTTTTCGGTGTCGAAGCCTGACATCGCAATCTATCTTGCCGGCGCAGACCCGTATGTCGGTGACCGATTGGGCCGGCTTTCGCTCTCGAAGCTGGGCCTCGCTACACGCGATCGACACGTGCTCGAGACGTTGCGCCGTCACGGAGTACCCGTCGCGATCGTCATGGCGGGCGGCTACGCCGACAAGATCGAAGACGTTGTCGACATCCACGCGACGACGGTCGAAATTGCGCTGACGCTGTTCGGGCCGGCATTTGCGTGAATTTGCCAATGGCCGACACCATCATCGTCGAGCGAGCGAACCGAGTCGCGACGGTCACCTTGAACCGTCCCGAAGCGCTCAATGCGCTGGACTTCGCGATGATGGACGCGCTGGTGGCCAACATGGCGTCACTCGCGGCCGATGAATCATTGCGCGTGATCGTGTTGCGCGGCGCGGGACCGCATTTCATGGCGGGCGGCGATGTCCGCGCATTCGCGCAATGTGTCGACGAAGAACCCGGCGCACGGCAGGCGCATTTTCAGCGTTTGATCGGGCGCTTGCACGCCGCAATCGAGCTGGTGCATCGGATGCCGCATCTCGTTATTGCCCGCGTGCAGGGTGCCGTCGCCGGTTTCGGCCTGTCGTTGATGTGCGCGTGCGACTTGGTCGTCGCAGCCGAAGACGCTTACTTCACATCGGCGTATCGGCAACTGGCCTTGACGCCCGACGGCGGCCTGACATTCGCGTTGCCGCGCATCGTCGGGCTTCGCAAGGCGATCGAAATCCTGTTGTTGTCAGAACGGTTCGACGCCGCGGAAGCATCACGTCTGGGACTCGTCAACAAGGTCGCGCCGCTCGAGGAGCTTGATGCGACGGTAGCCGCGTGGGTGCAAGCCGTGGCAAGTGGGCCGGTTCAGGCGTTACGCAACGCTAAGCGGCTCGCGCGTCAATCGCTTGATCGCACGCTGTCCGAGCAATTGCAGGCAGAGGCCACGAGCTTCGCGCAATGCGCGGCAACGCCGGAGTTTGTCGAAGGGGTGCGCGCGTTCATCGGGAAGCGCAAACCGCGGTTCTAACTTTCGTCGTCGTCGCTCGGCGGGGTGGGAACGCCCGGTGGCGCAACGTTGCCGTTCACCTCGGCGCGCGGCTTTTCGGAGGGTCG
>Ga0066710_100003649_pt1 | contig 13239 bp, 11 predicted proteins | sample GraSoiAngelo_159_FD_79666 | JGI IMG/M metagenome (GOLD analysis project Ga0066710, IMG submission 79666) | Grasslands soil microbial communities from the Angelo Coastal Reserve, California, USA - 14_1009_16_40cm | ecosystem: Environmental > Terrestrial > Soil > Grasslands | place: USA...
ATAGCCCTCGCCCGTGAGATCCAGACCACGCTGGACGTTCTCTGGAAGCTCGCGGACACTCGTCACGCCCGATCGGAGGCCGCCCGTGGGTAACAGAGTTTTGAGGCATCGCGTTCGCCGCTCGGTAACACCTACTTCTGAGGCATCACGGTCCGGGAAGGCCTCAGTTTGGTGCAGAGCGCCGCCACGCATGTCCACCGCACGCAGAAGGCGCTGGTCCAGATGAACCTGCAGCTCTCCACCGTGATCACCGACATCACCGGCGTCACCAGGCTGCGCATTCTCCGCGAATCACGCCATGATAGAGTGCCCCTGGATCGAACGTGAGCGACGGAGTCACCGGGAATCGCGCCGCGAGGATCCCCGGTGTCCCGGGGGTCTGATAGCGCGTCCGCCTCGCGCTCATCGGCGGACGGCACAACACCAGCGACGGCTGCCGGGGTCAGCTCAAGATCGTCGGCGTCGATCCATCCGCCCTCGGCGAAGATCACGCCCCGACTGATGGCCTTCTCCAGCGCGCGGACGTTCCCCGGCCAGTCGTGCGCGACGAGCGCGTGGCGCGCCTGACTGGTGAGCCCCCGGACCGCCACGCCGTGCCGGCGCGCGTTGAGCGCGATGAAATGCTCCGCGAGGGCCGCGATGTCTTCGCGCTGCTCACGAAGCGCCGGCACCCTAACGATGACTTCGGCCAGCCGGTCGTAGAGATCGGCTCTGAACTCCTTCCGGGCGACCGCGGCCTCGAGATCGCGGTTCGTCGCGGCGATGACGCGGACGTCGAGGCGGACGGCTCGCGTCGTGCCGAGGGGGCGAACTTCGCGCTCCTGAAGGAACCGCACGAGCATCGCTTGCCCCGCGGCCGAGAGGTCGCCGATCTCGTCGAGCAGCACCGGAAGAGCGTGCGAACGCCAGAGCGAGCGATCACTGACTTCCCCCATGTACTCGGGGCGGAAAGATCACCGAGGCGTTGGAAGTTGAAAGACGCAAGTATTCGTGCGGTCCTTGAACTGACTATGGCACAGACCGCCAGTCGAGAAATCCGTTGGAATCTCGCACCGGCGATGATACCCGACTGGCCTGGTCTTACGGCACGAGGTATTGAAGTAGCGCGGTAGCGCGTAGGGAGCGGCGGAAGGTTGGTCGCAGAGTGATAAGAGAAGACGAGGACGTCTCTCCTGCTGACGCCACGCTGACGGTTGTGCGAGGAATCGCCGGGATTTTTGGGGACGGCGCGGCCGGGCTACACTGCGTAAACGGCTGATTTGTGATGATGTGGGATAAGCAGGGATATAACGCCCAAGCGCCTCTTAATCAGCGGGTCCACGGTTCGAGTCCGTGACGGCCCACCAACAAATCGGGGAGTTCCGCGACGCGGGGCTCCCCGATTTCGTTCGGGCCCGGAGCGTCGCTCCGCGGAGCGCCCGAACGAACAGAAGAACCACGGCGGCTTTCGCTATCTCCTCCGTAGTCAGCCTTTGACTGACCCCGCGGTGAGCCCTTGCACCATGTAGCGCTGGAAGACCAGGGCGAGCAGGACGGCTGGGAGCGCGGAAAGGAACCCGGAGGCGGCGATGACCGAGTAGTCGATGTTGGCCTGGCCCATCATCCCCGCGATGATCGGCGGAAGCGTCGTACTGCCCGGCTTCGAGTTGAGCACCTGGGCGATGACGAACTCGTTCCAGCACAGCATGAAGGTGAAGGCGCCGCTGGCCACCAGCCCCGGCCCCGACATGGGCAACACGATCCGCCGATAGACCTGCAGGCGCGTACACCCGTCGACGAGGCCGCTGCCCTCGAGGTCCCGCGGGATCGTCTCGAAGTAGGACTTCATGATCCAGACGGTGAAGGGTAGCGTGAACGACGCGTAGGCGACGGCCAGCCCGGTCAGCGTGTTCTGGAGGCCGAAGGCCCGCAGCATGAGGAAGAACGCGGGCATGAGCACGACGGTCGGGAGCATGCGCGTGAACAGGATCAGGTAGAGGCTGACCTGCTTGAACGGAAACGCGCACCGCGCGTAGGCGTAGCCGGCGGCGCTGCCGATCACGAGATTGAGCGTCGTGACGGCGCCGGCCACGATCACGCTGTTGAGCAAGGCGGGGATGATGCGCGAGGCCTGCACCTCGGCGTGGAACCGTACCAGCCCGAGGATCATCCGGTAGTTCTCAGCCGTGACCTCGGGCGGGATCAGGGTGAACGGGCGGGCGAGGAGGTTCCGCTGGTACGAGACGCTGGTGACGAAGAGCCACACGAAGGGGCCCATAATCCAGCCCGCGAGCGCCACGACCAGCCCGTACAGGACGACCCGATGGACGAGGCGCCGGCGGGCGCCGGCGTGGCGCGGCAGGGCGCGGGCCATCACGCTCACGCCTCGGCCTCGAACTTGGCGAGGATGATCCGCTGGTAGACGAAGGTGAGCAGGACGCAGAGTGCAGTCAGCGTGTAGAGGATCGCGGTGCCGGGGCCGAACTTGAAGAAGATGAACGCGGTCTTGTAGCCGAGCCACGCTACGGAGGTGGTGTCGTCGCCCGGGCCACCCATGGTCATGACGAACGTCAGGTCCAGCATCAAGAAGCCGTTGACGGTGCAGAGGACGACCACGAGGAAGATCATGGGCTTCAGCGCGGGCAGCACGATGTGCCACAGCGCGCGCCAGAAGCCGGCCCCGTCCACCGCCGCCGAGGCGTGGAGGTCTTCCGGAATGGACTGCAGCCCGGCCAGGAACAGGACGGTGGCGAAGGGCGCCTGGTTCCACATGTAGACGGACACCAGGACGTTCAGCGCGCTGAATCCGTTGGCGAAGAATCCGATGTAGCTGTCGATCAACCCCAGGCTGTGGAGCACGCCGTTGAGGGCGCCGAAGTCCGCGTCGAGGAGCCCCTGCCACAGGATCCCCACCGCCACGCGGGACAGGGCCCAGGGGATCAGCAGGACCGCGCGCATCAGCGGGCGGCCGCGGAAGCGCTGGTGGAGGACGAGCGCCATGCCGAGGCCCACGAGGGTGGCCTCGACGACGAACGCCGCGACGAAGTAGACCGTGCGCCCGAGGGAGCTCCCCGGAATGGACGAGCTCATCGAGCCCACGGATCATCCCGCTCTCGTACCAGCGCTCGCGGTTGTTGTGGGTGCAGTACATCACATCGACGATGTCGCCGCCGAAGGCCCGCGTCTCCAGGCTAGGGTGATACTGCGGCCACGGAACGGTCTCGTACTTCACGTCACCGGAGAACTTCTGGTTGTACAGGGTTACGTAGTCCTGGACGGTCTCGGGCTTGAACGTCCACCCCGCGAACTTCACCGGCTGGGCCGCGCGCGCCCGGCCGAACGTCGCCCCCGTGGCCAGCGCGGCTCCGAGCAGACCCGTACCCTTGAGAACGCTGCGCCGCGTGATGGTGGTCGTCATGTGGCCCCTCCCCATCGGGTCGTAGACCCTGCGGATGACGGCGGTGGAGACTGAAACGCGACGAGACCATGGCACGCGACTGCGAGACTGTCAAGGTTGCCGGGCGCCAGCGTTCGAGACACTTCCTTGAGACAATGGCGCCCTGAAGTCTGCGTGAAACCCTGATGATTCGGCTCATCGGAATCCTCAAACTTCTGAAGGGCCTGCTGCTGCTGGCGTTCGCGACCGAAGTGTTCCGGCTGCTCCGCCGGCCGGACGCGGCCGATGTCGTCGCCGGCTGGGCCGGTGCCCTTCATCTCAATACCGGTGGTCGAATGATCGGGCACCTCCTCGAGCGACTGGGGGCGGTGGACGAGCACACGTTGAGACGCGTCAGAGTCGGTGCATTCGTCTACGCGGCGTTGCTCATGATCGAGGGCATCGGGCTGTTGCGGCAGCGGCGCTGGGCTGAATATGTCACGGTGATCATCACGGCGTCCTTCATTCCCATCGAGGTGTACGAAGTGGCCCGAGACGTCACCTGGATTCGCGTTGCGGCGGTCGCGGTCAACATCGCGATCGTGTGGTATCTCGTCGTGCGGTTGAAGGGCGACGCTTGACGTCGGGTCGTCCCGCGACATAACGTCGCCCCATGCCCGACACCGACGCGCGACGATACGTTGGCCAGCCGCTCAAACCGTCGGCGCGCGCGGGAAAGGAGGCTAGCAATGGCGCAGTACACGACACGCTTCGGCTCGCTGGCGCGCTTTGACAAGGGCGGCGTCGAGGTCATCAACGACGACGCCCGCAACTACGTCTTCTCGAACATGTTCGAGGTCGCGTCCCGGGCCAAGCCCTACGAGAAGGTCGCCGTCGGCAAGAACATCGAGTACGTGATCGAGGCGATCCGCGCCGAAGGCACGTCCGGCTGGCGAGCGGCCGCCCACGACGAGTTCGCGCTGGTCATGGACGGCGAGATCGAGGTGCGCCTGCTCAAGCTCGACGACGCCGGCGCGGTGCCGGCCGGGACCCAGGGCTCGGTGGCGCTGCCTGGGACGCCGAAGGGAAAGAAGATGGGCGTGGTCCGCGCACGGCGGGGTCACATGACGCTGCTGCCGGCGGGCGCCGCCTACCAGTTCCACGCGGCCCGGCCCGGCGTGATCTTGCTGCAGACCCTCGTGGGCCGCGACACGGTAGAGCGTTGGGCCGACATCTGTCAGACCGCGCCGCAGCCGAAGGCCTGAAGGAGAACGACGATGGCGACGACGCAGACCCTGCCCGAGCTGGGCAGCCTCGAGCCCAACAAGCACGGGTATCGCGACTTCACGCTGGGCAAGTTCTCGTTCACGCGCGACGAGTACTTCGCCCACGTCCACTGGCCGCAGACCAGCCACATGATCCCGGCCGACGCGTTCCTCCGGGCCATGCAGCGCGACGTGGCCTGGGGCTTCTTCTACGGCATCGTCAACTTCGACGCGGTGGTCGGCACCGTGAACCACTACGGCAACGTCGACCTCTACGCTGGTCGTTTCAACGAGCACTACCGCAAATCGAAGCGCGACTACTCGGAGAACTTCAAGACCGAGCTGATCCAGCGGGTCTTCCAGGCCATCCTCGAGGACTGGACGAACGCCCCCTTCGATCCGTTCGCCGCGCCCCAGGAGACCGGCTCGGCGTTCGGGCCGAAGAACGGCAGCAACAAGGAGGCGATCACCCGCCACCGGGTCACGGCCAAGCGGATGATCGGGGCGCCCGGCGACGAGCCGGTCCGCACCGACGACAACGGCTTCCCGGTCAACCGCGGGTTCCCCGACGTGCCGCAGGACGCCCCGGAGGTGCTGGCCGAGCCCGGCTTCGAGAACGAGGTCGTGGCGGTCAACCTCTTCGCCTATCTCTCGCGCTCCGACGTGACCTGGAACCCCTCGGTCGTCTCGGTGTGCAAGGCAAGCCTCTACTGTCCGACGACCGAGGAGAACATCTTGCCGATCATCCACGGAAACGACCGCGTCGAGTGGTTCGTGCAGCTCAGCGACGAGATCCACTGGGAGGTCGAGGACCGCGACACCGGTGCGCTACGGGCCCGGGTGACGATGAAGCCGGGCGACGTCGCCGCCATGCCCGCCGACATCCGGCACCGCGGCTTCGCGCCCAAGCGGTCGATGCTCCTCGTGTGGGAGAACGCCTCCCCCGAGCTGCCCGCGCTCTACGCGGCCGGCAAGATGCCGCCGTCCCCGGTGCAGTTCTGATGCGCCGGCGCGCCACGCATCCCGTGATGAATTTCCCTTCGCGTCCTCGTCTGATCGTCGCTTGACGTCGGGTCGTTACGCGACATAACGTCGCGTCCGTCCATGCCTGAGACCAACCCGCCACGTTACGTCGGCCAGCCGCTCAAGCGGCTGGAAGATCCCAAGCTCATCACCGGAGCGGGACAGTACGTCGAGGACCTGAAGCTCGCAGGCCTCACGTACCTGGCGTTCCTCCGAAGCCCGTATGCTCACGCTCGAATCACGTCCATCAAGACGGACGCCGCCAGGAAGGCGCCTGGCGTGGTTCGTGTGGTCACCGCGAAAGACCTCGGCCCGTTGCGCCCCACGCCTTACATGGTCGTGCTCCCCGGGCTGAAGGCGTTTCCGTACCAGTACCTGGCCGATGGCGTCGTCGATTCGACCGGCGTGCCGGTGGCGGCGGTGGTCGCCGAGAGCCCGTCGCTCGCGCGCGATGCGGCCGAGCTGATCGAGGTCGAGTACGAATCGCTGCCGGTGGTGTCCGACCCCGAGCGTGCGCTCCAACCGGGGGCGCCACTCGTCCATCCTGAATTCGGCACCAATCAAGCCTTCACGCTGACGACGAAGGGCGGTGACGTGGCCGGAGCGTTTGCTCGCGCTGCTCACGTCGCCAAGGTCCGCGTCGAGCACAACCGCATCGCTGGTGCTCCGATGGAGACTCGCGGGGTCATCGCCCGCTACGACCAGGGGACCGGCGAGCTGACGCTGTGGTTGACCACGCAGAATCCGTTTACGACGCGGGCCGACCTGGCCGCCGTTCTTGATTACCCGGAGCACAAGCTCCGCCTGGTCGCCCTCGACGTCGGTGGCGGGTTCGGAGTGAAGGGGCCGCTCTACCGCGAGGAAGTGATCGCGGCCATCCTCGCGCGCCAGCTCGGCCGGCCCGTGCAGTGGATGTCGACCCGGAACGAAGACCTGCTCACCACGCACCATGGCCGGGCGACCGTCACGGAGGCCGAGGCCGCGGTGTCCAGTGACGGAGAGATCATCGGTCTCAGGGGAAAGGCGATCTTCGATCTCGGCGCCCACCTCCTGTCTCTGTCTCTGGTTCCGACGATGTCGAACTCGATCCACGTTCTGGGGCCGTATCGGATCCAGAATGCCGAGCTGCTCAGCGTCGGCGTGTACACGAACACGGGGCCGACGGGGCCGTATCGCGGGTCTGGCCGTCCCGTCGGTGTCTATCTCATCGAGCGTCTCGTGGACGAGGCGGCGCGGCTCACCGGGCTCGACCCCGTCGAGATTCGCCGCCGGAACTTCATCCCGCCCGACGCGTTCCCGTATCGCACGGCCTTCGGAACTCCCTACGATTCAGGAAACTACGCGAGAGCGCTCGATCGAGCCCTCGAGCTGGCCGACTACACAGAGCTGCGACGCGAGCAAGCGGAGAAGCGTAAGCGCGGCGACATCGTGGGCATCGGCGTCGCGACCTACGTCGAATCCACCAACGTGCTCGGCTGGGAGAGCGGCGTCGTGCGCGTGGAGCGGACCGGCAAGGTCACCGCGATCACGGGATCGAGCCCGCACGGCCAGGGCCACGAGACGACGTTCGCCCAGATCGTCGCCGATCATCTCGGCATCGCCTACGAGGACGTGATCGTCCGGCACGGCGACACGCTGGGCGCGCCCCAGGCGATCGGGACGTTCGGCAGCCGCAGCGCGGGCCTCGGCGGCAGCGCGCTCGCCCAGGCCGCGATCGCCATGAGGGAGAAGGGACAGCGGCTCGCGGCGAAGCTCCTCGAGGCGAGCCCGAAAGATCTGCAGTCCGTGCGCGGCGGCTTTCACGTGAAGGGCGTGCCGGAGCGAATGATCGGATGGAACCGCGTTGCCGAATTCGCTCATCGTGGGATGGGGCTTCCGCCCGACGAGAGTCCCGGCCTCGAATCGACCGTCTTCTTTCGCCAGGATCTGCCCGCCTTCAGCTTCGGCGCCGGCGTTGCGGTCGTGAGCGTGGATCGGGAGACCGGCCGTGTTCGGCTCGAACGACTCGTCGCAGTCGATGACTGCGGCAACGCCATCAACCCGCTCCTGGTCGACGGCCAGATCGTGGGCGCGCTGGCTCAGGGCATCGGCCAGGCGATGCTGGAGCACGTCGTGTACGGTGAGCAGGGCGAGATGATCACCGGGACCTTTATGGAGTACGCGCTGCCGCGCGCCGACGACATGCCCGAGCTGGTCCTCGATCGCACCGTCACGCCTTCGCCATTGAATCCGCTCGGGGCGAAAGGTGTGGGCGAAGGCGGCGCCTGCGTCGCGCCGCCGGCGATCGTGAACGCGGTCGTGGACGCGCTCTCACCCTTCGGGATCCATCACGTCGACTCGCCGCTCACGGCCGAGAAGATCTGGCGGGCGATCCACCGACCCTCGTAGCTCGGAGGAAGCGCCCGAGTCGTCCGACGCCTGGCCGATTCTGTGGCATCCCGCCGCCAGCGCAGCGTCGGTACTCAAACGCACCTGAGCCAGCGCCGGAATCGTCGCCATCACCAGCAGCGCGACGAGGGGCGGCGCGGGCTCCTCGTTGCGCCGGAGCATCTTCGGCCACAAAATACGAGCGGCGCCGTCCACGGGCGCGCGACCTGAACAGGGGCCTCGGAGAGGAGCCTTCGCCGCGATGAGCACCGGCACGATCGAGTGGGTGTCCGAAACAGTTTCGCTGGCGGGGATCGATCTCCACGTGGCCAGGGCAGGATCCGGCGCGCCAGTGCTGGTGCTCCACCACGAGATCGGAACGCCGCCCGGCCTTCCCTTCTATGAGGCGCTGGCGCGGAAGTTCACCGTCCTCGTGCCCTCGCATCCCGGCTACGACAAGTCATCGCGGCCGGAGTGGCTCCGCAACGTCCGCGACGTGGCCGTCGTGTATCAGTGGCTGCTCGGCGAGCTGGCCGTCACGCGCAATCTCGCTGCGGTGTCGATCGTCGGGCTGGGGTTCGGGGGATGGATCGCCGCCGAGATGGCCACGATGGCGCCGAGGTCGTTTCGGCGACTGACTCTGGTCGGGCCCATGGGGATCAAGCCCGAGCGCGGCGAGATCGCCGACCTCGCGCTGCTGTCCTACATCGACTACGTCCGGCTGGGCTTCGCGGACCAGAGCGCGTTCGATCGCGTCTTCGGCGCGGATCCTCCGACTTCTGTCCTCGAGCAGTGGGACCTGAACCGCGAGATGACGTTCCGTATCGCCTGGAAGCCTTACATGTACAACCCGACGTTGCCGCACCTGCTCGGCGGCGTGGCCACGCCGACCTTGATCGTGTGGGGCCGCGGCGATCGCATCGTTCCCCTCGAATGTGGCGAGCGCTTCGCCAAGGCGTTGCCGTCGGCGCGGCTCGAAATCGTCGAGGGCGGCGGGCATTTTCTCGATATGGAGAAGCCGGATGAGTTGGCGCGCCTCGTCGTCGCATTCCTGAACCGGGACTGAGGGGAGAGACCCGATGCACCTCATGTACTTCACCGAGCAGCCGATGTCGGCGTATCCCGAAGAGGCGGGTCGCGAGTTCGGCGCCACCGCGCTCATGTTCTCCAACCGGCACTTCGATCCCGTCGCAGGCAGCCGGCTCTACAACGAGTACCTCGAGCACTACCGGCTCGTGGAAGAGGTCGGCTTCGACGGCATCATGCTGAACGAGCATCACAACGCCCCGTTCTGCATGCAGGCCAAGTGCAACGTGTTCGCGTCGATCCTCGCCGCCACCACCAAGCGCGTGAAGATCGTGCTCCTCGGCAATCCCCTGCCGCTCGCCGACAACCCGGTCCGGCTGGCCGAAGAGCTGGCGATGATCGACATGGTCTCGCGCGGGCGCCTCGTGTCCGGGTTCGTGCGCGGTGGAGGTCAGGAGCAGCTCGCCACCGGTGTCAATCCCGCCTACAACCGCGAGCGTTTCGAGGAGGCTCACGAGTTGATCGTCCGGACCTGGACCCGGCCGGGGCCGTTCCGCTGGGAGGGCACGCACTACCAGCACCGCGTGGTGAACCCGTGGGCCGTGCCGCTCCAGAAGCCGCATCCGCGCGTGTGGATCCCCGGCGTCCTCAGCAAGGAGACGATCGTGTGGGCGGCGCGCAAGCGCTATCCCTACATCGCGCTCAGCACGGCCATCGAGGCGACGAAGAAGATCTGGGAACAGTACGATCAGGTGGCGGCCGAGACCGGTTACGCGGGGGGCCCCGAGTACCGCGGCTATCTCCAGCGCTGCCACGTCGCCGAGACCGAAGAGAAAGCGATGGAAAACGCGCGACAGTTCATGTGGATGCAGGGCGAATTCACCGGCCTCGCGCACCCGGTGTGGTCGACGCCGTCAGGCTATTTCTCGCCCTCGTACCGGAGCGCGTTTGTCGAATATGCGGTCGGGCGACGGTCCAACCCGCGCGGCGCGGCGTTCGACGACCAGATCCGTGATCAGCAGATCATCGCCGGCACGCCCAAGACCGTGATCCCCAAGTTCAGGCGGCTGCTCGAAGAGACGCGTCCGTCCATTCTCGGCATCTGGGGGAGCGACGGCTTCGTCAGCAACGCGGACACGAAGACCTGCATCCGGTTGCTCGGCGAAGAAGTGCTGCCGGCGGTGCGGGAGATCGGCAAAGATCTCGGGCTCTGGAGTCCGTTCGAAGCGAACGCCCCGGTGAGCCTCGCCTTTCCCGAGCCAGCGCGGCCCGCTGGGGAGAATGGAGCCGGCGGGAGGAGTTGAACCTCCACCGGAAGGTCAGTTCGGTGCGCAATGCGTAGGCAAATGTTTTCCTTCTCTCCGTAATTTCATCCCTTTTCGTTGATCAACCGCGCGTAAACACCTGCGCCCGTGAACGCCCGAGGTGGGGCACGCGTATTGCACCCATCCTCGCGTCGTCTCTGTTCTTCAGCGGGAGATATCGTCATGATGATTTGTCGGTGTGCGTGGCATCCACATTATTATGGTCGTCCCCTCTGGAGTGGCGTGGCGTCCTGGCGCGGCTGGGCCGTGAGCTTCACCGATGGCATCTGCTCGCGTTGCGTTCAGAAGTTCCGCACCGAGCACGGCAAGATGCTCGATCGCCGCCAGCGCGAGCCCGCCACCGCCGGGTCGCAGTCAGCGGCCTGACGAAGAAGCGGCCGGGCTCGGTCGTATCAACGCGGGGCGCGCGGGCGGGGCCCGAGCGTGTTCTTTGGTCGTGGCTCACGCCGCACGATCACGCAGCGAGCGCACCCGGTCGTGCGCGGGTTTCATCCGCGCCGCGTGGCGCTCGAGCACGGCTCGAAGCCGCTCGAGCAGCTCCCGCCTCAGCGCCTCTTCGTAGGTCGCACTGTCCTCGCCGCGCTCGGCCTCGGCAAGCACCGCGTCATCGCTGTCGCCACTGACGGCGGCGCGCCCGCTCATCCAGCCACGATGGAGCGAGCCGGCGGCGCTGCCGCGCGCCCGCGGATCACCGCCGAGGCGGTGAATCTCTTCTTCCAGCTCGGCCCTGAAGTCGCCGCGTTGTTGCGCATAGGTGAGAAAGAGCGCGCGCAGCTCCGGATTTCGCCGAGTCGGTGCTTCGCTTCATGATTCGCCCTCCTCGGTGGAAGTGAAGTCTCAACAGCGCCTACTGCCAGGCAGCGTCGGGGTGCCTCAAGGCAGGTGCCAGTAGCCGGCGTCGCGCGCGGAGTGATGGTGATTCTACAAACGGGCGCCGTGTTGCAGCGCCGGGCTCTTCCTGGGTATCCTGCTGGGGCGTACGAGCACACACTACGCGAGAGTGGCGAAACTGGCAGACGCGCTGGACTTAGGATCCAGTGGGCGGATCGCCCTTGGGGGTTCGACTCCCCCCTCTCGCACCACTTGAGGACCCGATGAAGGTCGCCGTCGAGGATCTGGAGAGCTGCAAGCGGCGTCTCGTCGTCGAGGCGCCGGCCGACGTCGTGAGCAAGGAGTGGGAGCGCGCGTATGATCGCGTGCAGAAGCAGGCGCGGCTCCCGGGCTTCCGCAAGGGCCACGTGCCGAGGTCGCTGGTGAAGGTGCACTTCGCCGACGACGTGCGGCGCGAGGTTGCGCAGCATCTCATTCCCGACGTCTACCGTCAGGCGCTGGCCGAGGTGCAGCTCGATCCCGTCAACGAACCCGACCTCCAGGACGTGCAGCTCGCGGAGGGCGCGCCGCTGACCTTCAGCGCCATCGTCGAGATCAAGCCCGACATCGCGCTCGGCGACGTGAAGGGCATCGAGGTCGAGCAGACGCCGGCGCCGGTCACCGGGCCCGAAGTCGACCAGACGCTCGACCGCATGCGCGAGCAGCAGGCCGAATTTCGTAACGTCGAGCGCACGGCCGGTCCCGGCGATCTGGTCATCGTGAACTACACGCTGACCGTCGACGGGGAGCAGCCGATGCAACAGTCCGGCTACGCCTTCATGGTCGGCGACGGCTCGGTCATGCCCGAGGTCGATCACGCGGTGGCCGGCATGCGGACCGGCGAGCAGCATCAGGTCAGCTTCCGGCTGCCCGACGACTACCGCCAGGAAGCGTTGCGCGGGAAATCGGGCAAGGGCGAGGTCATGCTGGTGGAGGTCAAGGAGAAGATCCTCCCCGAGCTGAACGACGACTTTGCCAGGTCGCTGGGCGAATTCACGACGCTCGAAGCGTTACGCGTCGAAGTCGTCAAGCAGCTCGAGGCGCGCCGGGCCAGCGAGGAGCGCCACGCGCTGGAGGAGAAGCTGGTCGACGCGCTCCTCGGCCGCCAGGCGTTCGGCGTCCCGGAATCGATGATCATGCGGCAGATCGCCCACCAGGTGGAGCATGCGCGCGAGCGGATGCGCCGTCAGGGCGTCGATCCCGACGGCGTGCAGTGGGATGTCCCCAAGCTCATCGGCGAGCTGAGGCCCGGCGCCGAGCGCGCCGTCCGGCGCGGGCTCCTGCTGGACGCCGTCGCCGCGCGGGAGGGGATCGCGCCCACCGACGCCACCGTCGAGGCCGAGGTCGAGAAGCTCGCCCAAGCAAGTCAACGGCCGGCGCCGGCCGTTCGTCGTATGATGGAGAAGAGCGGAGATCTCGAGGGGCTGCGCCAGGCACTTCGCGAGCGCATGACCCTGGAGTTCCTCGTCAATCACGCCACGATCAGATCGTGAAGGAGAATCTCATGGCGCTGGTCCCCATGGTGGTCGAGCAGACGCCTCGCGGCGAGCGTGCGTTCGACATCTTCTCCCGCCTCCTCAAGGAGCGGATCATCTTCCTGCCCACGTTCATCGAAGACGAGCTCGCGAACCTGGTGATCGCCCAGATGCTGTTCCTGGAGGCGGAGGACCCTGACAAGGACATCTACCTCTACATCAACTCGCCGGGCGGGTCCGTCACCGCCGGCATGGCCATCTACGACACCATGCAGTACGTGAAGCCGGCCATCTCCACCATCTGCATGGGGCAGGCGGCCTCGATGGGCGCGCTGCTGCTCTGCGCCGGCGCCCGGGGCAAGCGCTTCGCGCTGCCCCACGCCCGGATCATGATCCACCAGCCCCTGGGCGGCGTGCAGGGCCAGGCCACCGACATCGACATCCAGGCCCGCGAAATCCTGAGGATGCGCGAGGAGCTCAACCGCATCCTGGTGCACCACACCGGCCAGGCGATGGAGAAGATCCAGCGGGAC
>Ga0066710_100003650_pt1 | contig 13235 bp, 15 predicted proteins | sample GraSoiAngelo_159_FD_79666 | JGI IMG/M metagenome (GOLD analysis project Ga0066710, IMG submission 79666) | Grasslands soil microbial communities from the Angelo Coastal Reserve, California, USA - 14_1009_16_40cm | ecosystem: Environmental > Terrestrial > Soil > Grasslands | place: USA...
AGGAAGGAGAGTGGCGGGGGACGATTTCCCCTCCCAGCTGGGACACTTGGTTCCAGCGCTATGAAGAGGTGATCGTCCATTACGCCCGGCTCGCGTCGGAGGAGCAGGTCGAATATTTCAGTGTCGGGTCGGAGCTGTGCTCGAGCGAGCGATTTCAGACCCGATGGCGGCGGCTGATTCTGAAGACCCGGCGCATCTTTGGCGGAAGGATCACGTACTCCGCCAACTGGGACCATCTGGATCCAGTTTCGTTCGGGAAAGAGCTGGACTTTCTGGGGATGAATGCGTACTACGAGGTGGGCCGAGGCAATCCCCAGGACATCGAGTCGATGGTCGCCCGCTGGCGGGACATTCAGAAGGGGATCCGAGCCTGGCGGGCCGCCAACGGAGGCAAGCCCGTCGTCATCACCGAAATCGGCTACCCCAGCCGGACGGGAGGGGGTGCGGATCCCTGGAACTACTTCGGAGACGGGGACGTCGATCAGGAAGTGCAAAGAAAATGCTATGAGGCCTTTGTTCAGGCCTGGAAAGATGAGACAATGCTGAACGGCGTCTATTTTTATCTCTGGTGGGGGGAAGGGGGACCCGAGGATCGGGACTACACCCCCCGAAGAAAGGCCGCTCAAGCTGTCATCGCCGCGTGGTACCGCGGGGAGCGGGAGACGCGGAGCGAGCAGGAAATGGGAAAGGAAACACCATGAAATCAACAGCACGGCGCTTGCAGCTTCTCGCGCCGGCGATCGGGTTGGTCGTCGGCCTGTCCACTTTCGCACTACCGGCTGTCGCGGGCCAGCTCGTCACCTTCTCCCGGGGGCATTCCCTGGTGGTCCAGAGCGCGGAAAGGCGGGGCGATTGGTACTACCTCACGCTGGACGGGGGCGGTCAGATCGGAGTGCCCGCCGCGCGAGTCCTAAGGGTTGAGGAATACGAGGCACCCCCTCCCCCTCCGGCGCCGGTCCTGGCGCCCCCGACCTATCCGGTCCCCGGGGCCGCCCAAGCCACGCCGCCGGTCGGGGCTCCGGGAGGAGCCGGAATCCCCATTCCCGCTACGACCCAGCCGGGCCCCGTCGCGGCGAACGATTCGGATCCCCTCGCAGCCGAGCGGCGCGCGGTCGAGGAAGCGCCTCAGGACTGGCGCTCCCCGATAGACCGGCGCAACGGGCCCCAGCTGCGCCCCATGGGGGGCTTCAGTGTCATGAAGCCCGGCGCGGCGGGTGCAGGAGGACGTCCGCCGCTGGGGGGTCAAGGGGGTTTCCGTCGACCTCCCGGATCGGGATATCCCAGACCGCCTCAGAATCCCAATAACCCGCCTCAGCAGTAACAAGAACAGCACCTTCGGTGGGACTCCCCGGGAGCAACTTGCCGATGTCCATCTGCCTGGGCCTCACGGGTCCCAACGCCTCAGGCAAGGGAGAGGTGGCTAGCTACCTGCAAGAGGTCGGATTCTCGTCCCATTCCCTCTCGGATCGAGTCAGGGAGGAGGCGACCCAACAGGGGCTGGATCACTCCAGGACTTCCCTCATCCAGGTGGGAAACTGGCTGAGAGAGCGATTCGGCCCGGGCGTCCTCGCCGAGAGGGCGCTCCCGTTGCTTTCCGGAAGCAGCGTCGTGGATTCGATTCGGAATCCGGGAGAGATTGCGGTCCTCCGGCGTCTTCCTTACTTCAGGCTCCTGGGCGTGGACGCTCCATTGGAAATCAGGTTCGAGCGGAGCCGGCGCAGAGGCCGGGCAGGCGACGGGGCGACGCTAGAGGAGTTCCGGAAGAAGGAGGATCTGGAGCAGGCCGATAAAGGGTCCGGCCAGCAGCTGCGGGTGTGCCTGTCCCTTGCCGACGTAGTGATCTGCAACGACGGCACCATCGAAGAGCTCCGCGCGCTCGCCCGCGAGGCCTTGGCGACCCTCAAGATCCCCATCCCCTGACCGACGACTCAGGCCCGTCGTCGCCGCTTTCCTTTCACGAAGGGCCCGATCAGAAGCATCCCGACCAGGTAGCCGCCGATGTGGGCGAAGAAGGCGATTCCGGATCCGGCGGACGCCGGTGCCGAGACGACCTGGATCACGAACCATAGACCCAGGATGAAGAGGGCAGGTATCGAGACAATCCTCACGAAGAAGAGGAAGATGATCAGGGTCCGAACACGCGCCGTCGGGTAGAGCAGAGTATAGGCACCGAGGACGCCCGCGATGGCTCCGGAAGCGCCCACAAGGGGTATCCGTGACTCGGGTCCGGCGGCCATCTGGAACATGGCGGCCGCGAGTCCGCAAAGGAGGTAGAAGACTGGGAATCGAATATGACCCATGGCGTCTTCGACGTTATCGCCAAAGATCCACAGGTAGAGCATGTTCCCACCCAGGTGCATGAGGCTTCCGTGAAGGAACATGGAGGAGAATAGAGCAAGCCAGGGGCCATCAAGCGGAATGTGGGTGGGGAATCGGTCGAGGCCGAACCGAGCCGGAATCGCGCCATAGGCGAAGACGAAGCGCTGCTGCATCGTGGGAGGGAGGAAGATCTGGTAGGCAAAAACGGCGATGTTGGCGGCGAAGATCAGGTACGTCGCCACAGGAACTGTGTGACTCGGGTTTTCATCTCGCAACGGGATCACTTCTCCTCCCACTGGACACGGGGGACGTGGAGTCTAACACGAGAATCCGGGCTCGTTCTTGACACCGCTGGAGCGCGTGACTATAGTAAGTGCCGTTTTTTCAGGGGCCTCGCGGAGGGCTGATTGGACGACGCACTGACCGGCAGGTTGGATCTTCCCCTTCGCAGCCGGACTGCCCGCCGCGCCGAAGCGGGCACCAGCGTCGGCCCCATTCTCCCCCGGATTTCCTCGCCTGACGATCTCAAGCCTCTCAACCTCCAGGAGCTGACCCAGCTCGCGGCGGAGCTTCGCGAATGCGTCATCTCGGTGGTATCGCGGGTGGGTGGACATCTGGGTCCGAGCCTGGGCGTCATCGAGCTTACTTTGGCGCTGCACAAAGTTTACGACTCTCCCCGGGACAAGATCGTCTGGGACGTCGGGCACCAGGCCTATCCTCACAAGATCATCACCGGAAGGCGGGAGCGGTTTCCCACGTTGCGCCAGTACCACGGCATCAGCGGTTTCGTGAGTCCAGCCGAGTCTCCGCACGACGCCTTCGGCGTCGCGCATGCCAGCACCTCCATCGCGGCCGCTCTGGGAATCGCCACGGCCCGCGATGCTCAAGGTGAGAAATTCCACGTCGTCACGGTGACCGGAGACGGCGCCATGACCGGCGGCCTGGCGTACGAGGCCCTCAACAACGCCGGGCATGCGGGGCGGAACCTCCTGGTCATCCTGAACGACAACGAGATGTCCATTTCCCCCAACGTGGGGGCCATCTCGCAATACCTCACCAGCATTACGGCCAACCCCTTTTACAATCGTATCAAGGAGGAGGTGAAAGCCCTCCTGGAACGCTTGCCGCTGGGAGAGCCGGTGGGAGTTCTGGCCCGCCGGGTCGAGCAGAATTTCAAGAACCTTCTGGTGCCCGGCGCCCTCTTTCAAGCTCTGGGTTTCGCTTACTATGGGCCCATCGACGGCCACGATCTCGAAGGACTCCTGTCGATCCTGGGCCAATTGAAGCAGGTCAAGGGGCCCGTCCTCCTTCACGTCCTGACCCGTAAAGGGAAGGGATACCCTCCGGCAGAGGACAACGCCTGCTACTTCCACGGTCCGCCCCCCTTCGACGCCGTTTCCGGAAAGTCTCCTTCGGGGGAGCAAGGCCCCCCGAGCTACAACAAAGTCCTCGCCGACTCCCTCATTGTCCTCTCGGAAAAGGACCCGAAGGTGGTTGCCATCACGGCCGCCATGGCCGAAGGGACCGGCCTGGTGAGTTACCAGGGGAGGTTCCCCGACCGCTTCTTCGATGTGGGGATCGCGGAGGCCCACGGCGTCTGCTTCGCCGCGGGCCTCGCCACACAGGGAATGAAGCCTGTGGCCGCGATCTACTCGACCTTCCTGCAGCGGGCCTACGACCAGGTGATCCATGACGTCGGAGTCCAGGACCTGCCGGTGGTGTTCTGCCTCGACCGGGCGGGACTGGTGGGTCCCGACGGCCCGACGCATCACGGGGTGTTCGATCTAAGTTACTTGCGGGCGGTTCCCAATTTCATCGTGACGGCGCCGAAGGACGGGGACGAGCTCAACGACCTCCTGACGACGGCGCTCGAGCAACGGGAGCATCCCTTCGCCATCCGCTACCCGAAAACGCCCTGTGGCCGATTCAATCCCTCGCGCAGAGGCCAGATCCTTCCCATCGGCTCCTGGGAAATCCTCCGGGAAGGCGAAGAAATCTGCCTCCTGGCGGTGGGGGCGATGGTGGGAAACTGCGAGAAGGCGGCCAACTCTCTTTCGGAGCACGAGGTGAGCGCGGGCCTGGTGAACTGCAGGTTCGTGAAGCCCGTGGACCGGGATCTGCTTCGCCGGCTCCGGTCCGCCTACCCCATCCTGGTGACGGTGGAAGAAAACGTCGTGAGCGGAGGGTTTGGGAGTGCCGTCCACGAGGCGCTCACCGAAATGGGTCTGGGGGAAAAGCCGATGATCCGATTTGCCGTGCCGGATCGCTTCGTCACCCACGGCTCGCGGAACGAGCTTCTTGAGGAGGTTGGCCTCTCCCCGGCCCGGATCGCCGGCAGGGTCTTGGACCTGCTGGGGGAGAAGGCTTGACGCGTCTGTCCGCCATCCCGGGCGATCTGACCGCCCAAACCGCGGACCTCATCGTCCACTTCCAGTTCGAAGGCGACCCAGCCCCCGTCTCGGTCGCCGATCCCCGCCTTAGGGAGAGCTTGGCTGCCATTTTGAAAGGAGACCGGTTCGTCGCCAAGCCGGACGCCTCGCTTCTCTGGCATGGCGACGGGCGCCAGACCGCCTCACGGTACCTGGTCCAGGGTCTCGGCTCCCGCGACTTGTTCCACCGGGGCGTTCTCCACCGGGCCGCCGCCGCCGCAGGAGCACAAGCGACGGAACTGAAAGCGCGACGAGTCGGCGCGGCTCTGGCCCCGGCTTCCCAGTGGAACTTGGACCTCTCCGAGGCCGCTCGGGCCGTCGCCGGAGGCTTCCTCTACGGTTGTTATCGTTTCAACAAGTACCTGACCGACTCAAGAGGCTCGGCCGATCCCGAAGAACTGATCCTGGGCACCCAGAGGGGAGAACCCGGAAAAGCGCGGCCGATCCTGGTGGAGGTGGCGGCGGTGGACCGGGTGCTCCGACTCGCCCGGGATCTTGTTTCCGAGCACCCTGGCTACCTGACCCCCGAACGGATGGCGGAGATTGCCCGTAAGGAGGCGAAACAGGCGGGTGTGAGCTGCCGGATCCTCCGGGAGCCAGAGATGCGGCGTCTCGGCATGGGTGGAATGCTCGGGGTTTCCCGCGGCTCGGAGCACCCGGCCGTTCTGGTCCACCTTACTCACCGGCCCCGGCCGCGGGGCAAGAAGGGGACCCCACGCGTCGTCCTGGTCGGCAAGGGGGTGACTTTCGACACCGGCGGGATCTCCCTGAAGCACAGCGACGGTATGGAGGCGATGAAGGCGGACATGTCGGGCTCCGCCTCCGTCCTGGCGACGTTGCTGGCCCTGCCGGCCCTGAGGATCGGGGCGGAGGTTCATGGGCTGCTCATGATGGTGGAGAATATGCCTGATGGTCGGGCCATTCGTCCCGGCGATATCCTGACCATCCACAACGGGAAGACCGTGGAGATTCGGAGCACCGACGCGGAGGGGCGCCTCATCCTGGCCGACGGGCTTTCCTACGCCTGCCGGAAGCTCGCGCCCGACTACCTGGTGGATCTGGCGACCCTGACCGGCGCCTGCATGGTGGCTCTAGGTCCCGCTTGCACTGGAGTCATGGGAAACGATGATCTCCTAGTACGTCGGATCCTGGAGTGCGCCTCGGCCACTGGTGAGCGTATGTGGCAACTCCCGCTCTACCCCGAGTACCGGGAACACATCCGATCCGACGTGGCTGACGTCAAGAACTCGGGGATTCGGTACGGGGGGGCGATCACCGCGGGACTGTTCCTCCAGAACTTCGTGGAACCCACCGTCCGCTGGGTCCACCTGGACATCGCGGGACCCGCCTTTTACGAGACCGGATACGGCTATGCCCCGAAGGGCGCCACGGGTGTAGGCGTCCGCACCCTCCTCCGGTTCCTCGGCACCCTCGACTGAGCCTCGCCATGGGCCACCAGGAACATCGGCGACAGTCCCCGTCTCGGATACCCACCGCGGTTCTGACGATCTCCGACACCCGGACCCACCGAACCGATGCCAGCGGCAGGTTGCTTCGGCGCTTGCTGGAGCGATCCGGTCATCCGGTCGTGCATTACCAGATCCTGCCGGACGAACCTGCGCTCATCCGTCGCGCGCTTAGACTTCGATGCGCAGACCCCCGCCTGTCGGCGGTGATTCTGACCGGCGGAACGGGGGTCTCGCCGAGAGACAAGACCTGCGAGGTGGTGCAAAAGCTGATCACGAAGCGGCTCGAGGGGTTCGGTGAGATATTCCGGATGCTCTCTTTCCGCCAGATCGGTGCGGCGGCGTTCCTGAGTCGAGCCGTTGCGGGAATCTACAGGGGGAAGGCCGTTTTCTCACTACCCGGTTCGCAGCAAGCGGTGAACCTCGCCATGCGCACCCTTATCCTTCCGGAGATCGGACACCTCGTCTCCGAGATCCGAAAACCACGTTCCCCCCGGGGTCGCCGTTCCCGCGTTTCCTGAATCCTCCGCGCGCCTCTATCGATGCCCACCCGGCGGCTCAAGCTCTTCGCGGCCCTCCCAGCAATCTCGCAGGCAACGTGATCAAGGCCCGGAGAAGGTCCAGCGCGCCCCCGACGGCGATTCCGACGATTCGGAAGGGGAGGAGCAGGATCCAGACGATCGGATATAGCAACACGGCCAGTAGGGCCAGCGGCCAGCAGAGAACGAGGAGGATGCACCAGAGCAGGAAGCCCGTCATGCGGGAGACTCCTTTGCCTTCGCCACGTCCCGAGGCTACCTCAACCGGCCTCCCACGTCGAGCGGGAGGGGTCCGACACCGCTCGCAGCCACCAGCCCGCCGGTGCTATCATGCCTTCGCGTACCCTGCGTTCCAGGCGCGGTTTACGGTCCCGGCGCCGCCGACGAGAACTTCCGGAGCCCGAAGAGAGCCGATGATCTCCAGCCAAATCTTACACCGCCTGCGGGTCCAGATCCTCCAGGACCCGGATTCCCTCGAGGCTTACAGCCTTGCCGAGTGCATCTATCGGGTGCGCCCCCTGGGAATCGTCCTCCCTTCCCGCCGGGATGAGGTCTTGGAGGTCCTGGCGTTGGCTCGGGAGGAGGGAATTTCTCTCACGGCGCGGGGTGCCGGCTCTGCCGTGGCGGGGCAGACCCTCGGCTCGGGGATCATCCTCGATTTTTCCCGCCGGATGAACCGGATTCTGGAGATCTGTCCCGAAGAGCGGTGGGTCCGCGTGGAACCGGGGGTGATCCCGGCGGATCTCAACCGGACGCTCGAGGCCGAGGGCCTGCAGTTCGCTCCGGACCCCTCCTCCTCCGCCTTCTGCACAGTCGGCGGGATGATCGCGAACAATGCCGGCGGCGCTCGCAGCGTCAGGTACGGAGCAACGAGGGACCAGGTTCTTTCCCTCATCGTGGCGACGGCGGACGGCGCCGTGTTCGAGACGGGCCCACTGCCGAGGACCGAAAAGGCCGCGAAGCGCGGGGAGCAGGCATGGCTGACGGAAGGGTTAGCCCGACTGGTGGAGCCGCGGCGAGAGGCGATCGCCCGGGTGTCGCCGGATGTGAGGCGGATCGCCTCGGGGTACGAGCTGCTGCGCCCGTTCGAGGAAGGTCGGATTGACCTGACCCCGCTTTTGATCGGTTCGGAGGGGACCCTGGCCCTGACGCTTGAGGCCAAGTTGCGCCTGATTCCCATACCACGTGCCATCGGAACGGCCTTGGCGCCTTTCAGCGATCTTCGCACGCTGGGGGAGGCGGTCCTAATCGCCCTTCGACACGCGCCCTCGGCGCTCGAGGCCCTGGATCGGTCCTTCCTGGATCTGGTCCGTTCGGCCGGGAACGGGAGCGCCGCGGGCATTCCTGCGAACGCCGAGGCGGTTCTGATAATCGAAATGGAAGGGGAGAGTCCCCGGGAGGCGGCCGCGGGTCTTGACCGTCTTGAGAAGGAACTGAAGGCAGGGGGAGCGTGCGGCGGGATCGTGCGGGCCCTCGACCCGGAGAGCCGGCGGCGGATTTGGGAGATCCGGAAGGGCGCATCGCCGATTCTCTCCGCGCGACAGGGCGGAATGCGAAACACCCGATTCATCGAAGACGCCTGCGTTCCCACGGCGAACCTTCCCCGGTTCCTCGAGGAGACCCGCCGCCTTCTCGCTGAGCATCGACTGCAGGCTGCCATCTTCGGCCACGCCGGCGACGCCATCCTCCACGTGAATCCGATGATCGACCCCACCGATCCCGGTGTGGGAGACCGGATGGAACGGATCGCGAGGGAGTTCGCGGACATGGTACTGTCCCTCGGTGGCGCCCTTTCGGGAGAGCACGGCGACGGGCGCCTCAGAACGCCCCTCCTCCGAAAGGCGTTCGGCGGAGTGGCGGAGATCTTTCGCGAGGTCAAGCGCCTGTTCGATCCCACCGGGATCCTGAATCCAGGGATCAAGGTGCATGATGGACGGAGCCGGATCGTCGATCACATGGACCTAGGGCCGCGCCCCTCGGACCACACGGCGACCGTCTGGTAGAGTCAGGAGGGAGTGGATTGCGTCCGGAAGAGTTCCTCCCCACTCGGCTTTCGATCCACCCGACGGCTTTCGTGGCCGAGACTTGTGTGCTGCGAGGGGAGGTCTCGGTCGGCGCCCTCTCCAGCGTCTGGTTCCAAACGGTGGTCCGGGGAGATTCGGCGCCCATCCGGATCGGTGAGCGATCCAACATCCAGGATGGGAGCGTACTGCACGTGGACCGCGGAAAGCCTGTCGAGATCGGCAACGATGTGACGGTGGGACACGCCGCTGTGGTGCACGGGGCCCGCGTGGCGGACGAAGTCCTCATCGCCATGAGAGCCACGGTCCTCAGCGGAGCGAAAATCGGCCGCCACAGCCTCGTCGGAGCCGGGGCGCTGGTCACGGAGAATTTCGTCGTGCCGGAGGGGTCCCTTGTTCTGGGAATTCCGGGCGTCGTGGTCAGAAGGCTGAGACCGGACGAGGTCGAGCGGATCCTCGAGAATGCGCGGGCCTACGTGGAGTACGCGGAGGCCTATCGCACGGGGCGCGTCGGGTCTGCGGTTCAGGAACGAGGATGATCGCCGCCACCGTCGTCCGAATCAAGCAGGAGATCGAGCGGGCGCGCAAGATCCTTCTGAGCACCCACCAGGGGCCGGATGGGGACGGCCTCGGCTCGGAAATCGCGCTGGCCTTGTACCTCAAAGCCGTCGGGAAAAGCCCGACCATCCTGAACCCCGACGGGACGCCGGAACGGTACCATTTCCTCGACCCTGGGCAGGACATCCGGGTCTTCGACGACAAAACGGGGCCTGCCCTCATCCGGGACGCCGATCTTCTTTTCATGCTGGACAACAGCAGCCTGAACCGTCTTGGGACAATGGAGCCCCACGTCCAATCCTGCGACTTGGTGAGCATCTGCGTGGACCATCACTCCACCACCGACGGGTTTTGGACCATCAACCTCATCGACGAGACCGCCTGCGCAACCGGCGAGATGATTTTCGACCTCGTGACGGCTCTGGGAGGTTATCCCGACCTCCCAGCCGCGATCGCCCTCTACACCGCACTGGTCACCGACACGGGGCACTTCCGGTTCTCGAAGACCAGCCCCCGGTCCCACCGGATCGCCTCGGAGCTCCTCCGACTCGGCGTTGATCCGGCCCGGGTATATCAGGAAGTCTACGAACGGAACAGCGAGTCCTTCGTGAGGCTGATGGGTGTGGCGCTGGCGGGCGCCCGCCTCGAGGGCGCCGGAGGGCTGGCCTGGATTGCCCTCACCCGGAAACAAATTCTCGACTGCCGGGCGGAGCAAGCGGACACCTCGGAAATCGTGAATCACCTCTTCACCATCCAGGGGGTCCGGATTGCGCTGCTCTTCAAGGAGCTTCCTGACGGTAGGGTGAAGGTCAGCCTCCGCTCCAAAGGGGCGATCGACATCCATCAGGTCGCCGCGCGGTTCCAGGGAGGCGGCCACCAAAACGCTTCCGGTGCCGTTCTCGAGGGTCCCTTGGAGACGGCCATTCAGCGGGTGTTAGGAGATGCGAAACCGCTTCTCGCTTGAGCCCCTGAGGGTGCAGGTCGGCCTGCTCCTCAGCGGTTGCGGGCACTACGATGGCACCGACGTGCAGGAGGCGGTTCTTTGCGGGTGGGCTCTGGATCGGCGCGGCGCCCGCGTCGTGGGCCTCGCTCCGGCGAGAGAACAGCTGCAGGTGGTGGACCACACTCGGGGGGACGAAATGACGGCCCCTCCCCGGGATCTTCTGCTGGAGTCGGCGCGAATCCTCCACGACAAGGTTCATCCCGCTTCGGAGTTTGCGCTCGAGACGCTCCAGGGTTTGGTGGTCCCCGGGGGCTTCGGGTGCGCCAAGAATCTCATGACCTCCTTCGCCCGGCCGGGGGAACGGCGCGACGTGCATCCCGAGGTGGAGCGCGTCGTCCGCCACTTCCTTTCCGCCCGGAAGCCGCTGGGAATAGTGGGATTGGGCGAAATCCCGGTCCGAAAACTCCTGGGCTTGCCTTTGGAGGATGCCCCGCCGACGGCCGATCCGCTCCGGGTCTCGGTCGACCGGGAGAAGCGGATTCTGACAACCCCCGGCTTCAAAGGCTTCACGCGCGTCTCCCAAGTAGCGGAGGGGGTGGAGGCGATGGTCGAGGAGTTCATGACGCTCTTGAGGGCCGCTTGAGAATCCGGGTACTCCTCTTCGCGCGCCTCCGGGAGCTGGCGGAGCGGGACGATTTTGAGATGGAGGTGCCCGACCGGTCCACGCTGGGGGAGGTCTGGTCCCGTCTCCAGGAGGAACATCCGGGTCTGCAAGCCTTCCGCCACCCTCCCCTGATGACCCGAAGCCGGGAGTATGCCTCTCCGGAGACGGCCCTCGAAGCGGACGAGGAGGTGGCCTTTTTCCCCCCCGTCAGCGGGGGCTAGGGGAGGCTCCCGTGTACCGGATTGTCTCGGAGCCAATCGACATCGCGGAACTCCTCACCTTCGTTTCGGCCCCGGAGATCGGGGGCATCGTGACTTTCTGCGGGACCGTCCGGAAACAGAACGCCGGCCGGGCCGTCCTGGCGGTGGAGTACCATGCCTACCCGGCCATGGCCGAGAAGGCTATGCGGGCGATCGGAGGGGAAGTCCTCCAGGGATACGGCGTCCGCCGAGTGGGGATGGCGCACCGGGTCGGCCGGCTGAACGTGGGAGAAGTCAGCGTGGTCATCGCGGTGGGCGCCCCGCATCGGCACGAGGCCCTCGGCGCGACAGCTTACGCCATTGAGCGACTCAAGCAGGTGGTCCCGATCTGGAAAAAGGAATTCTATGAGGACGGATCGGCATGGCTCGAGCCGCAGGCTTCCTCCGAGATGGGATCTTGAGCAAGAACCGTTGAATCAAAAAAAGGGGGAAGCCGAGGCTTCCCCGTGCAGATTTCCCGCGAGAACGACGAGCTAGCTGGCTTTCTTCTCTTTCGGCGCCTTTGAAATGGAAGCAACCTTGATGGTCATGGTCGCCTCGTCGACGACTCCTTTTACGGTGACGCTCTCGCCGGCGAACTCCTCAGCCTTCTTCTGATCGTCCAGCACCCATGCCTTTCCTGCGGCGCTGTCCCAAACTGCCAACTGGGCACCCTTCTCCTTGTAGCACTTCAGGGCGCAGTCCTTGTGGCCTTCCTTGGCGCCTTCGCCCTTGCAGTGGGTGTCGGTGACGTATCCGGTCACCGTCACCTCCGCCGCCTTCTTCTCCTGGGCGAGAGCGGCCACTCCTGATATGGCCACGACGAACGCTATCACCGTCAAGCAGATGGCAAGTCTTCGCATCCGAACACCTCCTTCCGAGCGGGTTAAGAAAGTTCAAGGACGCGGCATCTTACTCCAGGTCCCTCCCGGAGTCAATGTCGCCATCGGTTCGGACCTTCGTCCAGAGGCGGTGGATTCTCCTTGCGTGCCACAACTTACGGGTGTTATACTCTCCGATGCCGTGCGGGTCGCGAGTGCTGAAAGCTCTTCGACGGGAAAAGCGAGGAAGCCTTTTTTCGGGATTGGCTGCGGAAGCGATACAGAGGACCTTCGCCAGAGCCATCCGTGCCGTTTGAAAGATAAGACCATGGATGCAGGAAACCATTCGCAGACAGCAGCCTGGGCCCGTTTCAGGTCGACAGGGATTTTCGACCCCGGGAACCCGTTCCGAGGGTTGACTCTCTCGGGATAGCCCCTCCGCCTTTTCTCCCACCCGCCGGCCAGGGAGGCCCTGGCATGGCATCTGTCCCGATTTCATGCCTTTTACGGCTCAGGACTGCCCCGGGCCCGATCGAATTCGCCCGCCTGTCCCGCTCAAGCACCGAGGGGGTGTCAATGTTTCCGGACGCTCCACGGTCTTCGCATTCCACCGGGAGGGCCGGGCCACGACGCGACGAGAAGGGGAGACCATGGGAATCACTCCTATTGCTCTGATGCTGGGGGGCGTTGTCTTCGTCGGGATCGCCTTCGCACTGGGATGGTGGGGGAATACCCGCTTCGGCGGAAAACACCTTCGCGCGGCGCGCGCAGAAGCGCAGGATATCCTCCGGGAGGGGCGTCGCGAGGCGGAAAAACAGAAGAAACAGGCGGTCCTCCAGGCGCGGGAAGAATGGCAGCAGACCCGCACCCGGCTGGAGACGGACCTGAAGAGCCGGGTCCGGGCGACCCAGAAGCAGCAGCAGAGTTTGGAGGATCGGGACCGTAACCTCCGGGAGCGGCTGGAGGAGGTCAAGCGCCAGGAAGACGCGCACCGCGAATCCCAGAAACGTCACCAGGCTCTTCAGAAGGAAACCTCCGAGAGCCGGGAGCGGTACCGCCAACTTCTGGAGGAGACCAACCGCAGGCTGGAGCAGATCTCGGGTCTGGGATCGGAGGACGCGAAAAGAATGCTCATGGCGAATCTCAAGGCCGAGACCCGCTTCGAGGCGGCGCGGCTGATCCGCGAGATCAAGGGGGAGGCTCAGCGGACCGCCGAAATCGAGGCGGGCAAGATCA
>Ga0066710_100003652_pt1 | contig 13229 bp, 7 predicted proteins | sample GraSoiAngelo_159_FD_79666 | JGI IMG/M metagenome (GOLD analysis project Ga0066710, IMG submission 79666) | Grasslands soil microbial communities from the Angelo Coastal Reserve, California, USA - 14_1009_16_40cm | ecosystem: Environmental > Terrestrial > Soil > Grasslands | place: USA...
ATCGCGAAAGGCAGAAACTATTGTTGATACTTTGGACAAGATCATCTCCTGAACTATGTCACACCCACGGTTAGCCCTAGAACGTCGGCGGAGTATTCACCCACAACACCCAGGTCTCACTCTTCCCCGGATTTTTCCAGCGATGCGGCGTGGCGCTTTCGAAGTAAAAACTGTCTCCCGGCCTCAGCCGGTATTCTTCGTCTTCCAGGGCAATCTGAAATTCACCCCGCAGCACATGTAGAAATTCTTCACCTTCATGAGTGTAGGATTCACCACTGCCCGCTTGCGGAGCGATGCGAAACAGATGTGGCTCCATCACCGTGTTACCCCAGGCCAGCAACTCCATTCGCACTCCCGCGCCAGCTTCTAATACCTTCCGACTTCCCGCCGGGACGAGTCGGCTACTGGATTCCGCAGGATCGAAAAACTCAAGAATATTGGTCTTGTAAAATCGCGCCAGTTTGCGCAAGGTTGCAACCGAGGCGCTCATGTGCGAACGCTCCAGTGAACTCAGAAAGCCTACCGAAATGCCAACCGCCTTGGCTACGTGAGCGAGCGACAAACCGCGCTTAATCCGTAACTGTCGTAGCCGGATCCCGATGGCCCGGGCAGCCCCATTGGGAGGGGGTTTCACCAAACCGTCGCGTTTCAGCGTCTGCACAATCGCTGGCGCGTTCAAGCCGCGCACGCGGCGCAGGAAGCGGGCCCGCTTGAGCAGCTTCACGTCATCAGCGGTGTATAGCCGGTATTTGCTTTCGGTGCGGTGCGGACGAGTGAGCCCGAGGCTTTCCCACGAACGGATCACCGAAGGTGAGACACCGACCAGGCGAGCCACATCTCCAATTTTCAAGTAAGGTTTGGTAACGGCCGGACGGTGAGAATTAGACATTTGTTTCCCGTTACCTGGATCCCGGGACCGCATTTTCCACTTGACAGCAGCCGAGAGGTTATCTAACCTTGCGCGATTATAGCAAGGTTTGCTTTTTGCGCAAGCTCTGCACTCTTAAATAAAAAATGTCCCCGCAAGCTGGAGGTCCCCCATGTCGTCACTGACATCACACAGGGCAACCCGTTGGCTGGTTGTTCTCCTTTGTCTCCTTAGTTCCACACTATTGTTTGCTCAAAGTACAGGTGGCAGAATCCTGGGACGCGTAGCCGATCCCAGTGGCGCGGTGTTGGCAAACGTCACCATTCGTCTGACGAATGATGCGACAGGCGTTTCCCGCGAAACCAAGACGAATTCCAGCGGCGATTTCAATTTTCTGGAGGTTGTGCCGGGTAACTATACAGTCCAGTTTGAGCAGCCTGGCTTCAAAAAGAATGTGCAAAAGAGCGTCACGGTTGAGGTCAACGGCGTGGTCACGCTGAATTCGACCCTCCAGGTGGGAGCTGCACAAGAAACTATAGAAGTTACCTCGGAAGCTCCGCTCGTGGATACCACCAGCACACAACTTGGAGCTGTGGTTAACGACCGCGCTGTCTCCCAACTTCCTCTCAATGCGCGTGATACCTACCAATTGTTGCAACTACAGCCTGGCGTGCAATCCCAGGTAGGATCGGACTTATTCTACGGAAGCGATCGAGCCGGCGTGGTATCGGTGAACGGTGGGCGCGGCCGATCCAACAACTTTAGCGTAAACGGTGGGGACTCCAATGATCAATTCGTAAACCTGCCGGCGGTGCAGCCCACACCTGACAGCATTCAGGAATTCCGTGTCCTTACTAACACTTTCGACGCCGAATACGGCCGCAATTCGGGCGCGGTAGTGAACGTAGTCACCAAGTCGGGAACTAACAATTTGCATGGTAACGTGTACGAATTCTTTCGCAACAAGGTGCTGAATTCACGCGGTTTCTTCGATACCGAGAAGCCGGATTCCAAACAGAATCAGTTTGGCGGAACCCTGGGTGGACCGATTAAGAAAGATCTCACTTTCTTTTTTACCTCGTACGAGGGGCGGCGTGTGCGTCGTGGAATTCCCTCGGACTCGGTGGCTGTGCCCACGCCGGAAGAGCGGAATGGAGACTTCTCGGGCGGTCTTTCGTCTTCCGATCCCAATTTCCCCGTCTTCGCGGGTACTCTGGGCGATCAGCATGTCGCAGACATCTTGAACGCGCGCACGGGCTGCACTAACGCAATTACTACAGCCGGTGGAACTATGCCCGCCGCTGGCGTGGACTACGCCTCGATTTTCCCTGGTAACCAGATTCCTACCGCCTGCATGGATCCCACCGCCCTGGATCTAATGAATCAGTTCGTGCCTTTGCCGAACACTGCTGACGGATTCTTTCAAACTGCACCTGTTTCGCGGGAGCGCACCGATCAGATCACGTTTAAGTTTGACCATCGCATCAATGACAAGCAGAACCTTAGCGCTTACTACTATTTTAACGATACCAATCAGTTTGATCCTTTTTCGCGGTTCCAGGCCGGCGGCGCCAATGTGCCAGGTTTCGGAGCTATCACCAAAGAGCGTTTTCAGCAATGGAACATCAGCCACAATTGGACGCTGAGTAATACCCTGGTAAATGAGTTCCGCTTTACTTATTTTCGCGAAGCGCAGCGCAACTTCCTCCATCCGCAGCACACCAACCTCGTGCAGGACTCATGCGCTACCGTTCCCTCGGACCAATGTTTCAGCGATCCGACGAATCCGAGGTTGGGAATTACTCCAAACCTGGGAGCGAACCGCGAGGGCGTGCCCTTTGTTAGCATCTCCGGGGGCTTCGGCATTGGCAATAACTTCGAGGGCGAAATCCCGCAGGTCGGCAACACCTTCCAGTGGTCGGACAATATAACCAAAGTCAAGGGCACCCACACCATGAAGTTTGGCGCCGATCTCCGGCGTCAGCGCTTTGATCAGACCTTATTTTTCGACGTCAATGGACAATACAATTATTTTGGCGGAGGAAATAACGACGTCATCTTCCCCAACGATCTTTACCCGAACTATTTGCTCGGTCTTCCAGATTTCTACTTGCAGGGTTCGGCGCAAACTGAAAATGTCCGCAGCACTCTGTTTTCCCTGTTTGGGCAGGACAGTTGGAAGATCCGTCCAAACCTGACCCTCAACTACGGTTTGCGTTGGGAGCTGGATACGCCGCTCACTGACATCAGCCATCGCGTGCAAACTTTCCGTCCAGGCCAGGAAACCGCCATTTATCCTTGTCAGCTTGGCGACCTCCCTGGTGGCGCCCCGAATCCGCTCATTGCACAGTTCGGCAGTACGGACTGCAGCCCAACTGGGCCGGGGGCTTCAGTCAACCCTCTCGGCCTCGTGATCCCGGGCGATAAAGGTGTACCTGCCGGCTTGACTCAGACCTATTACAAAGCGTTCGCTCCACGCATTGGGATCGCCTGGAGTCCCGGGACTTCTGGCAAGACAAGCATTCGCGCCGGTTGGGGACTCTTCTACAATCCGATCGAACAGTTAGTGCTGGAACAGTTCAGCGCGGAGCCTCCATTCGGAGGCAGTTCCGGTATCTCCAATAGTTTGTTCAATACCCCTTTCGAACTGCAGAACGGAACTCCGGTCCCCAATCCTTTCGACGGAATTCTCAATCCGCCTCGCGGGCAGGCGGTGGACTGGTCCGTGTTCCGCCCAATCTTGCTTTTTGGACAGTTCCAGCCCAAGATGCGCACTCAATACACGTCGCAATATAACCTCAATATTCAACGCGAACTCGCACGCGATTTGGTGTTGCAGGTTGGATACGTTGGATCCCAGGGTCACCGGTTGCTCGCCACCCATGATCTGAATTTCAGCAACCCGACTACTTGTCTGGATCTCCACAATATTTCCTTGGCGACCGGCAATGGCGATTTTGATTGCGGCCAGTTTTTTTCAGAGAGTTCGTATTTTATTCCCGCAGGATCGATCCCCAGCGGGATGATGCTGCACTTACCCTACGGTTCAGTTCCCAGTGTCACTGGCCCCAACCCAACCGATATCACTTTGGTAGGACTGCGACCCTTCTCCTCGCCCCTGTGCGAACCGACAACCGGCGCCGGTTGTCCTCCCGATGGAGTGCCTGTATTCTCCAGTGTTTTCGCGCAGGATACTATCGCCAATTCCAATTACAACTCTTTCCAAGCCATGCTGGAGAAGCGGTTTACCAAGGGACTACAGTTCCAGGCGTCTTATACATGGAGCAAGTCATTTGACGAGGCCTCCAGCTTCGAAGGTATTCTGAACCCGATCGATCCCCATGCCAGCTATTCACTTTCACAGTTCGATGCTCGTCATCGCTTCGTCTTCAGTTATGTTTGGGATCTTCCGATTCCCAAGTACACGGGGTTAGCTGAGAAGATTCTTAATGGCTGGCAGACGTCAGGGATCATCAGCCTCCAGAGCGGTTTCCCCATTCGCATCACTTCGTCCGCTGACAATGAATTGATGAATAGCTTTGATTTCGAATTGCCCGGCGAACCTCGACAGCTTGCGCCGCTTCACACCCAGGACCCGCGCAAGAACGGTGGCTATGGCTTCGACCCTAACAGCTTTACCGAGAATGCTTCTGACGATTCCGTTCCGCCTTGCACTACCAATCCCGGGTTTGGCTGTTTCGACCCCACTTTGTTTGGTACCCTCGGTAATGCCAAGCGCACCCAGTGCTGTGGCCCGGGAATCAATAATTTTGACATCACGATTCTGAAGCGCACGAACATCACAGAGTCCAAGTACCTCGAGTTTAGGACTGACTTTTTCAATATCTTCAACCACACGCAGTTCAACACCCCCGATGGCAATACTAGTGACGGTTCCGATTTCGGCCGCATCAAGCGCGCCCGCGATCCGCGCCTGGTTCAGTTTGCGCTCAAGTTCTTCTTCTAGATCGAAATCCGGGCGGCTTAGGGTCGCCCGGGTACCCTAATGGCCACGACCGGCCTGAGTTTTCTGGAGACTCTCGATGTATCCCGACTTGCAGAAAGAAATTTCAACTTTCGAGCGGCGCACTCCCAAATCCGCCGAAGCCCACAAGAAGAATCTCAAACGGATTCCGCTGGGCGTGGCCAGTAACTATCGCGCCTACGATCCTTACCCCATCTTCGTGAAGGAGGGGAAAGGCAGTAAGTTCCGTGATCTGGACGGCAACGAATACATTGATCACAACCTCTGCTTCGGCGCGCTCATGGCCGGCCACTGCCATCCGGCCGTCATGAAAGCCGTGGAAAAACGTCTCAGTACCGGCACCATGTTTGGCATGCCGCATGACATGGAATGGGAATTGGCCGAGGAAGTTTGTAATCGCTTTCCAGTGGAGATGGTGCGTTTCGGTAACAGCGGTACGGAAGCCACCATGCATGCCGTGCGCTTGGCTCGCGCCGCTACCGGGCGTGACAAAGTCCTCAAGTTTGAGGGTGCATATCACGGCTTGCATGACACCGCACTCGTCAGCGTCAAGCCCCATGCGCCCGAGTTTGGCGATGTGAACGCACCTACTTCGGTCCCGGCTGGGCTCGGCGTCCCGAAAGCCAGCATCGCTAATGTTCCAGTCGCTACTTTCAACGATCTCAGAAGTGTCGAGCTTCGCTTCAAACAAAATCAAGGGGAGATCGCCTCGATCATTCTCGAGCCTATCTTGATGAACGTTGGTCTGTGCATGCCGCAGCCCGGTTTTCTCGAGGGCCTGCGTGACATCGCGACCAAGAACGGCGCTCTTTTGATCTTCGACGAAGTAAAAACTGGCGCCAAGCTGGGCTGGGGTGGCGCTTCCGAATACTTCGGCCTCAAACCCGACATGATCTGCCTGGCAAAGTCCATCGGCGGAGGGTTACCACTGGCCGCGTTCGGCACCCATAAGTCCGTAATGGATCTAATCTCCCAGCACAAGGTTTTTCACGGCGGCACTTACAACACCAATCCGGTCTCGATGGCCGCTGGCTTAGCGACCTTCCGCGAAGTTCTCACGCGCGAGAACTACGCGCACGTGGACAAGCTGAGCAAGAAGCTGACTGAGGGCTACCGCAAGATCGTCGCGAAATCTGGATTGCAGGCTTATGTCGCCAGCGCGGGAGCGAATGGCGCGTTGATGTTTTATCCCCAGGAAATCCGCAACTACCGTGACTGGACTACGATTGACGTCGATCTCTGGCGCCACTATTGGTTCGCTATGGTGAACCGCGGGGTGATGGCACAGCCCTACTGGTGGGACGAACAATGGACCATCTCCGTCCAGCACACCGAAGCCGACATTGACAAGCACCTCGCGGCCTTCAGCGACATTGCTTCGTCGCTCACCAAGGCGCAGCAGGAGCGCATGGCGGTGGCGGTTCACTAGCGGAGCCAAGGAGTCCGATTTGTCAGCTCACAAGAGTGAGGTCCACCAGCCTCATCTGAAGCGCGTGCTCGGCCGTTGGGACTTGGTTCTGTTGTTCGTAGTGGCGGTGGTCAACCTCAATGTGGTGCCGACTATCTCCGCCAATGGAGCCGTCACTGTCTGGCTGTGGATTCTGGCGCTGATTTTGTTTTTCTGGCCGCAGGGTATTGCCGTCATCGAACTGGCACATCGCTATCCCGGCGAGGGTGGCGTTTACCTGTGGGCAAAACGACTTTTCGGGGACTTCCACGGATTCATGTCAGGTTGGTGTTACTGGACCAACAATATTTTTTACGTGCCGACGGTGTTGCTGTATTTTGTCGGTATTTCTGTCTTCGTTGCGGGGGAACGTGCTCAAGGCCTGGCGGACAAGCCAGTATTTGCATTCAGCGGATCACTGATTTTGCTCATACTCCTGGTCGTCCTCAACGTACTCGGCTTGGGGGTAGGCAAGTGGGTCAACAATCTGGGCGGCATCGGCACCGGAATTACCGCGGCCACTCTGATTGGATTAGGCCTCATCGTCACCCATCGCTTTGGGACCTCCGTGACGGCTGGTGACTTCAGGATTCCAAGCGATTTTCGCCTCATCTCCGCCTTTGGAGTGATTTGCTTTGGCCTCGTAGGGCTGGAATTGGCTTCGATCATGGGAGATGAGATTCGTGACCCCGATCGTACTCTGCCCGGAGCCGTTGCCATCGGCGGCGTGATCTCGGGCCTGCTTTATGTCGGAGCCACTCTCACATTGCTAATTGCAGTACCTAAAGATCAGATTGGTGTGCTGGCCGGCATCATGCAGGCGGTAAGCCATCTCGCGGGACGAATTGGGGTGGCGTGGATTACCTCGCCATTCGCATTGGTGCTGAGTCTCTCGATTGCCGGTATTGCTTCAGCATGGCTTGCAGGATCGGCGCGCATTCCGTTTGTCGCCGGACTGGATTCCTATTTGCCGCAAGGGCTCGGCAAGTTGCATCCTCGCTATGCGACGCCGTATGTCGCTTTAATTGTGCATGCAAGCCTGTCCGCGATGTTTTTGGCCATGAGCTTTGTCGGAGCGCAAGTCAAAGAAGCATTTGTGACCATGCTCAATCTCGCGGTGGTGCTCCAACTGGTACCGTTTCTTTACATGTATGGAGGGTTGATCAAACTCGGGCTGGCCTACGACACGCGCGGACACTATAGCAAGAGCACACTACTGATTGCCGGCTGGAGCGGTCTGCTCACGACCGCACTGGCCATGGCGGTGGCTTTTGTTCCTTCGCACCAGATCGAATCGGTATGGCTGTACGAGATCAAAATGGTGGTTGGGACCTTGTTCATCGTCGGATTGGCCGCGTTTTTCTTCTTCGTCTATAGCCGGCGCAAGCTGCCGCAAGAGGTCGCAACCGGGGCTTAGCGAAACAGAGAGCTCAAGAATTTCGGAGGACTTATGCCAGGCGGAGTAAAAACCGACGTCCGCACTTATCAGATGTACATCAACGGCGACTGGGTAGACAGCAAGTCCAATAAGACTTTTCCAGTCTACGATCCTGCTGCCGAAGAGACCATCGCTCAGGTCCCTGATTCCAACGCCGACGACGTCAACCGCGCCGTTGCCGCCGCAAGGGCAGCCTTCGATGACGGGGCCTGGCCCGCGACCACGGCGCAGGAGCGCGGACGAATCCTCTTTCGCCTCGCCGATAAAATCCGCCAGAACGCCGCTATGCTCGCGGAACTCGAAGCCCGCAATTGCGGCAAACCAATCGTCGAAGCCGAATTCGATATCAATGACACGGCAACCTGCTTCGAATACTACGGCGGTCTTGCCACCAAGGTTCTTGGATATGTAAACCCGGTGCCCGACAATGCCATGAGCCTGACCCTGAAAGAGCCCATCGGCGTTGCCGGACAGATAATTCCCTGGAACTATCCATTGCTGATGGCGGCGTGGAAATTGGCGCCCGCACTGGCCGCCGGATGCACCTGCATTCTCAAGCCTGCCGAGCAAACTCCACTCACAGCGCTCGAAATGGCGAAGTGGTTCGCCGATGTTGGCTTGCCTCCGGGTGTCGTCAACGTGATTACTGGTTTCGGTGAAACCGCGGGAGCGCCCCTAGTGCAGCATCCCGACGTGAACAAGATCGCCTTCACCGGCAGCGCTGCCGTCGGAAAAATTATCGTCAAACAGGCTGCCGACACTGTGAAGCGGGTCACTCTCGAACTGGGCGGCAAGTCGCCTAACATTTTCTTTGCCGATGCCGATTTCGAAGCCGCCATCGATGGCGCGCTCTTCGGAGTGTTCATCAATCAAGGCGAAGTCTGCTCCGCCGGCAGCCGCATCCTGGTACAGAAACCGATCTACAAGAAGTTCGTCGACGCAATGACTGCAAAAGCCGCGAAGATCAAGCTGGGCGCTCCTCTTGACCGCGACACGAAAATGGGACCGCTGGTCAGCAAAGAACAATACGACCGCGTACGTTCTTACCAGGAAGTTGGTAAGAAAGAAGCCAAGCTCGCGTTCGGCGGCGGCCGTGCCGCATCTTTTGCCAAAGGGTATTACGTCGAGCCCACAATTTTCTATGACGTTGATAACAGCGCCCGCATCGCGCGCGAAGAGATCTTCGGCCCGGTCGCCACCGTCATCCCCTTCAACGACGAGAAAGACGCAATGAAGATTGCCAACGATTCACCCTACGGTCTCGCCGCCGCAGTATGGACACGAGACATCTTCAAAGCTTTCCGCGTCGTGAAGGCGCTGCGAGCCGGCATCGTGTGGGTAAACCACATGCAGCCTACGTACGTTGAAGCGCCCTGGGGCGGCTACAAGCAGTCTGGTTTCGGACGCGAACTCGGACCTTGGGGTATCGAAGAATATCTCGAAACCAAACAAGTCCACATCAACCTCAGCGAACAACCAATCGGCTGGTACTGAGAACTGAGACCTGAGAACTGGGAACTGAGAACTGAGGATTTAGAAAAAAGCACTGATTCAGATGCCAACGATTCAACTACGAACCGCTGTTCCCGGACTTAAGTCGAAGGCGCTAGGCGAACGTCGCATCAGGGCGGTGGCGCGAGGTTTATCCCATGGCACCCCGGTGTATGTCGCCAAAGCCGAAGGCGCGATGCTCGAAGATGTGGATGGAAATCGCTACATTGACTTAGCCGGTGGCATCGGCTGCCTTAACGTGGGGCACCGGCGCGATGTGGTCATCAATGCGATTCGCCGTCAACTCGATCGTTTTTTGCATACCTGTATCCAGGTCACTCCTTACGAGAGTTACGTCCGTCTTGCTGAGAGGTTGAATGAACTCACGCCGGGCAAGTTTCCCAAGAAAACACTTTTTGTGAACAGCGGCGCCGAGGCTGTCGAGAACGCGGTCAAGATTGCTCGCGCTTACACGGGACGTCCGGCCATCATCGCATTCGAAGATGCCTTCCACGGCCGTACCATGATGACGCTCGCGCTGACTAGCAAGACGCATCCTTATAAAGCAGGCTTCGCGCCGTTTCCCAGCGATGTTTACCGCGTGCCATTCGCCTACTGCTATCGCTGCTCGTACTCGCTGAAATATCCTTCGTGCGATATTTTTTGCGCGCGCCACCTCGAAGATACATTCAAGCGTGTCGTGGCCAGTGAAGAGGTTGCAGCCGTGATTGCCGAACCGGTGCTGGGCGAAGGTGGCTTTGTTGTGCCACCACCTGAATATTTTCGCGTCTTGCTCGAAGTCTGTCGAAAACACAAGATTTTATTCATTGCCGACGAAGTGCAAACCGGCTTCGGCCGCACCGGCGCGCTGTTCGCCTGCGAGCGCTACGGAATTGAGCCGGACATTCTCGTGACTGCCAAAGCGCTGGGCGGGGGTTTGCCACTGGCCGCAATTACGGGACGTGCCGAGGTCATGGATGCTCCTGGGCCAGGGGGCTTAGGCGGAACGTTCGCCGGAAATCCACTTTCCTGCGAAGCCGCATTGGCTGTGCTCGATCTGTTTGAGAATGAGGACCTATCATCTCGCGCCAATGAACTAGGTGACGATTTCCAAAGGCGCGCACGCGAATGGCAAAAGCGCTGGCCGATGATTGGCGACGTTCGCGGCCTCGGCGGAATGCAGGCCATCGAGCTCGTACAATCGGAAGATAAGCGCGAACCTGCTACCGAAGAAACTAAGCAGATCGTGCAATATTGTTACGAGCACGGTGTCATTATCCTTTCGTCTGGCTCCTATTCCAATGTGATCCGGTTGCTCATGCCTCTAGTGATTACAAATGAGCAAATGAGCGAAGCACTCGATGTTCTGGAGTCCGCGCTACAAACGACGTACGAAAAGAAGAGAGAAGCTGTTGCGCAACCGGTGTAGCACAATATGGCGCAGGCGTTGTCGCTTGCGAAAGGCAAGATCATGAATACGGCAGTCATCACTGAAACCAAGATTCAGAATTACGTTAATGGCAAATGGACCGAATCGAATGCCCGTGAATGGCTCGATGTCGTCAATCCCGCGACTGGCGAGACTCTGGCGAAAGTGCCGCTGTCCGATGCGGGCGACATTGGTGCGGCTATCGAATCCGCTGCTGCTGCGTTCCCCGATTGGCGACGCACTCCGCCGGAAGACCGCATCCAGCCGCTCTTCAAGCTGAAGCAACTGCTGGAACGTCACATCGATGACCTCGGACGAATCATCACTCAGGAAAATGGTAAGACTTTTGCCGAAGGCAAAGCCGAAATGCGGCGTGCCATCGAAAACGTCGAAGTTGCTTGCGGCATTCCGATGATGATGCAAGGGTACAACCTGGAAGACGTCGCACGCGGCATCGACGAGATCATGATTCGCCAGCCGCTTGGAGTCGCCGCGGCAATTACGCCGTTTAATTTCCCTGGAATGATTCCGTTCTGGTTTCTGCCGTATGCGATTGCAACCGGCAACACTTTCATCTTGAAACCATCGGAGCGCGTTCCGCTCACCATGCGATTTGCCTTTGAACTACTCGAGCACTGCAGACTTCCTAAAGGCGTCGTGAACCTGGTCAATGGTGGTAAGGCTGTGGTTGACGCGCTGCTCGATCATCCGAAAGTTCGCGCGATTAGTTTTGTCGGTTCGACGCCGATTGCCAAGTATGTCTATGCGCGTGCGGGAGCGAATGGCAAGCGTGCTCAATGTCAAGGCGGTGCGAAGAACCACGTGATCGTGTTGCCGGACGCGGACATGCAGATGGCTACACAGATCATTAGCGACAGCGCGTTTGGATGCGCTGGTCAGCGCTGCCTCGCAGTCTCCGTCGCGGTGACGGTGGGCGACGCGCAGAAATCCTTTCGTGATTCGATCACCGACGCAGCCGCGAATCTCCGCGTGGGAAGCGGTCTGGATGAAGGTGTGCAGATGGGACCAGTCATCACTCGCGATAGTAAGGCGCGAGTCCAATCACTGATCGGAGTCGGGGAGAAGGAAGGCGCGAAAGTTCTGCTCGATGGCCGCAACGCGAAAATTCCGAAGTACGAGAGCGGAAACTTCGTCAAGCCGACAATCCTGGACAATCTGCCAAAAGACAGCGAGCTCGCGAACACCGAGATCTTTGGACCTGTTCTCAGCCTTGTCCACGCCAATGACATTGACGAAGCGATTGACTTCCTGGCTCATAGTCCATTCGGGAACCAGGCTTCGTTGTTCACCTCAAGCGGCGCGGCTGCGCGCAAGTTCCGCTACGAAGTTCAGGCAGGAAATATCGGCATCAACATCGGGGTTGCCGCTCCAATGGCCTATTTCCCGTTCAGCGGCTGGAAAGATAGTTTCTTCGGCGTTGTTCACGGACAAGGACGCGACGCCATCGAGTTTTATACTGATAAAAAAGTCGTGGTTGAACGCTGGGCGAAGGAACACTCGCGGAAATTCTAATTCTTGCTTTCGTCCCTTAAGATCAAGACTTTAAACCACAAAGGACGCGAAGGTACACGAAGGAATCCGAGGCACTTATGAGTGACACCATTCAAAAATACAGAGACTACGTGATAACCGGCTTCATGAAGTCGGTGGTGCCGATTGTGGTCGATCGAGCCAGCGGCGCGGTCATTACCGATATTAATGGACGCGAGTATCTCGACTGCTTCGCCGGAATTTCCGTGGTCAGTGCTGGACACTGCAATCCGCAAGTGATTGCAGCGGCTAAACGGCAGATGGAAAAGCTGGTTCACTGCTCTTCCTATATCTATCACGTGCAAGCGGTCGCCGATCTGGCCGAAAAAATTGCGCACATCGCGCCGCGCGGCCTGACGAAAACCTTTTTTGGCAATAGTGGCGCGGAAGCTATCGAAGGCGCGATGAAGCTTGCGCGGCTCTACACCGGCAAACACGAATTCATCGCCCTGCACGCCAGCTTTCACGGCCGCAGTTGGGGCGCGCTCAGCGTCACCGGCAACATGGGACGCAAGAAGCGCGGCGGTCCTTACGCTGCCGGCATCGCGTTTGCTCCTGCTCCCTACGCCTATCGCTCGCAATGGCGCGATGATCCCGAAGAATGCGGCCGCCAATGCGCGCGGGCGATTGACGACGTGATCCGTTTTGCAACCTCCGGCGACGTGGCTGCGTTTATCGCCGAACCGGTTATGGGCGAAGGCGGCATCATTGTTCCGCCGGCGAATTACTTCAAAGAGGTAAAAAAAGTTCTCGACAAGCACGGCATTCTCTTCATCGCCGACGAAGTTCAGTCCGGCTTCGCTCGCACCGGCAAGATGTTTGCTTGCGAACATTACGGAGTTGATCCCGATATTCTGGTCACCGCCAAAGGCATCGCGGATGGATTTCCGCTGAGCGCATTTACCACGCGTCCGGAAATTACGGCTGCGTTCAAGCCTGGAGACCACCTCTCGACTTTTGGTGGTAATCCGATTTCCTGCGCCGCCGCGCTCGCCAATATCGAATTCATGGAAAAAGAAA
>Ga0066710_100003653_pt1 | contig 13229 bp, 14 predicted proteins | sample GraSoiAngelo_159_FD_79666 | JGI IMG/M metagenome (GOLD analysis project Ga0066710, IMG submission 79666) | Grasslands soil microbial communities from the Angelo Coastal Reserve, California, USA - 14_1009_16_40cm | ecosystem: Environmental > Terrestrial > Soil > Grasslands | place: USA...
CATCTGCTTGAGCTTGCCCGCGTCGGCCAGCACCACGCCTGCGGACGACGCCTCCGAGCGGATGGTGAGGTGCTTCTCCGCCACCAGAGGCTCGACGAGCTCGAGCGCCTGCCCGATGACCTGCTCCACCGGCACCTCCTGAATGCGCAGCTCCATCTGGCCGGCCTCGACCTTGGCGAGGTCGAGGATGTCGTTGATCAGGCCGAGCAGGTGCTTCCCGCTGGAGTGGATCTGGGCGAGGAACCGCTTCTGAGTCGCGCTGTCGAACTGCGATTCCTTCGCGTCGAACATCAGCTCGGAGAAGCCGATGATGGCGTTCAGCGGCGTCCGCAGCTCGTGGCTCATGTTGGCGAGGAACACGCTCTTGTGCTCGCTGGCGTCCTGGAGCTCGCGGTTGGCGTTCTTGAGCTCCTTCACCAATCGCCTACGGTCCACGCCGGCGGTCACCGACGTCATGAACTGCTGCACGCGATTCATCTCGTCTTTGCCGATCGCTGGCGTGAACGGTCCGGACACCACCACCAGGCGCCCGATGCCCTCGAGGCTGTGGATCGGAAGGGCGATCAACGTGACCGTCTCGCCGCTGCGACGCTCATGTCTCCGGATTCCGTTGGATAGCCTTGGCAGCAGGTCCCGCAGCTCGCCGGCGAATTCCGGGTCGATGCCGGATGACGCGCGCGGGTCGCCGCGGCTGTCGAACGATATCGCGCCGCCCCCGCCCGTGAGACGCATCGTCCACTCGACTGCGCCGCGATCTATCGACGCGGCGTCGTCGCTTACGAGGAGGCTTTCCAGGAACGCGCGGAGGCCTTCTTCCTCTGAAACGCGCCACTCGCGACGCAGCCAGGCCGGCGGCGCGAAGCTGACGTACAGGAGCGGGACGATCGCAAGCACGACCGCCTGCAGCGCCAGCTGCGTCGGCACGTTGGTCGTCGTGACCCGAGCACCCGCCAGGATCAAAACGAAGAGCAGGATCCCGACCAGGCCCGCGAAGCCGAGACTGAGCGATCGCAGGCGCCATGCCTGCACCTTGGGAAGGCCGCGCGCGACGAGCCAGAAACGGACGATCGGCTCGATCACCGTTCCCGCCCACGCAATGATCAGCGCGACGGCGATCCAGAGAAGAACCGGGGTAGGCGCCGAAAGCGCCATCGCCACCAGGTAGGCGACCACCGTCGCGGCCAGCGCTGCCGCGGCACCGATGCGCCACCTCGTTGAGAGCGGGATGAGGGAGTGGCGGTAGCTGAGCAGCGCGTAGCCCGAGCCGACGAACGCGAGGAGGTTGATTAGCTGCACCGCCGTGGAGGTGATGTGCAGCAGGGACATCGCCCGGCCGAAGGCTAAGACCGTGGAGAGCAGCACGATGGCCAGCGCGAGGTAGCCGCTCGAGCGGTCTCGGTTACGGAGCCAGATGGTCGCGGTCGCGACACCGAGGGCGAGGAAGGCGAGGGCCTCGACGTTCTGCATGAAGGCGACGAGGTCGCTCATGTCGTTCAGGCGACACCCAGCGCGGTGATGGTAGAGAGATCACCGACCAGCGCCTCGACCACCTCGGGATCCCACTGCTTGCCGGCGCCGTCCGCGAGCGTCCCGATCGCCTCGTCGACAGTGCGCGCCTTGCGATACGGACGGTCCGTCACCAACGCGTCGTACGAGTCACAGACCGCGACGATCCGCGCGAGGCGGGGGATGGCGCGTCCCGCCAGCCCGTCGGGATAGCCCCTGCCGTCAAAGTGCTCGTGGTGGTTGCGGATGATTGGGAGCAGGTTCGCGCCCGAGCGCAGCGGGCGCACGATGCTCTCGCCAATGGTCGTGTGCGCGCGCATGATCCGCACCTCGTCGCCGGCCAGCGGGCCCGGCTTCAGCAGGATCGCGTCGGGGACGCCGATCTTGCCTATGTCATGGATGATCCCGCCGCGATAGAGGGCGTCGAGCGCGCGTTCGGGCAGTCCTAATTTCATGCCGACGTGACGCGCCGACTCCGCCACGCGATGCGTGTGCTTCTCGGTGTACTTGTCCTTCGCCTCTACCGCCGCGGCCAGGGAGAAGATCACCTGCTCGGCGCTGTCTAGCGTGTCGTACACGGCCTTGAGCCGCAGAGCCGAGCGCACACGCGCAACCAGTTCGATCCTGTCGACCGGCTTGCTCATGAAGTCGTCTGCGCCGGCCTCCAGCGCCAGGACCCTGTCGTTCGCGTTGTCGAGCGCGGTCAGCATCACGACCGGCAGAAGCCGGCCTCGGGGCCCGGCCTTGATGCGCCGGCAGACCTCGTAGCCGTCCATGCCTGGCATCTGCACGTCGAGCAGGACCAGGTCGGGCGTCTCCTTATCTATGGCCGCAAGCGCGGATGGGCCGTCCTCGGCCGACTGCAGCCGGCAGTCGAGATCCGAAAGGAAGGCCTCCACCAGCGCCCGGTTGATCTCGCCGTCGTCGACGACGAGCACAAGCGGCGCTCCATGCGATGTCTGTCGTTGCTGAACCACCGTCAATCGGCGGGCTCCCCGCGAGCCGCGCGCGTCCCCTTCAAGTGGATGTTAATCAGGACGGGCGCAGGTTCAGCCTGGTTAGGCGCGCCAGCGCCGGCCGGAAGCAGCACGCGTGCGGTCACGGGCGGGCATCCGACCTCGAGATCGCAACCGCAGCCACGACGAATGCCAACGCTCGGACCCCCGTCAACACCGGAACGACTGCAGCAAGACGTCCGAGCCAGCCGGCCAGGGGCGGGTCAACGACTGCCACGACAGGTAGGGCGAGCAGCGCCAGCACCGTGGCGACGATCGCCACCGCCAGCCCTACCCGCCATCCGGAAAGGGCGGGAGCGAGGTCATCGAGTTCCAGGCAATGCTCGATCCAGTCGACCCGGGCCTGAGCGGCTCGGGCGTGCGCCGCCATGGTCGCGGTCTGCTGGGGCATCTATGGATCGCCTCTTCGGGCGATCTAAAAACTAGGCTTGAACCTGGAGAACCGGCCCCTCTCCAAAGGTGCAAATGATTGTCAAGTGGATAGTTAACACTGACCTAACGGCTAAGCCGCTTTACATCCATCCCTCGCGCGTGGCCAGGCGGGCGAGCTCGGTGCGGTTGCCGGCGCCGACCTTCTGGAGGATCTGCCGGACGTGGAACTTGACTGTGCTCTGGCTCAGGTGCAGCGCGCCGGCGATGGCCCCGTTCGTCGTGCCTTCGACCACCAGGCCCAGGATCTGTCGCTCGAGGTTGCTGAGCTTGGGCGCACCCGCAAATGGTGTGGCCGGGGTGGCCTGGCGAAGCGCCTCCGACATGGCGGCGTTGTCCACCGCCACCGCGGTGAACCCGGCGATGGCGTCGAGGAAGCCCAGCCACTCGTCATCCGGCTCGAGGGCCGATCGGTGGAACAGCTCGAGCACGCCGACGGGCCGGCCGCGTGCGTTTAGGCCGGCCACGCAGTAGGCGCGGAAACCCTCTCGCGCGAATAGCGTCCTTCGCTGGAAATGTGAAAGCGCGCCGCCTGTGAGGATCTCAAACCGAGGCCGGTCCTGCAGCCGGCCCTGCGGAATGGCGCCGGCGTCCAACCGGTATTCGGGCACCGAGGTGGAGCGGAAACCGGCATGCGCCGAGCTCACCAGGCTGCCGTCGGACTGGTCGATCACCATCACGTCGGCGGCATCCACGCCGAGGCCGGCAAGGACATGGTCCAGGATCACCTGCAGCGTCAGGCGGAGATCGCCGCTGCCCGCCATGGCCAGGCTCACGCTTCGAACCGCGGCCAGCCTCGCGAGGCGGCTGTTGGCGTCGGCATAAAGCTGCGCGTTGTCCGCGGCCAGGCCCGTGCGGTCGGCGATCGGCTGAAGCCACTCGAGGTCTTGCTGGGTGAGCGGGGCCGAAGGACGAGCCTCGTAGAGCGCCAGGCTGCCAACCGTGGCACCTCGCGCCCGCATCGGCACGACCATCACGGCGACGTCCACCCAGGGCACCATCGCCGGCGGCGTCCTCTTGGCGAGGTAAGAGTGCACCTCGGACCGCAGCGTGTTGAGGAAGTCCTCGCGGGTCAGGCGCGGCAGCAGCAAAGCCTCGCCTGTCTCGATCACCCGATCGGCAAACGCCAGGCCGCTTGCTTCCCCCGAGCGGTGCATGTCCTCCAGGTAGCGCGCCATCTGGGGGTTCTTCTCGTTGGCCGCGACCACCTTGACGGTTCGCGGATCCTTGCCGATCAGGTAGGCGACCCACGTGCCCTGCCGGATCCGGCTGAGCGCGCTCGTGACCGCGTTGAGAATTGCCTCAGGGCCCAGGCGGCCGTCGGCGATGCGGTCGTTCAGGTCGGCGAGGACGTGATTCGGCTCACCGGGGACGGCCTTCTCGCCGCCCGGCGCCTCCGGGGAGGGCGCGTCAGTCACCAGAATCCCACTCTCTCCTGGCCGTGAAGTGATGAACGGCTCTCTGTCAAGTATAGGAAGCCCCTTCCGATCTCCGACCGCCGCATGGAACGCGCCCCTCGGCGGCTGTTATGCATTGCTTGACAACTCCTCCGATTCAGGTTTCACTGGCCGCACTCACCCCGCCCGGGGCGAATTTGCGCAAGGAGGAGTTCGATGCGCCGTTTTCTCATCTCGTTGATCCTCGCTGCCTCGGCGATCGTTGTTACTGCAGCGTCGGTGGGCGCTGACACCGGATGTCACTGTTTCTAAGGAATATGTAGGTGGTTTTCTTGTGAGCTGGCGGTCTTGCTGTTATGTGGACTGGCTGTTAGGCTGGCACCCGGTGTGGTAGTCCGCCAGCAGCCCGGCAGCAAGCGCCGCCGGCTCCCTGGGCTGGCAGTGCGTCCGGGGGCCATCAGGCAGGCACGGGCCGAGGCAGGCCTGTCCCTCGCGCAGGTTGCGTCCGGCGAGATCAGCCGCACCGCGGTGTTCCTCGCCGAGACGGGCAAGACGCGTCCTACCATGCCTACCGTCCAGCTCATCGCCGCCCGCACGGGTAAGCCTGTCGAGTACTTCCTCGAGGACAGCGAGGCCGCGATGATCAAGCGTCTTGACCTTGACTTGCTGCGCAGCCTGGCTGCGGCCGAGAAGTTCGCCGAGCTGCAGGTGGCGGCGTCCGCCGCCAAGGCCGAGGCGATCGATCCGCTAGACCGCGCGTGGGCTGCGTTCTTCCTTGGCCAGGCGTACTACCGGCTGGTGAAACCTCACCCCGCGCTGGAGCAGCTGCGGGAGGCAAGGGAAACATTCGAGCGCTCGGGCGATCTCTGGATGGTGGTGGACTGCACCGACCAGATCGCCGGCGCGCTCAGCCTGCTGGAGGACCGGGCTGCGCTTGGCATCGCCGAGTCGAACCTCGAAGCGTGCCGCCGCCTGCGACCCGCGAACCGCGCCCTCGAGGCGCGCGTGATCGGCAGGCTTGGGTCGATCCACCTGGTGCTGCACAACTGGTCGAAGGCCGTCGAGTACTACTCGGAGGCGGTCGACGTAGCGGGCGAGCTGAAAGATCTCAGCCGGCTCGGCAAGATGTACGGCAACCTCGGCGGCGCATACGAGCACCTGGGCGACCTGGCCCGCGCTCGCGCCTACTCGCAGAAGTCGATCGCGATTCACGAGCTGCTGCACGACCAGATCTCAGTGGCGGTCGCGGAGAACAATTTGGGCCTCGTGCTGATGCGTCAAGGCGAGCTCGATCAGGCGCGCCAGCACCTCGACCGCGCGCTTCGCCTGTATGACGAGGCCGGCGTGGAGCTGGGTAAGGGCCACCTGCTGCTCAGCCTCGCAGAGCTGGCGCTGAATGGCCGCGACCCCGATGGCGCGCGCCGGTTCTCGGTGATGGCCACCGATGTCGCGCATCGTCACAACGAGCCCGGCGTCGCCGGCAAGGCGCACGAGATCATGGGCCAGGCCGCTGAGATGAGCGGCAACTTCAAGCTGGCGGACACCGAGTTCCAGACCGCCATCTCGATGCTGGAGCGGAGCAGCCACCTCACGGAGCACCTGGTCGCGTGCCTCGCGATCTATGCGCAGGTGCTTGAGGCCCGGGGCGACGCGGTCGGAGCGCTCGAGCTCCTGAAGCGCGCCATCGGCGCCACGCGACCAGAGCTGGCGCCGCCCGCAGCGGCGCAGGAGCAAGAGGAAGCTAAGAGCTCGGCGTAAGAGCCTCGCCAGCTCTTATCGAAATCTCACCCTCGGGCTCATATAACTCCTATCGATGACAGGTTCGAGGGTCCTGGTGGTCGAGGACGATGCTCCACTGGCCGCCACGCTGGAGCGAGTGCTGGTGGCGGAAGGCCATGAGGTCGAGGTGACCGGCGACGGGATTGACGCGGTGCGTCGCGCCCGCGCTCGAGTGCCCGATCTGGTGGTGCTCGACCTGATGCTCCCTGGCGCGGACGGCGTCACGGTCTGCCGCCGGATGCGCGAGACCGCCCAGTTTCCGATCCTGATGCTCACCGCGCTCAGCGGCACCGAGCATCGCGTGAGGGGCCTCGACAGCGGCGCCGACGACTACCTCGTGAAACCCTTCGCCTACCAGGAGCTGCTCGCGCGCGTGCGCGCGCTGCTGCGGCGTTCGCGTCCTGCCGACCGGCTGCGGTTCGCTGATGTCGAGCTCGAGCCGGCCGCGCACTCTGCGTGGCGCGGGTCGCGACAGCTCAGCCTCACGGCCACTGAGTTCGACCTGCTCGAGTACCTGCTCCGCCATCCGCGGCAGGTGCTTTCGCGCGAGCAGCTGCTCGCGTCGGTGTGGCGCGACGAGCCTGACAACGACAACGTGGTCGCGGTCTACATCGGCTACCTGCGTCAGAAGCTCGAGCAGGAAGGCGAGCCGCGCCTGGTGCACACCGTGCGCGGGGCAGGCTACGCGCTGCGCGAGCGCGAGTAGTCGTTGTCACTTCGGTTGCGACTGGCCTTGTTCGGGGCCGCCGTGGTGGCGCTCGCGCTCGTGCTGTTTGGCGCGCTCGTGTACACGCTGCTGGCCCGTAGCGTCACCTCCAACCAGGACTCGCAGCTGCGCGACCGCGCGCGGCAGGCCGCGGCGGCGACCAACATCCCTGAGCTGTCGCCGCGTCCGCTCGTGGCCCCAGCAGACCTGAGCAGCAGCACCGAGATCTACATCGAGATCCTTGACACAGGTGGCAGCCCCCTGTACGCGACCGCCGTGCTCGACGGCGCACCACCTCCGATCACAAAAGATCTGCTCGGGCAGGCTGACAGGAACAGTGGCGCCTACGCGACTGAGGGAGATGCAGGCAAAGGCACGCAGCTTCGCGTGTACGCGCTACCCGCCCACGGCGGATATGTCGTCGCGGGTCAGTCAACGCGCGTGCCCGCATCGAACCTTTCAGGGGTGGTCGTGTTTCTGATCATCTCTGCAGTGCCCGCGCTTCTCGCGGCGCTCATCGCGTCGTGGCTGGTGGCGGGCCGGGCCCTGCGCCCGCTGCGCCTGGTCGCGAGCACCGCTGATGACATCGGAAGCACGAAGGACTTCAGCCGGCGCCTCGCTGTCGGCCGGCGCGGCGACGAAGTGGCACTGCTGTCGGCCGGCTTCAACCGCATGCTCGCGGCGCTTGAGGGCGCGCTGGACGCGCAGCGCCGTTTCGTCGCCGACGCTTCCCACGAGCTGCGCACGCCGCTTGCCACCATCCAGGGCAACGCGGGCTTGCTCGCGGTGGGCCCGAACGTCGAGGAGAAAGTGCGCCGCGCCGCAGCCGCCGACATCGTTGGGGAGAGCGAGCGCATGGCAAGGCTCACGGACCGCCTGCTGACGCTCGCGCGCGCGGACTCGGGCCTCGACCTGCAGCTCGCGCCGGTGCAGCTCGCGCCGGTCGCGCAAGAGGTGGCGAGGCAAGCCGCCACACTGCATCCGAACCTGAAGCTGACGACCGACCTGTCCGACCTCGCAGTGTCGGGAGACGAGGACGCGCTCCGCCAGCTGTTGTGGATCCTGCTCGACAACGCGGGCCGCCACGCCCGCTCGAAGATCTCCGTCGCCGTCCACACACAAGGCGGTTGGGCCCGGCTGATCGTTGCCGACGACGGGCCCGGGGTTGCGCCTGACGAGCGCGAGCGCATCTTCGAGCGGTTCTACAAAGCTGACTCTGCGCGGCTCGACGGCGGAGCCGGTCTCGGCCTCGCCATCGCGCGCTGGATCGCGGAACAGCACAACGGCCGCATCATCGCCGCCGACGGGCCTGACGGCGGCGCGGGGTTTTTCGTCGACCTGCCTCTCTTATCGCGCTCTTAGAACCCACGCCCACGATGGGCGCATGTACGACGTTGCGCCAACACACGCAATCGGCCTGTACGCCGCCCTGATCTTTCTGCCGCTGGCGGTCCTCGTGGTGCGCCGAGGTCGCAAGCATCGGACGCAGCCGGGCACGGTGCAAATCGCATGCGTGTTGATGGCGGTGACGGGCGTGGTCCACCTCTCGCTCATCCCTGATCACCTCGCCACCGATCCGCTGACGTCGGTCCTCTTTCTTTTCAATGGCGTCGCCTTTCTCGCGCTCGCCGGTGCCGTCAGGTGGCGCTGGTGGCGCTTGAGCTCGGCAGCGCTGCTCGTGGCGACGATCCTCGGCTACCTCTTCTATGTGGACTTCCGGCTCGAGGCCCCGGACCAGGTCGGGCTGGCGACCAAGGTCATCGAGTTCGCGGCGCTCGGGATGGTGCTCGTGCCCGTGCTCAACGAAAAGCCGATGCGCGACCGGCCGTGGTACTGGGCGCTGCTGGCTTCAGGCCTGCCCGCGCTGATGCTGGTCAGCGGCACCGGGGTGTGGATCGAGTCCCTTGCGCATCCTGATCCGCGCCATGTGCACGCCGGCGCAACGCTGCAGTCCACCAACGTGGTGCCGACCTCCGGCCAGCAGGCTGCGGCAACAAAGCTCTACGAGCAGACCGCGGCGGCGATCGTCCCGTTCCAGGACTGGCGTCAGGCTTGGGCCGCGGGGTACCGGCCTGCCGGCTCGACCGACATGCCGTCCACGCACTGGTTCAACAAGGCGTACGAGAAGGCATCCGTGCTGGATCCGCAACGTCCGCAGGGACTCGTGTATGCCAATACGCATCACGGGCCCGTGCTGCTCGGGGCGATGTTCCAGATGCAGCGAATCGGCGCCTTCGGGCCTGACCCCGGCGGTCCGCTGACCGCGTGGCATCAGCACGAAAACATCTGCTTCACCCCGATCGGGCTCGAGTTCAGCCTGATGACGCCTTACTCGACGTGTCCGTTTGGCGCGATCGACGTGACCGCGCCGGCGATGCTGCACGTCTGGATCGTCGACAACCCGAAGGGTGGTCCGTTCGCGGTCGACATCGACCCCGCGGCTGTTGCCGCAATCGACAGGACATGAAAGGCGTGAACGCCACCAGCCGCCCCGAAGCCGCGTTCGTGCTGCTGCTCATGCAGGCGACGTTCTGGTTCCTCGCCGGCATCTCCGCGCTGCCCTTCGTGCTCGGGGGCGAGGTCTACATGCTGTTGCTCGCGGCGTTTTCTTTTGCGCTCGCGGGATTCACGGTGTGGAGCGGCATGGAAGTGGTGTGGAGGCGCACATGGGCGCGGCGCGCGGTGCTGGTGCTCGAATGGACCTGTCTGATCGGCTCGCTGCTGATGCTCGCGTTGCCGATCGGCGCCAACCGGGGGCCCGTGTCGCTGCTGGTAAACAGCGTGCTGCCCTTCGCCGTCATCCTGCTGCTGCGCGGCAAGGCGGTGCGGAATCAGTTCGGAACACCGCGCAGCGTCACCGGGTAGCATCCCTTGACGTGATCGACCCCAAGCACGAAGCATCGATCGAGTTCTGCGTCCCTTGAGACTATCTCGACCAGGCCGTGAGCCTGGCCAACGAGCTGCTGGCCGGCTGGGCGCCCATCCTGCGCACCGTGGAGCTGCGCAGCGGTAGCACCGGGCGGTTCGAGGTCATCCTCGACGGCGACCTCGTCTTCAGCAAGGCTCAGCTGAAGAGACACCCGAATCCGGGAGAGGTTGCGGCCGCTTTCGAGCGCCGCCTCGGCCGGGCGATTGCGTGGCGCAAGGCGTAGGCAAGCCCGCGCCACGCTTACCGCGCTAGGCGGTTGTTTACCAGTAGTACCAGCGTCCGCCGCCCTCTGCCGCTCGGAAGAAGAAACCGAGGAGCCACAGCACGAGTCCGATGATCAGGATCCACCAGAGGAAGGTGAGAGATGCAGACACCAGCCCGCCGCCTCCAAAGAGGAGCAGCAGCAAGATCAGCACGATCAGCGCAACGAGCACTTCGTAACCTCCTTTTGCGGGTCGCCCGGTCCGCCGGGGGCCGCGAATCGCCTCAAATCGGTAACCGATGAGCCTCCCGGGTTACTTAGGCGGGTGAGGGACGATGCCTGCTGCCCGACTCCTGGTCCTGAGCTCTCGCGCCGGCGGTCTCAACGCAGAGACCGAAGCTCACCTGCGGCAGGAGCTGTCAGACCACACCGTGGTTCGCTTCGGCGCGGTGAAGCGCATTCGGAGTCTCGTCACGCCCAACGCCAAGGTTGTGGTGGCGGGCGGCGACGGCACCGTCGGCGCGGTGGTGCGCCAGCTGGCCGACACGAGGTGCCGGATCGGCGTCATCCCGCTGGGCACCTTCAACAACTTCGCCACGTCGCTGCGTGTGCCTGCAGACCTCGACAAAGCGATCGACGTCGCGCAGCGTGGGCGTGCTCGCTCCATCACCCTCGGGCACGTCAACGGCGTCGTCTTCCTCGAGGCGTGCGCGGTGGGCCTGTTCGGAGAGACGATCCGGCTCGGCGAGTACGCGAAGGACGGAAGGCTGCAGGGCATCACCGCCAAGATCCGCCGCGTGCTCACCGCCCGACCATTTCGCTACGAGCTGTCGAAGGACCTCGTGCGTAGCGGCACAGCCATGTCGCTGGTCTTCAGCAACACGTACTCGACCGGCTTCCAGCTGCCCGTCGGTAATTCGACGCCTGCGGATCGCTACCTCGATTTCTCGGCGCAGGCGGGCAGCACGCATCTGGACATCGCCGGTCGCGCGCTCGCATCTGCGCTGCTCGCCAAGCACCGCGAGAAGGGCGCGGGCCAGGTATTCAGGTTTCGCAAGCTCCGCGTCGTGACGAAGCCGCGGGTCCGCGCCTATGCGGACCACGTGCCCGCCGGCTACACGCCGCTGACGGTATCCGCGGAGCTGAGCCGGCTGAAGTTCATCGTCCCTCGCTGAGCCGGCAGGCTAGAGCCGGTCCGCCAGGCGGAGAGCCCACGCGATGCCCGTGCCGATGCCGCCACCGACCATCGCGCCTACAGCGACGTCGCTTGGGAAGTGATGCCCCAGGTACACCCGCGACATGCCGACCCCGGCAGCGAGGGTGAACACCATCGGAGCGGCGCCCGGATAGAAGGTAGTCAGCGCGGTGGCCGCCGCGAAGGACGCGGCCGTGTGGCCTGACGGAAACGATGCGTCGGCCGGTTTGATCCCGACCACCAGCACCTCGCGATCCACGAAAGGCCTGCGCCGCCGAAAGATCGGCTTCATCATCCGCTGCACTACGTAGCTGGCCGACAGGCTCGCGAGCGCGGTCGCGATGCCCGCTCGCCGACCCTTCGGTCCGCCAAGCCAGGCCAGGCCGATGCCGGCGATGACCCAGCCGAGCCCCTCGCCGGCGTCGGAGATGGCGCTGCCGTATCGATCAGTCACCGGCGAGTGCGGCAGGTCGTGGAGGGCCTGGAACAGGTGGCGGTCGAACGTCGTCGGCGCAGGGCGTACGGGGTTGGGCGCGGCTTCCACAAGAGCTAAACGCATCCCTATCGGTAAAGCACCGGCTTCAAGCGTTGTGCTCTTGTTATGAAAGGTTCCACGGCCGAGATCGAACGTCAGGCAAGGGCGATCCTCGAGAGCGTGGAGAGTGGTGTGGAGCTGATCGACGAGCGCGCCCGACCGTTTGTCGAGCGGCACGGCGTCACCATCGTCGCGGCCGGGCTTGCCGCGCTGGTCGGCGTCGGCGCCGCGGTGATGATCGTCCGCCGGCGCAGGCGGAGGACCCTGGTCATGCGCCTGCACGACGCGACGACATCGGTGGGCGACCGGCTCGAACGTCCGCTTTCCACCATCAAGTCCGCCGCCGAGCGCATCGCCCACTAGGGCGAGTTCAAGTACGCGTACACAGCGCCTCGATGGGCGTTACCAATTGGGGCGCGGAGAGCTTCGCGCACCAAAACGGGGAATTCTCACAAGAGGAGGTCTTCGCGGTTTTGGGCACTTTCCTGTTCATCATCCTTGTCGTGATCGTCCTCGCGGCGCTGCTTGGCGCCGGCGGATACAGCGTCCGGCGATACTGGAGCCCGGCCGGCTCCGAGGTCGTCGAGACAAGCGGTGACGTGACTGGCGCCGGGCCAGGCATGGCGGCGGCGCTCATCGCGCTGGTCGTGCTGATCCTGCTGTTCTTCGGCTTCACGCGCTGGAACTGGTTTGGCGCCGTGCCGACCACCACCGCGCCGCCGAACCAGACGACGGTCCAGTCGCCTGTTCAGCTTCCGAGCGGCGGCGGCGGCGGCTCGCCGGCGGCATCGCCGAGCGCGTAGCAGCTCGCTCGACTTTCGGACAGGGCCGGCTCGCACCGGCCCTTCTTCCTTTTCTGAAAGCTTCACGATTGTTGCCGTGAAGTTCGGCATCGCGATCTTTCCGACCGACTACTCGATCTCGATGACCGAGCTCGCGCCGGCTGTCGAGCAGGCCGGCTTCGAGTCGCTGTGGGTGGCAGAGCACTCGCACATCCCTGTGAGCCGGCTGACGCCCTACCCCGCGGGCGGCGAGCTGCCCCGCATGTACATGCACACGATGGATCCGTTTATCGCGCTCACCGCGGCGGCGCTCGCCTCAAAGACGCTGCTGGTCGGCACGGGCATCTGCCTCCTCATCGAGCGTGATCCCATCCACACCGCCAAGGAGGCAGCAAGCCTCGACCTCCTCTCCAACGGACGCTTTCTGTTCGGCATCGGGGGCGGCTGGAACCGCGAGGAGATGGCCGACCACGGCACCGCGTTCGAGACGCGCTGGAAGCTGCTGCGTGAGCGGGTGGAGGCGATCAAGGCGCTGTGGATTCAGGACGAGGCCGAGTACAACGGCGACATGGTGCACATCGAGAAGAGCTGGTTCTGGCCGAAGCCGGTGCAGAAGCCGCACCCTCCGATCATCCTGGGTGGCAACGGCCCTAACACCCTGAAGCGGGTGATCGCCTATTGCGACGGCTGGATGCCGAACCGAGGCGCCGCGCTGCAGCGCATCGGCGAGCTTCGGCAGATGGAGGCCGAGGC
>Ga0066710_100003656_pt1 | contig 13225 bp, 14 predicted proteins | sample GraSoiAngelo_159_FD_79666 | JGI IMG/M metagenome (GOLD analysis project Ga0066710, IMG submission 79666) | Grasslands soil microbial communities from the Angelo Coastal Reserve, California, USA - 14_1009_16_40cm | ecosystem: Environmental > Terrestrial > Soil > Grasslands | place: USA...
AGCGTGTGTCCCTTGGAGGTCTCGGTCGTCTCCTTTCCGAGGCCGGTACCGCCGAAGCCGCCTCTGGCGATCGAGTAGAGCGACTTGACAAGCTGGAAGCTGCCGCAGTCCTGGCGCAGCGCCATGCGCCCGTTCAGCGCGCAGTAGACCTTGTGGTCGGTCCATGGATGCAGCCAGATCGTCACCCGCTCGTGTACGTGCGAGACCTGGGTGTAGACGAAGTACGAGCCGGCAAGGAAGAGCGCGAGGCCGATCGCGGTGAACAGGACTCGCCCGGTCGCCACGTAGACCATCGCCAGGAAGATCCCGAAGTAGAGGAGCGCGGAGCCGAGGTCGTTGGTCTCGACGAGGACGAGCATGGCCCCGCCCCAGATCACGAGCAGCGGCCCGAAGTCCTTCAGCCGTCCCTGCGCCAACACCTCGCGCTTCTCGCGCAGGTAGCCGGCGAGGAAGACGATCAGGCAGATCTTCGCGATCTCGCCGGGCTGGAACTGCAGCGACCCGAAGTGGATCCAGAGCCGGGCGCCGTTGACAGTCGTCCCGAGTCCGGGCAACGCCGGCAGCACGAGCAGGCCGATCGCCGTCAGCCCGAACAGGTACTTGTAGCTCTCCAGCCGGCGGTAGTCGCGGCGAAGTCCGATCAGCGTTCCGGCGAAGACCGCGACCGCGATGATGATCCAGACCCCCTGGCGGAACGCGTCGCCCGGGTGGATTCGGTAGATCTCCGTCACGCCGATCGCGGTCAGGAGGGCGGCTATCGGCAGCAGGTATGGGTCCGCATAGGGCACCGCGTAGCGGGCGACAAGATGTGCGATGAGGTACAGCGCCAGGAAGAACGCCGCGTACGAGAGCGAGGCCGTCGATACCACCGACTGCCGTGCGATGTAGACGCTCGCGAACCCGAGCGCGGTCAGCGTCCCGACCACGACCAGGTTCAGCAGCTCTCGGTTACGCAGGCTCACCGCTTTATCTCCCGTGGAGCGTCCAGAGGACGACCGCGAGCACCGCGAGGGCGAGCAGGATCAGCAGCAGCGCGGGGACGATCCGCGAGCGGGTGCGGCGCTTCGGTTGCGGCGGCTCCGCAACCTTCTCGGCCTCGCCCGGCGGGACGACCATCGTGTCGAGCGCCGGCACGCGGTCCAACTCGTCAAGCGTCTTCTCGTCGAGCTCGCCCTCACCGTCTTCGCCGAGGACGGGATACTGGGCCGTCTCCTCGAGTGGCTCGCCGGTGTCCTCGCCGATCTCGAAGAAGACGACGGTGATGTTGTCCTCGCCGCCGCCCTTGTTCGCCGCGCGGATGAGCGCCTTCGCCGTCGCCTGCAGATCGTCGCGGTTTTTCTCGATGCACGCGAGGATGACCTGGTCCTCGACCATCGAGGTGAGCCCGTCCGAGCAGAGCATGAACAGGTCGCCGGGCCGGCTGGGGATCGAGAAGGTGTCGGGGTCGACGTCCGGGTCGGTGCCGAGCGCGCGGGTGATCACCGAGCGTTGGGGATGGGTCTCGGCGTCCTCGGGGGAGAGCTTGCCGCTGCGGACGAGCTCGGCGACGAGCGAGTGGTCCTCGGTCACCTGCTCGAGCTTGCTGTCGCGAATCAAGTAGGCCCGCGAGTCGCCGACGTGGCCGAAGGCGACCGTGTCGCCCTCGACGAGCGCGACGGTCATCGTCGTCCCCATCCCGGATGCCGCCGCGTCCTCGCTCGAGCGCTGATAGACGCGCCGGTTCGCCTCCTGGATCAGCTCCGCGACGCGGCGCTCGCCGCTGCCGGCGGCGCCTTCGTCCTCGCGCACGGCGCCGGCGGCGAGGCTCGACGCGAGCTCGCCGGCCTGCGCGCCGCCCATGCCGTCGGCGATCGCGAAGAGCGGCGGCGCGACGACGTACTCGTCCTCGTTTCGCCGGCGCTTCTTGCCGGTGTCCGTGCCGTGGCCGATCTGCACGACTCGACTCAAGTCTCGTACCTCAATTCCGTCTCGCCGACGCGGACGACGTCGCCGGGCGTGAGCTTGCGCGCGCGGGTCAGCTTGATCCCGTTCAGATAGGTGCCGTTCGTGGAGCCGATGTCCTCCACCCAGACGCCGTCGCGGCGAGGCTCGATGCGGGCGTGCTTCGCCGAGGCGTAGTCGTCGCCGTCGAGGGCGATGTCGTTCTGCGGGCCGCGGCCGACGGTCAGCGGGGCAGAGTCGAGCATCCGTCCTTCGCCCGGCTCGAGCGTGGGGCTGCGGACGACGACCAGGCGGCCGACGTCACGTGGGCCGGAATCGCGGACGACCGCCATATCCTGCGCCTGTGAGGGCGCCAGGATGAAGCTCTCCTGCGGCATCCGCAGATCCTTGCTCGCGGTGCGGACTATGCGCCAGATGAACAGGTACAGCAGCACGACGAAGGCGATCTTGAGGACGAGCAGGAGCTCCTCGACCGCGATCGAGGCAAAGGGCATGTCAGCCTCCGGCCTCGCGCTCGAAGACGAGCTCGGTCGACCCGACGGTGATCGTGTCACCGGGGCGCAGCTTCGCGCGCTTCAGCCGTCTGCCGTTGACCTCGGTTCCATTCGTCGAGTCCAGGTCGACCACCCAGTGTGCGGCTCCCTCCTGTCGCACCTCCGCATGGCGGCGCGAGACATTCGGGTCGGCGACCTGGATGTCGCAGTCCTTCGAGCGGCCGATGACGACGCGCCGCTTCTCGATCTCATGCCGCCGGCCATCCCAGGAGAGCGTCGCGACCTCCCGCTCCAGTCCAAGCTCCTCCGCCGAGACCGCCTGAGTGTCCGGCTGCTTCGGCTTGTAGACCATGGTCGCGCCGGGTCCGACCTCGGGAGCCGGCGCTTCGTCCGGCGCGGGCTCCGGCCCACCTTGCGCCATCCGGGTCGCGATTCCGAATTCGCCCACCTCCAGGTCCTCGTCGGTCTCCATCAGCACCCTCGGTGGGGACAGCAGCACGTACTTCTCCCGGCGGGCGTTCTCCGCGAGGTAGTCCTGGAGCTCCCCGAGCAGCGACTCTTCGTAGTTCGCGAACTGCTCGCGGTCGGCTGGAGACAGGTAGACCGTGTACTCGTTGGGCACGTAGAGGCGGGAAACCGAGATGACGCGATGGTCCTCCATCTCCTTGACGAGCTTCCGGGCCAGCTCGACGGGCTGGACGTTCGTTCTGAAGGCCCGCCCGAAGACGCCTTCGAACAGGGACTCGATCTTGTCTTCGATGTTTCTGAGCACGCTCATTGCAGGGGTCTTGTACCCCGGATCACCGAGTCTAGCTTTCGGCTTTGGCCGCCAGACCGAGGCAAGTGGCGAGGATTGTGGCGACGATCGCCGCGTCGGGCAGGGTTGGGCTCGGGGCGAGGATTCCGGCCAGCAGCAGGAGTCCGAACGTCAGGATCCGGCGGGGCCGCACGTGGGGAAGCGCCGCCGCCGCTGCGGCGAGCACGAGCGCCTCGAGCAACAGCGCAGGCTGCCCGCTCAGCGCGTGCACGATCGTGCCGGCCGCCGTCAGCGGGCCGCGCGTGTGGTCGAGCTCGAGCGGCGGAGCCAAGCCGCCGGTGAACGGGAGCTGGCTGCCACGGAGACCGGCCACCAGGCCGGCGGCGAGCACGGCGGCGAACACCTGGACGGCTCGGCGGACCCCCCCGCGCAGCCTTTGCGCGGCCAGGGGTAGGAGGCCGAGCAGCGAGAGTGGCGCCAGCAACGGGCCCGCGACGAAGAAGAGGGCCGTTCGCGAGTCCTGCCAGGCAAGCGCAAGCCAACCGAGGGCTAGCGCGACGTACGCCCAGGCGAGGCCGGCCGAGAGGTTGCCGAGCGGGAAGACCGGCACGGCCAGCGCCAGCGCCAGTCCGGCGCGCTCGCTGAAAAGGGTCAGCGCGGCGGCGAGCGCCGCGAGGCCGAGCGGCCAGCCGGAGGGGTAGAAAGGCAGCGCCGCGGCCCCGGCGCCGGCGACGAGACCCGCCGCAGAGGCGGGGGCAAAGCGCCCGGGTGCGGGGGGCGCGAGCTGCGGCACGCTGCGCTCGCGCTGCTCGCGCCGGTGCCGCGTCGCCCGCAGCGCGGCTGCGAATCTTGCAGCCGACGGCCGTCTTGCAGGCTCGACCGACAGCGCGCGGTCGACGAGTGCGATCAGCGGTCGCGGCAGGTCGGGCCTGACGGTCGCCAGCGAGACCGCGCCGGACTCGATCCGCCGCGCGGTGTCGAGCAGCGACCCCTGCCAGAACGGATGCCAGCCCGCGAGCGCCTCCCAGAGGAGGACGCCGACCGCCCAGACGTCTGCGGGCGCGCCCGACTCCTCGCCGCGGAGCCGTTCGGGCGGGATGTAGGCGAGCGTCCCGGGCACGTCGCCGGCCGCGGTCAGCGTCTCCTCCCCGTCCATTCGGGCGAGCCCGAAGTCGAGCAGGCGAATCGAGATCTCGTCGCTCTCGGCGAGCAGCACGTTGGAGGGCTTCACGTCGCGGTGGACGATCCGGTGTGAATGGGCGTGCGCGAGCGCCTCGCAAATCTGCGCCGCAACCTCGAGGGCCGCCGCGTCGTCGACTTCGCCCTCGCGCAGTGCTTGTCGCAGCGTCCGGCCGGGGACGTATTCGTAGGCGATGTAGACGTGGCGGGCGTCGCGCGCGAGCGCATAGGCGCGCTGGCACCCCGGGTGACGAAGACGGGCTGCTGCGGTGGCCTCGCGCTCGGCCCGCGAAGCTGCCTTGCCCTCGCGCGGGACGATCTTGAGCGCGACCTCGGCGCCGGTCGGCTCGTCCCGGGCGAGCCAGACCGAGCCCGAGCCGCCGCTGCCAAGCGGCTGGAGCGGGCGATACCGACCGAGGACGAGCTCGTTCGGGGCGACGGCTAGAGCCGCTTCTGACACGGCCGGAGGTTCGCCGCTGCGGCGTAAAAGCCTCCGTTGGAGGGGCGGGCGCTCTGCGGCGATGGCTCCGGCTGGTCCAACGGTTACAGTGCTCGGCGAGTTTTCCCTGCAATGAGGGCATGACCGAGCGCGACACAGACATCGAGTTCGACTTCTTCGAGGAGCCGGAGACGAGAGAAGCTGCCCGGCCCGAGCGGCCGCCGTCCCGAGGAGGGCCGCGGCCGCCGATCCGAACGCCTCAAGGCTTGACCCCGCTCCTGCGCCTCGTCGGCCTGATCGCCTTCGCGATCGTGATTGTCCTGCTGCTCGTCTACGCGATCGAGGGCTGCCAGTCTTCGAGCAAGCACGCGAAGTACGAGCACTACATGGCCAAGGTTGCCCCGGTCGCCTCGAACTCGCGCGCGATCGGCACCCGCTTGACCTCCTTGCTCGGGCAGCCGGGCCTGAAGGCGAACGAGGTGCAGAGCAAGCTCGCCGGCCTCGCTCGCGAAGAGCAGCAGGACGTCGACGAGGCCCGAGCGATCGATCCTCCGGGCCGCCTGCGCGACGAGCACTCGCGCCTGATCGACGCCCTCCAATACCGCTACAGCGGCATCGTGGGGATCGCCGAATCCCTGCGCCAGGCGCTCGCCGACAAGAAACTCGCCGCCGCGCAGGCCGGCGCGCTGCTCGTGACGCCGGCGCAGCGCCTGCTCGCGAGCGACGTCGTCTGGGACGACAGCTTCAAGGATCCCTCGAAGCAGGTGCTGAGGAACCAGGGCGTCGGGGATGTTCGCGTCCCGGATTCGAACTTCGTCTCGAATCCGGACTTCTTCACGGCCAGCGGCCTGGCAGCGGTCGTGAGCCGGCTTCGCGGGGTCAGCGTCGCCCCGACGGCGGGAGGGCTCCACGGAACGAACATCGTCTCGACGAAGGCGCTGCCGAAGGGCACCGAACTTTCGACCGACACGCGGCTACCGGTGCAAACCGGCACTACGCTCGGCTTCGCGATCGCGGTCGAGGACTCCGGCGATTCGGTCGAGGTTCACATTCCGGTCACGCTGACGATTAGCGGCGGCACGACGCCGATCGTCAAGAAGCAAGTGATCGACCTGATCAGCTCGAAGGAGGTGAAGACGATCACCTTCCGCAACATTCAGCTCGACCCGTCCTTCTTCGGCGCTCCGTCGACGGTGAAGGTGAAGGTCGACGCGGTCCCGAACGAGCACAACCTCGGAAACAACAGCGCCGAATATCCGGTGACCTTCACGCTGCCGCCACCGTAGATTGCGCGGCGGATGAGCAACTCGACGACTGCGGCAATCGCGATCGCCGCCGCAGCGGCGGCGATCCTCGCGCTCGCGGCCGCCTTGCTGGCCTGGCGTCAGCTCAGGCGAGTCCGCGCATCGCAGCAGGTGCTCCTCGGCGGTGCGAAGGACGATCTCGTCGATTTCGCCGTCTCGCTCCAGGCCCGGATCGACGATCTCAACCGGGCCGTCGACGAGATCGCGGCCGGGCTCGCCCGTGTCGACCGGCGAGTCGACGAATCCCTGGGGAAGATCTCGATCGTCCGCTACGACGCCTACGAGGGGACGGGGGGCCACCAGTCGGCCTCGGTCGCGCTCCTCGACGGTGGCCGCAGCGGGATCGTCCTCAGCGCCATTCAGGGCCGCGACTACGCGCGGATCTACATGAAGGAACTCGAGCGCGGCCGCGCCTCGATCGCCCTCTCGCCGGAGGAAGAAGAAGCGGTAGAGAGAGCGATGTCGCGGTAGCGGGCTCTTATCTCGGTGGTACCTTTTTGCTGTCTTGCAGCAAGTATTGGTGTTGAACGCGAGCTATGAGCCGCTCAACGTAACGACGGTTCGGCGTGCGCACGTGCTCGTGTTCAAGGGTAAGGCCGAGGTGATCGAGGAGCTCGACCAGGCTTTACGCTCCGCGACGACCACGTTTCCCTGGCCCCACGTGATCAGGCTCGTCCAGTACGTCCGGGTGCCGCGAACCGTGCAGCGCAAGATCTCGCGCCGGGCGCTCTTCGCCCGTGACGACTGGCGTTGTGTCTACTGCGGCAACGCCGGCGGACGGCTCACTCTCGACCACGTCGTCCCCAAGAGCAGGGGCGGCGAGTCCGTCTGGGAGAACGTCGTCACTTCGTGCGCGCCCTGCAACCTGCGCAAGGGGAACCGGCTGCCGCACGAGGTCTCGATGGAGCTGCGCAGAAAGCCGCGGCCGCCTGCGCCCGTGCTCTTCATACGCCTGGCGGCGCCGAAGATCCCGGACGGCTGGCAGCCGTACCTGAGCGGTCTTTCGACGGCCTAGCTGCGCTCGGCGGGGAGTCCCCGACCTGACCATTCGCTCCACGAGCCCGGGTAGAGCTTCGCCTCGCGGCCGGCGAGGGCGAGGCGGTGGACGAGCACCGTTGCGGTGACGCCCGACCCGCAGTACGCGACGACCTCGCCGGGCGGGATCTCGGGTAGCGCTTCGTTCCAGGGAGCGTTCTGCGCGCCGGAGATGTGCCCGGCGACGGGATCGATCGGCTCCACGTCGCCGCGGTAGCGCTCCGGGACTCGGGCGTCGAGCAGGATGAGCTCGTTGAGGCGTTCGTGCAGCTCCTCCGCCTCGATCGTGTCGCCCTTCCGAGGCCGCGGGGTGAAGACGGCCGGCTCGATGTTCTCCTCCCCGGCCCGGAGCGGCCCGAGCCAACCCTCGAACTGCAGCACTGCGCAATCGTCGTGGCCGAAATGGCGCAGCAGCCACCAGAGCCGCTCGGCGCCGCCCATCGAGCCGTAGGCGACGACGAAGACGCCGTCGCCGATGCCGGCCCGGCCGGCTGCCTCCGCGAACTGCTCCTCGCTCGGCAGAGGGTGTCGCCCGCCGGGACCGGGCGGCGACGATAGATCGCGCTCGACGTCGAGGAACGACCCTCCGGGGATGTGACCCGCGAGGTAGAGCGTCTGGCCGCGGCCCGGTTTGCCGAGCTCCCAGCGGCAGTCGACGAATTGGTACGAGATCTGCCGACTGTAGCCGTAGGCTTGTGATCTAGATCACGCGGTGCTGCGTACTGCGGCGAGGCGGAGCCCGAGTGGGCGCTTGCAGCGGTCGCAGAAGCTTTCGGAGACGCCCTTCTGCTCCGCTCGCTCGCGCAGGATCGGCCGTTCGCACTCACATTTCGGTTCGTGATTCATGCAGCCTCCTCGGCTGGTTTGGCGGGGATCGGCACCGACTCTGGCTCACGCACAGGACGGTGCATATGTGGCACGCCGAGATGCCCGTGCGACTCGGTGCCGTAGCCGCCGGGAACGGGGATGTAGAACTCGGGGTAGCCCCACATGCCGTGCTCGGAGACGTCCAGGCCGGCCGTCTCGACGTGCTCCTCGACCCGGATGCCCCACAGCCTCTTCAGCGTCCAGAGGCAGCCGAACGACGCGGTGAAGGTGAAGCCGCCGACCGCGGCGAGGCCGAGCGCCTGAACGCCGAGCTGGTGGAACGAGCCGGTGTAGACGAGCCCGCCGCTGCCGGTGGCGAGGTTCGAGGCGAGCGCCGGCACGGCGAAGATGCCCGTTGCCAGCGTTCCCCAGACGCCCGCGAGCCCGTGGACGGCGACGGCGCCGATCGGATCGTCGATCCCGATCCGCTCGACGAGCGGTACGGCGACGACGGCGATCGCCGCGGCGAGGAAGCCGATCACGATCGCAGCCCAGGGGGCGACGAAGCCGGACGCGGCCGTGATCGCGACGAGCGCGGCGATGACTCCGTTCAGCATCATCGAGACGTCCGGCTTTTTCAGCACGAGCCAGGCGGTGGCGATCCCGCCGAGGGCGCCGGCCGCCGCGGCGACGTTCGTCGTCAGCGCGACGTAGCCGAAGTAGCCGATCCTGTCGCCGGTGATCACGGCGAGCGTCGATCCCGGGTTGAAGCCGAACCAGCCGAACCAGAGGATCAGGGTCCCGAGCACGGCGTAGGGCATGTTGTGGCCCGGGATCGGGTTGGCGCGGCCGTCGTGGCCGAACTTGCCGATTCGGGGGCCGAGCAGGATCGCGCCTGCGAGCGCCGCCAGCGCGCCCTGGTAATGGACGACCGTCGAGCCGGCGAAATCCTGCATCCCGAGTCCGAAGAGCCAGCCACCCGAGTGCCAGATCCAGTGCGAGGTGACCGAGTAGATCAGCGTGAACGCGACGCCAAAGACGAAATAGACCCAGAGCTTGGCCCGTTCGGCCATGGCGCCCCAGACGATTGCGAGCGAAACGCCGGCGAAGACCACCTCGAACAGGTACGCGCCCGCGCCCGGGATCGTCGTGAAGAACGAGTACGGCGCCTTCCCGACCGCGAGCAGCGGGCCGACCGAAGGCGCAAAGCCGTGCATGCCGACGATGCCGTTGCCGTCTCCAAAGGCGATCCCGAAACCGACCAGCCAGTAGACGAGCGAGCAGATCCCGAAGATGAGGACGTTCTTGCCGGCGATGTGCGCGGCGTTCTTCATGCGCGTCAGGCCCGCTTCCAGGAAGGCGAACCCCGCTTGCATGAACATGACGAGGATCGCGGCAACGACGACCCAGAGCGTGTTGGCGGCGATCAGGAGGTTCGCGTTGCTCATAGCTGCACCACCTCGTCAGTTGTCGCCGGAGCGGCCTTGCCACTCGGTTTCAGCGGCCGCGCCGCGCAGCGGGCGGCCGCACCGGCAAAGCCGGCACGGCCTTCAAGCGGCATCGCAAGCGATGCCTCGGCGGCGCGGCCTCTTGTACGGCATCGCAAGCGACGCCTCATCTCGTCTCCACCGCCTCGAGCGCCTGGCCGGTGCGGTTGTGGGTGACGTTTTCGACGCGGCTTGTCCAGACGAGGCCGTCGCCCGACTCGTTGCCCGACCGCGCCGAGTCCGCGATCGCTTCGACCACAGCGGGCGCGATCTCGTCGTCGACGATGAACGCGAGCAGCGCCTTCGGCAGGAAGCGCGATTCGAAGACACGCCCCCGGTACTCGTGCGTGACGCCGCGCTGGCGTCCGTGACCGATCGCCTCGACCACCGTGACGCCGACGTGGCCTGTCTCCTCCTCGACGGCGTCGATCACGGTCTCGACGCGCTCGCGGATGACTACGGCCTCCACCTTGATCATTCGGTTACCTCGCTTCGTCGCTCCAACAGCAACGTGTCGCGCCACCGGCCGTCGAGTTGCGCGATTCGCTCGCGTCGGCCGACCACCCGGAATCCGGCTCTTTCGAGCAGCCGCAGGCTGGCCTCGTTCTCAAGGAAGACGCTGGTCTGCAGCGTCCAGATCCCGGCTGCTTCGGACTCGCGGACGAACTCCGCGAGAAGCGCCGTGCCGACGCCTTGGCCGCGGGCCTGCTTTGCGACGTAGAGGCTGATCTCCGCAACGCCGGAATAGATAGGGCGAGTGGAGACCGGCGCTACCGCGGCCCAGGCAACGACCTCACCGGCAACTGTCGCGACGAGGCGGGGGATGGGCCTGTGTACACCGGCCCACTTGTCCCAGCTCGGCACGTCTGTCTCAAACGTGGCGTTGCGCGTCGCGATCCCTTCGGCATAGATCCGGGCGACCTCCGGCCAATCGTCCGGCCGGAGGTCGCGGATCTCGACGGCGGTTGCGATCAACAGGCCGTCAGCAGTCGTAGTAGAGGGCGAACTCGGCCGGGTGCGGCCGCAGCCGCACAACGTCGACCTCGTTCTCCCGTTTGTAGTCGATCCAGGTGCGAATCAGCTCCTCGCTGAAGACGCCGCCGGCGAGCAAGAACTCGTGGTCGGCTTCGAGCGCGTCCAGGGCCTCGGCGAGGGAGCCAGGCACCTGCGCGACACCGCGGTCCTCCTCGAAGAGGTCCCAGTCGGCCGGCTCGCCGGCGTCCAAGCCCTTTTCGATTCCGTCCAGACCCGCCATCAGCATCGCCGAGAAGGCGAGGTAGGGGTTCGCCGCAGCGTCGGGGCAGCGGAACTCGATCCGCTTCGCCTTGGGCGAGTCCGAGTACATCGGGATCCGGATGCAGGCCGAGCGGTTCCGCTGCGAGTAAACGAGGTTGACCGGCGCCTCGTAACCGGGCACGAGCCGGCGGTACGAGTTGGTCGTCGGCGCACAGAAGGCGAGCAGTGCCGGCGCATGCGCGAGCAGTCCGCCGATGTACGTCCGGGCTAGCTGCGACAGACCGGCGTAGCCGGACTTGTCCGCCATCAGCGGTGTCCCCTCCTTCCAGAGGGACTGGTGGGTGTGCATGCCGGAGCCGTTGTCGCCGAAGAGCGGCTTCGGCATGAACGTGACCGTCTTGCCGGCGGCGCGGGCGACGTTCTTGACCACGTACTTGTAGGTCATGACCTGGTCGGCCATCCGGGTCAGCGTCCCGTAGCGGAGGTCGATCTCGCACTGGCCGCCCGAGGCCACTTCGTGGTGGTGGAACTCGCACGGGATCCCCAGCCGCTCGAGCGTCAGCACCATCTCGGAGCGCAAATCGGCCAGCGTGTCGTGCGGGGCCGGCGGGAAATACCCTTCCTTCGGGCGGACCGTGTAGCCGAGGCCCGGGTTGCCCGAGTTCCAGTGGCCTTCCTCGGAGTCGATCTCGTAGTGCGCCTTGTGGTCGGCGAGCTCGTACGAGACCGTGTCGAGGACGAAGAACTCGCATTCCGGCCCGATGTAGGCCGTGTCGGCGACTCCGGTCTCGCGCAGATACTCCTCGGCGCGCTTCGCGATCCGGCGCGGGTCCTTTGCGTACGGCTCGCGGGTGACCGGGTCGACGATCTCGCACAACAGGGAGAGAGTTGGCGCGGCGGCGAATGGATCGAGCACGGCGCTGGACGCGTCCGGCATCAGCAACATGTCGGACTCGGAGATCCCCTGCCAGCCGCGAATCGACGAGCCGTCAAACCCCAGCCCGTCGTCGAATGCCGATTCGCCGAACGCCGAGAGCGGCAGGGTCATGTGCTGCCAGGCGCCGAGCAGGTCGCAGAACTTGAGGTCGACCATCTGCGCCTGCGTCTGACCCGCCCATTCGAGCGCCTCGCGCGGCTCCGGCTGCTCGCCACCGCCGTTCACCAGGTAATGCCGTGCCTCTGCCTCCATCTCGTCTCCTTCTGTTGGACCAACAAAAAAGGCCCAGGACTCCACGAGTCCTGAGGCCTCATTGCCTCCGCGGGCGCCTTCGGCGACGCTCGCTGGAAAAGACGATAACTCTCCGGCCGGACGACCGCAATGGCAAATTCGTTGACGCGGCAGCTCGGCGGCGGCTAAGGTGGCGGCCATGTTGCTGGTCGGCTGACACCGCGTCTTGCGCGCGCCGCCGCGGTTGGCGGTGCGCTGTCTTCGTGTCCCGCCGATTCGTAGGAGAGCAACGTGACCGCCGTAGAAGTCCACAACCTGCGCAAGGAATTCCTCCGCCGCGACGCGGAGCGCTCCGGTCTGCGCAGGCGCAGGCGGCGAGTGCCCGCGCTCGAGAACGTCACGTTCGCGATCGAGCGCGGCGAGTGCGTCGCCATCCTCGGGCAGAACGGCTCCGGGAAGTCGACGCTCGTCCGGCTGCTCTCGACCTTGCTGCTGCACGATGGCGGCAGCGCGCTCGTCTTCGGGCACGACGTCTTCAAGGAGCAGCGCGCCGTTCAGCGGCTGGTCAACCGCGTCTCGGTCGAGGCTTCCTTTTTCAAGAAGATGTCGTCCGAGGAGAACCTGAGCTACGCGGCGCGGTTCTACGGGATGACCGGCGCAGAGACCCGTGAGCGGATCCCGATGATCCTCGACCGCGTCGGCTTCCCGGCCCGTCGCCGGCACGAGGCGATGGAGCATCTCTCGCGGGGAATGCAGCAGAAGGTCTCGCTCGCCCGGGCGCTCCTCACCTCGCCCGTGCTGCTGCTTCTCGACGAACCGACCACGGGTCTCGACCCGCGCTCGAAGCTCGAGGTGCAGGATTTCATCCGCGAGGTCTGGGCCTCGCACGACGCCACGATCCTGCTCTGCACGCACGACCTCGCGGAGGCCGAGGCGCTGGCGGACCGCGTCGGCATCCTCGATCGCGGGCAGCTGCTCTGCCTCGAGCCGGTCGACGAGCTCAAGGAGCGCTACCGCGCCGAGACGCTCGAGGAGGCCTTCTTCGCCGCGACCGGGCGCGAGTTCGAGCAGGAGGACGAGGACGCGGAAAGAGGCGTGTTCGCGTGAGAGGGGCTGCCGCAACCCTCCGGCACGAGCTGATCGGCCTCTCCGGCGTCCTCGAGCGGAACGCCTACCTGGTCAAGCGCTACGTCTGGTGGGAGCTCGCATTCTTCGTCTGGTCGCTGGCGAACACGCTCACGATCGTCTTCATCGCCAAGGGCATCCACGCCGCGGGCGGCAAGCTCGACGTCGACCGTGCGACGACGACGCTGCTGATCGGCGCCGTCATTTGGTCGTACCTCGGCGTCGTCTTCGAGATCTTGACCGAGACCGTCGC
>Ga0066710_100003657_pt1 | contig 13222 bp, 8 predicted proteins | sample GraSoiAngelo_159_FD_79666 | JGI IMG/M metagenome (GOLD analysis project Ga0066710, IMG submission 79666) | Grasslands soil microbial communities from the Angelo Coastal Reserve, California, USA - 14_1009_16_40cm | ecosystem: Environmental > Terrestrial > Soil > Grasslands | place: USA...
AAAGCGTTTCCTGGCCTCTGACAGAGATATCCGCGACCTAATGGGTGCGCGGGACCTGTACATGGCAGAAGTGTACGACGTTGGGGGGAACGGGAAGAGAAAGAAGCCATATGGTAGGGTGTTCTACACAAAGAGAAAGTCGTTGATTTTCTACGCCTACGATCTTGACCAACAACCGGGCGTCAAAGAGGCGAGCACTTTTCAAGCGTGGGGTTTACGCGGTCCAGATCGAAACGCTGCACTTAATTTGGGCGTGATGTACATAGACAACGCCACCAACAAGCGTTGGGTATTACGATTCGATGATCCTGAGGCCCTTCAGAAGATCAACGCAGTATTTGTGACTGTTGAGCCGAACGGCGGGAGCCCGGCGCCACGAGGGAAGCAAGTGCTGTTTGCCTATCTAGGTGAAGAGCCGAATCACCCTTAACCAGGCTTCTTTAACCTTTCTCTTTTGCAGATCTCGAAGCACCCATTTATTTCTCTCGAAAGCGCCGTCGCATGTTGGTTCCTTTGTTCCCCTAGCTCCGTATACTGAATGAATCCCCGCACCGGACAAAATGTGAAGGAGAGGTAAGCGTGAAACAGCGCATTGGTGTGCTCGTTTTCTTCTTTTTGTGTTCGTCACTTATCTCTCAAGCGCAGACGCCCACCGCGGTCGTGAATGGCCAAGTGCGCGACACCTCAGGTGCCGGCATTCCAAATGCATCAGTCGAAGTCATTAATGATGCAATGAACGTCCGCTACAATGGCGAAACGAATGACGAAGGGATTTACTCCGTTCCGAATCTTCCTCCTGGCGCCTATCACATTCGGGTCTCGAAGCCAGGCTTCAAGACGGTCGTCCATCCCGATATTACTCTCAATGTACAAGATGCCAAGGCAATCGGCTTCACTCTCCCTGTAGGTCCTGTTTCCGACACCGTCACCGTCGAAGGCGGCACATCTTTGATTAATACAGAGTCCGCCACGGTAAGCACGGTCGTTGATCGTCAATTTGCAGAGAACCTGCCGATGAACGGCAGAAGCTTTCAGACGTTGATTCAGCTAACGCCGGGAGTGGTGTTAACTGCAAGCAATGTTGCAGACTCTGGTCAATTTAGCGTCAATGGACAGCGGGCTAGTTCGAATTACTGGATGGTTGACGGTGTTGGGGCAAATATCGGCATAGGAGGCGTCAATCCAGGGAATGGATTTGGAGGCGCGCTTGGTTCTTTCACTGCTCAAGGCGGGACCAATAGCCTGGTATCTGTCGACGCCCTTCAGGAGTTCCGAATTCAGACTTCGACATATGCGCCCGAGTTCGGTCGCACGCCTGGCGGCCAAATTTCAATCGTTACGCGGTCGGGTACGAATCAGTTCCACGGTACATTGTTCGACTACTTGAGGAATGACGTTCTGGATGCCAACGATTGGTTTGGCAACAGCAAGGGGTTGCCCAAACCAAGAGAACACCAGAATGACTTCGGAGGAACGTTTAGCGGGCCTGTCTTGAAAGAGCGGAGCTTTTTCTTTTTTTCCTATGAGGGCCTTCGACTTCGCTTGCCACAGACCACGCTCACGACCGTCCCTTGCGATAGCACCTGTCAAGTGTTCGGAAATGCGCGCACGTCGGCAGTGCCTGCCGTGCAGCCTTACCTGAATGCGTTTCCGTTGCCCAACGGGCCCGAGGTATTCAGGTCATGCACTCCGAATGTAAACGGTTGCCCCCCCTCAGGCCAGCAGGCGACAGGTGCCGCCGAATTCAACGCCAGCTACTCCAATCCAGCGTCGCTTGATGCATATAGCGTCCGTATCGATCACAAACTCGGCGACAAGCTCGCTGTCTTTGGACGATATAACTATTCCCCATCTGAGAATCGTGGACGTGGATTTAACTCTACTTCCTTAAGTACAGTTGTCCCGTTGCAGTTCACAACGCAGACAGCGACGGTTGGATCTAAATGGACAATCTCCTCTGCACGTGTTAACGATCTGCGGTTTAATTACAGCAGATCGAGTAGCGGTAGTTTTGGCGAGTTGGATAATTTTGGCGGTGCGGTTCCGCTGTCTAGTTTGCCGCTTCCCAGCCCTTTCACCAGCGAGAACTCACAGTTCTTTCTAAACGTCTCGTCGTTGGTTGGTCCAAGTCTTAGGGTCGGCCATGCATCACACAACGTTCAACGACAGATTAACGTAGTCGATAATTTGTCATTACAAAGAGGATCGCATGCCTTGAAAGCGGGCGTCGATTTTCGCCGTCTTTCGCCGAGCTTTAGCCCTCCTTCATACTTACAGGGGGTCTTTTTCAGTGATGTGCCGTCTTTCCAAACAGGCAGAGTTCGTTTTAGTGACATCGAGTCAGGTCGGGGTGCGACGTTCTTGTTCCGTAACCTTGGAGCTTTTGCGCAAGATGCGTGGCGAGCGACTCCTCGGTTGACAGTGACGTATGGGGTGCGTTGGGATGTAGATTTTGCACCTGCGACAGCCAGTGGCCCCAGTCTCTTGGCGGTCACCAATTTTAATGACATATCACAACTTGCGCTGGCGCCGGCAGGAACGCCAATTTTCAATACACATTTCGGAAATGTTGCGCCGCGAGTCGGCTTAGCCTACCAACTCTCTCAACGAGCCGGTTGGACGACCGTGCTTCGGGGGGGATTTGGTGTTTTCTTCGATCTTGCTACATCGGAAATCGGTAACACCATAAAGGGGTTTTCTTATCCTTTTGGAGCCGACAGATTCGGCGTTGGTGGTACCTTTCCTTACGATGTGGCCACGGCTGCGCCACCTCCGATCGTCTCTACCCAAGTAACGCAGTTCGGTGCCTTTGATCCGCAGCTGCAGCTCCCGTACACACTTCAATGGAATGCGGCCTTGGAGCAATCTCTCGGCCAGCAACAGACTCTCTCTGCTTCATACGTCGGGTCAGTGGGAAGACGTCTATTGGAAACGTCATGGGTATCGTCACTACCGAACCCCATTTTCGGTTCTGTGTTCTTCGTGGGCAATGAAGGGACAGCCGACTACAATGCGTTTCAGCTTCAGCTGCGCCGGCCGTTATTAAGGGGTCTTCAAGCCCTGGCTTCCTACGGGTGGTCCCATTCAATTGACGAGGGTTCCGCAGGTTCAGCACAGATTGGCTCCAATGCGTTGGTGCGCGCTATTGGCGCGCAGGCGAATCGAGGACCTTCAGATTTTGACATACGTCAGGCATTTTCTGGGGCACTGACATACAACATTCCGGCCCCAAAGCTGAATGCGTTTACTCGCTCGCTTTTGGGGGGATGGTCGATACAGAACATCGTTCAGGCCCGCACGGCGCCACCGGTCAGCTTGTTCGACTCCAGATTCTCTCGCCTATTCACCGCCAACGTCCAAGTTCGTCTTGACCTGCTCCCAGGAATGCCACTTTATCTCAGCGGCAATCAGTACCCCGGTGGAAAGGTGATTAACCCAGCGGCGTTTCTAGATCCACCGGCACAGTCTGGTAAGCCGACTCGGCAAGGGAATCTCGCGAGGAATGCGTTGCGAGGTTTTGGCGCAACCCAGTGGGACCTTGCGGTACACCGCGACTTTGCTATTCGTGAGCTTCTGAAATTGCAGTTTCGGGCGGAACTATTCAACGTGCTCAACCATCCCAACTTTGGATCCCCGGTTGGCGATCTGAGTAGTTCTCAGTTCGGTCGGTCAACGCAAGTGTTGGGACGTAGCCTCGATTCCAACTCTAATGGTGGCGGTGCCTTTAGTCCGCTTTATCAGATGGGCGGGCCGCGGTCTATCCAGTTTGCTCTGAAGCTACAATTCTGACTTATGGGTGTGCGGCACAGAACTTTCATGGGCGGAGTTTCGAAGTTGCTCTCTGGGATAAGTTGGTTGCCGTGATCGCTGAGGGACCAGGATTCAAGAATTCGAATTAGCCAGTCTAACCAACTAATGATACATATGCGACGCGGTGCTCTAAAGCGCGGCCTGTTTTTTTCGGCGCTTATTCTCTCCGTAACCTCCGATATCATCGCTAGACCGCCGACCAAACACAGGGTAACGATTGAAGACTTAGAGACTCTGAAGCGGGTTCAGTTTTTACAGTTGTCACCCGATGGGAAGCAGCTCGTTTATGTCGTGCAGGGCGAAAAAGATATTTGGCTTGTGGCGACGCATCACGGGAGCTTGCCACAGAGGGTCGCCAAGGGAATCCTTCCTGAGTGGTCACCCGATGGTAAGCGACTAGCATATTACTCCGATGTGTCGGGCACACTCCAAATCTGGATACTTGATATCGGGTCTGGCCGGTCGGAACAGATGACCCAATTGGAAGGAGGCATCAATCCAGATCCTCGGACAGCCATAAATGGATGGGTCTATGACCCGCTACTCTATGCTTGGTCTCCCGACAGCAGGAAGCTGGTTTTTGCCTCCCGGGTTGTTTCAGAACGCGCAAGTCGTGATGATGATCAGAACCCGACACATGCTTCGCCTCCCGTCCCCGTAGCTATTAAGATGAAAGGACCTCTGGTGTTGACTCGCGACACTCCGCCCGATTGGACGTTGAGCGGCGTTTTTCGTAGTGGATCTGATAACTCTCCCTGGCTCAATCGAAAATCCGGTGAAAACGCCAATGCTGAAAGCGCAGTATCTGTGCAACCTCTCGAAGTTAATCAGCTATTTATAATCGATATCGGTATTAAAATAATCCGGCAGCTAACGAAGGATGAAAGTTTATATTTCAATCCAGATTGGTCGCCCGATGGCAAAAGTATTGTGTGTGCCTCGAGTGAAGGAAGGTCTCTGGTCGGATACGGAGAAGGAATAACGAATATTTATAAACTTGATATAGCAACAGGCCACAAGATAGCGCTCACAACCGGTCCAGGTGACAAGCGATTACCTCATTCGTCGCCAGACGGTCTGTGGGTCGCTTATTCCGGCGGCGCACACTTTGGTCAGCAGGGCGTTCATGTCGTTTCGGCCGCAGGAGGCAAGTCTTATTATCTGACTTCGAGTCTTAATCGGAGCGTGAAGGAATTTCATTGGTCGTCTGACGGCAGGTCGATCGTGATTTGCTATCAAGATGGGGTTTCATGGCCGATCGCCCGTATTGCTTTTCCGATAGGCACCATCGAACAACTTACTCGAGATGCGCCAGCGTTTCGATGGCGGACAACGGTTTCTCTCTCAGGCAGTTTGGCGTGGGAACAAAGCGATGGGTCAAGCCACGGTGTAATTGCCATGTTGCCTTCGGGAGGTAATTCTCCTTATACACTTGTTGACCTGAATCCACAAATAAAAGACTGGGAACTCGGAACACAGGAGGTAGTTCGATGGAAAAATAGCAGAGACGAACAATTGGAGGGCATACTCATCAAGCCAGCTGGTTATCAGGAAGGCCGCAAGTATCCACTCATCGCCGATGTTTATCCAAAGGCTATCGGAAATTGGTTCATGGGATGGGGAATGATGGGCAATCAAGCCTGGGCATCTATGGAATATGCAGTGTTTTTTCCTAATGCCCGTGCCCCCAATGTGTGGATGAACGCATTTAAGACTGAATCTTTTGACCAGGCGGCACGAGGTGCCACAGGCTGGGACGTCACTGTTGACGATATCATGTCCGGCGTAGACGCCTTGATTAGTCGGGGTATAGTGGACCCCGGCCGGATGGGTCTATATGGATTTAGCAACGGTGGCGGCGTAGTAGAATATCTAGTAACGAGAACTTCTCGATTTAGATGCGCTGTATCCGTTGCAGGCGCTTTGTCTGTTGATTGGGCGCGACAATTCTTTCTTCACACCGCGGACCCAATGGTCCCTACGATCGCAGGGGTAACGCCGTGGGACTCTCCTCAGGCATACGTGCAACTATCTGCTGTATACCACCTGGAGAAGGTAACCACGCCAATGCTGTTGGCTGATGGCGACAATGACGGCGATTTCCTGCTCAACACCATCGAAATGTACAATGGTCTGCGCTGGTTCGGGCGAAATGTCACGCTCTTGCGTTACCCCGATCAAGGGCATGGCTTCACTCGTGAAGCGCTGAGAGATTTTTGGGAGCGGGAGAATACCTTCTTTGACGCCTATCTTAAGTCGCCTGATTAAATCCTGGATCTTCTAGCGAGAAGATATGGGGCAATTATTCTGATAAGGTCTCACGGACTGAAGCCTCTCCCGACCGCTGGCGCGGCCGAGAGAGGCTCGTAGCAGGCGTCCAAATGGTCAATTGAACGTCAGTTAGTCGTCGAGTTCGCAGTCGGGAACCTGAAAGGCGTCCCCAGCGGGCTCGCTGCTATCTTGCTTTCCGCCTTGGATCAGATAGCCAGCTTCTCCAAGTACGGTGACTTCTGGCTTGTTATAGGTCATTGTTTTTCACCTCCTTCCTTTTTGAGAATATCCACTTCGCTAGCAGAAGTAGGTCGTGTTAGGACGTCTGTCCTACAAAGTGTTTTGATTATTGGATCGCGCATTGAGCAATATTCTCGCTGATGGTTTTTGGGACCGCGATCTGTACGGAAATTACGCGGCGCGCTATCGCTTCACGCAACCAGAGCTCTAGAGAAAGGGTCTTTAGCAATCGCAAGATGTTTTCTGACACGTGCCCGTCCCTCGCAGCGATGATGGCTGCTTCAAACTCAGCTTGGTTGACATACCCGAGAGGCGAAGTAAGGGGTGCGCTGACGACGCTCTTGAGCGAAGCCCAATGTTTCTCCAATGCGAGAGCAAAGCAACGTCCTGTACCCGCTTTCCTATGACGTGCCAATATTTCCGGGGGGACAAAATTCTTAAGTGCCCGCCTCACTAGGGATCTCCGCTCCCCTGGTCGCAATAGTTGGTCTGTGGGAATGCTAGTAAGGAATTCAATCAGTGTCTGATCGAGATACGGATATCTTGTTTCTTCAGTGGAGGGCCGAGTGTGAGTCATTTGCCGAGCCAGTGCTGCGTGCGTCTGCATCGAGTCCCGAGCACTCGGAAGCCAAAAGTACGAACCGTCCGCGGCTTGTAGCCGATATGTGCATAGCCTATGTTTGCGGGCAAATGTTTCGTTGATCCATGATTCCTTTCTGGCCGCTTGAGTCAGCCGGCTGCGTATTGATGTTGGCAACAGCATGATGAGAGTCCGAGATAAGAGTTGGATCAAAGGCCGTCTGCTGAGCAAACTCCATGCCTTAAGGTACCGCGCTAGCGCGCCGAGTCGAAACTGTACAAGCAAATCTGCCATTTGGATGCTTGGATCCAGCACTTGCCCTAGAAACTCATCACCTCCAATACCCGAGAGTACAACTCTGTACTTGCCAAGCTTCATCTTTTCGAGCCGAGCTGCCTTCAATTCTTGTCTTTCCCCGAATCCGGGGCTGGCGACAAACTGCGGATATTCGAATGAGAGTGTGTCACCTAGCCCTCGCAACTCGGCGTGATGACCAATTCGGCCTCGTTTTTCCTCGACCTTCGCAAAGAATAGGAAATCGTCGTCATCTGGTTCCTTATTGTCCCAAAAAGAAAATGTGTCCATGCTGGGTGTTTCTGCTATCGCTTTGCCGAGGATATCGTCAGCCATACAAACGATTGAAGAGGAATCCAAGCCTCCGCTCAATTCCGCCAAGATTGGGGAATCTGTTCGAAGCCGTCGGCATACTGCCTGACGAAAAAGGTGGCGGTAATGTTCTTCGTACTCGGCGTCCGTCTTGTACCGAGTCTTGAGTCGGCAGTTGAAAGTCCAATAAGTGTTAAGGGTAGTCTCGCCGTTGTGAATGCGAATGAACTTTCCTGGAGGGACGGAATGAATCTCCCTATAGGCGGTGAGGTGCGCGTCCGGATAAAATGTTAAGTAACCGGCGATGTATTCGTCACATAGAGTGAATTGGTCGCCACATAGCGCCAGGGGAGCCAGGTGACTGCACCAGATCGTTCTCTGCGGTCTTGGGTAGTAGAACAGGTGCCTGATTCCGATATAATCTCTGGCAAGAATCAGTTCGTTCTCGTTTGGGTTCCAGATGCCGAGCGCCCAATCCCCGGTTAACTTTGCGAAGCAGTCCGTACCCCACCGCTCGAATGCACCGGCGACGATGGCGACATCCGTTCGGTCGTCTGTCAGGTCATTCCAGAGCTGAGGGATGAGTTCGTTCCGATTGTCGAGCCGGCCGTCCCATGTGAGGACCTTTCCCTTGTTAGAGACATGGGGCTGGCGTTCAACGCGGGATTCTACTGTTGTGTGGAAAGGCCGATAGAGCATCCCCACTGGCCCGTCGAAATATGTCTTTTCACCATCGGGGCCATACTCAGCGATGCATTGGCTGATTCTGGCTAGAAATTCTCGGTTGGCTGGCTGTCCGTCAAGATTCCAAATCCCCGCCTGTACACTCATGATTCGGTTCTCCTAGCACCGTTCCCATACCCCGTAAATGCTCTGAACATCTCTTCGCTCGTTGATCGCCCGGCCGTCTACTTCAGTCCAGGCATGTGCCTTAAACGGAATCTTTTGTGACCCAATAACCATTCGGGCGGGTACACCGCAACTGCGCAATAGGCACGTCGTAACCGCAGAGCGCTGCAGACACCGCACCCGCTTTGGATACCAAACAGAAGCGTGGTTCATTGCGTCACACACTCGGTCAACGATATCGGGTAACGCAGGGCCGCCAGTAAGTGGCCAGTTTCGAACAAATCTGTGCATCCTGGCAAAGTGGTGACCGAAGAGAAATAAATCAAAGGCGAGTAGGCCGAGTAGAGCTTTCCAGAACAGAAATTGCATGACGACGGTTTCCCCCTCAAATGGTCAGTCCTACCTCATGGCAGATGAACGCCAGCCTGTCCGTCAGCGCTTCGATACGTCCGGTTAGTGGTTGCGATGGGGAGTGGCCCCAGGTTGACTTGTAGTCCAAGAGGATCGGTCTTCCTGAGGAGGTTGCGGCTTGGAGTCGTGCGGCCATCTTGCGGACATGCATGGGGTTGCAGCGGGTATCTGCGTCGCCTGATATCAGCAATACGGCCGGATAAGGCACCTGTTCCTGTACACAGTGGTAGGGCGAATATGCAACTAGATGGCGGAAGTCATCTTCTATTTCAGATGTTCCGTACTCATCGATACACGCATTAGCAAAGTCAAAGAGGTGGTAGCGCAGCATGTCCAGCAGCGGACCTAGGCAAACCACCGCACGGAAGAGATCCGGCCTCTGCGTTAGGGCTGCCCCAACAAGCAACCCCCCATTCGAACCGCCACCAATGGCAATCTTTCCTGGAGTCGAGTATTCGTTTTCCAGGAGCCATTCAGCTGCGGCAATGAAGTCGTCGATCGCGTTTTGACGGTTGTGGCGCTTCCCAGCGCGATGCCATCCCTCACCGAATTCTCCGCCACCGCGCAGGTTGGCGATAGCGAAAAGGAAACCATGCTCGATCAAAAATGTAGAATAGGCATTGAATTGAGGGGTTAGAGTGATCCCGAATCCTCCGTATCCGGTAAGGAACGTTGGCAGCGGCTCAGTGGACCGTTGGCCCTTTCTCGCGACCAAGAACATTGGCACCGAAGTGCCGTCCTTTGATTGGTAACTGATCTGATTGATTTCGAAGGAGGAAGGATCGAACATCACCGGACTCTTGGCCCACACTTTCTGTTCGCGACTTGGGATGTGGTAGGAGAAAATGGTCGGCGGTTGGTCGAAAGAGGAGAAGTGATAGAATAACGTATCATTCTGGATTGGACGGGGGAGCAGACGAATCGTACCTTGAGGCGGGGCGGGAACCGTGGCGTAATGGCGGCTGCTCAGGTCGAATACTTCGATTCGGCTGGAAAGATTTTCAACATAGCCAACACAAACGAACTCGCCGACAGCCGCAAAGTCTTTAATACGGAGCCCAGACTCCGGAACGACATCGCGCCAATAGTTCCGGTCGGGATGTCCAGGGTCAACCGCCACTATGCGGCGGTTGGGTGATTTCCAGTCGGTAAGCGCAACCAACGTGTCGTAGACGAAAAATGGTGCAAAGACCGAATCAGCTCCTTCCAAGATCTTGCGAGGTGCTTTGTCACTTCTCGTATCTTGTATATACAAACGAAATGGTCTGGAATTCTTCGATTCGTATACAAGGTAGCTAATAAGCCTGCCAGTGAAAGACCCGCAAAGTGCGACATGAAGGTTGGGATGTTCTCCTGCGAAAAAGATCTCCGTGTCTTCCTCGAGTGTGGTTCCGAATCGATGCCAGTACGCAGCCCGGTAATGGGGACGAGAGCATCCTGAAATTTCGTGCGAGTAATAGAAGCCCTGCCCATCCGAAGAGAACACGAGCCCGGGCCCGAAACCAACCGGCAGACGATCTGGTAGAATTCGGTTTCTATCAACATCCAGAAACTCTACCGATTGTGAGTCCCCTCCACCGTGCCTGATACCATAGGCCAGCAAACTCCCGTCCATTGAGATCTTGAGAATGCTGACCGCCGCCGCGTTGCTCTTTCCTTTTTCTGCCGGGTCCACGAGGACAGTCTCCTCTCCAGAATTGCCCTCACGCATCATGATAACCGGCTGTTCTGTATAGGCCTTACGCTTCAAATAGAAGTATCGATTGCCGATCTTCCAGGGTTCGGAGACAACCTCGACACTGAGGAGTTGTTGTACACGTTTTCTAATTCGATCTCGGCCGGGAACAGCATCCAAGTAAGCGTGAGCGTACCCGGCTTGCTCCTCAAGCCACTTTCGCGTGCGGGGAGAATTCTGGTCTTCAAGCCAGCGATAGGGGTCTGTGACCGAGACCCCATGCAGGACCTCGGTCACAGGATCAACCGGTGTCGGTGGCGGAGGGTTTAGTGTCAGTGGCATTCGTTAACCTCGGAACTCTTTGGACGTTTCAGGCCACTTATGGGCGAGGGCAGCTCTTGATTGCGTACCCGCGCATTTCCGGCTACCTTCCTCGACCGACTCTACTGGTCAGGACGCCGTGGCTTGCTGGAGGGCTGGGCGACGCTGCGATGCTGCATTCAGAATGGAATGAAGTCAATAATAAACGAGCCGCATATTTTGCTTTTTAGCCGCATATTTTGTCATTTGGCCGCATATTCTGTCCTAATCGGAGTTGAAGGGGGGCATGCCGGTTCTGGATGGAGACGTTTGAGGCATCCCTACGGGCAAGTGAGAGTCAGTAAGATCTGCCTTGGCATACAAATAGAGGTAGAATCCGTCCTTCCGCATTAGTTGGTCGTGCGTACCTTGTTCCGCGATCATGCCTTGATTCAGCACGAGGATTCGATCAACCCATTTCAGTGCAGAAATTCTATGAGACACGAAAACCATAGTTAGATGGCGAAAGTATTGGGTCACATTGGCAAGAACCCTTCGTTCGGAGGGAGCGTCGAGTGCGGATGTGGATTCGTCCAGTAACAGCAAGGATGGACATTGAAGAACGGCGCGAGCTAAAGCGAGGCGCTGACGCTCACCGCCAGACAGCGCATTGCCTCTGGGGCCAACTGGTGTATCCCAACCTTTTGGCAATCGGCCCATCAAATCATCGAGATCAGCGATTTCAAGTGCCGAGCAGAGTTCTTTGTTAGTTGCAGACGGTTTTCCAGGAAGCAAGTTCTCTTTTAATGTGAGATCGAATAGTACGGGATCCTGCATCAGATAGCAGACTTTCGTTCGAAGGCTTTCAAGCCTTACGTCTCGAACGTCGATTCCATCGATATACAAGGCTCCTTGATTTACGTCGTACAACCTGGCGATCAACCTGGTGATCGTACTCTTGCCGCTACCACTGATGCCGACCAAGGCGACCCTTTCGCCTGCTTCTAGCTTGAGATCGAGCCCATCGAGCACAGGTGGCCCCGCGTTATAGGAGAAAGACACTCCTGTCATTTCAACGTACCCTCGAACTGGAGAAGGCAGAGGCACCGCATCCGGCTTTTCCGAGACACTAGGAGCCATTTCGAGGATTTCCAAGATTCGTCGGAGACTAGCCTTCAGACGGTTGAACCGAGAACAGATGTCCACGGCTGCATTCAGTGGATCGAACAATCGAGCCAGGTAACTGTAAAAAGCGATGAGTCCTCCGACTGTCAAAGCTCCGACGAGCACGCGATAACCCCCGTAGCCGAGGATGGCGATTGTGCCGAGAGCGATGACCGTCATGTAACACGTCCTGAACAGGATCTCGACCAGATTGCGGTGATTCAGCGCCTTCACTCGTGCGGTCGCGCGCTCCAGAAACACGTGAGTTTGGCGTTGCTCTCGATGCAGCAGTTGAATTTGAGTAACCGAACCAAGGTGTTCTTGGAGAAAACTGCTTTCTCGACTCGATTCCTGCTGAGCAGTATCTGAGGCGCGCCGCAGTCGGCTTTCGAAGTGTCTCCGAAAAACGAAAAAGAGAGGCATGAGCGGGAGGATTAAGCAAGTCAACCGGGAATCGAGTACGAACATCGTTCCTGTGACAAAAAGCGTGTTGAACGCCACCTGGAGGACGTAAGGCACAAGACTCGATCCCAGTTCTGCCAACTGATCGACGTCCTGCTCCATCCGGTAAAGCTTTTCCCCAACAGGCACAGTTTCGTGGTAGTCCGCGGAGAGGCGATTCATCTGCTCCAAGATGCTGAGCCGGATGCGAAACACGAGCTCTTGTACCGTTCGGAAACTCACAAGCCCTGCGAGCGAGGAGAAGCCCAACCGAAATATGTAGATTCCGAAAAAAGCAGCGGAGGCGATGAGTACCAAACGCAAATCTTTTTTCGGGAGGACCCGGTCAATCAGCCATTTGATGAGTAGAGGATCCAGGAGAAACATGAGGCTGCTCAAAACAATGAGAGAAATACTCAGGAGGTGCGCACGCACTAGAGGGCGGAGTTGGTGAACAAACCAGCGCAACTGTGGATTGAGCTTCGGACTCAAAAGTGCTCCCCCCTGGGGACGTTTCGACTGGAAGTTCTCGAACCCTCGTGGCCCCCCGACCGGAGATTTAAAAAGGGGACGGTGTCGCCCCAATATGCGTTCGCAGCCCCGTCGTTTCTAACTGCACGTGTGCGAAGAGGTCTTCTCCTTTCTCCCGTTCTTCTTTGCAGAGAATGCCCCCAAGGACTCCAGATACGCACTTGTGGCTTTGCGTCCCTCTTCGATCATGGACAACAGAAAATCCGTGAATTCGGCAAGTTGGAGTGTGCGCACTTCTGACCCCAAGGCCAACTGAACAATGGGTCCGAATCGATTTCCATGCGTGACCGTTACGGTCAGGTTGTGTTTCTTCAGGTGAAAAACCATTGAGTCCACTCGTCTCT
>Ga0066710_100003658_pt1 | contig 13221 bp, 9 predicted proteins | sample GraSoiAngelo_159_FD_79666 | JGI IMG/M metagenome (GOLD analysis project Ga0066710, IMG submission 79666) | Grasslands soil microbial communities from the Angelo Coastal Reserve, California, USA - 14_1009_16_40cm | ecosystem: Environmental > Terrestrial > Soil > Grasslands | place: USA...
CAGCCGTGGCCTCGCGCGACGCGTGCTCGAAATCGGCGCGGAGGCACGCCGCCGCGCCCGTCCGATGGCAGCCGTCGCCTTCACGATCCCCAAAAACGGCGCCCCCGATGTCGTGCTGGTCACGCGGGTGCTGCGCGAGGCCGCGCGCGCCTCGGACGCGGTGGGGCGGATCGGTCCACGGGAGTTCATCGTCGTGGCCCCGGAGGCCGGTCCCGACGCGGCGCTGCGGCTCGCGGAGCGGCTGGGCGACGCGTTCAGCGGCAAGCGGCGGACTCGCCCCACTCGCGGCGCGAGCGGTCGGGGCGGCGGAGGAGGGGGGAATGGGGGGGGTGGGGAGGGTGGGGAGGGTGGGGAGGGTGAGAGGGGTGGGCCCGAGTCCACCCAATTCCTTGCCGGTTACGACGCCGTGCTCGACGCGTCGGTCCCGAAGTTCGATCCTGACGTCCTCCTCGCCCATGCGAGCGCGGCGCTGGCGGCCGCAGCCCGCGAACCCGCCGCCGGCCGGATTCGCCGCTTCGAATCCGAGTTACATGACGCGTGACCGCAACAGTGTTGCGCTAGCGCACAGCACTCTTGGCCTATTGACAAACTCACCAATTCGCGATAAATCCACGGCTCAGTAGTTGCTGGACCAGTACCACAACTTCGACGTGCGACTGGAAGTGATGCAGCCGCGCCACATCGGGTAGCCGACATGAATCGCACGTTGAGTCCCGCCCCGGCGCGCCCCGCGCCGTTGCCCATTCTCACGTCCGTCGATCCCGCCGCGAGATCGAGCATTCGCATTCTGGTGATCGATGACGAGCGCACGCTGCGCGAAAGCTGCCTCAGCGTGCTCGAGGCCGAGGGCTACAGCGTCACGGTGTGCGGGCGGGGGAACGAAGCGCGCGACGCGGTCCGGCGCCGCCCCTTCGACATCGCCCTGGTGGACTGGTACATGGGGGAGGTGACGGGGAGCGAGCTGCTGCGCCTCGCGCTCTCCACCAAGCCCGGCGTCATCGTCATCATCATGACCGGGAACCCCTCGATCGCCTCGAGCCTCGAAGCGCTCCAGCAGGGGGCCTGGGATTACCTGCCGAAGCCCTTCTCGGGCACGCAGTTGCAGATCCTGATCGGACGTGCCGCGCACGCGGTGCTGGTGGCGCGGGAGTCGCGCGCCCTGGAAGAGTCGCGCCCGCCGGAACCCGCCGACGGCGACCGGCTCACCGTGCTGGGCGATTCGACCTTGTTCCGCAAGGCGATCGCCCTGGCCCGCCGCGTGGCCGCGACCGACGCGTCGGTGTTCCTCACGGGTGAGAGCGGCGCCGGCAAGGAGCTGTTCGCCCAGTTCATTCATGACCACAGCCGGCGCTCGAGTCGCTCGCTCGTCGCCGTGAATTGCGCGGCTCTGCCCGAGCCGCTGCTCGAGTCCGAGATGTTCGGGCACGTGAAGGGAGCCTTCACGGGCGCGGTGCGCGATAAGCCGGGCCTGCTCGAGACCGCCAACGGCGGCACGCTGTTCCTGGACGAGCTGATCGAGATGCCGAAGTCGATCCAGGCGAAGCTGCTGCGCGTCATCCAGGACGGCGTGGTCCGGCGGGTGGGGAGTGAAACCACCGACGCGGTCGTGAACGTTCGCTTCATCGCGGCGACCAACACCAACCCCGAGCAGGCGGTGCAGTCCGGATTGTTGCGCGAAGACCTGTACTATCGCCTGCGCGTGGTGCCGATCCACGTCCCCAGCCTGCGCGAGCGCCCCGAGGACATCCCCGTTCTCGCCGAGCGCTTCCTGGCGCACTACTGGGGCCGGCACCGCAACCAGGCCGACCCGGCGCCCAAGTTCTCCCGCAGCGCGCTCTGGGCGCTCGGAGCACACTCCTGGCCCGGCAACGTGCGCGAGCTGCAGAACGTCATCGAGCATGCCGTCGTGCTGCTCGAGCCGGGTGCCGAGATCCGCGCCGAGGACATTCCGTTCATCGATGCGGGCGCGACCAATCCGGAGAAGCTGGCGGACGAGGAGACAGAGGGTGAGGACTCGAGCTATTACGCCGCGCGAGACCGCTTGTTGGCGCGGTTCGACCGGCGCTACCTCACGCGCGTCGTGATGCGCGCGGGCGGAAACCTCTCGAAGGCCGCGCGCCTGGCCCGGGTGGACCGGACCACGTTCTACCGGCTCATGGAGCGCCACGGCCTCCAGCGCGATCTGCTCGCTGGCGGGTCGGAGTGACGGTGGCGCGCGCCACCCCAAACGCGAGTCCGACCGACTCGGTGCCACCTGCTCCACCTCCCGTGTTCGGCCGGCGCGCGACGCCGGGCCCGCGCCCCCTCGCCGGGGTGACGTGCCCCGTCCTCACCGCCGCGATCCGTCGCGTCGAGGAGCGCTGGACCCGCGAGCAATCCGACGACGACGATCCGGACAGCATTCCCTGGGTGCTCGCCGCCATCGGCCTGGCCGTGGACCGCCAGCACCCGAGCTATCTCCTGGCGCTCGAGCCGCGCCCGCCGCGTCTCGTGACGCAGCGCCTGCTCGCCCACGTGCAGTCCGAGCTGCTGCGCTCCTGGTCGGACGCGGCATCGGCATCCCCGCTCCGCGTGCTGCGCCACCTCAAGGCCCTCGAGCACGTGCGCGAAGCGTTGGAGCAGGACGCCTCGGAGCAATTCGGTGCGCAGCTCGGGGGCGCGAACGGCATGGACTTCCTCGTGCAGATCGTGCACGACCTTCGCTCTCCGCTCACGTCGATCCTGTTCCTGGCCGAGACGCTGATGCAGGAGCGGAGCGGCCCCGTGAACGAGCGCCAGCAGCGCCAGCTCGGTCTGATCTACAGCGCAGCCTTCGGGCTCAGCTCACTCACGAGCGATACGATCGAATTGGCCCGGGGCGGCGACCAGCTGGCGGACGACCGCCCGACCCCGCTTTCGCTCGCCGAGCTGCTCGAGTCGGTGTGCGACATCGTCCGCCCCATCGCGGCGGAAAAGGGTCTCGCGGTCAACGTCTCGCTCCCGAACGCCGACCTGCGTCTGGGCCACCCGCTCGCCTTGCGGCGGGTGCTCCTCAACCTCACCACCAACGCGCTCAAGTTCACGGACCGGGGAACGGTGGACATCGCGGCCGTGGAGAAGTCGGACACGCGCGTTGCCTTCTCCGTGCGCGACACCGGGCCGGGGATCAACCCGGAGGCCCTCGCGAGCCTCTTCCAGCCGTTCCGGCGCAGTGCCCGGGCGGGGCGCTACCTGTTCTCCGGTACCGGCCTGGGGCTCGCCCTCACGCGCCGCCTGGTGCGGGCCATGGGCTCCGAGCTGTGTCTCGAGACCCGGCCCGGCTGGGGCACTCAGTTCTGGTTCGACCTCGAGCTTCCGCCCGCCGACGCGCGGTGAGCGCGCGGCGCCACCGGCACTTCGAAAAACTCGTCCATGTCGGGTGCGTTGGCCGCGGCGCCCGGGTAGGTCGTGACGCCGAGGGCGCGGAGTGACAGGCGCAGCAGGCTCTGCTGTTGGTAGAACGTCGTGGACCGGTAGCCCGGCTTCACCTTCGGGCTCACGATGACACAGGGGATGCGCCCGCCACCAGCGGTGTCGTCCACGCGCGACTCGTCGAACACAATGATCAACAGGTCATTCTCCCGCTGAAACACGTCGCTGCGCACCAGCGGATCGATGTGCTCCCGGAGCCATGCGTCCGCGGTCTTGAGCGGGCAGTCGTGCGCGTCGTTGCACAGGTTGGGGATGATGAACGCATAGTCGGGCAGCGTATTCCCCGCGACATCCGTGGCGAGCTGGGTGAACGGCACGAGGTTCCGTGCTTGCGCGGAGTCGTGCGCGACGTCCGACAGCAACGCGAAGATGTTGTGCTTGCGCGCGTATCGGCCCCGGCCTGGGCCCCTGTACCCGACCGCGGGCAAATCCTCCGCGTAGGACTTCCACGTCTTCCCCGCCGTGGTCAGGACGCGTACCAGGTTGTCGCGGGTGACCAGCTCCGAGAACCCGTCGTCATTCGTGATGGTGTAGCCCACGATCATCATGAAGTAGTTGCCGATCGAAGGGTGGACATTGCCGTAGAACTCGGTGGCGAGGGCGTACTGCTGCGCCAGGCCGTTGAGGTACGGCATCGACGTATCGCCGATGACGTCGGCGAAGTTGGCGTTCTCCTCCACGAGCACGAAGACATGTCCGAAGCCCGGGAGCGGGCCGGGCGGGCGGGGCGGGCCGTACGCCGCCCGCGGCACTCCCCGGAACCGCGGCGCGGGCTGCACGCCGCACCCGAGTACCGCGAGCACCGCGAGTGTCGCCGCCGGCGCGGCGCGGAACCGCCTCATCCAGGGTGCGCCCGTCAGAAGATCTTGGTCAGCGTGTAGATGGTCACGGGGATGGTGAGCAGTGTCGCGATCAGGCTGATGGGGACGTACAGGCCCGCGATGTTGCCCGTGCGTGGCACCTGGATCACGTCGCCGGGCAGCAGGCCGAGGTCGTCGATCGTGCGCCCGTTCGCGACCGCCTGCGCGAGCGCGTCGCCCTCCCAGATGATCTCGCCCCTGCGCTGAATCATCATGTCGTGGAGCTTGGCCTCGTGCGTCGTCCCGCCGGCCGCCATCATTACCGCCGGGAGCACCGCGTCGGGCGGCACGCTGTAGTACCCGGGTTTGGCCAGCTCCCCCGAGACGGTCAGGCCCACCAGGGCATGCGCGTGCACGACCGGATCTCGCACGTAGCGGGCGATCTCGTCGGTGAGCCGGGGCTGGAGCTCCGTCCGCAACACCCCACGCAGCGACGCCACCCCGACCACGGGAAGCGTCACCTCCTGCTGCGAGCCCACCGTGAACGTGTCCGTCAGCTGCTGCTCGGTCGTCCGGATCGCGGCGTTCGCCGCCGCCGGCCCGTCCTGCGATTCGACGATGAGCGCGACCCGGTCGCCTGTATGGAAGTCGCCCTCCTGCAGCCGCCGCCGGATATAGGTGGTCTCGGCGCGTACGACCTCGGCGGACATGCCCTGCTCGTAGCGACGCGTCTCGGCCTGCTCGGTCAGGTCCTGCAGCCGTCGCTCCAGGGCGGCGCGGCTCTGCGACAGGCGGTGCGCGGTCGGGACCGTCAGGGACGTCGACGGATTCCGCATCGCGCACGAGCTGAGGATGACGGGCGCGAGGCCGAGGGCCAGCGTGAGCGGAACGAGCGACACCGATCGCGACATAGGTGATCCTTCGAGAGGGTTACTCCGGCGCCCGCAGCACCTGCCCGGCTGCTCCCGCCGGCTCATCTTTGGCTTCGTAGCCTTCCAGATAGTACGAGTAGTAGCGGTACACGCCTCCGGGCACGACGCCGTTCAGCACGGCGCCCAGGACGCGGATCGGAAGGTGGTCCAGCACTCCGAGCTTCGTCTGCATGAGCGCCCGGTCACTGACGCCTGTCCGCAACACCAGCACCATGCTGCCGGCCGCGGTGCCGAGCGCGAAGGCGTCCGCGCCCGCGGACAGCGGCGAACTGTCCACGATGATCGCGTCATGATAGGGACGCAGCTCCGCGAGCAGGCGCGGCAACGCCGCCGAGTTGATGAGCGCGGGCCCACCGTGCGTGCGCGTGCCCGACGCGATGAACGACAGCGTCCGATACGTGGTCTGCTGGATCGCCTGCGCGGTCGTGGCGTTCCCGGCGAGCACATCCGTGAGCCCCGGCCGGCGCGGCCGTTTCAGCACGCGATGCAGCGTGCCGCACCGGATATCCCCGTCGATCAGCAGCGTACGGTAGCCCGCGTCCGCGAACGCCACCGCGAGGTTCGAGGCCAGGAACGACTTGCCGTCGGCGCGTCCGGGGCTCGTCACCGTCACGATCGCCGGCCCCACGCCGTGGGCGTGCAGCACGTTGAGACGGATCGCCCGCACGGCCTCGAGTACCTGGAGCACGCCCTCGTGATGCTTGGCGTGCCCGTTCCGCCCGAGATGCGGTACGACGCCGAGGATATTCAGCCCCATCGTGCTCGTGACGTCTTCGGGGTATTGCACGCGGCGGTCGGTGCGGTCGAGCACGACGGCGCCGGTGACCCCCGCGCCCAGGCCGACGATGAGCGCCAGTCCTATGACCAGCGGCGCCCAGTTCGTGGCCGGCTCCTGCGGCTCCGTCGCGGGATCAACCAGCTTCACGTCGGGCAGGCTGCTGACAGTGGCGAGGCGAGCCTCCTCATGGCGCTGCTGCAGGTTTACGACGGCCTGCTCCGCCATCGTCACCTCGCGCTGCAACCGCGTCTCCTCGACGGCCAGGGGAGGAACGCGCCGCATGCCCCCCGCGGCGGAGTCGACGAGGTGCTCGAGCTCCCCGGCGCGGACCGCCAACTCCTGGGTGAGCGCGGCCGCCATCGCCGGAATCGTGCGGTGCTCGAGCGCGGCGACCTCGCCGGCGAGCCGCCGCACGTTGGGCGTGGCGTCGGTGTAGCGCGCGCGCAGGGCCCGCAGCTCCGCCTCCCGCGCCGTGAGGTCGCGCAGCGCCTGGCTCAGCTCCGTGGACTTCTGCACCGAGGCGATCATGGCCAGCGCGTCGACCGCCACACCGGAGTCGGGCTTCGCCAGGAGGCGGTTGATCGCCTCCCGGTCGCGCACCAACCCTTCGCGCTCCACCTTCATGTCGAGCAGGCCCGCGAACACCGGGTCCTGGGGATACCGGAGGTTCGGCGTCACCGACCCGGCCCCGTCGGCGAATTGCGTCACCGCGCGCACGCGAAACGTCTTGAGCGCGGCTTCCGCGTCGCGCAGGGTCGCCTGTGCCCGGTCGAGCTGGTTGTCGAGGATGCCGGTCAGCTGTACGAGGTTGTCACGTTTCAAGTCACCCGCCGCTGCCACGAACCGCTCCGCGATCGCGTTCACGGTCGCGGTCACGGCCACCGGGTCGGGGCCGCCCAGCTCGAGACGCAGGAAATTGGCGTCCGGGTCCGCGGCCATCTTCAGGGCCCGGCCGAGTGCCTTGGCGGCATCGCTCGGTCCCGCCACCGTGAACTCGACTTTGCGCCGAGGCCGCAACGCGCCCGCTCGAGGCACCCACGCGAACCCCTGGGCCACGCCCACCGAATCGCCGACGGCGGGCCGCTCTAGCACGTTGCGCGCGCTGGGGAACAGCAGGCGTTTGAACGACAGCGTCAGACCGTTGCCGGAATCGTTCACTACCAGCCGGTACGCGCCCGGACGCACGCGCTGCTTGATGTCGAACGTGGCGAACAGGTCGGAGTCGGCTGCGTTCTTGTAGTCGAGGTAGAGCCGCCGCCGCCGCACGACGTCTTCGAGCACGATGTTGGTCCGGACCAGCTCCTCCCAGCCCGACGAGATCGGGAGCTGGCCCGACCAGATCGGGCCCGGTTCGCGAGCGACGTGGGCCGAAGGCACCTGGATCCACACGCTGGCGCGCGCGATGAAAGTCGGCTGTAGCTTGACGCGAGCCAAGACGATACCGGCGCCCGCACAGAGGAGCGTGGTGCCCAGCACCAGCCACTTGTGCCTCCGGACCGCGCGCAGGTAGCGGCCTATTTCATCCAACCAATCCGATTCGCCGGCAGCGGCCCGCCCCACGGCGTACCCGGTTCCGGAAGCCTGCCACGCGGGAGCGGTAGGCTCCTCGAACCGCGTTGGCAGGTGGTCCATCGTCATGTCCCGTTACGCTCCCTGGTCGTAGCCCTTTGCAGCCCCGCAAGGTCGGTACCGCCGGCCCCACCGGCGCGCATGGTGCAACCTGCCGCGCGACACGCAGATACGGCGACCGGCGGCAGCAGGATCCCGGCACGCGCGAGGCTGTGTAAGGAACCTGCCACACAATGGTGGTGAGGGGTCGCGGGCGGCCGGACGCGCGAAAACCCCGTTCGGACCGTCGCACAACGTCCGCGCAGTTGTAAGTCGACCGCGTCATCGCTGCCCGAGTCCGCGACCGGCCGTGCGCGTAAGCCCTTCGGCCACAAGCTCGCAGGCCACCCGGTCGTGCGCACAAGAAGTGCAACTGTCGGGCCGCGTATCCACCGACTAGGACCGTATGACCACGCGACCACCGAGTTCGGCGTCAGTTCCAGCGCACACCACAATCGCCCCCTCGCCTGCTCCCCCTGCTCCTATCGCGCAGCGGGAGTTCCTGCCGTTCGCGGCACCGCTGGTCGGCGAGGAAGAGATCCAGGAGGTGGTGGAAACGCTGCGCACGACCTGGATCACGACGGGGCCGAAGGCCAAGCGCTTCGAGCAAGCCTTCGCCGCCTACGTCGGCGGGCCAGGGGCGCTGGCGCTCAGCTCGTGCACGGCCGCGCTGCACACCGCGCTCGTGACGCTCGGGATCGGCCCGGGAGACGAGGTCGTCACGACGCCCATGACGTTCGCCGCCTCCGTCAACGTGATCGAGCACGTCGGCGCTCGACCCGTGCTGGTCGACGTGGAGCCGGACACCCTGAACATCGATCCCGCACTCGCCGCGACCGCGCTCACCGCGCGGACGCGAGCCATCCTGCCGGTCCATTACGCGGGCCATCCCGTGAACCTCCAGCTCATCGACGAGCTGGCGAGCCGGGCCGGACTCGCGGTGATCGAGGACGCGGCCCACGCGATGTCCGCCAAGTATCGCGGGCGGACGATCGGATCGGGTAGCAACCCGGCCGCCTTCAGCTTCTACCCGACGAAGAACATGACGACCGCCGAGGGCGGGATGCTCACCGGCGATCCGGCATTCCTCGAGCGCGCGCGGACGGTGAGCCTGCACGGCATGACCCGCGACGGGTGGAGCCGCTACGATCGGGGCGGGTCGTGGTATTACGAGGTCGTGTTCCCCGGCTTCAAGTACAACATGACCGACGTACAGGCGGCGCTCGGGTTGTGGCAACTCCGCAAGCTCGCCGAGTTCCAGCAGCGACGTCGGACCATTGTGCAGTTGTACAACGAGGCGTTCGCGGGCGAGGACGCGCTGGAGCTCCCCGCTCACCGGCCCGACATCGAGCACGCGTGGCATCTGTACGTGCTGCGGCTCCGGGACGGCGTGTTGCGCATCGACCGCGACGCGTTCATCGAGGACCTCAAGCGGCGCCAGATCGGGACCTCGGTCCACTTCATCCCGATCCACGTGCATCCGTACTACCGGGACAAGTACGGCTACCGGCCGGACAGCTTCCCGGTCGCCTTCACCAACTACCGGCGCATGCTCAGCCTCCCCCTGAGCCCGCGGATGACCGACGCCGACGCGGCCTACGTGGTCTCCTCGGTGCTGGACATCGTGCGCCGCTATCGCCGCTGAGGCAGGCGCATGACTCGGCGCGTACTGGTCATTGCGGCGCACCCCGACGACGAAGTGCTCGGCTGCGGCGGCACGGCCGCGCTGCACGCCCGGGCCGGCGACGAGGTGACGGCCCTGATCGCCTGTGAGGGGGAATCGCTGCGGTACGGGCCCGGGGGCGTGGGGCAGCCCGAGCACATCCGCCGCGCCGCCCAGGAATTGGGGTTACGGGAGACCCGCCAGCTGGGGTTCGCCGATCAGCGGCTCGACACGCTGTCGCTGGTGGAGCTGATCACACCGCTCGAACGGGCCGTGCGCGACCTGCGCCCGTCGGTCGTCTACTGCCAGTACGGGGGCGACGCCAACCGCGATCACGAGCTGCTGTTCCGGGCCGCCCTGGTCGCGACGCGGCCGATCGAGCCGTACATCGAGGCGGTGTACGCCTTCGACACGGCCTCGAGCACCGAATGGGGGTACCCGCGGACGTTCGTCCCCGACACGTGGGTCGACATCTCCGCGACGCTCGAGCAGAAGCTGTGCGCCATGCAGTGTTACGAGAGCGAGGTGCGCCCGTATCCCCATCCTCGCTCGATCGAGGCGTTACGGAATCGCGCGCGCGCCTGGGGCAATCAATGCTGCCTCGAGGCCGCCGAGGTGTTCATGACGGTGCGACGGAGCCTGCGCGGTGGCCAAGCGCCTGTTTGACGTCGTCGTGGCCGCGCTGGGCCTCGTGATGGCGGCGCCGGTGCTGGTGGTGGCAGCGGTGGGTATCCGGCTGTCGAGCCGGGGCCCGATCCTGCACCGCGCGCGTCTGGTCGGGCGGGACGGGCGACTGTTCACGATGTACAAGCTCCGCACGATGCACCTGGGCGCCGGCTCCGGCAGCGTGATCACCGCCGAGCGCGACCCGCGGGTGTTCGCGTTCGGCCGCCCGCTGCGCCGCCTGAAGATCGACGAGCTGCCGCAGCTGGTGAACGTGCTGCGCGGCGAGATGTCGCTCGTGGGCCCGCGTCCCCAGCACCCCGCGATCGTCACGCGTCACTACGCGCCCGAGCACTGGGAGACGCTGCGCGTCAGGCCCGGGCTCGCGAGCCCCGGGAGCCTGTACGATTCGACGCACGGCGAGCCGCTGCTGGGAAGCGTGGACCCCGAGCGGACGTACGTGGAGCGATTGCTCCCGATCGTCCTGGCGCTCGACCTCGTGTACGTGCACCGCGCATCGCTGCGATATGACGCGACGGTGGTCGCGCGCACGCTGCGCCTGATCGCGTCGGCGGCGGTTGGGCGACGGACGTTCCCCGATCCTCCGGAGCTTTCCGAGGCGCGGCGCTACCTCTACGCCTGCCGGCGCGACGACGTGGCGGCTGCCCCGGCGCCACGCGACGCATCACCGCTGGCCTAGCTCACGCCCGCCGCGCGGCGACACGGCGGTCGGCCCCGCGCCGCTCGCCCATGCGCCGTTCCCGGACGCGCCGACGATCGCGCAGCACGCGGTGCTCGGCGTACGCCCAAAGCCGGACCGCCGCAAGGTGGCGGCCGAGCCGCTCGATGCGCGGAACGCCGCGACCGAACCGCTCCCACGTACGCGCGTCCTGCAGCAGCTCGCGCACCGACGGGATGTGGAAGTCCTGCGAGAAGACCACGCCATCGCGCGCCAGGCTCGGGATCACCCCGAGGAGCACCTCTCGCGTTCCCTTCGCCCCGTCGCAGTCGATGAACACGGCGCGCACGACATCCGGCACCGGCGCGCGCGCGAGTGTGGTCTCGAACCACCCAGGATGAATGGAGCACACCTCGGCAGCGCCGAAGCGCTCCAAGTTGCGGCGCAGCGTCGCATCCGACGCGGCGTACTCGCCGGAGAAGTCGTACTCGTACTCCTCCGATGCCACCGCGGCGTCCCTCGGCTCGACGCCCTGGAACGAATCGTAGATGCGCAGGCGATACCCGAGCAGCCGGCACATCAGGCTGAACTTCGCGGAGCTGCCCCCGTTCCAGCACCCTGCTTCGACCATCACCTCGCCGGGGCGCGCGGGCCGCGCCGCCAACGCCGCGCACACCTGCGCGATCTCGCGGGGGCGATGCGAATGCAGCACGTACCAGTCGATCCGGAGAAACCGCGCCACCAGCTCGAGGCGATCGCGCAGCCCGATGGTTCGGACGCGCAGCAACGGCCAGTAGTCCAACGCGAAGTAGCACAGCTTGACGCGTTGGAGATCGAGCTCCCGTGACAGGCGGGGCCGGACCCACCGCGTATACCAGCGGCGGAGCCGGCGTTCGAAGCGCGGAACGCCGCCCGGGGAGACTCGTTTCAAGGTGAAGTCATTCCCTCCTGCTCCAGCATAGACTCTGGCGGCGAGAAAGGCTAGCCGGACGCGCCCACGACCGGCCCGCCGACCGACTCCGGCTCGTCCTTCGCCTCGTAGCCCTCGAGATAATACGCGTCCTGGGAGGACCCGCGCCGCAGCCGCACGCCGTTCACTACGGCTCCCAGCACCCGGATCGGGAGACGCCGGATGTCGTACAGCTTCACCCGCGCGAGCGCGCCATCACTCACGCCCGTGCGCAGCACCAGCAGCAGGCTCCCTGCGGCGGTGCCGAGCGCCAAGGCGTCGGCGCCGGCCGCAAGGGGCGAGCTGTCGATGATGATCGCGTCGTAATTCGGCCGCAATCGCGCGAGCGCGCGCGGCAGCGCTCCGGAACCCACGAGCGTGGGTGCGGCGCGGGTTCGCGTGCCGCAGCCGATGAACCAGAGCCCGCCCTGCCTCGTCCGCTGCACCACCTGAGCCTCGATCGCCTCGCCCCCGAGCAAGTCCGTGAGCCCGGGTCGCCGGAGCAACTTGACCGCCCGGTGCAGCACGCCGCAGCGGACGTCCCCGTCGATCAGCAGTGTGCGGTATCCGGCGTCGGCGAACGCCGTCGCCAGATACGCGGCCACGAACGACTTGCCGTCCGCGCGACCGGGGCTCGTCACCGTCATAATCGCAGGACCGACACCGTGTGAGTGCAGCACGTTGACGTGGATCCCGCGCATCGCTTCGATCAGCTTGACCCCGCCCTCGGATCGGGCGGCCCAGAGCGAGGGGAGACTGTCGAAGTGCGGCAAGACCCCGAGCACCTTGAGGCCCATCTTGTGGGCGACATCATCGGGATCATGCACCCGGCGGTCGGTGCGGTCGAGCAGGATGGCGCCGCAAGCACCAGCGCCGAAACACGTGATGGCGCAGAACATGACGATCACAGGGGCCCAGTTGTCGGAGGGCTCCTGCGGCTCGACCGCCGGGTCCACGAGCTCGAGGTCCGGAATGCTGCTCGTCACGGCGAGGCGGACCTTGTCGTACTTCCGCCGCAGGTCGGCGACGACTTGTTCCTTCGACGTCACGGCGCGCTGCAGCGCCGCCTGCTCTACTGCCAGCGGGGGAATGCGGCGCAGGTCACGCGCCGTCGCGTCTGCCTGCCGCTCGAGCTCCGCCGCCTGCCGCTCGAGCTCCCGCGCGAGCCCCGCCGCCAGCTCGGGGATCGTCGCCTGCTCCAGCGTGGCCACCTCACCGGTCAGCCGTCGGACGAGAGGGGACTCGGCCGTATAACGCACCTGGAGTGTCCGCAGCATCGCCTGCTTTTGCGTGAGCTCTCCCAGCGCCCGGCTCAGCTCCGTGGACCCGGCCACCGCGCCGATCGTCGCGAGCGCGTCGACCACCGGTCCCGAGCCGGACGAGCGGGCGAGGATGCGGTTGATCGCCTCGCGATCCCGCAACAGCTGCGTGCGGCGGCTCTTGACGTCGAGCAGCCGCGCGAACCGCGGATCCGTCGGAGCCGAGAAGTTCGCGGTCACCGAACCGGTGCCGTCCGCCAGCTGCGTGGCGGCCTGCATGCGAAAGCGCTGCAGCGCGCCTTCGGCGCTCCGCAGGTCCGCCTCCGCCCGTCGCATTTGCCCGCCAAGCACCGCGTTCAGCTGGGTCAGGTTGGCGCGCTTCAAATCGGCGGCGACGGCGACAACACGGGCCGCGACGGCGTTCACGATCGCCGTCGTCC
>Ga0066710_100003660_pt1 | contig 13217 bp, 10 predicted proteins | sample GraSoiAngelo_159_FD_79666 | JGI IMG/M metagenome (GOLD analysis project Ga0066710, IMG submission 79666) | Grasslands soil microbial communities from the Angelo Coastal Reserve, California, USA - 14_1009_16_40cm | ecosystem: Environmental > Terrestrial > Soil > Grasslands | place: USA...
ATTATTCTAGTACGAACATATGGCTATCCCACAGAGTAGGGCGGAGACTAGTTCGAGGGGGCTGGTTATGGAAGTAACCTCGAACGACCGCGAGCGTGTTTTCGACATGTTTCGCCAGTGGGGATATTTTGAGGCCGATCTCGACCCCTTAGGCCTTCTGCGCCCGCAGCCACAATCGGAACTCCACATTGATGGCGAACCCGCTCGTGAAGCGCGTCGTATTTACTGCGGCACAATAGGCGTGGAATTTATGCACATCGCTGAAACTGAGCGCCGCCGCTGGATTCAGGAACACATGGAGAGCGAGTTTGTAGCGGAACAGGAGACGGCCGACAAGGAACGCGTCCTCGATCTGCTGGTGCGGGCTGACTTGTTCGAACAGGTGCTGCAGCAACGTTATCTCGGCAGTAAGCGCTTCTCACTTGAAGGCGTCACGGCGCTGCTTCCGTTAGTGGATGAGATTCTTGAAGGTGCTGGCCGGCACGACGCGGTCGAGCTGGTGATGGGCATGAGCCATCGCGGCCGCCTGAACGTGATCGTACACGTTGCGCGCCGCGCGCCAGAAGAAGTCTTCGCCGGATTCGAAGATGTGGACCCGCGCAGTGTTCTGGGGGGTGGCGACGTTAAATACCACATGGGCGCCACCGGCGAATACGTTACCCGCAGCGGCGCGAAGATTCATATCCACCTGGTTTCAAATCCCAGCCATCTCGAGGCGGTCGATCCGGTTACGATTGGACGCACGCGAGCCAAGCAGGACCGCAACGGTGAAGACGGCTCGCGAAAATATCTTCCTCTACTGGTGCACGGAGACGCCGCTTTCGCCGGACAAGGAATCACCGCAGAGACCCTCAACTACGCCGATCTCAAAGGCTACACCGTTGGCGGGACGGTGCACGTTATTGTCAACAACCTGCTGGGTTTCACAACACCTTACAACGAACTCCACTCGTCTCGATTTGCCGCGCAACTTGCGCGGCGGCAGGCAGTGCCAATATTTCATGTGAATGGAGAAGACGTAGACGCGGTGCTGCGGGTGGGGAGGATGGCGCTGGAATACCGGTACACCTATGGCAGTGATGTGGTAATCGACTTGATTGGCTACCGGCGCCATGGCCATAGCGAGGTAGACGATCCCACTGTTACTCAGCCGCTTCTTTACAAGGCAATAAAGGACCATCCGCCGCTGTGGGAAATCTATTCCGAAGATATTGGCGCGGAAGACGTACAAGCAAAGGTCGACCAAATTCGCAGCGAATACGAAGCGGCGCAGAAAAATGCCAGTTCAATCAAGAAGAAGCCTACCTTGCGCGAATTGCCGCGTTACTGGAACAACTATAAGGGCGGTTGCCACAAACGCGAATATGAAGTTGATACTGGAGTACCAGCACAAGAATTGACCGAAATCACAGAAAGGCTGACGACGTATCCAGGGGACTTCCACATACATCCCAAGGTCAAGAAGTTGCTTGAACAGCGCGCCGAGATGGGCGCCGGGAAGCGCGCCGTAGACTACGGCATGGCTGAAGCACTGGCATTCGGCAGCCTGGTGAAGCATGGTATTCCCGTGCGCTTGAGCGGCCAGGATACCAAACGGGGAACTTTTAACCAGCGCCACTCCGTGCTCACGGACGTTGAGGATGAGAAGGAATACGTACCACTCGAACACATTGCTCCAGATCAAGCACGCTGTGAGATTTATAATTCCACCCTCTCCGAAGCCGGCGTGCTTGGTTTCGAATATGGCTATAGCCGCGACTATCCTGAGGCGCTGGTGCTGTGGGAAGCGCAGTTCGGCGATTTTGCCAATGTTGCCCAGGCCATCATTGACCAGTTCATCAGTGCCGGCGAGGACAAGTGGGGACTGCTGTCAGGGGTCGGATTGCTCCTGCCCCATGGCTTTGAAGGCCAGGGCCCGGAGCACTCGAGCGCCCGCATCGAACGCTTTTTACAGCTCGCAGCAAGGGACAATTTCCAGATTTGCCAGCCTTCGAACGCAGCCCAGTACTTCCATTTACTGCGCCGGCAAGCCCTCCGCGCCTGGCGAAAGCCGCTGGTAGTTTTCACTCCCAAGAGTATGCTGCGCCATCCCGATGCATCTTCTCCTATCGAAGATTTCACTCATCAGCGTTTTCTGAGCATGCTTCCCGACGCCGAAATCACAGACGCCAATCGCATTCTGATTTGTACAGGGAAGATCGGTCACGAGTTGCGCGCAGAGCGCAAGAGGCGAAAAGATCGGTCGACAGCTATTGTCTTTCTCGAACAGCTCTATCCGTTTCCTGAAGCCGAGTTGACAACCGAACTGGACCGCTACTCGTCGGCGGAAGAGGTCGTATGGGTACAGGAGGAGCCAGCAAATATGGGGGCACTCTTCTATGTAATGCCGAGATTGCGGCGGATATCCCGCAGCCGGCCCGTATTTTCAGTGAAGCGCTCGGCCAGCGCCAGCCCAGCGACCGGCTCCGCGAAAGCACACGAAGTCGAGCAAAAGACGTTGCTGGCGCTGGCCTTCCGGGCAAAAACGTAATTTTGGCCCTTCGCATACAGATTTTGACCATCCCTGAGTAACGATTTCTCATCAGGGTTCTGCACACTCAAGCGGTGACAGTTCATGGCGTGCCGCGTGCTCGAGTGTCCTACCATCTATAATTCGCCTTCATCATGGTAGGTTTCAGGACAAAATTGCAGCGCGATACATTTCACATCGCGATCGACACCGGCGGCACGTTCACGGATTGTGTGTGGGTGGAGCGGGGCCGCATTCGCATGCTGAAGGTTTTTTCTACTCCTGCGGATCCGTCACGAGCCATTGTGGAAGCCCTGAAGCAAATCGGATTGACCGGATCGCTGGTGCTGCTGCATGGAACGACCGTCGGCACCAACACTCTTCTACAGCGCAAAGGAGCGCGGGTAGCGCTGGTTACAACTTCGGGATTCGAAGATGCGATTGAAATCGGGCGCCAGAACCGTGCAAAGCTTTACGATTTTTTCTTTGAGCGCGTAGAGCCGTTAGTGCGCGCAGATTTACGCTTCGGCGTGGATGAGCGCACGGGCAGTGACGGGAAAATCCTGCAGCCGCCCGCATCGGCGAACCTGCGCAATCTGGGAGATAGAATTCAGCAGAGTGGCGCCGAAGCCGTGGCGATTTCTCTCCTCTTCTCGTTCGCAAACGCCGAGAACGAGCGGGCGGTTGCGGCAGCGCTGGAGAAGTTGGGGCTTCCGCTATCTGTCTCGCACGAGATCCTCCCCGAGTTCCGCGAATATGAACGCAGCAGTACGGTGGTCGTTAATGCCTACCTGCAACCCGTGATGCAGCACTATTTGAAAAATGTAGAACGCCGTAGCCAAACTTGGTTCAGACCCGGCTCTCAAAGGGAATCATTCTCTGCGAAGGTTAGTTTTTTCGTGATGCAATCGAGCGGCGGCATCACCGCTCTATCGTCCGCGGTCCGCGAGCCCGTACGAACTGTGCTTTCCGGACCGGCGGGTGGGGTGGTAGGCGCCGCCGCGCTGGGCCGCCGCAGCGGTTTCGAGCGCATCATCTCTTTCGACATGGGCGGGACTTCTACTGACGTTTCATTGGTCGATCGCGAAACTCGAACTAGTGGCCAATCCGAAGTCGCGGGACTGCCCGTTGGGGTACCCATGCTCGACATTCACACCGTTGGGACGGGTGGAGGATCGATCGCTCGATTCGATGCTGCAGGCGCTCTGCGTGTAGGGCCAGAATCTGCCGGCGCTGATCCTGGTCCGATTTGCTATGGCCAGGGGACCCAGCCGACAGTCACCGACGCCAATCTTCTTCTTGGACGATTGCAACCGGAACGCTTCCTCGGTGGTGAGTTCTCACTCGATCTGGATCGCACACGCCACCTGGTAAGCCACTGGCTTCAAGAACAACCGACTAGACTCACGCTGCAAGAGTTCGCCGCAGGTGTAATCCACGTGGTGAATGCAACCATGGAAAAGGCAATTCGCGTGGTCTCAATTGAGCGCGGCTACGATCCTCGTGAGTTTGCGCTGGTCGCCTTCGGCGGCGCTGGTGGGTTGCACGCCTGTGAGCTGGCCGCGGCTCTGAGCATCCCACGGGTGATGGTGCCTGCCCTGCCGGGAGCGCTCTCCGCATTTGGAATACTGGTTAGCGATGTGGTGAAGGACTATTCGCGGACGGTGCTTTGGCGCCTCGCGGGGGAGCTACCGTTAGCTGGATTAGAAAAAGAATTCTTCACGCTTCGTAAGGCTGCAGACGAAGATTTTCATTCGGAAGGCTGGCGGGGAACCTTACGATACCGGTGTACCGTGGATATCCGCTATCGCGGCCAGGGGTACGAGTTGAACGTCCCTTTTACTCGCAGTCTGGTTGAGGCGTTCCATGTCGAGCATCAGCGGCGTTACGGTTATAGCCATCCCCAACGGCAAGTGGAACTGGTCACATTGCGTTTACGTGCGAGCATGAAGTCTCCGCAGGCTAATCTCGCGGCTAGATATGGGAAGGGCATCGTGGCACGACGGCGCGATCGCGCCGAACGTGCTCCGGTCTTTTTCGGCAGTAAGAACATCGAAACTGCGATTTACTCTCGCGACGAGCTTCAACCGCGCAAAGAATATTCCGGGCCAGCAGTGATTACTGAATATAGTGCCACTACTGTAGTACCGCCAGGAGTGCGATTCCGGCTGGATGAAGCCTCGAATCTGTTGATAACGATCCACTAATCTAATTGAGTAGCTGCCCAAGTGGGAGCTGACAGATTGGAGCCGAAAGATGTTAAGTATGGCGGCTTTCCTCCTGGTAGCGCCGTCAGCAGCCTGCCGATGGCCCTGCCTCCGGCTACAATACGACCTGTGAAGCCCAACATCGTTATCGTAGAAGACGACCCGGACATTTCGCGCCTGGTCCGCCATCACCTCGAGAGCGCGGGCTTCTCTGTTCGCGTTTATCCCACAGGGAATGCGGTGCTATCCGATGCCGAGCGGCAGCGACCCGCACTCTTTATTCTGGATATCATGGTTCCCGGCAAAGATGGACTGGAGCTTTGCCGCCAGATTCGCCAGGCCCAATTGCTGGCCATGATCCCCGTTATTTTTTTGACAGCAAAGAGCGGCGAACCTGACCGCGTCCTTGGACTGGAATTGGGCGCTGACGATTACATTCCCAAGCCTTTCAGTCCGCGTGAACTCGTGGCTCGAGTAAAGGCTGTGCTGCGCCGCTTCGAGCGCCCGCTCATGCAAACACTGGTTCGGGCAGGCGAGATCGAAATCGATCCTGCCGCCATGACATTGACGGTGAGTGGCAATCTGGTTACGACTACTGCCACCGAGTTCCGCCTGCTCGACTACTTCGCACGTCACGTGGGGCGCGTCTTTACTCGCGATCAGCTCCTCGACTCGGTCTGGCGAGACACGGCCTTCGTCACGCCGCGTTCGGTGGACGTGTACGTGCGGCGCATTCGCGAGAAGATTGAGCCCGACCCGGAGAATCCGCGCTACCTCAAAACCGTGCGAGGTGCGGGCTACCGTTTTGAGGTTCCGAAGTGAGCCGGATTTTTATCAAGTTGCTGGCTGCGTTTGTTTTTGTCATCGCAGCCACCACTATCACGATCGATTTCTCAGTACGGCGCGCATGGGAAGCCTCACTGCGCCAGGAAATTAACCGCAACCTTATTCAAAAAACCTTGCTGCTCGCCCATCGCGTCGAGGTTGAACCCACCCAATCGTTGCAGGACATCGCTTCTCAAGAAGCTCAAGCTGCCAGCGCTCGCGCGACGATTATTGATCCCACCGGCAAAGTGCTCGCCGATTCGGAAGCGCAGGCATCAACGATGGAGAACCATGCCCAGCGGAAGGAATTCGTAGCCGCACTCCACGGCAAGGTTGGATCCGACGAACGCCGCAGCCGGACACTCGGTGTTCCCTTTCTCTATGTGGCCGCACCTATTTCGGGAGGCGCGGTGCGCTTCGCCTATCCGCTTTCCGAACTCGAGGCCACTACACAGCTAGTACGACACACTCTGTGGTTCAGTTCAGGGCTGGCGTTCATTGTCGCGTTGGTCATTGCAGCCATTACCGCTCAGTATAGTGCCCGCCGCCTGCGTCGCATTGTAGGTTTTGCCGAGCGAATTGCGTCCGGCGACCTCTCCGCGCGGATCGCCGAGGGATCCAGCGATGAAATCGGCCAAGTCGCTGCCGCACTGGATAAAACTGCACGCAAACTCGAGGAGAGTTTCTCCGCACTACAAACCAGCCAGCGCCAGCTCGAAACTCTTCTTAACAGCATGCAGGACGCCGTCATCGCTGTAGACGCCGACGGCCGCGTGCAATGGGCGAATCGGGGCATGGACCGACTGGCGCTGCAGCGCACCCGGTTGCATGCTCCCATCGTTGAGACGGTTCGCGATCCCGACTTTCTAACCGCCCTGAGCGGAGCAACTGATACACAGAGAGTCACGGCGAGGCGCGCCGCCTCCATCATTCCCGGCCGCACCTTCGACGTAACCGCCGCACCCATGCCCGGGGGTGGCGCGGTTGCGGTGCTGCGCGACCTCACGGAGACCGAGCGTGTCGAAAAAACCCGGCGCGACTTCATCGCCAATGTGTCGCACGAATTGCGCACGCCATTGACGTCCATCCAGGGCTACACGGAAACCTTGCTTGACAGTTCGCCCGACAGCAATCACGCCCGAGAGTTTCTGGAGATAATCCGTAAGAATGCAGCCCGCATGTCCCGGCTCACGGAAGATCTGCTGACGCTGGCGCGAGTGGAATCTGGCGAGCAGCCTTTCGACATTCAGCCGGTCGCTCCCGGTGAACTGCTGGAGGAGGCTGCCCAGAGCTTCCGCGACATTGCACGCAATCAGCGCGTCGAAATTGTGGTCGAAAATTCCGCGCCCAACCCAGTCAAGGCGGATCGCGAAGCCATCCATCAAGTGTTTTCCAATTTGATCGATAATGCATTGAAGTACGGCGGAGGCGAGATTGTCCTGGGCTCTTTGCCCGGCAAGCACAATGTTGAGTTCTACGTCCGAGACTCGGGGCCTGGCATCGGGTCCGAGCACCTGCAGCGTCTCTTTGAGCGCTTCTATCGGGTGGACAAAGCCCGCTCGCGCGAATCGGGAGGAACTGGACTGGGGCTGGCGATTGCCAAGCACATTGTGCTGGCGCACGGGGGAACGATCCGTGCAGAAAGCGAACTCAATCACGGGTCGACTTTCCTGTTTACCTTGCCCGTTGCCCAATCTTCCTGAAAAAGATGCTGTTGTTTACACCAGTTAGTAGTCCGATGTTTTTGCTCTTCTCTAGGGCAATGGATGCGTCGCGGATTGGGCTGCTGTATTACGCCGCGAATCGTCATGGTCGCGAACGCCGGCGATCAAGTGATTTGACGATGCATCAGGTGCGTGAGATATTTAGTGCGTTTCTCGGCTGCATCCTATGTCCTAACCCTGTCGAGAAGTAATAAGGAGAGCTTAAAGAACCTATGGTTCGCATGATCCCCCGGGAAGCCAAGTTCTTTGACATGTTTGCCGATCTCTCCCGCAACATCACCGAGGGTGCGAAACTATTGCAGGATATCCTTCAGCATTCACGCGATGCTGAATCCCGAGTGAAACAATTGCAGGAGATCGAGCATCGGGCCGACGACATCACTCATGCCATCATCACCAAGCTGAACCAAACATTCATTACTCCCTTCGACCGCGAAGATATCCACCGCTTGGCGTCGTCCTTGGACGACGTCCTCGATTTCGTGAACGCGGCGGCTGTACGCCTGACTTTGTATCGGATTTTCGATCCACCACCGGCAGCATCGGAACTGGCAGGCCTAATCGTGCAGCAGTCCGAAGAATTGGCGATTGGAGTGTCGCTGTTACAGAATAACCAGAACGTGCTCGAGCATTGCGTCGAGGTCAATCGTCTCGAAAATGAGGCGGACCGGGTAAGCCGCAAGGCAATCGCTGAGCTGTTCGAGCACGAAAAGGACCCTATCCAACTGATCAAGCTTAAGGAACTGTACGAAGTTCTGGAGAACGCCACGGACAAAGCGGAAGACGCGGCCAACGTTCTCGAAGCCGTGGCCCTGAAGAGCGCGTGATGTTGTCCCAACGGCAGCCAACCACACAGACGAGGTATGCCCGCCGGTGAACACAGGATTGCTGCTGCTCATCGTCACCGTATCGACCGCTCTGATTTTTGATTTTCTGAACGGCTTTCACGATGCCGCCAACAGTATTGCCACAGTTGTTTCTACCCGTGTACTCTCGCCCAAGCTGGCCGTGATCTGGGCTGCATTCTTCAACTTTGTTGCCGCTTTTTTCCTCGGTACTGCCGTCGCCAAGACTATTGGCAAGGGTATGATCCGCCTGGAAGACGTGACCCAGTATGTGGTGATTGCAGGCCTGATGGGAGCAATAGTATGGGATTTACTCACCTGGTGGTGGGGCCTGCCCACGTCGTCTTCGCACGCGCTGATCGGCGGCTACGCAGGTGCGGCAATGGCACGCGCTGCGCTAAATCATGGGCTACCTGCCGCCTACGGAGTAATCCTCCCGCAAGGCTGGACCAAGACGCTGATTTTCATCGTGGTGGCGCCGGTGATGGGACTTGTACTGGCCCTGCTTTTCAGTGTCGCGGGCTATTGGTTGTTGCAAAATAAATCACCACGACAAGTGGATACCTGGTTTCGTAAGTTGCAACTCGTCTCGGCCGCAGGCTACAGCCTCGGACACGGCGGCAACGACGCACAAAAAACCATGGGCATTGTTGCGGGCGCACTCTACACTGCAGGCTATATGAACAAGGCCGATATGGCTGCGAACTGGGGACGCTACCACTGGCCCATTATCCTGGCCGCGCACACTGCCATTGCTCTGGGCACGTACTTTGGTGGCTGGCGCATTGTCCATACCATGGGATCGAAGATCACCAAGCTAAAGCCCTTCGGCGGCTTCTGCGCGGAAAGCGCTGGCGCCATCACTCTGTTTGGCACCGCGCTGGCCGGCATCCCGGTCAGCACCACCCACACCATCACAGGAGCAATAATAGGTGTCGGCGCGGTGCATCGGCTCTCGGCAGTGCGTTGGGGAGTAGCACGCCGCATCGTTTGGGCATGGATTGTGACGATTCCGGCTTCTGCGGGCGTCGCAGCAATCGCTTTCTGGATGATTCGGTTCTTTAATCGAGGGGCATGATCCGGAGGAATGCGCTCCAGGCCTTGCTGAATGTGTGGCTATCGTCGGCGAGGTTTTTTTACTTCCTGAAGGCGGCGTTCTTCAGCGCCTACCAGTCCGTACAATAAGCCGAATGCGGCTGAGACAATCAATACGGCAAACAACATAACTGCTCCAAGTTGAGTTAACTGTAGTCCCGTGCCCAAGGCACCTCAAGATGACCTAAGTACCACGCAAGCTAGAGTCCCACAGCCCTTATTAGCGCGTCGTGTTAGCTCGCTCCCTCCAAGAAATTCACACGCTTTTAACCAAGCTGAAGAAAGAATGAAGATATCCTGGCTTCGTGCTAAACAGGCGTTGGGAAATCAGTGGGCTCCGCCCCCCATTCCCCGCCGGAGGAATGATTCTATGAGCATAGCCAGTACCCCGAGCATCAAAGCCGCGCAGGAGCCCTATTCAGCTCACCTTGTCCGGCGCACGGTGCAAGCCTGTTCTGTTGCCCGGGAAGCCGCTGGCGCGGCGGCGGAAGGAATCGCGACTGGCTCGTCGGTACTGCTTAATTCAATCCGGCAGTGCGAACGAGAGCTCGACCGCTTCGACATGGAACTGGATTCCGGAGTCACCGCCGCGATTACTCAGGTTACCGAGCCCGAGGCTCGCGAACTGCTCGCTTGCATGAAGTTCATGATCGGGCTGGAGCGCATTGGAGATCTATTGCTCAGCTTCGCCAACAGTGCCCAATCCGCCGGTCCCAGACTCGATCCGCAGGACACCCGCGAACTAACACGGATGGCAACGGTGCTGGAGAAGATGCTGAACGACGTCGGTGCGGCATTCTCTGGTCGCGATGTAAAGAAAGCGATTGACGTATTGCGTTCCGATGCCGAGATAGATCGGCTGCGCAATCTGATCTCTATGCGGCACATTGAGAACCCGGAAAATCTTGTTCATCAGGCCAGTCTGCAGGTCATCTTCATGACGCAATCCCTGGAACGGGCGGGCGACCACGTCAAGAATCTAGCTGAGGAAGTCTGCCACCTGGTCAGCGGACACACCATTCGTCACGTCCTCATGGCTTACGACAAGCCCATCGAACAGATATTCATTGACTGGCTTCGCACCCGCGATGAAAAGCAATGACGGGATGGCAATCCGGACTACGACGACAACTAAGATTGCGGCAAAAAAGCAGAATTTAGACCGGATAGGAGTAAATGGGAGAAACCTAACTCTTTACTTCGGTGTTTTCGCTCTTGGGAGGTTCCGCTGGGCGATCCTTCAGACCTTCTTTCAGGGCGCGAATGCCATCGCCCAGCCCTTTGCCGAGCTCAGGCAGCTTCTTCGGACCAAAGACCAACAAGGCTATAAAGAAAATCACCAGCAGATGCATCGGTTGAAATAAACCTTCAAACATAAGTCCTCACCAGTGCCGACCGCGCAGCACATACATAATTTACGTTACTCCGACCCTTAGTTTGCAGTCAACCTAGCGCTGCAAATTATTGATTTATTTAAGCAATCGGTAAGCCTTCGACTCACTTTCAGATGGAAAACCGTTAGGTGGCTCAGATCGCGCGTCCAACAACCCCACCATTACTTTGGTGACCTTCCGGGGATTACCTTGCTGATCTATGTTCTTGGTGAGAAGCACTCGCGTGAGAGCCAAACAAGCTCCCCGAGCCGTGTGGAGGATTCCGAGAGATGCGGAAGTTGTTGCTTTCAATGTTCTTTGGTGCGGCGATCGTCCCCCAAGTTTTAGCCGCATCAATGCAGGCCAAGCCCATCCGGAGCTTTCAATTGATGGCATGGCTGGCAGGTGGTGTGTCGAACAATCGGCTTGGCCGGTTGGTCAAAGAGCGCGGAATTGACTTCAAGACTGATGAGCTCTACTCCAAAGCCCTTAGCGCCGCCGGAGCCGATACCGCACTAATACAGGTCTTGCGGAATGCAAGCGCAAAGGTCGGTAATGGGCAAAAGTCTGACTTTCCGTCTGCTTTAGCGAAAGCAGCCCAACTCGTTCGGAACAAACACTATGACGAGGCTGAACAAAAACTGCGTGAATTGTTGCAGTCAGATTCCGAAAACGCGGCGCTACACTTCGCTCTGGCATACGTACTACGACAGCAAGAACAGTGGGATGGAGCTTTCGAGGAATTCACGAGATCGGCCCGCTTGATGCCAGGCTTTCCCGAAACTCACAGCCGCCTCGCCTATTTGTTTTATCGCTCTGACGATAGTGAAAATGCCATCGCCGAGGCGCGCACTGCCTTGAGCATGGACCCGCACAATGCTGAAGCTTACCGCTACCTCGGACTCGGTCTGTTTGCAGACGGCCAGTACGATGCAGCGCTACATGCATTTGCGGAATCGCTGGAGTACGAGCCTGATAATCCCGATACCTACTACGACATGGGGATCACTCTGCGGGACAAAGGCAATCTGCACGCGGCCGTCGCGGCCTATCGCCATGCCCTACGGTTGAACCCTCAGTCTTGGGAGGCACACACCAATCTGGGCATCGTTCTACACGATGAGGGAAGAAACGACGAAGCTATAGACGAATACCGTGAAGCCAAGCTGCTGGCGCCGAACGAAGCTTCGGTTCGTAACAACCTGGGCAACACGTTTTGCGACAAGGGCGACTACGACAATGCCATTGCGGAATTCCGTGAACTCTTTCGCATGAATCCCGGCTGGGAAAGTGGTCACAGCTGTCTGGCGCGGGCTTTTATGGCCAAGCGTGATTACGAATCTGCCATCTCGGAACTGCATTTGGCCATCCTCCAGAATCCGACAGGATCCAGCGAGCACCGGGTTCTAGGACAGGCCTTGCTGCTGATTGGAAAAAACGAAGATGCTGCCCGGGAATTGCGCGTGGCTGTTTCCCTGAATCCGGATTCCGCTTTGGCTCACCATTATTTGGGCACTGCTTTGTTCGACTTGCAGCAGTTCGAGGCGGCAGAAAAAGAATTCCGGCAGGCACTTCGCCTGGAGCCTACGGCTGATCACCATTACGATCTTGCAGCGTGCCTGGTGAGTATGAATCGATATGAAGATGCGCTGGCTGAGTTAGAAGTTGCGTCCCATCTCGAACCGGGACAGAGCCTGTTTCGCGCGCGTAAAGAAGAACTTATCAAGCTGATGAAGGCAAACGCACGTTGATTTGTAGTCTCATCTCACTTTGAAATTGTGCTGGGGGAATCTCAGGGAAGTAAAGCGACATGACCAACAAGTTCTTTATTTGCGTTCCGCACGATTGGTCGGTTAGCTGCAATAAGTGAGCGGCGGCACGCGGATTCGGATGAGAGTTTGAGGAAGCCGAGCCGCCGGATGCGGACTCTGCGTTGTACTAATGGGCAGTATCGAGACATGCACTGCAGTGCATCGGCGATTCCAGTAATCGTCCCTAGAATGAGACTTAGTTTTACTGGCGTTCCCGATCCAAGAAGTGCACGAGAAAGCGACCGCAAAGCACCAGGAGCAAACCATGGATTCCACGCGAACAATGCAATCTGTGATCGGCCAGCAAGCGGCCAAAACCGTACTGCAACGGAGTAGCGATGTCCAGCGAGCGGAGCCCGTACTTGCACCGAACTCGGAGATTACGCCGCGCGCCATAGGATATGGGTTGCCGTGCGCCAAGTGCCGGACCTATTACGCCGCCGATCTCAAGGCATGTCCGGTTTGCAAAAGCCCCCAGCGGGTTTCACCCCTGGGAGCGCCGGTTGCCACTGCCCCTCCGCTGGGCGAAGAAATGCCGGACGGAGTCGCGTTGGAAGAAGAGCGGGAACGTTTTCTGCGTGAATTCAAATCGCAACTGTAGGCGGCTCACACGCAGATCAATGCGGCAGCCAGTTTTAGCTGCAGCCTCGAGGAAAATCATCAGGGCGCCTATGAACCGGCGGCCGTTTGCAAGTGCTGCTACGATCACGTTCAGGAGCGGGTGGATGTCACCGAAGCGGCTCTGCACATGGATCTGAAGGAAGCAGCGCAAGTCATATACGACGCGGTTTGGGCGGATTCATCGGATCCCAGCAAGACTTATCAGAA
>Ga0066710_100003662_pt1 | contig 13216 bp, 9 predicted proteins | sample GraSoiAngelo_159_FD_79666 | JGI IMG/M metagenome (GOLD analysis project Ga0066710, IMG submission 79666) | Grasslands soil microbial communities from the Angelo Coastal Reserve, California, USA - 14_1009_16_40cm | ecosystem: Environmental > Terrestrial > Soil > Grasslands | place: USA...
CGATCCCCGCCCCGCCCTCCTCCGTGCGGCGGCGGTAGCGCTGGCGCTGGTCATCGTGAACGCCGTGTGGCTCGTCCCCTTCCTCCGCTTCGCGCCCGTGCTCGGCTGGGACTACCCGCATCACTTCTTCCGGACCGGGAGCCTGATCGGGGCATGGCGGACGCTGACGGTGCTCTCCGGGTGGCATGCATGGCTACTCGGCCTGGGCGCCGCCGGCTTTGCCACCTGGGCGCGGCGTGTCGGCGCCCCGCTCGCCATCGCCTACGCGGTCTGGGTGGTGGTGCTGCTCCTCGCCGGCCTGCAAGGGTCGCGCATCCCCTTCCTCGGACGCTTCGAGCCGGCTCACCTCGTTCTTCCTCTGGCCTTCGCGCTCTGTCCGCTCGCAGGCGCGGGCGCGCTCGCGCTCGCGCGCCGCGGCCTCCCCCTCCTCGGAGCTGGGCCGCAGGCCGCGGTCGCCGTCGCTCCACTCCTGTTCGCCCCGCACCTGCTCGTAACGCTTCGCGCGGTCGCATCCCTGCCGCCGGTGGCCGCCACGCTGCCGCCCGAGGGGCATGAGTTCGTGGCCTGGCTTCGCGAGCACACGGACCGCGGGGCGCGCATCCTCATCGAGGACCGGCTGCACCTCGAGCGCCCGCCTCTCGACCGCGACGTGCCGTCCCACCCCTACTTCGGAGGCCATCTGCCCGCGTTGCTGCCCCAGCTCCTCGACCGCGAGACGATCGGCGGGCCCTACCCGGAGATGCCGATCCGTCCGCACCGCGCCGACTTCGCGAGCGCGCGCTTCTTCGGCGAGGAGCTCGCCGGCTGGCCGCCGGACCGCTTCGCCGCTCAGCTCGAGCGTTACAACATCGGCTGGATCGTCGCCTGGTCGGCTCCCGCGCGGGCCTACCTGGAGAGCCAGCCGCAGGTGGTCGAGCCGATCGGCGGCGTGGGACGATTCCGAGTGTTCCGTAGCCGGCACCGACCGTCGTTCTTCCTGCTCGGCTCGGGTCACGTCGAGGCGCGCTACGATGCTCTCGAGGTGAGCGACGCGAGCCCGGGCCGCATCGTGCTCAAGTACCACTGGTACCCGGGCTTCTGCAGCGACCCGCCGCTCCCCGTGGTGGCATTCCACGCCGCCGACCTGGCCATGCCCTTCCTCGCCGTCGACAATGGGACGACGCGCCACTTCACGCTGCGGCCGACCCGGGGGTGGCTGGGGCGCTGCCGATGATAGCGCCCGCCGCGCAGCGGCGGAGGGGACTCGCCGTGCATGCGGGGGTGCTCGCCCTGATGACGGCGCTCGCCCTCGCCTACACCTGGCCGCTCCCTACACACCTGGGAACGCGCTACGCGGTGCGCGTGCCCCCACCTGCACCGCTCAGCGCGGACCTCCTCTTCAGCTCGTGGATCCTCGCCTCCGACGCGCGGCGGCTCGTGCACGACCCGCTGCACGTCTTCGAGACGAACAACTTCTATCCCTTCCGGCACACGCTCGCCTACGGTGAGAACCTCCTCGGCGTGGCCGTGCTCGTCCTGCCGGTGCAGCTCGGGTGGGACAATCCGACGCTCACCCACAACGTCGCCATGCTGCTCACGCTCGTCCTCGGCGGCTGGGGCATGTTCCTGCTCGTCCGCGAGCTCAGCGGGATGACGCTCGCGGGTCTCCTCGCCGGGGCGCTGGTCATCTACTCACCTCATGTCTGGGCGCACGTGATCCTGCTTCCGCTGATGGCCGGTCACTGGAGCCCGGTCGCGCTCTTCCTGCTGGTGCGGCTCGTCCGGGAGCCACGCTGGCGCTGGAGCCTGCTCCTCGGCGTCGTGGTCGCCTGGCAGGCCTGGTCGTCCCTCCAGCACGGGCTCTTCCTGGCCCTCGGGCTCGGCGTCACCGCGCCAGTGCTCTTCGTGCTGAGCGCCTCGGCCCGCAAGGCGCTCCCGCACGTGCTCGCCGCGGGCGTGATCGCCGCCATCCTCTCGATCCCGCTCGTCCTCCCGTATCGTGCGGTGGCCTTCGAGATGGAGGCCCACGAGCGCGCCGGAGCGCTCGACTTCTCCCTGATCCCCAGCCGGATCACGCCGCCGCTCGACCACCCGCTCGGATACCTCGCGGACCGCCTGCGCAGCGGGGAGCGCGTCCAGAGCTACCGCGCGCTCACCCCGTGGCTCCTCGTCGTCGGCGGAGGGCTGGCCGCGTTGCTGCGCCGCAGACGGCCCGGGGCCGACGCCCGTGTGCTCGCCGCGCTCGCGGCCGGCGGCCTCGCCAACCTTCTCTTTGCGGTCGGCCCCCGACCGCATCCCTGGCTGCCGAACTTCTACGGCCTCCTCACCACCCTGCTGCCCGGCCTGGCCTGGGTGCGCGTCCCCATGCGCGCAATCGCCTACACGTATCTGATCCTGTGCGTACTCGGGGCCTCGGGCCTCGCGGCGATGCTCCGAAGACTCCAGGGAGGTATCGCGCGAGGCCTTCTTGCTGCGGGCGTGTTCGTGTTGATCGTGATCGAGGCCGGCTGGCGACCGATCCCGCTGGCGCAGGCCCCCCCCCGGCGCAGCGCCGTGCAGCCGGCGCTCGCCGAGCTCGATCCCGGCTGCGCCATCGCCGAGATTCCCGCGAACATCGAGACCGGGGGGCTCGCGCTCTTCCGCTCGACCACCCACTGGCGGCCGCTGATCAACGGTTTCAGCGGCTTCACGCCGCTCCCGTCGCTTGCCACCTTCCCGCTGCTGAACCAGTTCCCCTCGTCCGACTCGCTCGCCTTCTTGCACGCGGCGGGCGGCTGCGCGGTGATCGCCCACCGGACGAGCAGGCCGGAAGACCTCTCTCGCATCGTCGCCGCGAGCCGCGAGCTCGGGCTGGCGGTGCATGTCGCCGACACCGAGGTGCTCATCGACCTGCAGCCTCCGCCGCCCCCGCCGGCTGACCCGCCTGCGCTGGCCAGGGACGGGTGGCGCATCGCGCCCGCCGCAGGTGACCTCGCGCTCGACGGCGACCTCGAGACCCTGTGGCGGGGATCGGTCAGCGAGCGGACGCCGGACCGCCTGACGGTGGATCTCGGGGAGACCGCCACCGTGACGGCCGTCGCGCTCGACCTCGGGCGCCACCTGCGGCTCTATCTCCGCTCCTACCGCGTCGAGGGATCGGACGATGGCGAGAGGTGGACAACGCTGGCCGAGGCCCCGCTGGCAGTCCCGCCCCTCGCCTCGTACCGGTCCGACTACCGGCGCGTCCGGCAGCGCATCGCGCTTCGGCCGACGCGCGTCCGCTGGCTCCGCATCGGGCCCTACCGGCGCGCGCCGCAGCGCGGCCTGGCACCCGACGTCGGGTGGACGACGTGGGGCGTCGCCGAGCTGCTCGTCTATGGCGAGCGCGAGGGCTGATCGGGGTGCGCGGCCGCCCACTCGGGGACGACCACAGTGATGGCCGTCTTGTCGCCTTTCTCGCCCAGCGCGAAGGAGAGCTGGCGACCCCACGCGGTTCCGATCACGACCACGCCACCGTCTCCCATCCATTCGGCGGGGACCCCGGGATACTTCGTGACCTGCCAGCCCTTCTCGGCGAGGACGCGCGTGTAGTACTGCTCCACGACGGGCACCGGATCCGGAGCCTCCCACACCACCACCGCCACCGCGCCGTTTCCGGTGACTACCCTGCCGACCCTGGCGGTCGGGTAGATCGGGATGTCAGAGGGAAAGTTCGCGGGCAGCTCCTTCGAGGTGCGCCATTCGACCGAGGGCGCCTCCTCGCGGCCGCAGCCGGCCAGGGACAGCGCCAGGAAAAACGACACCGCCACGAGGGCTCGCTCGGGTTCTTGGCGTCTCGCCATTGGTCATCTCCCCAGGTGCAAGTATCTAGCACCAACCCGCCACGCCACCACCACCCTGCGAGCGAGCGCTCCCGCCGCGACTGCCAGCCCGGCAAGCGTGCGACGCCGAGCGCTTTCTGGTAACTGCCCGCGGCATGGGGCCCCGCACGCTGGTCGTCGTGCCCGCCTTCAACGAGGCCGGCAACGTCGGGCGGCTCCTGGCGGAGATCCGCGCTCTCCCCGATCGGCTGGACGTCGTGGTGGTCGACGATGGCTCGCCCGACGCGACCGCCGGCGCCGCGGCCGCCGGCGGGGCCCGCGTGCTCCGCCTGCCGTTCAACTGCGGCATCGGCGCCGCGGTGCAGACCGGGCTGCGGCTCGCTCTCGAGGAGGGATACGAGTTCGCCGCCCGCCTCGACGGCGATGGCCAGCACGACCCGCGCGCCCTGGCGGCACTGCTCGCGCCGCTCGAGGCCGGACGCGCCGACTTCGTCATCGGATCACGCTACCTCGAGCGGCAAGGATTCCAGTCCTCCGCTGCCCGGCGGGCCGGCAGCCGTTGGTTCAGCGTCCTGCTGCGCCTCGCCTGCGGCCAGCACGTCTCCGACCCGACCTCGGGTCTCTGGACCGCCAACCGGCGCGCGGCGGCGGTCCTCGCGGCCCACTCCACCTCTGACTATCCCGAGGTCGATGCCGTCCTGCACCTCGCGCGCCAGGGCTGCGTAATCACCGAGGTGCCGGTCGCGATGCGGGCCCGGGGCGCCGGTCGCTCCTCCATCGACACCCCGCGCGCGCTCTACTACGTGCTGAAGGTCACCATCGCGCTGGCGGCCGGCCGCCTGCGGCCCGTGCCGGCGCGCAGGAGGATCGAGTGATGCGATTCGAGCTATTCCAGGCCGTGGTCGGGTTCAGCTCGCTCGGGCTGACGCTCGTCGTCCTCGAGCTGATCCGCCGCCGAAGGCTGAAGGACGAGCTCTGGTTGCCCTGGCTCGTGGTCACGGTCACGCCGCTCGTCATGAGCTTCTGGATCCGGCCATGGGCCGCCCTCGCGCACTGGCTCGGGATCGTCTACGAGCCCGCGCTGCTCTTCGTGCTGGGCATCCTCCTCTGCCTCGCGCTCATCCTCTACCTCACGGTGGTGGTTTCCTCGCTGATGCGGCAGAACCTGAGGCTCGCTCAGGATGTCGCGCTGCTGCATCACCGGTTGGAGATGCTGGCGGCCGCCCCGTCGCAATCGTCCCGCGCCTGATCATCCCCTTGGCGATACAGCGGGCTACGCGGCTCGCCATCCGGGGCGCGTAGTGGGTCTGGTCGATGTAGAGCGCCGCACGGAGGCCCTCCTGGATGTCGGCGCACGACAGGAAATCGCGCCCGAGGCGGCCCTCCCTCACGATCTCGGCCATCCGCGGGTAGCCGAGTCTCGAGTTCTCGTGGGCGCCGAAGCCCTTCGCGGCGAAGGGGTGGTAGCGCAGATCGTACTTGTAGGTCGGGACCGGCTGCCAGACGAACAGGACCCGCACGCCGCCCGTGGCGGCGACGGCCTCGATCATGCGCTTGTTCTCGATGAACCGGTCAATCACCCGCTCGAGGTCCGCCCTTGCGGCATCCCGCCGTGGAGGAACCTCACGGCGTTCCTCGCCTGCGTCCGGCCGCAGGACGGGAGTCGGTGGACGGCGAGCGCTTGCCGCGCGCTCCGCCACCCAGCGCGCGGCGCGCCCGATCGGCAACTCTCGGACCATGGCGAACAAGGGCGAGGGGCATGGGTCCGCGGCATGTGCCATGAATGCGCGCAGCCGCCCCGTGAACTGCGGCTCGCCGAGGGAGTTGTAGAAGTCGTTCAGTCCGTCGACGAAGACCGCCACGTCGGGCACCGTTCCCGATGCGATCAGCTGCTCGAAGAGGACGCGCTCCTGGGTAGAGAAATAGTAGCCGCGCGCGAAGTTGTAGACGCGGAGCGGGAACCGGAGGCCGGCTTTCGATAACGCCTCCTCGAGCCGTGCGGGAACGGTCTGATCATCGGGCAGGCCGTACCCGAATATCGTCGATCCCCCGAATACGAAGACGTTCAGCGCGTGCGAATCCGGCGGCCACGGGGCGGGGGCGCGGCCATGGCGAAAGCCATTGACATCGACGTTGACGAATCGCCCACGATACGGCCCCTCCTTGAACTGCGTGAACGACTCGTAGACATACGGCCTGAGGAGCCAGGTCTCGAGCATCAGCGCCGCTACCTGCTCGGGCGTGAAGAGCGGAAAGAAGCGCTCCTGGTCCCGGAAGGCGCCGTGTCGGACCGCGGAGCGGACGCCTGCCTCGTACGCCTCGCTCCCGGGCACGAGCGATCTGGTGCCGTCGGGCGCCGGCGGCGACGGAGTCGCGATGTGAAGCACCACCGCGAGCACGAGGTTCACGAGAACGAATGCGACCATCGTGTTCATGACGATCAGCGCAGCCGTGCGGTACATCCTGGCCACGGCCGCCAGTGACCGGCGCGAATTCACCTCCAGCGTCAAGGACCCGCCCGCGGAGAGATCGGCCGGTTGAGCCCCTCCTGCGACGGAGACGACGAGCTAGCACCAACCCGCCGCGAGGCCACCACCCTGCTCGCAAACACCCCCGCCACGACTGCCAGCCCGGCAAGGCTCAGCCGGGCCCCCACCCGGAACGCGCGCGGGCGGTAGGTGAACGTGACCGTGTGCCTGCCCACCGGTAGCGTGACGGCGCGAAACGCGAAGTCGGCTCGTGCGATCCTCGCCGCGGCGTCGTCCACGCGGGCTTCCCAGCCGGGAAAATAGCTGTCCGCTACGACGAGCACCGCAGGCTGGAGGGCCACGGCCTCGATCTGCAGCTCCTCCGCCGCGTCGCGCAGCACGCGGGCCCCCTCGCCCGGAAGCATCGACCCGGGAGGGATTGGCGTTCCGAGGGGCTCCTCGACGACCACCTCCTCCCCCGGGCGGAAGTCAGCGGAGGTCACGGCCCCGAAGGCCTCGCTCGCGCCGCCCACCACGCGCACGCCCCGGACGAGGAAGGCCCGCGGGAGCGCCGTCGGGTTCCGCCACAGGCCATGGGCGGCGCCCGACGCCTCCGCGACAGGTACGCAGCCGGCACGGGTGAGCGCTGGCCCCCACCGCGCGGGCCCGGTCACGTAGGCGACCCCCATGAGATCGAGCAACGGCTTCGAGCTGATCACGCGCTCGAGCCGCAGCGGCATATCGGCCGCGATCCTCAGGTTGAGGTGATCGGCGAGCATGCCGAGCCGCCGCGGCATCGCCGAGTTCTCGAGCCCGCTGACGGAGCGCAGGTGCTCGATCAACGCGACCCCCGTATAGGACTCGGCGACGCCGAGAAAGCGCAGCTCGTCGGCGCGACCACGGATTGCCTCGACCAGCGCGCGGGTGGTGGCGGAGCGGGGCAGCGGAGGCAAGGGGTCCGTCCCGCCGAAGTACGGAAGACTGGCGAAGAGGTCGCCAAGCAGCACGAACAGCGCCGCCGCGAACACCGTCCCCCGTCGGCGGCTGCTTCCAGCGGCCGCCCCCACCCCGATCGCGAGCACGGCGAATATGACGCTCGCGCGGGTCCCGAACGCGAGGAGGCCCGCCCCCACGAGCGCGAGCACGCCGAGCGCGGGGAGACGGGGAGTGCGGGGGGTGGCGAGCGTGTCCCAGCCGATGCCGGCCAGGACCGCGGTGAAGAAGGGGAGGAGGAGAGCCCAGGCCAGCGCGAAGCGCGTCAAGCGGAACACGGGGAGCAGATGCAGGTAGCGGTAAGCCACCACCGCGACCACGCACACGAGCGCGCAGGCGGCGAACGGGGCGCGAAGGCGCGAGCGGCCGAGCAGGCCGCCGCAGGCCGCGAGCACGAGCGGCAACACGCCCACGTAGAGCGCGGGCAGCATGCTCACGTAGGCGAGTCCCACATCGCGCCGCAAGCCGAAGAGGGTCCGCAGCGCCGCAGGGCCCGGGGCAAGCACCGGGCGCGCGGTGAGCACGTCGCGGGCGCTCTCGCGGACCAGCTCCGCGGTCGGCAGGAGCTGCGCGCCGGCCACCGCGACGGCGAGCACGGCTGCGGCGGCGACCAGCGTCAGGACGCGCGCCGCCGACGCCCGGCCCTCCCCTGTCGCGAGGCCCGCGAGCACTGCCACGCCGACGAGGATTCCCGTGTCGAGCCCGAACTCGGGATATCCGGCACAGGCCTGCAGCGCGAGCACGAGGGCGAGGAGCACTGCCCGGGGGAGGCTCGCCTCGCGGCTCAGCCGATCGGCGCACAGGAAGATCACGGGCAGCCACACCAGGCAGGCGATCCGATTCGGGTGATAGATCGACCGGGTCAGCGCGGGCGAGAAGGTCCACGCCGCGCTCGCGAGCGCCGCGCCCTGCCAGCCGAGGTCCGCCGCGCGGCAGAAGAGATAGGTCGCGAAGCCGGCCAGGAGAAAGTGCAGGACGTAGTAGACGTGGAGCGCCACCGGGGCCGGAGCCAGCCCGAACACGAGCACGGTGAGCGGGTTGAGGACGCCGCTCTGTGCGCTCGCGAGGAAGGGTGCTCCGCAGAGCTCGTGCGGGTTCCAGAGCGGGATGCGCCCCGCCCACACTGCCCGCGCCTCGTACACGAAGCGCGGGAAGAAGTAGGCGTAGAGGTCGCGCGAGTAGCCGGTCGCAGGCTCTGGTGTCATGTTGGCGACCACGGCGCCCAGCCAGAAGCCCACGACGAGGAGGACGAAGGCGCCTGACAGCGCCATGGCCCGCATGGAGCCCGCGCCTTAGCACACGCCCGCCGCGGGTGCGACGCCGAGCGCTTTCCGGTAACTGCCCGCGGCATGGGGCCGCGCATACTTGTCGTCGTGCCTGCTTCCAAGGAGGCCGGCAACGCCATGAGCAGCCACTCGCAGACGTGACCGGGGAAGGTCCACCGCTCGGCCCCCAGGCCCTCACCGCACTCCCTCTCGGGCGCGGTCCGCCACGAGCAGCATGGCATCGCCGAAGTTCAGGTACACCGCACCGCGCATCCCGCGGCGCACGACGCGCTCGGCGAGTCGCCGGACTCGGGGCGACGTGGCGTGGCGAGACAGCTTGAACGCAATGTTGACTAGGCTCACCCACCGGCCGAAGCGTTTCAGGCGTACCGCTCCGCTGAAGCCCTGGCCCTCCACGAAGCGGGCGAGCCCGGCGGCCGTGAAGTAGGAGAGGTGCTGGGGCGGATCGAGGAAGTACCAGACTCGACCGAGGAGCTTCGCCCACGGGCTCGCGAGATCGCCCGTCTCGATGACGAGATGACCGCCCGGAGCGAGGAGGTCGCGGGCCCGGGCGACCGACGCCCCGGGATCACGAAAATGCTCGAGGACGTCGAACATCGTGATCACGTCGAAGGGACCGGTGAGGTCGACCCGCGAGAAGTCGCCTGCCAGGACGGGCACGCCCGCGAGCCGCTCCGCGACCGCGGCGCACTCGGCCGCGATCTCCACGCCCATCGCCGTCCAGCCACGCTCGCGCGCGACCTTCAGGCAGAAGCCGTACGCGGCGCCGACGTCGAGCAATCGGCCCGGCGGGCGGAGCGACTCGAGCCAGGCGAGGCGCCGGGCGAAGTTCCGCTGCAGCACCGCGGCGTCCTGCCGGTAGGTCGGATACCCCGTGGGGTTCCCTCCCTCGAAGTAGGATGGCGTGTAGAGCGACTCCAGGTCGGCCGGGACCGCGGCGTCGGGCACGAACGCATTCTCGCAGGCACGACAGTGGTAGACGGGATAGCCCTGCTTCCGGAGCCAGAGCGCGACCTCGGCGCTGCCGCACACCCGGCAGCAGGCCTCCGGCGTCTGGCGGCCGTCGGGCATGTCCCGCCGCCGAGCAGGCCCCAACACGTGGCGCTACGTGCCAGGCGCTGGCGCCCGGGCGCCGGCGGACAGCTGACGATACCAGGCAACCGTGCGCGCGAGCCCCTCGTCGAGGGGGGTGCGGGCCGCGAATCCGAACGCCGCGCGGGCGCGGCTGCAGTCGAGTCGGCGGCGCGGCTGGCCGTCGGGGCGGCTCGTATCCCAGCGGAAGGAGCCGGTGAATCCGGTCGCGCGGGCGACGCGAGCGGCCAGCTCGCGAATCGAGATCTCGAAGTCGGCGCCGACGTTCACTGGCTCCGGGCCTTCGTACCGCTCGGCCGCGAGCACGATCGCCTCGGCGGCGTCGTCGACGTAGAGGAACTCACGGGTCGCCTCGCCCGAGCCCCAGAGCGTGACCTCGTGGGCCCGGGCGGCGACCGCCTCCAGGCACTTGCGGATGATCGCCGGGATGACGTGGGAGGTTTCGACGTCGACGTTGTCGCCCGGCCCGTAGCAGTTGACGAGGAGGAGGTTGATGCCGCCGAAGCCGTACTGCCGGCAGTACGCCTGCAACTGCACGATGAGTGTCTTCTTCGCGAGCCCGTATGGCGCGTTCGTCTCCTCCGGATAGCCGTCCCACAGCCGGTCCTCGGAGAACGGGACCGGAGTGAACTTCGGGTAGGAGCAGATGGTGCCGATGGCGACGAACTTCTCGACCCCACGCCGCCGCGCCTCCTCTATCGTCAACAGGCCCATCATCGCGTTGTCGTAGAAGAAGGTGCCGGGGAACTTCTGGTTGGCCCCGATGCCCCCCACGCGCGCGGCGAGGTGGATGACGAGGTCGGGCCGTGCCCGGTCGAACACCGCGCGGACCGCCTCGGGCCGGGTCAGGTCGAACTCGCGGCTGCGTGGCACGGTGACGCGGGTGCACCCGGCGGCCTCGAGCCGTGCGACGACCGCCCGGCCGACGAACCCGGCGCCGCCGGTGACCAGCACCGACCTGCTCGTCCAGAACCCCATCTTCGAGACCAGCCATAGTGTAGGAGCTGAAGGTGAATCAAGCGCGGGTGCCTTGCCCGAGCGTGCAGTGCTCCGTTATACGACAACGGCGATGGCGCTCCCCGCCTCGACCCACGGCACTCCGCAGGTCCCACCCCCACGCGGCCGCCGCGACCTGATCGCGTTCTACGACCGCCTCGCCCCCGAGCGGGAGGCTTGGAAGGCGCGCAACGCCTACTACTACCGGGAGCGCGCGCGCTACTTCGCGTTCTACCTCCCGCCCGGGCAGGCGGTGCTGGAGATCGGCAATGGGACCGGAGACGTCCTCGAGGCGGTGTCGGCGCGTCGCGGGGTAGGCTGCGAGCTCTCGCCAGCCATGGCGGCGGCAGCCGCGCGCGCGGGATCGCGCTTCGAGTTCTGCGCGCTGGACAACGAAGAGATCCCGCTCGACGAGCGCTTCGACGCCATCGTCGTCTCCGGAGTGATCGGCGACCTCACCGACGTGCAGGCGTTCTTGCGCGCGCTCCGCCGCCTGTGCACGCGCCGCACCCGCCTCTACGTCGACCACTACAACCCCCTCTGGCAGCCGCTCGTCACGGCCGCCGAGCGCCTCGGCGCCAAGATGCCGCAGCCCGACCAGAACTGGCTCACGCCCGACGACATCGAGAACCTGCTCACGCTCGCCGGCTTCGAGGTGATCCGGCGCGATAGGCGGCTGCTCGCGCCGAAGTACGTGCCCCTCCTCTCGACGCTCTGCAACCGGGTGCTCGGCAAGCTGCCGCTGCTCCGCCGCCTCTGCCTCGTCCACTGCTTCGTCGCACGGCCACGCCCCGAGCAGGGCGACGCGCTCTCGTGCACGGTGGTCGTCCCGTGCCGCAACGAGCGCGGCAACATCCCGGGGTTGCTCGACCGCATCCCGGAGATGGGCTGCTCGACCGAGGTCGTGTTCGTCGACGGCGCCTCCGAGGACGGCACCCCGGAGGCGATCGAGGCCGAGATCGCCGGGCACCCCGGCCGCCGCGCCCGGCTGATCCACGAGAGGGCCCCGCACGGCAAGGGCGACGCGGTCCGTCAGGGGTTCGCGGCGGCGACCGGCGACGTCCTCATGATCCTCGACGGCGACCTCACCGTCCCGCCCGAGGACCTGCCCAAGTTCTACGAAGCGCTGCGTGATGGCTCGGGCGAGTTCGCCAACGGCTCCCGGCTCGTCTACCCGATGGAGCGGCAGGCGATGCGCTCGCTCAACTACCTCGGCAACAAGGTGTTCAGCCTGCTCTTCACCTGGGTGCTCGGGCAGCGTATCCGCGACACCCTGTGCGGGACGAAGGCGCTCTTCCGCTCGGACTACGAGACCATGGAGCGCCAGCGTGATGTCCTCGCGCGCGCCGATCCCTTCGGCGACTTCTTCCTCCTCTTCGGCGCGGCCAAGCAGTCGCTGCGCATCATCGAGATCCCCATTCGCTATCGCTCGCGCATGTATGGGGACACCAAGACCCGAATCCTCCGCCACGGCCTCCTCCTGCTCCGCACCTGGTGGGCGGGCCTGCGGCTCTTCAAGATCGCCAGCTGAGAATGGGAGCGTGTCTCAGGGCTGCGCCGCCGGAGGACCGCGCACCGAGTATATGCGGATGATCGGCCCGCCGCGCACGACCCCGTCGAAGCCCGCGAGCGGCACGTAGAAGGCGTCCCGCGTCTCGAACACCACGCCCGGCGGCGCCTCCTCGTCGGCGAATGGGCTGAAGGTCGCCTCGAGCCGGAGGCGCGGGCGGAGACTCTCGAAGCTCTCCGGGAGGCGTGAGAAGGGCAGCGGATGCTCGTGCGTCAACACGTAGGAGATGCCGAGGGCGGGATCGAGCGTCGGGTTGCGGCGGACGCGATACCCGTCCACCACCGGGTCTCCGAACGTGAACGGCCAGTCCGAGCCGAGGACCAGGATGCTGGCGCCGGCCGGCACGTGGTCCTCGAGCCAGCTCCGCGCCAGGAGCCGCGTGTCGGGGCGCGCGGCGATCTGGTCGAAGCGGACGGAGTTGTGGAGCGGTTGGGCGAGCAACACGATGAGGAGGAGTGTGCTCAGCGCCGCGCGCGGCGCGGCCGCCGGTAGGCGGGCGACGAGCCGGGCGAGCGCACCGCCGGCGAGCACGCAGAGCACCGGCACGAGCGGCGTCACGTAGCGAGTATAGGCAAGCGAGGAGACGCCGAGCTCCGCCACCGAGGCGAGCACGAAGGCGGTGATGGGCAGCAGGCTCGCCGAGCGCACGCCCCAGGCCACCGCGCCGAGCATGAGGAGGGAGAGCGGCAGCCCATGAGCAAGCAGGAACGACTGCTCGGCGTGGTAGCGGAAGCCGGTGCCGACACCCGACCCCCCGTAGCCGAGCAACAGCCGCGTGTAAGCCATCCAGCCGAGGAAGGTGCGGTAGTCGAGCACGATGTAGGGCGAGGTGACGACCAGCGCGACGACCGCCGCGGCGCCGCCCACGAGGAGCCGGCGCCACGCGCCCGCCCGGCCGCCCTGCAGGGCCGCGATCCCGAGCGGCAGGAGCAGCGCGAGGTTGTACTTGACGCCGAGGGTGAGCCCGCAGGCCGTGCCGGCGAGCGCGGCCGCGGCCGGCGTCGGGCGCCGCGCGAGGCCCACGCAGGCGAG
>Ga0066710_100003663_pt1 | contig 13214 bp, 11 predicted proteins | sample GraSoiAngelo_159_FD_79666 | JGI IMG/M metagenome (GOLD analysis project Ga0066710, IMG submission 79666) | Grasslands soil microbial communities from the Angelo Coastal Reserve, California, USA - 14_1009_16_40cm | ecosystem: Environmental > Terrestrial > Soil > Grasslands | place: USA...
ACAGCGATCAGCTTTCAGCGATCAGCTGTCAGCGATCAGCTGTCAGCGATCAGCTGTCAGCGATCAGTCAATACTGCCGAAATGTGAGGTTGAACCGACCCGTTGTCGCCAGTCCGGCCGGCGCGGTGTCGGGGAGGATCCGCGACACGCCGTGATAGCACAGCCGTGCTGGCCCACCGAGCACGAACGCGTCCCCCGACTCGAGCATGAGCGGCGTCATCGGATCCTTGCGGCGCACACCGCCGACCAGAAACCGTGCGGTGTCGCCGATTGAGAGGGAGACGACCGGCACGCCGGCGGCGAGCGTGGCCTCACTCTCATCCTTGTCCTGGTGCAGCCCCAAACGACCATCGGCGCCGTAATGATTGAGGATGCAGACGTCTGGATCGAGTGTCATGCCCACCACACGTGCAATCTCCGACGCCAGGCTTCTGAGCTCCTCGGGAATCGGCGGCACCGGCAGGTCGTCGAAGTCCGCCCGGGTCGGCTCATACCGATAGATCTTCCCGTTCCAATGCCGCCCGAGACACAGCATGCGGACGTGCATCCGGCCGCCGCCCCGAACGACCGGCACGTACGCCGGCACCTCGCCGTCGTGGAGCGCCAGGCACCGTCTGGCCAGGTCCTGCTGCCGTTCGAGCGACAGGTAGTGCCGCAGGTGGAACACGCCCGGACGAAGCATGAATTTGGTTCGCCCCTATTCTTGGCGCGCGAACTGCCAGACGCCCGGAATGATGAACGCGACCGTGAGCGCCAGCATCACGACGATGTTCGTCGTCATCGGGTGCAGGGTGAGGGCGGCCAGAAGCGCCGGAGGCGCCGTACGGCCGAGCGCCGCCTGCCGGAGCGAGTCGACACCGTACGTCACCGGATCCACACGACTGAGCCACGCGAGCCAGAGCGGCACGCCGCGAAGCGGGAAGAACGCGCCCGACAGGAAGAACATCGGCATGAGCAGAAACTGCATCATCATCTGCACGCCTTCCATGGTCTTCTGTCGAGCGGCGATCAGGATGCCGAAGGACGTCATCACCGTGGCAAGGAGCAGCATGAGCCCGATGATGACGACCACCTCGGGCAGGGTGAGTTTCACCCCGACGATCGGCGCGAGGAGCAACACGATCATTCCCTGAAACATCGCGACCGTTGCTCCGCCGGCCACTTTTCCGAGCGCGATGGCCGTACGGGACACGGGCGCCACCATGACCTCTTTGAGGAAGCCGAACTCCCGATCCCAGACGATTGACACTGCCGAGAAGATGCCCGTAAAGAGGACCGTCATCGCCAGGATGCCGGGGAACATGAACTGCCGGAAATCGAGGGCCCCACCCGTCGTGGCCGACATCGCCGGTGCGAGGCCGGTGCCGAAGACGAAGAGGAACAGGAGCGGCTGCCCGAGCGACGCGAGGATGCGTGCGCGATCGCGGAGAAACCGGAGCACATCTCGGTACCAAATCGTGTAGGCGCCCTTCAGATTCCTCACGTTTCCTCCCTGTCTCCGACCAGGCCACCCGCCCTACCAGCCTCACCCGCCCTACCAGCCTCGCCCGCCCTACCAGCCCTACCAGCCCAGGGTACTACCGACGGCCCCTCCACATCCGTGCCATGGTCCGAAGCGAAGATTCGGCGTCGGCGCCGCGGATCCCGTGGCCGGTCAATTTGATGAACACGTCTTCGAGCGTGGGCCGGCTCACGTTGATGCCGTCCACGGTGATGGCGGGCGCGCGGCCGAGCAGCTCCATCAACTGCGGGATGAACCGGTCGCCGTGCGTCGTCTCCGCGATCAGCTGTCCATCGGGGCCAATGCGCGTCTCGACGCCGGGTATGCCGGCGAGACGCGCCGCGGCCGCATCCTTGTCAGACGTCCTCACCGTCACGATGTCGCCGCCGACAAGCGCCTTGAGCTTGGCGGGCGTGTCGAGCGCGACGATCTTGCCGTGGTCGATGACGGCAATCCGGTCGCAATGTTCCGCCTCGTCCATGTAATGCGTCGTCATGAACATCGTGACGTTCTCCTGCGTCCGCAGCTTGAGCAGGTACTGCCAGATGTGCCGTCGCGTCTGCGGATCGAGTCCGATGGTCGGCTCGTCGAGAAACAGCACTTTCGGGTGGTGGAGCAGGCCGCGGGCGATCTCGAGCCGCCGCTTCATGCCGCCCGAGAAGGTCCGCACGATGTTGCCGGCTTTGTCGGCCAGGTCCACCATCGCCAGCAGTTCGCTCGAACGGGTCCGAAACACGTCACGCGGCACGTTGTAGAGCATCGCGTGGAACCACAGGTTTTCGCGCCCGGTCAACCGGTCGTCGAGGCTCGCGTCCTGGAAGATGATGCCGATCGACTGGCGCACCCGGTCCGGCTGACGGACGACGTCGAATCCGTTGATGGATGCCGTCCCCGACGTCGGGCGCAGCATGGTGCAGAGCATGTTGATCGTCGTGGACTTGCCGGCACCGTTCGGCCCGAGGAACCCGAAGACCTCGCCCTGGTGGACCTGGAAGTCGACGCCGTCTACCGCGACGACGTCACCGTAGCGGCGACTGAGCTTCAGCGTCTCGATGGCGTCCACGGAGGCCTTGGGGGCGATCTCGCTGCTACTGCTGTTGCGCGTCCACGGCGGGCACGTCGCGGAGGCGTTCCTGCACGGTCCCTGGAATGCTGATGGCCGTGTTGGCCCCCAGGCTCTTGATGAAGGCCGCCGTTTCGGGGAAGGCCTGGAACTGAAAGGACTGTTTCGAGCCTTCCGCGAGCCGGTACGGCGTGCGGCCGCGGAAGTCGCGGGCGTTGATGTCGGCGCCGTGGTCCACGAGGATCTGGATGACCTCGTTCAGGCCGCGAAATGCCGCCCCGTGGAGCGCGGTGAAGTCCGCTTCGTTGGCGGCTCTGATGTCGGCGCCGGCGTCGAGCAGAATCGTGACCGCTTCCTCCGCCCCGCGCGATCGGCTGCCGCGCTTGAGATTCGGATCGAACGTCGACCGACCAAGGCCGGCCGCGGCCATGAGCGGCGTCGTGCCGTCATCGGTTGTCAGGCGGTGGTTGGCACCCGCGGCCAGCAGGGTGCGCAGGACATCACCCAGGCCGTCAGTGCGGCCGTAGAAGAACGGCGCCTGATCGCCGGCGTACAGGCTGCCGTTGGCCGTCAGCGCGGCTACCCAGAGCGGCGTCGCCCCCCGCAGGTCGCCCGTGCCGCACGCAAAGGGCTCGAAGGCGCCCTTTTTCGGATACCCGACATAGCCCATGAGCATGGCCGACGCGCCGATGCGGGCGTTGACGTCGGCGCCGCGTGAGATCAGCGCCTTGACCAGCGTCACCCGTTCGGTCGGGTCGAGCGGCTTCCCCAGGGGCACACCGAAACCGAAACCGCTGCCCGCCCCTAGGCGCTGCGTCCAGGCCCGCAACCACATCGAGACCGACCCCGCCGCGGCGTGAAGGGCGCGCACGCCGCCCATCGCGCCGTTCGGATCGGCGCCCTGTTCGAGCAGAAACTGCGCGAATGCCGCTTCGCCGTGCACGATGGCAAACGGCAGCAGGTGTGTGCCGTCGGCTGTCGTTTCGTTCACGCTGGCACCCGCGGCCAGCAGAATCCTGGCCATCTCGATGTCGCCGTTGCGTGCGGCGAACATCAAAGGCGTGAGGCCCTTGTCGGTGACGCTGTGAACGTTGGCCTGGCCCTCGATCAGGACGCGGGCAATGTCGGCGTGCCGGCCCGACACCGCCCACATCAAGGCTGTCGCCCTGGTCTCGGTTCCCGCATTGACGTTCGCTCCGTGGCCGAGCAGAAGCTTGACGACTTCGAGGTTGCCGGTATGCGCGGCCACCATCAACGGCGTCAGCCCGCTCTCCTGAGCCTGGTTGGGGTTGGCACCAGCCCGGAGAAGCTTGTCGACCATCGCGCCGCTGGCGTTCTCGCAGGCGCGCGCTAGTGGAGTCACGCCGTGATCCTCGGCCGCGTTCACCTTGGCACCGGCTTTGAGCAGCAGATCGACCATCTCGAGGTCGTTCCAGTGCGCGGCAAAGAGGAGCGCCGTCGCGCCGTCGGCCCGGACCGTGTTGACGTCGAGACCCTGCTTGATGAGCGCCTGCACGGCGGCGGTGTCCTGCTGCGCGGCGGCCGTCACCAGCCTCAGATCAGGACCTGCGGCCGCCGCCGATACGGCTGCCAGCAGAGTCGCTGCCAGACCTGCACACAGGCCACGCCCGATCACGAGATCCATGGGTGCTCCCTCTCCCGGCAATTGTACTCGACCGCTTGACATTGAGCCGTGGGCCGCTGTCCTCACCGGCATGACTGACACGTGGACCGTCCAGCCTCCATCGCGACGTCAACTCCTGCGCTTCCTGGCCACGACGGCCGGCATCGGGTTCGTCGGCTCCAGGGGCTTCAACGAGCTCTTTGCGCAGACCGGCGCCAGGCGCATCTCGTTCCCGAAGGGCGCCGTGATCCGGACGATCCTGAAAGACGTCGCCCCCGACACCATCGGCGGACCGACGCTGTTCCACGAGCACATGTCGCTCAGCCGGGCCTACTGGGACCAGATGGTGGCGAGCTTCCCTCCCGCCGTCAAGGAACGCCTGGCCGTGCCGGCGAGCGAATCGTACTTCCTCGAGAACATGGATCTCATCGTCTCTGAGATGCGGGCCGCCAAACAGGACGGCATCGCCTGCCTGGTAGACGGCGGCCACGCGGACATGGGGCGCAGTGTGGCTTTTCTCAAGGAAGTCTCCACACGCTCAGGGTTGCCGATCGTCGTGAGCGGCGGCTACTACACGCAGCCGTTTCAAAGATGATCAAGGTGCTCGTCGACGCCGGCCATGCCGACAAGGTGATGATGTCGTCCGATTTCTCCATCGGAGCGGAAACCAAAGCCAAAGGGGGGCCGGGCTACGCGAAGACCGTCACGCTTGGCCGCCCCGAGCTCAAGAAGGTCGGCATTCCCGACGACACCGTGCAGGCGATGCTCGTGGACAACCCGCGTCGCTTCCTGGCGTTCGTGCCCAAGTGAGCCCGCGGGGCACGTCAGGGCTGAGGCAGACGAATCCGGCGAATCGTGAAAGCGGCCCTCTGGTCGGCGGGTTGATTTCGCGAGGAATCGGGCGTCTCCTCAGCGGCTGCAACGAGGTATGACAGATCGTCGCCCGCCAGCGTCAGGAACGTCGGACCAGAGGCGGCGGGAACGGCGGCTTCTAACGTGGTGGCCGCCGTCACGGCCCGGCCAGAACCATTCAACCTGAAACGAACGATCCGGCGGATCTGCGCCTCATCTGCCTGCACGGCCAGGAGCGCGTTCGCGTGCCAGCGGATCCGCTCGATCCGTTTCATGTCGTGGTCCTTCTGCTGGGTCACCTGCACAGACGCGCCCGTCGTGAGATCGACCCGCGTCACGCCACCTTCGTGAGCCACGTATACGATCCGCTCGTCGCTCGTCGTCGCCACGCTGGTCGGGCCCTGAACCGTCAGGTGCGGGACCGTGGCGAAGGTAGTCCCGCCAGGGCGCATCATGAGCAGCCGACTTCCTGCAGCATCGAGAGCGAGCACGGCCCCCGCGGGGGTGATCGCGAGGTCGACGATCTTCAGCGGTTCAAGGTCGGCCGGCACCGGGACCATCTTCAAGGGCCGGCCGGACAGCAGCTGCATCCGGTGAAGAGACCAGCCGCGATCCTCCGAGACAGCGGTCGCCACCCACAGGTCGCCACGCCGCCCATCGATCTCGATCGCGGCAATGTCGCGGAATCCGGCCGAGTCGGCCCGCACCAGATCAACCGCATGGTTGGCGGTCTCGTCCACGACCATGAGCTTTCGATCATGGAGATCGCCCACGACGAAGCGGCGTGACACCGCGTCGTAGGCAAGCCCGGCCGCGGCGAAGAACGGACTCGAGACGCGAACGGCCTGATCGACGACCGGAGACACCGTCGTCGCCGCCAGCTTTGCGTCGGGCGCGCGGACGGCTGTATTCGGGCTCGAGCTGACTGCCGAAGCTGGACTGGCGGGAGGCACCGGACTCGACGTCGGTGCTGTCGGACCGACCGCGCCAGACGACGTCTTCGACCGCTCTAAGGGTGAGGGAGCCGCGGCCGTGAGACGGTTGTTTGCGGACTGCCCAGCGCGCGCGAGCAACGGCTCGACCTCCGCCCAGCCGGGGAGCGCCCGCGTTCGCTGGAAGTCGTCGTTGGTCGCGGCGTCGGTCGCCACGCCCATCTCCGCGAGGCGCTGCAGCATGACGAGCGCATCGTGGGGGCGGCCGCTCAAGGCTTGTGCACGCGCCAGCCGGTACATGAGCGAGGCGTCGTTCTTGGGGCCAACCTGCACGGCCCGCCAGGCCAGATCGTGAAACGTCTCGTAGTCGTGCCGCTCCTCGGCTTCCGCCGCGAGCTGGAGACACTCGCTTATCTCTCGACAGGTGGCCGATGGCGCCGCCTGGGACACCCTTCCGGCGGCGTGGGCGGACCCCGCGGCGTGGGCGGACCCCGCGGCGTGGACGGCGAACAGTAAGACAAGACTGGTGAACGCAATCATGGCTCGAGAGCTACCAGTCTACTCAACCTGCCGACCGGACTTTTCTACCAACCTCTACAGCAAGCATCGACACGGAGCCTCCGTCTATGCCTTCCACCGGAAACGTCACGGCGTCGTCTTTCTGACGCACACCGATCACGTAGAGGAACGGCAGGTAGTGATCGGGGGTTGGGACCGAGAGCAGAGCGTCGCGTCCAAGCTTGCTGTACTGGATGAGAGGCGTCGGGTCGCCGGCCTGGATTATCTGGCGCGCCTGCTCCTCGAATCGGGCAGCCCAATCGAACGGGTCAGCCCCGGGACTCCAGTTGTAGGCCTGAAGGTTGTGAACGAGATTGCCGCTTCCGGCGATCAGCACATCCTCGTCGCGAAGGGGAGCCAGCCGTTCGCCAAGCCCATAATGAACGGCCGCCGCCTGGGTACGGTCGATGCTCAGCTGCACAATCGGCACGTCAGCCTCTGGGTACACGTGGCGGAGCACGGACCACGTCCCATGGTCGAGTCCCCATCGATCGTCGAGCGCAACCGGTAGCGGCGCGAGCAACTGCTGAACACGCCGCGCCAGCCTGGGGTCCCCTGGTGCCGGGTAGCGTACCTGATACAGCTCCGGCGGAAAGCCACCAAAATCGTGAATCGTCCTGGGCGCCGTGCTGATCGTGACGCCGGTACCAGGCACATACCAGTGGGCCGAGATGCAGAGAACGCCCTTTGGACGGGGCAGGCGCTGCCCGAGGGCGGACCACGCCTCGGTGTACTGATTCCGGGTGATGGCGTTCATTGGGCTCCCGTGGCCGAAAAAGACCGCCGGCATCCTGTCCATCTATCTCTGGCGCTCCCCGAGAAAAGTCCTGTCGGGTGTTGGAGATCGGCCGAGCGCGACCCCTGGCCGTCCTTCCAGGGAATTGTCCCTTGAAACACCGAAAGTCTGCGATAATTTCCCGATCGGTCGTCTGCGACGTCATCAGAACGGATTGAGCCGTGCGACACCCATTCGTCGGACATGCGACTCCGGTTGTGCTGGCTGTGTCGCTGGTCGCGATCCTGCCCGCGACGGCGAGACCTCAAGGTGCGAACGCGGGCGCGGATGCCGCTGGCGCACGGAACCAGGAAGCGGCTCAGCAAGGCGCGGCGGCGGGCGTCTCTCCCGAACGCGCGCTGCTCAATCGTTACTGCGTCGGATGTCATAACCCGCGGCTGAAGTCCGGAAATCTCATCCTCGACGCCATTGACGTCAGCAAGGTCGCCGATGACCCCGAGACCTGGGAAAAGGTCGTGCGCAAGCTGCGCGGCGGCCTCATGCCGCCCTCGGGGCGCCCGCGTCCAGACGAGGCGACCTATAAAGGGCTTCTCACGACAATACAGAGCAGGCTCGACACCGCTGCGGTGCAGCATCCTGATCCCGGACGCACGGAAATCGTGCATCGGCTGAATCGTCTCGAGTACGCAAACGCCGTGCGCGACCTGCTGGCGTTGGAGATCAACGCGCCGGATTTGCTGCCGGCCGACGACTCGAGCTACGGTTTCGACAACATCGCCGGCGTGCTCAAGATGTCGCCGGCCTTGATGGAGCGGTATCTCGCGGCGGCCAAGATCGTCAGCCGCTCGGCCGTCGGCAGTCCGCCTCCTGCGCTTGCGACGGCTATCTACCGGGTTCCTCCCGAACTGCAGCAGCACGACCGGCAGGACGAGCTCCCCTTCGGCACGCGCGGCGGTACCCTCGCTAGGCACGTATTCCCGCTCAACGCGGAGTACGACGTCAAGGTTGGTCTGTCAAACGCCCGCGGCGCTGCCGATCCCCAGCAGCTCGAGATCACGATCGACGGTGCACGGGTCAAGCTCTTCACGGTGACCGCGCGCGATCAGCCGGAGGTTCGCATCCCGGTGTCCGGCGGGCCGCACGAAGTGGGCGTGGCGTTTCTGAGAAGGCCCCTCGACCTCGTCGAACAGGTCCGCGAGCCGTTCCAGAACCCGGACGCGCCATCGGGCACCGGCGGCCCGGTTGGCGTCCTGCCAAGCGTAGCCAGTGTAACCATCATCGGTCCGCACCAGCCAACGGGCCCCGGCGATACGCCGAGCCGCCGTCGAGTGTTCGTCTGCGCGCCGACCAGCGCGTCGCAGGAAGCGCGCTGCGCGAAGACCATCCTGTCCACGCTGGCGCGACGTGCGTATCGCGGTGCGGTCACACCCGAAAACGTGCAGGTCCTGCTTGACTTCTATCAGAAGGGACGCGAAGAGGGCGGTACGTTCGACGCCGGCATCGAGTTCGCCCTCAGGCGCCTTCTGGTGAGCCCGGAGTTCTTGTACCGCATCGAAGCGGACCCGCGCTCCGCGTCGAGTGCCTCGGCACGCATCTATCGGATCTCTGACCTCGAACTGGCGTCGCGCCTGTCGTTCTTCCTCTGGAGCAGCATTCCCGACGACGAGCTGCTCGACGCGGCGGCGGCTGGCACGCTCAAGAACGCCCCGGTCCTCGAGAAGCAGGTCCGACGCATGCTCGCCGACGCCAGATCGGAGAGCTTGACACACAATTTCGGCGGACAGTGGCTGCTCGTCAGAAATCTCACGACGGCCAGACCGGGTGAAACCTACGCGCTGGCGTTCGACGAGACGCTGCGACAGAGCATGCAGCGCGAAACCGAGCTGCTGCTCGACAGTGTGGTGCGCGAGAACCGCGGCGTGATGGAGCTCTTGACCGCCGACTACACCTTCCTGAACGAACGTCTCGCTGAGCATTACGGCATTCCGAACGTCCAGGGGAGCCACTTTCGCCGGGTGGCCCTGCCGGCCGACAGCCCGCGCGGCGGCCTGCTCGGACACGGCAGCATCTTGACGGTGACCTCGCCCGCCATCCGGACCTCGCCAGTCATCAGAGGCAAGTGGATCCTGAACAACATCCTCGGCGCGCCACCGCCCGACCCGCCCCCGAACGTGCCGGCTCTGTCGGACCGGCGGACGCAGGCCAAGGTGCAGACCATGCGCGAGCGCATGGCCCAGCATCGGTCGAATCCGGCGTGCGCGAGCTGTCACAGCATGATCGACCCGACGGGATTCGCGCTCGAAAACTTCGACGCGATCGGACGGTGGCGGACGGTCGACGAGTCGTACAACGCCATCGACGCGAGCGGTGCGCTGCCCGACGGGACCACGTTCAACGGCGTGAGCGAACTGCGCGCGGCGCTCACGAAGCATCCCGAGCGGTTCGTGAACACCGTGACGGAGAAGCTGCTCACCTACGCGCTCGGGCGGGGCCTCGAGTACTACGACATGCCCGCCGTGCGGAAGATCCTGAAAGACGCCGCCCTCGACGGCTATCGGATGCAGTCGATCGTGCTGGGCATCGTGAAGAGCTATCCATTCCAGTTCCGGCGGATCGATGCGCCCGCCGGGCTGCAGGCATCGCTCGCGCGTCAGTGACGGCCGGGGCGCCCTCGTGGCGCATGAAGTGGGGTATGAGCCGATGATCATCACGAAGGTCTCGTTGAACCGCCGGACGTTCATGCGGGGTGTCGGAGCCACAGTTGCCCTGCCCTTCCTGGACGCCATGGTGCCCGCGCTCTCGGCGGCCACTTCGGCCAGCGCCCCCGAGCGCCTCGGGTTCGTCTACGTCCCCAACGGGATGTTCCTGCCCAACTTCCATCCGGCCGGTGAGGGAGGCACGGCGTTCGAGCTCACGCCGATCCTCAAGCCGCTCGAGGGGCTGCGCGACCAGGTTGTCGTGGTCAGCGGGCTGAGCAACATGCCCGTGCTGGCCAACGACCAGGGCGGCGGTGTCCACACGCGCAACCATGCCGGATGGTTGAGCGGCGTGCTGCCAAAGCGGACCGAGGGCGCCAACATCACCAGCGCGAAAACCGTCGACCAATTCGCCGCCGACAAGCTGGGCGCCGACACGCCGCTCAGGTCTCTCGAGCTCACGCTCGAGTCGAACTTCCAGGTGGGCAATTGCGAGGCGGGCTACAGCTGCGCATATCTGAACTCCACCTCGTGGCGGTCGCCCAATTCGCCGCTGCCGCACGAAGCCGATCCGCGCGTCGTCTTCCAGCGACTGTTCGGTGACGGCGGCTCGGTCTCGGCGCGGATCGAACAGATGCGCCGGGACCGGAGCATTCTCGACTCGGTGATGGAGAGCGTGGCCAGCCTGAAAAAACGTCTCGGCGTGTCCGACCAGCGCGTGATGGGCGACTACCTCGAGTCGGTGCGCGACGTCGAAGTGCGCATCCAGCGCGCCGAACAGGCCAACGCCGTCACGCCGCTCCCAGCCGTCGAGCAGCCGACGGGCATTCCCGACGAGTACGACGCGCACGCCAAGATCCTGATGGACCTGCTGCTCCTGGCCTATCAGGGCGACATCACCCGTGTGAGCTGTCTGCAGATCGGGCGTGAGCTGAGCGGCCGTACGTATCCCTGGATCGGCGTGCCCGAGGCGCATCACGGGGTGTCGCACCACCAGCGCGATCCGCACAACATTCAGCAGAAGACGAAGATCGACGCCTACAACATGTCGCTCTTCGCCCGGCTGCTGGACAAGATGCGCGAAACACGCGAAGGTGACGGCTCACTGCTCGATCACACCCTGTTCCTCTATGGCGCGGGGATGGGCGACGGCGATCGCCACACCCCGCTCAACCTGCCGGTGGTCCTGGCTGGCGGAGGGAATGGCCAACTGAAGGGCGGACGGCACGTCAAGTATCCCGATAACACGCCGTTCATGAATCTCTGCGTGACGGTCCTCGACAAGGTCGGGGTGACCGTCGACAAGATCGGAGACAGCACCGGGCGGTTGGCGGATCTGTAGACACTGTGGCTAACAGCGATCAGCTGTCAGCGATTAGCTGTCAGCTGTCAGCTCTCAGCTGTCAGCTCTCAGCTCTCAGCTGTCAGCTGTATGCTGAGAGTTTGAAGAGGAGACGCAATGCGGCTTCGACATACACCATGGATGATCCTGCTGGCCGTCGTCGGGCTCGCGGGCGCCGCCGCGTCGACGGCGCTGGTCGACGCGGCGCGCAAGGGCGACGCCCAGGCAGTTCGTGCGCTGCTCCAGCAGAAGTCCTCGGATGTGAACGGGACGGGGGCCGACGGCATGACCGCTCTCCACTGGGCCGTTCAGCACGACGACGTGGCGATGGTCGAGTCGCTGATCCGCGCGGGCGCGAACGTCCAGTCGGTGAACCGCTACGGCATCCGTCCGCTCGCCCTCGCGGCGGTCAACGGCAACGCCGGCACACTGAAGCTGCTCCTCGACGCGGGTGCCGATCCCAACAGCGGGCTGTCTCAGGACGAAACCTCCGTCATGGCGGCCGCCCGCACCGGGAAGGTCGAGCCACTCAAGCTGCTGCTCGCTCACGGCGCCAACCTCAACGCACGTGACGCCCGCGGACAGACCGCGCTCATGTGGGCCGCCGCGAAGAACAACGGGGCGGCAGTTCGCTTGCTCGTCGAGGCCGGCACGGACATCAACGTCCGCACAAACAGCCCGAATAAGGGTGGCCGGTACGCCGAGATGAGCGTCTTCAACAGTCCGGCGCCGACCGGCTTCACCGCGTTGCTGTTCGCCGTGCGCGCCGGCAGCATCGAGGGAACCAGGGCGCTGCTCGATGCCGGCGCCGACGTCAACGACAAGCTGTCGGACGGCGAGAGCACGCTCGTCGTGGCTACCGCGAATGCGCACTGGGAGCTCGCCGACTTCCTGCTCGACCGGGGCGCCGACCCGAACGCGGCCGGTGCCGGCTGGAACGCCCTGCATCAGACGATCCACAGCCGTCGCCCGAACCTGGGATACACCCCGGGTCCGGTTCCGACGGGCAGTCTGGACAGCATCAACCTCGTGAAGAAGATGATTGCCCGCGGCGTCGATCTGGATGCGCGCATGATGAAGAACGGCATGAAGGACGGTCAGCGCAACCGCGTCAACCGCCTGGGGGCCACGGCCTTCTTCCTGGCCGCCAAGAACGTCGACGTCGAGGTGATGAAAGTGCTGGCCGACGCCGGAGCCGACGCCCGAATACCGAGCGCCGACGGCACCACGCCGTTGATGGTCGCAGCCGGACTGCACATGTGGTACGTCGGTGAGGACGGCGGCTCACTCCCGGGCCAGGAAGGCGAGGCGCTCGAAGCCGTGAAGCTCTGCGTCGCGCGTGGCAACGACGTCAACGCCACCAATCAGGCCGGCGAGACCCCGATGCACGGCGCAGCGTTCCGGGGCGTGAACCCGATCGTCGAGTTCCTCGTGGAAAAGGGCGCCAAGATCGACGCGAAGGACCACCGCGGGTGGACGCCGTACACCGTGGCCAACGGGATCAGCTACGGCGACGTGTTCAAGCAGCAGCCGCAGACCGCCGGGCTGATTGAGAAGCTCATGAAGGCCCGCGGGCTCTCGCCCGAGGGGCAGGCCGCCGACGGCACCGAGTGTCTCGACTGTATCCAGACGCACGCCGACCAGGCGCGCGCAGCCCTGGAACGCGACAAACGGATGGAGGCGGAGTTCGCCAAGAGCGAAGCTGACCGCCTGGCACAGCGGCGTCAGTAGAGGGCGCGCCCCCGTGTCAGCCGCTTACGGCTCGATGACCGCGTCGATCCACTCGACAATCTTGCCGTTGCGGACGTAGAAGACGCCGGCGACGTAGAAGCGGTTTTTCTTGCCGTCGGCTCCCGTGACGTAGTCGTATCGGACGTTGGTCACGAGGGGTCCCGCCGCGTTGGTCTCGA
>Ga0066710_100003664_pt1 | contig 13210 bp, 15 predicted proteins | sample GraSoiAngelo_159_FD_79666 | JGI IMG/M metagenome (GOLD analysis project Ga0066710, IMG submission 79666) | Grasslands soil microbial communities from the Angelo Coastal Reserve, California, USA - 14_1009_16_40cm | ecosystem: Environmental > Terrestrial > Soil > Grasslands | place: USA...
GCCCCTCGGGCTCCGCATCCAGGGAGCCCGACAGAACAACCTCAAGAACATCTCGCTCGAGATCCCCCACGACCGCCTCACCGTCGTGACCGGGGTGTCCGGCTCCGGCAAGTCCTCCCTCGCGTTCGACACGCTCTTCGCCGAGGGCCAGTGGCGCTACATCGAGTCGCTCTCGACCTACGCGCGGATGTTCCTCGATCGTGTCGACCGCCCCGACGTCGACAAGATCGAGCAGATCCGCCCGGCCGTCGCGCTGGAGCAGAAGAATCCGGTCCGGACAGCGCGCTCGACGGTCGGCACCGCCACCGAGATCTCCGACTACCTGCGGCTGCTCTACGCGAAGATCGGCCGCGTCCACTGCCCGACCTGCGGCGCGCCCGCCGTCTCCCATTCGCCCGAGTCCATCGTGACGACGCTGCTCGACGCGCACCCGGGCGCGCGGGCGATGATCACCTTCCGCCTCGCCGTCCCGGCCGGACTCCCGCCGGCGGAGCTCTGGGCGAACCTCACACGGCGCGGCTTCGCCCGGGTCCGCGTCGATGACGACGTCCTCGACCTCGCCGCCCCGCCACCGGCGGACTTCGGCGATCGCAAGACGATCTCGGTGATCCTCGATCGCGTCGTGCTTGATTCGGCCCAGCGCGGGCGCATCGCCGAGTCGGTCGAGGCGGCGCTGCGCGAGGGCGGTGGCCGGCTCGCGGTCGAGGTCCTCGGCGCCGGCACGCGCGAGTTCGGCGAGGACTTCCGCTGCAGCGGATGCGGCAGCGGCCTCGAGCGGCCGCAGCCGCTTCTCTTCTCGTTCAACCATCCGCTCGGCGCGTGCCTGGAGTGCAAGGGCTTCGGCAACGTGCTCAAGTACGACGAGGCGCTCGTCGTGCCGGACCGCACGCTGAGCCTCGCCGACGGCGCGGTAGAGCCGTGGACGCACCCGTCGGGCAAGTGGTACCAGCGCGAACTGATGAAGGCGGCCCGCCGCCGGAAGGTCGACACCGAGACGCCCTGGGAACAGCTCCCCGAGGCGACGCGCGGGTTCGTCTACGCGGGTGACGGGAGCTTCCCCGGGATCCATGGATTCTTCGAGGAAGTCGAGTCGTATCGCTACAAGCTCCACGTCCGCGTCTTCCTCTCGCGCTATCGCAGCCAGTCCATCTGCCAGACCTGTCGCGGCGCGCGACTCAAGCCCGCCGCGCTCTCGGTCCGCGTCGCAGGCCTCACGATCGCCGAGTTCACCGCGCTCACGATCGACGCCGCCGCCCGTCTCCTCGGCGACCTCGGCCTCACCGCCTGGGAGACCGTCGTGGCGCGGGAGATCCTGCGCCAGCTGAACGCCAAGCTCACATTCCTGCTGCGGGTCGGGCTCGGCTACCTGACGCTGGCTCGCCAGACCCGGACGCTCTCGGGCGGCGAGGCGCAGCGGATCAACCTGGCCAATCAGCTCGGCGCGCAACTGGTGGGAACGCTCTACGTGCTGGACGAGCCGTCGATCGGATTGCATATGCGCGACACCGCGCGCCTCGCCGATCTCTGCCGCGAGCTGGCGCAAGCCGGCAACACCGTGGTGGTCGTCGAGCACGACCGTGAGTTCATCGGGGCGGCCGATCACATCGTCGAGCTGGGGCCGGGCTCGGGCGAGCGCGGCGGCGAGATCGTGTTCAATGGATCGCAGGCCGAGTTCCAGAAGGCGACGCACTCGCTCACGGCCCGTTACGTTTCGGGGCGCGAGTCAATCCCGGTGCCCCCGTTCCGCCGGAGTGGACGGCGCACGCTGACCCTGGTCGGCGCGCGCCAGCACAACCTCAAGAACGTGACGATGCGTGTCCCGCTGCACACGCTCACCGCCGTGTCGGGCGTGTCGGGCTCGGGCAAGTCCACGCTGGTGCACGACACGCTCTATCGCGCCGTCGCGCGCGCCTTCAAGACCGACTTCGCCCCGCCCGGCGCCTACGACGGGCTGACCGGCCTCGAGTACGTCAAGGGGGTCCGCCTCATCGACCAGGAGCCGATCGGTCGCACGCCGCGATCCAACCCGGTCACCTACGTGAAGGCGTTCGACGAGATCCGCAAGCTCTTCGCCGCGCTCCCGCGGGCCAAGGCGCTCGGGCTCGACTCCGGGGCGTTCTCGTTCAACGTCCAGGGCGGCCGCTGCGAATCGTGTCAGGGCGACGGCTTCCAGAAGCTCGAGATGTACTTCTTCGAGGACGTGTACGTCTCCTGCCAGGAATGCGAAGGGCGGCGGTACCGGCCGGACGTCCTCGGTGTGAAGCTCCGTGGTCGGAACATCAGCGACGTGCTCCAGATGACCGTGGACGAGGCCATCGACTTTTTCGCCGCCCAGAACGGCCTCGCGCGACGGCTGCAGACGCTCGGGGCCGTGGGGCTTGGCTACCTCCGGCTCGGGCAAGCGGCGACGACGCTCTCGGGCGGCGAGGCGCAGCGGCTCAAGATCGCGGCCGAGCTGGGCGCCCGCGCGACGGGCGAGATGCTCTACATCCTCGACGAGCCCACGACCGGCCTCCATCTCGACGACGTCAAGAAACTCCTGGGCGTGCTCAACCGGCTGGTCGATGCGGGCAACACCGTGCTCGTCGTCGAGCATCACCTGGACGTCATCAAGTCGGCCGACCACCTCATCGATCTCGGGCCCGATGGCGGAGAGGAGGGCGGGGAGATCGTCGCCGAAGGTCCGCCCGAGACGATCGCGCAGACGCCGGGCTCCTATACCGGGAAGTTCCTGGCGGAGGTCCTCCCGAGATCTTCAGTGCCTGACCGGGGGCTCGCCCGGCCTGCTAGAATCGACGGCTGATGCTGCGAGAACGACGAGGAGGTAGCGTGCCCGTGGCTGACGCGCGAACGACGCCAGCACGATTGTTGATCGTGGCCCGACCGCATGCTGATCTCTACGAGTACCTGCACGCGCGATTTTCGGACGACGCGAACGTAACGGTCATTCTCGACCGTCGGCTCGCGCCGAGACGTCGGCGGCCGGTCCCGGCGGCGGCGGAGCGCCGCCGAGCGGAACGGCGGTGTCAGGTGGACGTCGACGAGCAGCTACAGGCCCACGCCCTCGCGATCGTGGCGGCGCCGTCGGCGACGGCGCCCCTGCGTGAGGCCCGCCAGTGGCTCGAGACGATCCAGAGCCACGTCGCCGGGATTCGGATGGCGCTCGATGATCGTGATCGGCTCGAGCGAGAAGCCGATGCCATCGAGCACGAAAACGAGCGGCTCCGGGCTGACATGGACTGGTCCCGGAGGGAACTCGATGCGATCGACGCCGCCTTCGCCCGTGCTCTTGCCAAGGCGAATGACGTCCTCGCCCGATTGCGCGGCGAGCCCGCCCAAGCCCACGCAGAGTAAGCGCGGCGCTAGCTCGCCGGGCGTCTCACCAGCGCCCACCCGGATAACTGGAGCTCCCCCGTGATGTCGCGATGGCGCCGGTCCCGATGACGGCGCTCGGTCGTCGCCGCCCCCTCGCGGCGGCGCCGCTCCCCCGCCCGGCGGTCGACGATCACGTCCCCGCTCTCGCCGGCGAATACGTGCTTGAGGTAGCCGTATCGTCCGGGGGCCTCACGCGACACGATGAAGAGCAGACTTGCCACGACCGCCTCCCGCAGGTCAGAGACTCCGATCGATCTACTCGAGGATGGGAGCCGCCCGACGACGCTCGGACCCGACCCGTCGCGACGATCCGGGCTGCGGGATCGACGGGAAGCCGGGTGTGTCAGAAGACTGCGCGACCGGAGAGGCGGAAGGCGCGCGCCGCCGCGCGTCTCTCGCGATGATCGCACGACGAAGACGATCGTCGACCGCGAGCCACTCGCCGATCTCCAACCACTCAAGGACAACACGTGAATCCACTGAATCCACTGGTCCGCCCCCCTCACCACTACGCTAGGCAGCCCAAGCGCGTGGCAACAAGAAGGGGAATCCCCGAATCGACGCGGGAAAACCCTTGATCGCAGAGGGCTCCCGACCGGGGCGGTGACACGATCGGCGGCAAAGTGGTAGCATCGCGCGGCCGCCGGATCGTGGCCGGAGAGGCGCAGCTCCCAGGAGCGCCGGAGTGTGCACCGCAGGCCGTCGCGGGGCTGGGACCCCGCCGGCCGCGGCGCAGCGATAAATCGAGGAGGCACCCTAGAGATGATCGTCCAGAGTCGCGGGCTTCGTGACAAATACTGCATCGTCGGCGTCGGAGAGACGGAATATTCGCGCAGCTCCGGGCGCACGACTCGGGCCATGGCCGTGGAGGCGATCCGCAAGGCGATCCTCGACGCCGGGCTCAGAGCGGCCGACGTCGACGGGATGCTCGACTACCAGGGCGGCGACTCGACGTTGGCCAACAGCGTGGCCTCCGACCTCGGCATCCGCTTCAACTTCTACATGGACGTGATGGGGGGCGGCTCCTCGACCGAGGCGCTGGTGGGTCTCGCCATGGGCGCGATCGAGGCGGGCATGTGCAACACCGTCGCGATCTATCGCTCGATGAACGGGTACTCGGAGTTCCGCATCGGGGGCACCGGGGCGCGCGCAGCCCAGCCCGTCCGCGGGCTCGACCTCGCCCAGGTCCCCTACGGGATGCGGAGCGCCGGCCAGAACTTCGCGCCGACCTTCATGCGCCACATGTACGAGTACGGCACGACCTCCGAGCAGGTCGCCCACGTGCGCGTCGCGCACAGCAAACACGCCTCGCAGAACCCGAAGGCGCTCCTGAAGGAGCGCGTCACGGTGCAGGACGTCCTCGCCTCACGCTGGATCGTCAAGCCGCTCCACCTCCTCGACTGCTGCCTCGAGACGGACAACGCGACGTGCGTCATCGTCACGTCGGTCGAGCGCGCCCGCGATCTGAAGCACCGGCCCGTCTACATCATGGGCGTCGCCGGCCGCGTGTCGAAGCCGCGCCTGGACTTCCACTGGGCGCACGGCCCCATCTCGCGGGTGGCCGGCTACTACGCGAAGGACATCGTCTTCCCGCAGGCCGGGGTCACGCCCGACGACGTCGACGTCACCGGCTCGTACGACGCCTTCACGTTCACCACCATGCTGCAGCTGGAAGAGTACGGGTTCTGCAAGAAGGGCGAGGGCGGGGCGTACGTGTCGAGCGGGATCATCGAGCTCGGCGGCAAGCGTCCCAACAACACGTCGGGCAGCCACCTCTGCGAGGGCTACACGCACGGCATGTCGATGGTGATCGAGAATGTGCGCCAGCTCCGCGGCACCGTCGACGACTACTGCCCGCGCGCCGCCGAGGGCGCTCACACGTACGACTATTCCCCGCGCCACTGCCGCCAGGTCAAGGACGCCGAGATCACGATGAACCTCGGCTGGGCCATGCCCGCGACCGGCAGCGCGCTCATCATGCGGCGCTAGCGAAAGGAGCCCTCGATGCCACAGCCGGTCCAGTACCGCGGCATGGCGCTGATCGTTCCCGACAACGACAGCGAGTGGAAGGAGTTCTACGCGCACGCGCGCGCCCACCGGCTCGTCGTGCGTCAATGTAAGGCCTGCGGCCTCATGCGCTATCCGCCGACCCACGCCTGCCCCTGGTGCATGGACCTCGGCTGGACGTGGCAGGAGGTGTCAGGGCGCGGCACGATCTACTCCTACGAGATCGTCGCCCACGCGATCCAGCCCGGCTTCAAGGAGCTGACGCCCTACGCCGTGGTCCTCGTCGAGCTGGACGAGCAGCGTGGCCAGCCGACCCACGACGAGGCGCTCCGGGTCATCGCCAACCTCGTGCGACCCGACTTCACGCCCGAGCCGGAGGCGAACGTCGCGATCGGCAGCCGGGTCCGCGTCGTCTTCCAGGACCTCGCCGACCACATGGCCCTGCCCCAGTTCACGCTGACCGCGGAGCCCTCGGCGGGCCGCGTGTGGAGGCTGCCGGAGTGAAGTTCGGCCTCGGCCTCTCCGTCCAGCACCTGCCGGAGGAGCCGCAGGCCGTTCGCTTCCGGGAGCACGTCGAGCAGGTCCGTCTCGCGCGCGCCGTCGGATTCTCCTCGGTGTGGGCGAGCCAGCACTACCTCTCCGATCCCTTCACGTACTTCCAGCCGATCCCGACGCTCGCGCGCCTCGCCGCGGACGCGCGCGGCCTGACCCTCGGCACCGGGGTGCTCCTGCTGCCGCTCCACCACCCGGTCGAGATCGCCGAGCAGCTCGCGACGCTCGACGTGATTGCCGACGGACACCTGGTCTTCGGCGTCGGGCTCGGTTATCGCGACGTCGAGAACCGGGCGCTGGGTCACGACCCGAAAGATCGCGTCGGGCGCCTCGTCGAGGGGCTCGAGCTCGTCGAGCGGCTGTGGAGCGGGGAGCCCGTCACCTACGAGGGCCGGCACTTCAGCCTGCGGGGCGCGCGCATCTCGATGCGCCCACTCCAGAGCCCGCGTCCGCCGATCTGGCTCGCCGCCAACGGCGACGCGGGCGTCCGACGCGCCGCGCGCCTCGGCGACACCTGGCTGATGAACCCCCACGCCACGCTCGCGACGCTCGAGCGCCAGCTCGAGCTGTTCCGGCGCGCGCGGCGCGAGCTCGGGCGTCCGGCGGCCATCGAGACACCGCTGATCAAGGAGTGCTACGTGGCGCCGGAGACGGCGACGGCGGTCGCCGAAGCGGCGACGTTCCTCGGCCCGAAGTACAGCGCGTACCGCCGCTGGGAACAGGACAAGGCGCTCCCTACCGGGGAGAGTTTCGACGCGAGCTTCGCGGAGCTGGCGCGCGACCGATTCATCGTCGGCGACCCCGGGCGCGTCGTCGAGGAGATCGCGCGCTATCGCGAGCGGCTCGGGGTCACGACGATGATCTTCCGACTCCAGTGGCCGGGCATGGACCAGGAGAAGGTGCTGCGCTCGATCCGGCTCCTCGGCCAGAAGGTCCTGCTGAAGTTCCTGTCGAGCTAGCGAAGGAATTACACGAGGAGGATGTAAGTCTTACCGCGGCCGGGCCCCCATCGTGGCCGCGGCGTCGCCCATCACCCGCGTTCGTCATGACTCATGGGCGCTCGCTCGCGTGGCATCCCCCTTGCGTCGCTCGGACGACGGGAGGCGACGCTCGTGAAGCCATCGTGCGCACCCCGCGTGGGTCTCCGAATCACTCTGCCGATACTCCTGATCCCGCTGGCGGAACGCGGCTGGGCGCAGGTCCCCGCCGGTCCGACGAGGCCGGTGGACCCGGCGCGGGCCGAGGGTGCGGTCACCCTTGTCCTGATCGTGGCGGCCGGCCTGCTGTTGATCCTGGGCATCGTCGGGAAAATGCTCGATCTGAGGCTCCGGCGCGACGGCGAAGGCGTGGCGGTGAAGGGCTTGATCGCCGAGGCGCTTCGCCGCGATCCGGCGTTGCTCGGCCTCGCGCTCACGCCGACGGTGCGCGTGCCGCTCTTCAGAGGATCGCCCGTCACCATCCGGGTCGCCGGCCAGGTGCCGTCGGATCAGCTCAGGCGGGCCGCGCTCCGCCGCGTCAAGCGGGCAGCCGCGACGGATCTGCTCGTCGCCGTGCGAATCAAGTCGCGGATCGGGGTCGTGCCGATCGCGTCGAGCTCGCCTCCGCTCAGAACAGCGCGATTGGCTTGACCGGCGAGCCCGTCGTGTGCTGGAGCCTGGGCGGCGCGATCGTGAGCAGGAATTCCCAGCGGCCAGCCTAGAAGAATTCGAAGGAGACCGGCTCGCGCTCCATTCGGAGGCGAAGGTCCGCCATGAACACGAGATAGGGGTGCGCCCCATGGGCGAGGAGCGCGTCGCGGTCCCCGCGGAGGACGGCGGCCGCGTGCTCCGCCTCGAGCCCCAGCTCGCCCATCGCGGCCCGGGCGTCTTTCAAGAACCGCGCACGGAACTCGTCGTCCGACTTGAGCGCGAAGAGGCAGCGATTCAGCCGGTACGCGGCGGCCGGCGGAAAGCGGTAGTGCATCTGGTCGGTCACGCGGGCCACTCCACCACCGCGTTGCCGTGATGCCACGAGGGCTCGTAGCAGTACACGTCGGCCTTCGCGTCGTCGAGGGCGCCGAGAAGCGTGGCCCAGGTCCTGAGCTCGATGTTGCCCATCTTGTCCAGCTCCTCGCCGGTGACCGCGGCCAGCTCGCGACCCCGGCCTTCTTTCAGCGCGGCCAGCAGGCGGCGATCGTACTCGAACTCGGGCGACGCGTACCGATCGGTTCCCGGGAAGTGGGACATCCCGCCCGACGCCATCAAGACCACCCGTTCCGGACGCGCCCGGACGATCTCACCCAGCGCCCGGCCCCACTCGTAGCAGCGCCGGGGCGTGGGCTGAGGCGGCAGATACACGTTCACGTGCAGCGGGACGATCGGCACCGCCGGCTCCGGCATGGTGAAGTGCAGCGGGACATAGAACGCGTAGTCGAGCGGGGCCGCCTGCGTGTAGAAGAGATCGAAGCCGCGCTCGACCCCCTGCTCGACGATCGTCCGGGCCAGGGGCTCGTGGATCGGGAACCGATAGCGATAGTGCGCGAACGTTCCGCGGCACTCCGTCCCGACGTAGACGGCGAGCGCCGGGACCGAGTCGAGGAAGAACGCCTCGACGTGGTCTCCGGCGACGATCGCGATCGCGTCCGCGCGGAGCGCTTCCAGCCGTCGTTTCACCCGGGCGAAGGCGGCGTGGACGCGCAGGACGAGGTCGCGGTCCTCGGTGCCGGGACGCGCCAGCAGCTGGGGCGTGTGCGCGCACGCGAACGCGCCGACCAGCACCGGCTCAGCTCCGGGCCCCGGCGTCGACCACGGGCCGGGGAAGGTGCCACGACGTTTTCACGCGGTGATTCTCCTCACGATCTCTTCGAACGCCTTGTCGGCGAGGGCCCGCACCTCCTCACGCGTGAGCGGCTGGATCGGATGGGCCACCACCACGGTCTGGTAGCCGTGGGCGCCGAGCGCCTCGGCCTGCGCTCGCGCGGCGCCGGTGAACTCCGACGAGATGACCGTCGCGACCGGGATGCCGTTGTCCTCGAAGAACACGCCGTCGTGCACACTGCACGTTGTGCACGACCCTCAGTCGGCGAGGCCCTCGACGAGAACGTCGGTGGCGCCGACGATCTCCTGGCGGAGGGCGTCGGGCGCCGGCCGCGCGAACGTCGGCTTCTTCTTGCGGATGATGGCCTTCGGTGTCGCGCGCTCGCGCAGGAGCTCCTCGAGGCGGTCGAGGAGGTGGTTTCCCTGCGCCTTCGAGATATCGAGCAGCGTGACGACCTTGCCGTCGAGGCTGGCAGGCCTCGACGCCGTCTTGCGTGGAACGGCGACGGAATCGGTGGGGTCGAGATACTCGGTCATGGGAGGATCCTCCTGAAGACGAGGTTGGAGCCCTTGGAGAACGTCCAGCCCGGCACGATCGCCGAGAAGCGCCCGGCGGTGCCGCCGGCGACCACCAGCTTGATGTTCTCGGGCGCGCGGAACTTCGGGATCATCTCGGTCTCGCTCGCGGGGTCGCGGAACTTCGCGAGGACGTGCTCGGGAAGCCCCTCGCCGCCGTCACGTCCGGGCAGGAGCTCGCGCACCGGCCACCGGAGCCGATCGTGGAGCCAGCGACGCACGTCGGACTTCTTCCAGCCAGCGTCGCCGAAGATCTTCGCGTGCTCGGGCGAGAGCACGAGCAGCGTGTCGCCCCAGTGCGTCATCCGGTGATGAGAGATGACGGCCATGCTCGCGGCGATCGTCGGCAGGAGATCCTCGGGGGTGCGGCTGCGCTGCGCGTAGACGCCGAGCGGCGCGTCGGCGGCCAGCAGGGCGACGGTGCTCTGCTCGGGCGCGAACCCGTGCTCGACCGCGAGCGACTCCCAGGGGCTCGCCTCTTCGTGCTCGCCGATACAGTAGGTGTAGCGCCCCGGGTGGGCGAGCGTGGACATGCTGACGGCGCCCGGCTTCGCCCCGCCCAGGTTGACGCAGACGAGCCTCAGCGCGCGACCGATCGTCGCGTTGGCGCGCGCGCCGGAGCCGAACACTCCCGCCCCGGAGTTGATCTCGAGCGCCGCCCGGATCGGGCCATTCACGATGACGAGCGGCGACGGCGCGTTGGTGGTCGCCGAGACTCCGTGTAGGTCAAAGGCTTCGTCGCAGGCCGCGTCGACCGCCGCGATGACCACGGGAAGATATTCGGGACGACAACCCGCCATCACCGCATTGATCGCGATCTTCTCGACGGTCGCGCGCCCGTAGTTGGGCGGCACGAGCGCCACCAGCTCGCCGGCCGCGCGCCCGGTCGCCGCGACCGCCCGCGCCACGAGAGCGCGGGTCGGCGGGACGACCGGGAGCCCGTCGGTGACGCCACGGGCGTAGAGGCTCTCGATCGCGTCGGCGTGCAGATCGGGCTCGACCGGTGACATGCCCAGAGGCTAACACAGTCGCGCGGACGGATCGGTCGCGGCGCGACGCGTCGATCGGCGCGTGTGTCAGCGAGTCGGGGCCGAGTTCGCGAGCGCCGAGGCGGTCGGGCCGGCGGCGATGGCGACCGGCCCCAGCAATCCGTAGCGGTGGACGGCGGCCGCCAGCAGGCTCAGCAGCACGGCCAGCACGAGGACGCCGGCGATCGCGTGGCGATAGCGGCGCCGCATTCCAAGAACTATAGATGTGAGCGCGGCGAGGAGGGGCACGCTGGTGAGCGCCGGGGCGGCGGTCGCGAAATGGCCCAGCCGCCACGCGACGACACCGATGAGCAGGAGACCCAACGTGCCCAGCGTGGCGAACCCCGGAAGCACGTGATGGTACTCCGGCTCGGGCGGCAGCTTGAGCATCTTGCGGCAGAGCCGTCTCCGCCGCGCCTCCTCCGGGCTCTCGGAGCGCCACAGCGTGAGTCTCATCAGTACCAGAGAATGTGCAAACGCCGCACCACCCGGCGGCAACACGCCAAGTATCCGGATTTCATACGTCCTGAATGCGCGCTGGTCCCGGACCGGGCGGCTCGTGACTGCTCAGACCGCTCAGAAATTGACCGAGCGGCACGATTTCCAGATTTGATCGTGTGGCCGTCGGGCCTCGACACCTCCCGCTGATGTTTGGATGCGTCCTGTAAGCGCCGAGATTCTCCGCCCGTGCATCGTCCGGGAATCCCTCGACGCGGCGCCGGCGTCCCAAGAGTATGCCGAGGAAAGACGAGGGAGGATGACATGGCGAAGAGGATCTTGACACCTATCGATGGTCGGCAACAGAGCGCGACCATCGTCCCGGTGGTCGCGGCGCTCGCGCGTGGCGCCGGGTCGACGGTTCGTCTGTTGAAAGTGTTCCCGGTGCCGGAGCGTGTGGCCGGCCCGAACGGACGGACGATCGCGTACGTCGATCAGGAGATGTCGCGGCTGACGGCCGCGGGGCTGGACGAGCTGGCGCAGGTCGAGGCCGAGCTGGAAGGGATTCCGGTCGAGCGGGTCGTGCGATTCGGTGAGCCGGCGGAAGAGATCCGGCTCGAGGCCGAGGCGTTCAACGCCGACCTCGTGGCGCTCGCGACGTCGCGCCGTGGCCGGCTGCGCAGCGCGCTGGCGCCCGGCGTGACCGAGCGCGTGGCCCGCGAGGCGCCGGTGCCCACGCTGGTGCTTCGCGCCTGAGGCTCAGGCCAGCATGTGCCGCACCATCTTGCTCTCGACGAGGTAAATCACCATCTCGGCGATGTTGGTCGCGTGGTCGGCGACGCGTTCGAGGAAGCGCGAGACGAGGATGAGCCGGATGGCCCGGGGAATCGTCTTCGGGTCCTCCATCATGTAGGTCAGGAGCTCCCGGAAGATCTGCGCCTTCAGCGCGTCCACGTCGGCGTCTTCGCCGCACACGCGGCGCGCCAGATCGGTGTCGCGGCTGACGAATGCGTCGAGGCTTTCCTTGACCATGCGCTGCGCCTTCTCGGCCATCCGCGGCAGATCGACGTAGGGCTTGAGTTGCGGCTCGGGATTCAGCTCGATCGTGCGCTGGGCGATGTTGACCGCCTGGTCGCCGATGCGCTCGAGATCGGTGACGATCTTCATCGCGGTCGTGATGAAGCGGAGGTCGCCCGCGGTCGGCTGGTGGAGCGCCAGCAGCTCCACGCATTTCTCGTCGATCTCAACGTCGTAGGTGTTCACCTGTCGGTCGCGGTCGATGACCTCCTGCGCGAGCTCGCTGTCACGCTCGATGAGGGCCCGCATGACCCGCCGGATCTGGTCCTCGACCAGCCCCCCCATCGCCAGGAGGGTCTGCTTGAGCGCGTCCAGCTCTTCGTGAAAATGGCGCTGCATTCGCCGCCTCCGCTCTCAGCCGAACCGGCCGGTGATGTAGTCTTCGGTCCGCTTGTCGCGCGGGTTCGTGAACAGCGCCCGCGTGACTCCGACCTCGACCAGCTCGCCCAGCAGCATGAAGCCCGTATAGTCCGACACCCGCGCCGCCTGCTGCATGTTGTGGGTCACGATGACGATCGTATAGCTGTTCTTCAGCTCGAGCATCAGCTCTTCGATCTTGGCGGTGGCGATCGGGTCGAGCGCCGAGCAGGGCTCGTCCATCAGCAGGACGTCCGGCTCGACGGCGATAGCGCGGGCGATGCAGAGCCGCTGCTGCTGGCCCCCCGACAGCCCGAGCGCGCTCTCGTTGAGGCGGTCGTTGACCTCGTCCCAGAGCGCGGAGGCCCGCAGGCTCCGCTCGACGATCCCCTCGAGATCGCTCCGGCCGCCGACGCCCAGGATGCGGGGACCGTAGGCCACGTTCTCGAAGATGGACTTCGGAAAGGGATTCGACTTCTGGAACACCATGCCGACCCGCTTGCGGAGCTCGGTGACGTCCAGCGTGGGGTCGTGGATGTCCGTCCCGCCGATGCGGATGTTGCCGGCCATCCGGACGCCGTCGACCAGGTCGTTCATCCGGTTCAGGCAGCGGAGCAGGGTGGACTTGCCGCAGCCCGACGGCCCGATGTAGGCGGTCACGCGGTGCTTGGGCACGGACATGGAGATGTCCTTGAGCGCCAGCTTCTCGCCGTACCAGAGCGAGACGTGGTCGATCTCAACCATCGGCATTTCCATGATACCCGCGGCGCTCGCGTGGACATTCAGGCTTGCGACGACCTTGACCTCGGGGGGCATACCCTCCTCCTCGTCAACGCTCGCCTCGCACGCGGGGGCCCAGCCCCCGGCCGTGCTACGGCTCGCACGACCGTTACACCGCCGACATAGCGTACGTCCGGCGCAGGCGGTTGCGCAGCCGGACCGCAAACAGGTTCAGCAGCACGACGATCGCCAGCAGCAGGAGCGTCGTGACGAATACCATCGGAC
>Ga0066710_100003665_pt1 | contig 13209 bp, 11 predicted proteins | sample GraSoiAngelo_159_FD_79666 | JGI IMG/M metagenome (GOLD analysis project Ga0066710, IMG submission 79666) | Grasslands soil microbial communities from the Angelo Coastal Reserve, California, USA - 14_1009_16_40cm | ecosystem: Environmental > Terrestrial > Soil > Grasslands | place: USA...
CCCTCTCGATCCCACCCGGCCCAATGATCCTAAGGATGAACAACGGTTCGCGTACCCCGTGTACGTTGTTTTCTTGCTGGCGCCAGTCGCCCAAATGCCGTTTGCGCCAGTTCGGATCGCGTTCGCTGTCCTGCTCGCGATTCTCACTGCCGTGAGCGTCATTCTTTGGCTCTATTTTCTTGGTTGGCGGCTATCGTCCGTCGCCTCCGCCACGATTATCGTGTTTACGATGGGTAGCTTTGCGACAATACAAGGAATCAAGTTACAACAGCTCAGCCTTTTAGTTGCTGGCATCATTGCCTCGGCTGCAGCTTTATTGGCCGGTGGGCACCTGTTTGCGGCAGGTTTCCTCCTCGCAGTTGCGACGATTAAACCGCAACTCGTGCTGCCTCTCATTGTGTGGCTGCTCTTGTGGTCGATAAGCCAGTGGCACGAAAGGCGAACCCTTTTCTGGAGTTTCATCATTGGCATGCTGTTTTTGGTGGCCGCAGGTGAATACGTTCTGCCCGGTTGGATCGGGCGCTTTCTAACTGCCGTAGTCGCGTACCGTCGCTATACCGAAAACAGATCTCCTCTTGAGGTCCTCACGACCGTCAGAGTGGGTATGCTGCTCACCATAACGTTGCTTGCCGCAATTATGGCTGTGTGCTGGCGCTGTCGAAACTCCCCCGTTCATTCCTACGCATTTCACTTTGTGACCGCGCTCATGCTCATTGCGACGCTGCTGATCGCACCCACACATGCACCATACAACCAGGTCTTGTTGCTGCCTGCCGTTCTTCTGATTCTTCGCTCTTGGAAACATCTATGGAGTAAACCTTGGCTCCGTGCATTGTGCATCATCATGGCTGTGGTGTTTGGCTGGCCATGGCTGAGTTCATTCTGCTTGATGCTGGGTTCCATCTTCCTCCCGCCATCAAATGTTCAAAAAGCCTGGCCCGTGCCGCTTTGGACCAGCATCGCCCTTCCCTTGGTGGTACTGGGATTACTCGCCCCGTTGATCTCAGAAGCTTGGGGTAGCGGAACTGACCTTGCCAGTGTTGCCGAGGGACCAACGTCTTCTCAGCGCTAGCTCCGATAAGCCGATTCCGCCGAGAGCGTACAAGATAGGTTCAATTGGATGGCGATATCGGGACTGATTGAGCGATGCGTAATAAACCAATGGGTACGCTGCAATCACCACGAGCATCAGCATCGCTGTCTGCCGGCAGTGTCTGAACAATAGGATGATCCCTGCCAGAGCCGCAAGATCAATGACTACCGAGAGTGGCCAAAAGCTGATCGGGTAAATCCAGAACCACATTGCGCGGCGAAGACAATCGCCTATGAAGATGGCCGGATTTGTTCGTATGTATTTCAATGCTCGACTATTCACCTGTGCAATGAATTTAGCTTCCCCTAAGCGTTGATATTCCATACTCGGTCCGACAGGATGTGTTTCGAAACCGCAATTAGCGAAATACACCTCAGCCAATCCGTTGCTGCGAATAGGAAGAATTTGGTGGAAGGCAAAATAGTTCCGAACTGTCCACGGCAGTAGGAGAACAAACGCAAACAAGGTCATGATGACCACCTGTCGGATCCTGCTGCCGCGCTCCAACAGCAACAACGCAATAATTGGAAACCCTATGAAAAGTGTGGGACTGACGAGTGCCGCGATTCCCCAGAGTATTCCGCACTCGGCCCATCTCTTGGACTTTCCTGAGTGCAACCTGAGAGTCAGCAACAAGGCTGCGCTGAGCAACAATGCTGACAACGAAGTGTCCCAGGGAATGAACGGCAGAATCGCCACATATGGACACAATGCCCACATCCACGCCGCAAACACGCCAGCTCTCTCGCTGTGAACATCCGCGGCGATCATGTAAATGATTACTCCCGCGGCCGCAGAGCATATGGAATTGAAGATCATTACCGCAATGGCGGAGCCTGGGGTTGCGATACCGAACACCCAAAAAACAGCCGCAACGACTGCAGGATAGATCGGTGCTAACCACGCGGTTGGGCCACTTGCGTCATGAAAGGGAGAAGAAAATGAATGATTCCTCACTATCCAACCGGCTATGCCTGCAGCCTCATTGGCCCCCCAGGTAAGCATGTAAGGTTTCACGTGGACAAGGTAGAGGAGCGCAACCAGCCGCACGACAAGCCCGGTGCAGAAGATCGAAATCGTACGTTTCATCGACTCCCGCTCAGTCGAGCGCTGTAATGCCGGCTCGCCGCCGCGCCGCTCTGGCCAGCACACATCAAGCTGTCGCCAGAAGCGCCGCAGCTAAAGAAAAAGGCGCCTGTGCCTGAATTCATGAGGAGCAGCGAAGGATAGGAATCGTGCCGCTGAGAATATAACTTGAATTCGGCGAGTGCAATCACTTGTTTCAATCGCCTGCGGGTGCGACACGCAGCTTCAAGGTTACCCACACATAGAACAGCAACCACGCTGGTGCAGTCCACACATACCAGAATGTCCTCCGCTGCTCTAGGATCAGTGCAATTGCGGCCGCATTGATCGCCAAGTAAGTCACTGCCGGCCATACAACACTGCGAGCGGAGCGGTAACCAAGCATCGCCGCAATCGGCAGCAATGCCGCTAACAGCACCACTTGGTCGAAGAACCACGCATACGGACTGGCCGCCACGGATACTAGCAGCAACCGGGGCATCTCTCCCCGCCATGACCACTCTCCACCTTCCCGCATCCAGCGAAGCAGAAACCAAATCAGCGCCAAAGTCGCCGGCAGCCACACGAACCAGTTCCGTCCCGGAGCGACGCGGCACAGCAGGCCTCCCAGCGTCGGCGTTTCACTCCACACGATCGCCGTGTCTCTCCAAAGCTCCCGATAGTGAGTGAAGATAAGCGGCTCAAAAAAAATCGCAACTGCACTTGCGCTAAGCAAGCTTGCGCCGAAACTTAGCAACAATCGCCAGCGCCTGTCACGCACGCCCCAGATCAGCAACGCCGGCCAGAACAAGAACACAACATGCGGCTTCAGCGCTACCAGCAATACCGATGCCCCCGCCCATCCGTCCCACCTACGCTCCTGGGTCCACAAAAACAAACTGATCCCCAGAAGAATCAAAGGCCCGATCTGCCCCAACGCGAGCACCGCAGCCATCGGAATGAAAGTTGCCGTGACCAGCCAAGGAACCCAGGATGCTCGCTTCGCATAAATATTCCACAACAGCTGAACCGACAACCCCACCGCCGCGAGCTGCACAACCAACCACACCCGTTGCCCCGCGGAATACTGCAGCAGCCCGAGCGGCAGCACAAACGCAGCTGCCCACGGCGGATTGCGCATGATCAGCGGCAGAGGCTCCCTGAACCCGAGCTGCCTTTCTATCTCCAGCACTGGTCCCGCCGCGTACGGATTCTCGTGCGCGAGTAATTGGCGGCTGGCCGTCCAATACGCCGCGAAATCTGTGACCCCGCCTACCGCATTCCACCCCGTTACGAACCACACTGCCGCGAGCACCAGGCCGAACAGCATAAGCCGCCGGGTGTTGCCCTGCATCATCGCGCATAACATTAGCAGTTCACGCGCCGACGAGATGAACCCTCATTAGATCTCCTGACTCCAGCAGTTTTCGTGTTCCTGAAGCTTTCTTTGGCCTTTTTGGTTTTCTTCGCGCCCTTTGCGGCTTTTCCTTTGCGTTCTTTGCGGTCGAAGATTTTGAGCAACTGCTGCTACGAAAGCACTTGCCCGCAACGTACCCCGCTCCTGCTTGCATCCCGCCCCTTCCCGCGATACGCTTTCCCAACGCTCCTCGCGCCCCTGGTCCCGCATTACGTTCAGAGGATTGAATGAATCTTAAGATCGAGCAGCATCAAGTCGATGGTGTCCCCGTGGTCTCCCCACGCGGCCGCATCATGTTCGGAGACGAAGCCAACACTCTGCGCGACACCCTCAAGGAGATCCTGAACTCCAGCCCGCGCATCGTTCTCAATCTTTCTGAAGTAACTTACATGGATAGCGGCGGCCTCGGCACTCTGGTAGGTGTCTACTCTTCCGCCCGTGCTAAGGGCGCTGACATCAAACTCACAGGCCTTGGCCACCGCATAAGAGACGTCCTGCAAACCACCAAGTTGGCGACCGTTTTCCAGGTATACGAAAGTGAGGAGCAGGCCGTCGCCGCACTGCGCGCCGGAGCCGCCTAGATTCCTCCGAGTCCTCCTGTGCCCTCTGCGGTCAATTCTTTTGTCGTTGATTTCTTGATGGGACCTGGCAACCCCCTTTTCTCCGGCCCTTGATCCTGTCATTATTAGGACGTTCAGCAACGCCGCCGCGCGCCACATGGCCTTGCATCCAATAACCGGCTCAGCCTCGTCCCCAGGATCGGGGATCTTCCCGACACTCGTCTTCGTTCAGGGCAACGAGCAGCGCACCCTCAATCTCGACCACACTCCCTTCACCGTAGGCAGAAAAGTCGACAAGGACCTGGTCATCGCCGACCCCCGGGTCTCCCGTGATCACGCCCTGATCGCAGCCGAAAACGGAGAATTCTTCGTCATTGACCAGGGCAGCAAACATGGAACGTTCGTCAACGGCGAGCGCATTCAGCGCAAGAATCTGGAGCGCAACGACCGTGTCGAATTCGGTGTTCGCGACGTCTCCTACGTTATCTTCCATCCGCACCATGCCACCTCCAACACCGCGCGCGAGTTCCTGAGCCAGATTTCCGGAATTCATATTTCCACCGAAACCACCGACCTCGAAAAACTCACTCTTTTTCTGGAGGCCGCGCGCAAGCTCAACACCACCGGTGTGCTCGATGAGATCCTGGTCACTCTGCTGGAGGCAACTCTGAAGCTCACCCGCGCCGAGCGGGGTTACGTCTTCATGAAAGGCGAGGACGGCAACCTGCGCCTCGCTGCCGGACGCAACTCCAAAGGCGAGCCTCTGCTGGACGACAAGACCATGTCGCACTCCATTCTTGAGGATGCGCTCAAATCCAACTCCGAATTTGTGCTCACCGATACCAGCCGGTCTCTCGATCTCGCCGGCCGCCACAGCATCGTGGCTTACGATCTGCGCACCGTAATCTGTATTCCTCTGCGCAAGCCGCAGGTACAAGCCACTCGTGGCGAGGGAGCTCCTGCTCCCGCCCAAAACTCAGGCGAGGTCATGGGTGCGCTTTACGTGGATTCGCGTTTCGCTTCCCGTGATATCTCCAGCGTGAGCAACGATATTTTGCGCGCCATCGCCACAGAGGCAGCCTCTCTCATCGAAAATGCACGCCTGGTGCAAGCCGAAGAGGCAGCGCGGCGTTACCAGCAGGAACTCTCCATCGCCGCGTCGATCCAGCAGGGCCTGATGGCCGTCGCCATCCCTGATGTTCCTTTCGCGCACGTCAAGGGCAGAAATCTTTCCTGTAAAGAAATTGGCGGCGACTTCTTCGATGCCGTCATTACGGAACACGGCCTTGCGGTTGTGCTCGCCGACGTGAGCGGAAAGGGAGTGTCCGCTGCCTTGCTCGCCAACACGCTCCAGGGAATGATTTATTCCCAGCTCGCCGCTGGCATGCCCTTGACCGAAATCGTGACCGCTGCCAATCGCTTCTTCACCCACAAACACATTGGCGAAAAATACGCGACTATGATCATCGCTCGCATCCAGCGCGACGGAGAGCTGGAATATGTCAACTGCGGCCACGTGCCGCCCCTGTTGGTTTGCAACCGCGAAGTCATCCGCCCTCGGCATGGAAATCTGCCCGTAGGTCTGTTGCCCGATGCCACCTACGAAAGCGATCACTACAACTTGCATCCCGGAGACCGCCTCATCCTGGTCACCGACGGCGTAACCGAAGCCGAAAACGCCCGCGGCGACTTCTTCGAGGATCACCGCCTGGAAGCCGTCGCCGCCAAAGGCGCATCCATGGAAGGCATCTTCGCTGCCGTCGCCGATTTCTGCGGCGGCAACCCCCTCAACGACGATTGCACCGTGGTGGAACTGGCCTACACCGGCTAATAATCCGTCTTTAGCATTGTGATCCTGACGCTGAGCGCAGCGAAGGGGAAGGATCGATGCATTTCTTTTACCCATTTTTCGAAATGCGAACCTCGAGACGGATCCTCTTTACAGCCGTCGCGTGCTGTTTTGCTACAACGCCACTCGCCCTGGCTCAATCCAACCCTTCCCCCGACGCCGTCGCTCAATACGTCACCTCCGAAATGCAGCGCCAGCACATCCCCGGCGTCGCTCTCCTCGTATCTCGCGACAGCAAGCCGATCCGCGCGCAGGGCTTCGGGTTCTCCAACGTCGAACTCCAGGTCCCAGTCAAGCCCGAAACTATCTTCCAGTCAGGTTCCATGGGCAAGCAGTTCACCGCCACCGGAATCATGCTGCTGGTGGAAGAAGGCAAAATCAATCTCGACGATTCCATCACCAAGTATTTCAAAGACGCACCGCCCGCCTGGAAGCCCGTCACCATCCGCCACCTGCTGAGCCACACCGCCGGCTTCACGGATTATCCCAAGGACTTCGACTTTCGCAAGGACTACACCGAAGACCAAATCCTGAAAATCATCGAAGCCATCCCGCTCGCCTTTCCGCCCGGCTCCAAGTGGAGCTACAGCAATCTGGGATACGCCACCCTCGGCATCCTCATCCACCGCGTCACCGGAAAATTCTACGGAGACTTCCTCCAGCAGCGCATCTTCCGCCCGCTGGATATGCAAACCACGCGCATCATCAGCGAAGCCGACATCATCCCTAACCGCGCCGCCGGCTACCGCCTCGTGAAAGGCGAACTCAAAAACCAGGAGTGGGTCGCGCCCGCTCTCAACACCACCGCCGACGGCAGCCTCTATTTCTCCATTCTCGATCTCGCCAAGTGGGACGCCGCCCTCTACACCGAAAAAATCCTCAAGCGCTCCAGCCTCGACCAGATGTGGACTCCCGCCAAGCTGAACAACGGCAAGCCCAACTCGGACCACTACGGCTTCGGCTGGTTCATCGAAGAGAAGCACGGACACCGGGTCATCGCCCACAGCGGCGCCTGGCAAGGCTTCAAAACCCACATCTCCCGCTACGTCGACGACAAGCTAACGGTAGTTGTCCTAGCCAACCTCGCCGAAGCCGACCCCGGCAAAATCGCCGACCACGTCGCCGAGCTGTACATTGCCGGCGCTGCGGGTGACAGCGGGAGCGAGTAGTTAGCCCGTGCCGCGACAGGCCATGTGGGGACAGCCGCCACCGGCTGTCCGCCCCGAGCGAAGCTCGGCACCTGCTCGCTTCGGAAAAAGGTATATACCCCCTCCTCCCCTGATCTTTTGGAATCATGGGTTTGGCGCGAGAACACCGGCAAAATCCTTGGATTGAAAGGACTTGCTGGTAAAATCTAGAGAGCAAAGGAGTTACTAGCACAAATTTGGGGCTCACCCGTTCGCGAGGTATAACACCCTCTCCCTGCGGTCTTGTGGAATCATCAGCTTAGCGCGAAGACACGAGCAAAATCTTTGGATCGAAAGGAGTTGCAGGTAAAATTTAGACAACAGAGGACTTAATGGCGCAAATGCGGAAGGCAGAAGGAAGAATGCAGAAGTAAATCCCTTGGGGACGAAGCTAAATCTTTGAATCCATTGGAGGGGCGCGCTGCGGGGGCGAGGTAAAATCTTGGAAGGAAAGGTGCTTACACGTAAAATATTACGGACAAAGGACTTAGTAAGACATCGCACTGCTCGGATGGCTGGGCCGGGGTGAGAACGACTGCTCTGCTGGAAAGACCTGGAATCAGCGACCACTAAGGTGACTTCTTAGAACCGAGGATCAACTTACCTTCTTCTGTTATGGGGCAAAAGGGGAAGCGAAGTCAATGGGAAAAAGATGGGTATTTGGGCCAGGTCGGCGGGAGTTTCGTCTGGCCCCAATTTCGATACCGCGAACGGTGGAGCAGCCTCAACATTTAGTGATGCCAACAAAAGAATCAGGAGCGTTAAAGGTGGGGCCAAGCCCCGCAGGCTACAATAAGAGGCCTGCACCCGTCTGGTGATGACTGTGGTTACCGCTCCTCCGCACACGATCATACGTCCATGCGCCGACGAGGCAGGAGAATCCAATAGCCAGCGCAATTAGCATGAGGCCGGCGCTACAGCCTGCCAGAAAAAACATACAATGAAGGTAAACAAGGCGATGCGGTCGGGCACTGTCAACTTGTGGTTTGTGAATGTGAACGATAGACCAGCAGCAGCGGCGAAGAAGATTATCAGGATCACAGCCTCAAGTCGGGGGACGACGACTTCCGGGTGGTTCACCGCGTGCCCATTTACAAACATCAGTATGCTGCCCAAAACCCCATAGGCGAGAAGCCCGGGAAAGACCTTTACCCATCCGTCCATTGCAAGAATGAGCGCCAACGCGGCAATACTGAGAAGGCCCCACCCGAGTGCTGGTGAGTGTGGGCTTGGTGTAAATGCAATTGCCATGCCTGCAAACACCAAACCTAACCACGCAAAGCCGAGCAGCCAGATTCCCGCCCGCCTAAATCCGCCCTTAACTTGATTCCCAACGGTGTCTTCACTCATTGCTGTATCTCATTGCGGTATCGCACAGTTGATTACCTCGGCGCCCGTAAAGCCCACGTCGACAGCCGTTCGCTCGGCAACGCTCAAACCAAAGCTGAGTGCATCTCCGATTTTTCCAAGAACTACTTTGATTCCCGCAGAAGCTTGGCTCAGCACAAGTGGCGGGCCGCCCGGTACACCAGCGAGATTCAGCCACATGATGGTGGTAGTTCGCCTGCCGAATGTCGTCGCCGCACCTGTAGCTGTGCTAACCAAGCCTGGCGCATTCGCGCCCATGGTTGCGGCGGCCTCAGTCGACCCGAAGACGAATGTGTTAATTGCATTTCCGGTTACCCCACTTACCAGCGGATTTGAAGAATACGATGTGTTAGTTCCTGTTGCCACATTTGCGGCGAGTTCAATACTTCCTCCGATGCTGTACGTATTCGCGTTCGCAGCCATACACCGCTTCCAAGTCTGCCCGGGTGCTCGAATGCCGAGAGTGAAGCGGTTTGCGGGACCGTGGCTACCCGCACAAAATGCCATATACCCTCGACCGAATTGGCAAGGCCGGGGTGTTGGAGTGCCGCAATTGGCGGCCAAACCTATCAGGTTGAGGCAAGTGCCATTCGGACTGAAGTACAAACCGGCGTCAACGGCCGCTTGTCCTTGACTTGGAGGCGGGGAAGCTGTGGACGTGGAGTAAAACGTACCGTAATTTGCTCCTCCTAGGAAGGTAAACATCTGCGGCGCATTGACGCCGTTGAAGGTAATCGGAAACTGCCAATTGAATCCCCAATCGATATTTAGACCGGAAGAGTCCGTGTCAAGCCCCGAAGGATCTGCCCAACTCAGCGGGTTGTTGCGCACATACATGTACCGGTTCCATGTCTGCGGGTTCATCGGATCTACCGCCCTGAGGCCCGCCGGATCAGGAGAGATCCAGCGCCCCTGACTTGGATGCAACTGGCGATAGTGCGTATCGAACTCACCGGAGATCGTGTCCTGGGTATCGCCTGTGAAATTGGGGTTCGAAGTGCCGTCGATCACCGTGTTGTACATTTCTCCGAATGGCGCGAAAGCACGATCAAAGATTGGGGTGCGATTCACAACGGTCGAGGAGAAGCGAACACTCCCCAGCCAATCCTTATGCCAGAAGTGCCGAGTGGCAGCAGTACTGCCAGTTAAAAACGCTGTTTCGCCGGCGGGAAGAGGAAGGTAGGCGCTGATTGCCGTCTGTCCGTTCATCGTAGCCGTCTTGCCGATTGGGCTGTACAGAATCTCTCTGTAAACGCCGGAGACTTTTTTTTTCTACCATGTTCCCGTTGGCGTCGCAGGTTAAACAGGTACCACTGGTTCCACAGGTGATCGTACCGGTTGCTGGACCAATGGTTGCTGGATGTCCGTAGACATCCCAGGTGTACTGGAAAAACGTATCGTTAAGGAGGTTGCCGTCGGAGTCATAGCTAATGGATGGCGCTAAGGTGGAGTTGTACTGGTTCCTGCCGTTGTAGCATGTGGCACATGCCCAGTTTAGGCTGCCGGTCTTCGTTAGATTGCCGAACTGGTCATAGCTGAAGGTCTGCTGCCAATTGGAGCCACAGTTAACATTGAGCAGCCTTCCGAGGTCGTCATACCCCATCACTGACGACGAACCGTAAGTACAGGTTTGTGTCCCAGCAGCACTGAATCCATCCGTGATCGCCAATTGTTGCAAGCTGCCGTTTTGATTCCACGTCAGAGTGCCTGCGATCGACTTTGGCGTAGAGCCCACGGTGAACGTAAACGTATTCATCCGCCCTGTGTTGGAATAATAGGTGTATGTGTCGTTGTCGGATGTGCCGCCAATGTTGTGCCGGGTGCCCCGGGTCTCGCTGGGTTTGCCAGACCTGGGAGTAGTGCTGCTCCTCCCGTGTTCAACCATCACAGACAGTTTCCTTCTTAGCTTCGTACTCGGGTCCCTCGGCTTCGCTCGGGATTTCGGCAGCGGGCTCTGACGCCCGCTTAACGCCTCAACTTCTATGGCTCGGGTGATCTGCATTTCATCACGTTCAGTTGCTATCGGCGTGAGGGCTTGCTCGGTAGCGAGGCTCGGCGGGACCTGCTGCTGCGAATTCTTGAGCGAGTGCGACGGCGGTATCGGTTGGTGGTTTTGGGGTACGTAGTCATGCCGGAGCACGTTCATTTGCTGATAAGCGAACCGCAGCGGGGGCGGTATCTACCGTGATACAGGCGTTGAAGGTGGGGTTTGTGCGGAGTTTGGATATGTCTGGTGGAGGTCCCAGGTCTCGCAAGATCGGCGAGACCCTTCGGCTTCGCTCAGGGCAGGCTCTGGGCCGGACCTGAGGCGCCCGGCATTTGTCTGATGTCGATGGGCGAGTCCACGGCCATCGTGTGGTCGCTACAACCGGCCTTTCCAATATTCCGGGTTCCGGTGGCCGTGAGCAATCGCCAGTATATCTGGACCGAAGTCAGTTTTTCTCGATGGATCACCGCAAACGGAAAGCGATTCAGTACAAACTTTCGCGTACCGTGTTCGCCAGACGGCCAGCGTGCGGGCGATTCGACCACCAAGGCCACGGCGCGGTCCACTTCGGCAGCAAATTCAATGGCGGCTGGTTCGCTGCGTTCGAGGTACCAGGAGATGGCAGATTTCAGATCGGAGAGCGCGGATGGATGGATCTCCGGGGCCTTAACGGCCATGGAGCATAGCTGAGATTTGCCGCCGGGCTTCGGCCCAGGGAATCGGCTTCACTTTGCCGGAATCCAGTTCTTCGATCCGGCGCGCGATCTCCTGGCTCCAGGCTTCTTCCGCGGATGCGTCCACGGTTTCGTCCAAACTTTCGAGCAGTGAGCCTGCTAGCGCGGCGCGCGCTTCGGGCGGAAGCGCCAGCGCTTTCTTTAAAAGTTCGGAAACCTCTTCGGTCATGGGGTTATTTTACTCCTGTAAGTAAAGCGGGGGCGTATCGGGGCATCGGCTTCAGCCATGCCATCACGGACAGTTTGCTTCTTAGCTTCGTACTCTGGTCCCTCGGCTTCGCTCGGGATTTCGGCAGCGGGCTCAGACGCCCGCTTAACGCCTCAAGTTCTATAGCGCGGGTGATCTGCATTTCATCACGTTTAGTTGCTATCGACGCGAGGCATTGCTCGGTAGCGAGGCTCGGCGGGATCTGCTGCTGCGAATTCTGGAGCGGGTGTGACGGCGGTATCGGCCTTGAAGGTGGGGTTTGTGCGGAGTTTGGATATATCGGGGAATCCAGGTCTCGCAAAATCTTCAGCGATGAAAACGGAAATACATGAGCGCAGCGAGAATCAGTAGCACCAGCAGGAAGCGGAAAATGGGCCAGCTGCGACTCGGCTCCGGAGTGATCGGCGAGCTGGCGTTGTCATTGAGAAGACCTGTATTGCTCGCATCCGCCTGCGGCGAGCCGAGTGTTTGCGGTACGTCACCCGTGCCCAGTTTTGGCGAGCCTTTCGGAAAAGTTACCGTACGGTTGAGAGTTATCCGAACGTCTCCGGTTCCGAGTTGGCCGGCGAGTGCCTGTGCCACTTCTGGCATCAGGTGTTTGCCCACGAGCGCAAGGAACTTTTCCGCGAACTTGCTTTGGATGTCGGCATGGGTCGCTCCCTCGATAGGCACTCCGCTGCCGTCGGTGGAGTGCAGAGTGAAACCGCCATCGGGCTTGTGTTCGATGTGAAAAGTAAAGTTGACTTGTTTTTGCTCGAGCGGGAGCTTCAGGCCGGGGAACTCGGCAGCTAACGCGGCGTTGATGTTGGCCTGGATTTTTTGTTGCAGCTCTTCGCGCGTGGGCGCCTCGAGCGGCGTCAGGGTGGGATCACTGGCGCGAGCGACGAATCCGCCTTCCGGCTTGGGCTCGATGCGGTACGTGAAATGTGTGATCAAGCGCTTGAGTTCCATAGAGACGCTCGATTGTAGCGCGGGTTGTCCTTTCATACTGATTACCTCAGTTTGTCGATTCACGGCAGTTGGCCGGTGTTCCGGCTTGCGTAATCGCGAGGCTTTCGAAAACCCAGGAGGGAAGCAACGACCAACCAACGCTGCAAACCATAGGATGGAAATCCTGACTCGTGTATGCTTTCCAGCCATGAACTTCACTGCTCTGGACTGGACGGCAATCGTCGCCTATCTCGCCGTCACTCTCTTCCTGGGCCTCTATTTCCGCAGCCGCTCGGGAAAGAGCGTCGACGATTACTTTGTCTCCGGACGCAATGTCTCCTGGTGGCTCGCGGGAACGTCGATGGTTGCGACCACGTTCGCAGCCGACACGCCGCTGGTCGTCACCGGTCTGGTGTACACGCAAGGGATAGCAGGGAACTGGCTGTGGTGGGCGTTCCTGCTCTCCGGCATGATGACGGTTTTTTTGTTCGCGCGGCTCTGGCGCCGCTCCGGTCTGCTCACCGACGTCCAATTCGCCGAGATGCGCTACTCCGGCAAGCCCGCCGCATTTCTGCGCGGCTTCCGCGCCGTCTATCTCGGTCTGCTGATGAACTGCCTCATCCTCGGCTGGGTGACCAAAGCCATGACCAGCATCGTGGCGACAACACTAGGAGTAACGGACCGCACCGCGCTTGCAATCTGCGTACTGTTCCTGATTCCGTTCACCGGCATATACGTCGCGCTAGGCGGCCTCTGGGGCGTCCTGTGGACGGATCTCTTCCAATTCGCCCTGAAGATGACGATCGTGATC
>Ga0066710_100003668_pt1 | contig 13206 bp, 11 predicted proteins | sample GraSoiAngelo_159_FD_79666 | JGI IMG/M metagenome (GOLD analysis project Ga0066710, IMG submission 79666) | Grasslands soil microbial communities from the Angelo Coastal Reserve, California, USA - 14_1009_16_40cm | ecosystem: Environmental > Terrestrial > Soil > Grasslands | place: USA...
CAGCAATTCATGAATTCCGAGCCAGGCAAGGGCGAGACCTGCCAGCGCGCCAATGGCGGCGAGCAAAAACGCCTCGGTGAGCATCTGGCGGGCGAGATGCCACCAGCTTGCGCCGATGGCCGCGCGCACAGCGAGTTCGCGTTCGCGCAGAGACGCGCGCACCAGCAGAAGGTTGGCCACATTGGCGCAGGCGATGAGCAAGAGAAAAATCACGGCGCCCATCAGCGCCAGAATGGCGGGTCGGGCCTCGGAAACAAGATGCTGCCGCATGGGCTCCACGCGAATTGCGTAGCCCGCAGTGCGCTCGATCAGGAAGTTCTTGCGCGCCTCTGCTGCGACGTTATCGGCTACTGCTTGCGCACGTTCTAACGGCACGCCATCCTTTAGTCTGCCTACGGCACGAATGGAGACGCCGTTTCGATTGGCGTTGTCATATCCGAGGCGGTTCGCGAGCCACACTTCCGGGACAGGTTCTACGTTTGCCGCGGACGGGAAGTACAACTGAAAGCCGGGCGCCAGCACGCCGACAATCTGGGGTCGAAATGGTCCGTTGGTAACCATCACCTGTCCAAGGACACTGGGATTGAGGCCGTAGCGGCGCTGGAAGTATTCGTAACTGAGGAGGGCCATGATGGGAAGGGGGGGCGCCGCTGGGGCTCCCGGCTGGGCTACGCCCGGGGGTGGGGCAGGTTGCGGCAATCCGTCGGCTTCTGAAAAGTCGCGGCCGAGCACGATTTTGGCTCCTACCAAACGAAAGAAGTTCGTTGTGACCACGGCGGAGCGGACTTGCTCGGGTGTTCCGTCCTCCTTGAGCAGGATGTTGCGGAAAGTGAACACGCCGGCGAGGTCTAGGAATGCGTCTTTTGTCCCTTCGCGCAAATCGATGAAGTCTTCATTGGAGAAGGGGAAGTCGCGGACATTACGATTGCGCATGTCGCTGGCGGCGATGACCAGCCGGTCGGGATCTTCGTACGGAAGAGGCCGCAACAGGACAGCATTGGTGACGCTGAAGATGGCGGTGCTCGCGCCAACGCCCAGGGCAATGGTCAGTGCAGCAGTCAGTGCAAAGATAGGACTTTTTCGCAGTGTTCGGCCTGCAAATGCCAGTTCTCGTAGCGCCATCCTTCCACCTCATTCATCAGCGGCTGCTGCGCAAAGAATAGTACCTCTGTTGTCCTCAATGGGCTTCAATAGCTAAGAGTCGTTCGCGAGGGTCGATTCAAGCGGAACACCATCCCGGCTAGGGTCTGATTGAGTACAGCCGGAAAAGCGGTTCTCCATGGGGAAGTGCCGTCGGATCAACTGACTACATGGTGTTCCATCGACCGGTTGAGTTCGTACGACTTATCACTCAGTTATAAACCCGTTGGAACAAACGAATTTCCTCTTGGTTTTTAGTCTCTACTCTATTAATGCTCTACTATTGTTGACATTCGACAACAAACGAATTAACCTGTTGTCGGGATTCTACAACAATGGCACAGGGTAAATCTCGACTCGATCTCCTGCAGGGTACGCTTGACCTTCTGATTCTCCGCGCACTCAGGGCCGATGCAATGCACGGCTGGGCCATTTCCGAACGCATTCAGCAGATCTCACGGGACGTTCTCCAAGTGAACCAAGGTTCCCTCTATCCGGCTCTTCACCGTCTCGAACATCGGGGCTGGATCAAGGCCGAGTGGGGGATCTCCGAACTTGGCCGGCGTGCACGTTTCTATTCACTCACAACCTCGGGGCGCAAGCAGCTCGAGATCGAAGCTGAGAACTGGAACACACTTACTGACGCCATTGCCCGGGTGCTAAGGATGGCTTGATATGTGGTGGTGGAAGGACGCCTTTCTTCGGCTGCGCACATTATTCTTCCGTCGTGAGATGGACGAAGAACTCCAAGCGGAATTGCAGTCTTTGATTGCTCCTCTCCTATTGACACTCTATACGTGGATCAGTATTATTCCTATCGAGAGCCGCTAGGAGATATCTCTTGAACTCTGAATCGACAACCCTTTTGCAAGGGACTTTGGACCTGCTGATCCTGAAATCGCTTGTCGCTGGCGAGATGCACGGACTGGGAGTCTCGCGCAGAATCCAGCAGATCACGGGTGGCACTTTTGTGGTTAAACCAGGCTCGCTCTTTCCAGCTTTACACCGCATAGAGGAAGAGGGTTGGATTTCCTCTTTTTGGGGGGACTCCGAAAACAACCGCCGCGCGAAATACTACCGCTTGACCAAAACTGGACGAAAGCAACTCGAAGTCGAAACCAAGCGATGGGGACGCATTTCTTGGGCTATCGCTCAAGCTTTGGAAGCATCGTAGAGAGGTATTTGGCATGCCACTCTTTGTGAAAGCCCGAAGTTTCCTGCGTAATCTGTTGTCCACTCGTCGCGTGGAGGTAGACCTCGACCAGGAAGTTCATGCCCACCTCGAACTACTGACCGAGGAAAACATGCGTGCGGGCATGCCGCCGAAGGAAGCGCAACGTGCCGCGCGGATTGAACTCGGCGGTATCGAACAGGTGAAAGAACAGGTTCGCGAAGATCGGCTTGGCAACTGGCTCCACTCCGTGCTCTCCGATTGCCGCTATGGTCTCCGCCAACTCCGGAAGAACCCCGGTGCCACCGCAGTCATGGTCTTTACGCTCGCGCTGGCCATCGGCGCGACCACAGCAATCTTCAGCGTGGTATACGGCGTGTTGCTGCGTCCCCTGCCGTACACCGATTCGAACCGGATCATGGCGGTCTTCGAGGTCAACTCGGAGGGCTGGTGGGTACACCTTGCGGACCCGAACTTCGACGACTTTCGCGATCAAAACCGCAGCTTTCAGGCGATTGCGAAGTACAATGAAAACACCGTGTCCGTTTCGGGTGCTTCGCAGCCGTCGCGCGCGACGGTCGCGGGCGTCTCCCCCGACTTTCTCAAGGTCTTCGGAGTTCAGCCGATCCTCGGGAGGGATTTCACGTCCAGCGACGCGAAAAAAGGAGCTGGCCCTACCGTTCTTGTCAGCTATGGATACTGGAAGCAGTACCTCGGATCGTCGCCGGACCTCTCGCAGTCGCACCTAAAAATTGCCGGCTCGCTGTACTCCGTTATCGGGGTGCTCCCGGCCGGATTTCGTTTCCCAGCAGACGTGGATCTGTGGCTGCCAGCCGATCTGGACGGCGAAAATCCAAGCAGGACTTCGCATAACTACTATGCAGTCGGGCGTCTCCGCGACGGCGTGACTGTCGAGCTAGCGAATCGAGACATCAGCGCGATCGCGCGTCGCATTCACGATACCTCGAGCGAGCAAGGCGATTATCTGCTCAAGGATGGAATTGTCGTTCCGCTACAGGACTCGATCACGGGCAAAGCTCGCCCGGCGCTGCTGGTCCTGCTCGGTGCGGTGGGATTTCTTCTTCTGGTGGCGTGCGCAAACGTGGCGAATTTGCTGCTGGCACAAGCGTCGGTGAGAGAGCGCGAACTGGCCATTCGCAGCGCACTCGGTGCGGCACGCGGACGGCTGGTCCGCCAATTTCTTACCGAAGCTTTTCTGCTTTCGCTGGTTGGCGGCGGCCTCGGCGTACTGGGTGCGTTGTGGGGCGTGGCGGGATTAGTAGGGCTGGCGCCGCAAAATCTCCCGCGGCTGGACAGCGTGTCGATCAGTAGTCCAGTACTGGTGTTCGCGTTCCTCCTTTCCACAGCGGTCGCCGCCGGCCTCGGAGCGTTCACCGCTGCGCGCGCGACTTCTGGGGATCTGAGAAAGGGCCTCGGAGAAGGCGGGCGTGGACAGGCGGGTTCGCAAGGCAGCCAACGCGTTGGCCGGGTAATCGTGGCGGCGCAGATCGCGATCACGCTGGTTCTGGTGGTCGGAGCGGGATTGCTCGGGCGCAGCCTGCTGAAAGTACTCGAAGTGAATCCCGGGTTCCGCGTAGATAAAATTGTCACGATGGACGTCTCGCTTCCGTGGGCGGAAGATCCCAAGGCAAAGTCCGGTCAGGCGATTTTCTTTTCAAACCTGATTGACCGGCTCAAACAAATCCCGGGCGTGCGCCAGGTTGGCGCGACGAGCGGCCTGCCGATGGTGGATGGCGGCCTTCCCAACGGAATGTTTCTACTGATGACGCAGAATGAGATTCCCAAGAACCTGGATGGTTTTGGTGCTCTATTCCAGCAGAAAGAACGCCTTGGCGTTGCGGACTTCGGCGTCGTCACGGACGGATACTTTCAGGTTCTCGGGATTCCGCTGATTCGAGGGCGAATCTTTGACGAACGCGACGGCGCGGATTCTCCGCATGTTGCCGTGATCAGCGAATCGCTTGCGCGCGACCGGTGGCCAAAGCAGGATCCGATCGGCCACACCATTGAGTTTGGAAACATGGATGGCGACTTGCGCTTGCTGACGATTGTGGGAGTCGTGGGTGACATTCACGAATACGGCCTTGATGTGCCGCCGCGTCCGACCGTTTACGTGAATCTGTTCCAGCGGCCGCGCGCGGCGATCACCTTAACGATGCTGAGTGACACCGACACGCGCTTGGTCACATCTGCAGCGCGAGGAATTTTGCAGGACCTCAACCCGGAGATTCCGACGAGGTTCCGAACGTTTTCGCAAGTCTATTCTGCTTCGTTGGGCTCGCGGAGATTCAACGTCATTCTCATCGGATTCTTCGGAGTCACCGCGCTGCTGCTGGCAACGGCAGGGGTCTTTGGCGTGATGGCCTATTCCGTCACCCGCCGCACGCGCGAGATTGGCGTGCGTGTCGCTTTCGGCGCGGGCTCCAGCGACGTTCTGAGGATGATCTTGAGCCAGGGACTGCGCACGATCTTCATTGGCGTGGCGTTTGGGATTGGCGGTTCGCTGGCACTGACACGCACCGTGGAGTCGCTGCTCTTTGGCGTCACTGCCACCGATCCGCTGACTTTCGGCGGGGTGACACTGCTCCTCGTTGGGGCAGCGCTCCTGGCTTGCTTCATTCCGGCGCGGCGGGCAACGAAAGTAGACCCAATGGTTGCGTTGCGGTACGAATAAATCATGGTTCTTCGAACCACAAGCGAACCATGAAAATAGCCGCAAAGTGGCCATTGAAAGTAAAGGGGTTATGTCTATTTTCTAAGGAATAGAGTCCGAATCGATTTCTTGTTCAGTAGTAAGGAAATCCGGCATGGACACGCTCTGGCAAACAATGAAGTGACGTTCACAAACGGATAGTCCTTCGCACGAATGACCGGCAACCCTTCCTTAGAACAACCTTTCATAAACGTGTGGGGCCTCGAACGTCGGGCCCCGGTCCGATTATCCGATGCAAGTTGTAGCGTCGTTGACCCAAAAACAAGAAACGCCTCACCCGACCAGCCGTGGTCGGTGGCGTTTCTGGCCAGTGACCTACATTTGATCGAATAACAATCTTCCGAAGCTCGGGCCATATGTTCAGGAAATGCGATCAACGAGTGAATGCTCCATGACCGGGAGCTTCCGCCCAGGGAACGCGGTGCATGTTTTTTCGCCAATGCGGAGAGCACCCCATCAGGCATAAAAGGGCTCGGTGTGAGGGTCAGCAGTGAGAAAAAGCTCCCAGTATCTCAAATCGCGTGCCACGTTAACGGCGTAGCTCCACAACTGCTTTCGATAGGCCTTGCCAATACAGCCCGGATCACAAGCTGGCTGGTGCAGGTCTTTGGGGGTGGTCGCTATGTTCGATTCAGACACAGGCAAATCCCAAAAGCGACCGAAGGGAAAATCATCGCGGCTGGCCACACACAGGTAACTGCTTCGCAGTCAAGCAGCACAAGCCTGTCATTGCTCGGACATCGATGTGCGGAGTTTCCGGCGGGTTAGTGCGCAGGGGAGGAAGGTATGGCAAATCTTTGGCAAGACTTGCGATTCGCGTTGCGCATACTGGCGAAAAACCCAGGCTTCACTCTGATTGCGGTCTTGACGCTTGCTCTGGGGATCGGAGCCAATACCGCGATCTTCAGCGTCCTCGACTCGGTCCTGCTGCGCTCGCTCCCCGTGCCGCATCCTGAGCAACTGGTCACACTTTCGGATCCAGACGAGCATGGTTCCAGTTTTGGAAGTGAGGGCGGCGACCGCAGCCTCCTCGCTTATTCAGAATTTGAGCACTTCCAGGATCACAACGAGGTCTTCTCAGAAATCTTCGCCGCGGACAGCCAGCTTCCCGAATTGGAGATCACCATCCCTAATTCTTCATCCAGCACGGGCGCGCAAAAAGAATCCGCACGCATTCGCCTTGTCAGTGGAGATTACTTCGCCACGCTTGGAGTCACTCCCGCCGCTGGCGCGTTCTTTACACGCGAAGTGGACCGCGCCAGGGGCGGCTCGCCAATCGCGGTCCTCAGCTACGCGTTCTGGAAGCAACGCTTTGGCCTCGACCCGCTGGCGCTCGGCAAAACAATACAGATTCGCCAAACGTCATTCCAAATTGCTGGCATCACTCCCCCCGGGTTCTTCGGAGAGACCGTCGGAGCGTTCCCGGATCTTTGGATCCCCGTAATGATGCAGGACTCCATCTACCCAGGACGCGATCTCCTCACCGCGGCGAAAGACCTGACGAACATGCACACTTGGCTTCAAGTGATGGCCCGGCTGAAGCCCGGGGTTACGCCGGAACAGGCCAAGGCCAGCATCAATGTCGTATTCAAGGGCTTGTTGGAATCCAAGGTTGGCGCCTTGATTTCGGCGGAGGAGCGGCGGCATGCTCTCGATCAGCGGATCAATCTGCAGCGGGCAGCGCGCGGTTCTTCCGTGCTGCGCGAGCATTTTGGTGAGCCTCTGAAGATTTTGATGGCTATGGTGGGATTCGTGCTTCTCATCGCCTGCGCCAACGTAGCGAACCTCCTGCTCGCTCGCGGCGCGGTGCGGCAAAGAGAATTCGCCTTGCGCTTGGCCATCGGCGCGGGGCGCGCGCGTTTGATCAGACAACTGCTGACGGAGAGCCTGCTCCTCGCGGTATCGGGCGCCGCCGCAGGCTTGCTGCTCGCGCAGTGGACCGATACGCTTCTGCTGCGCATGGTCTCCGGTACTTCGTCCGGGCCTCCGAGCATCCACCTCGACTTACAGCCTGACGCGCGCGTGCTCGGTTTCACTCTGGGCGTGACGCTGCTCACCACAATCCTTTTTGGATTGATTCCTTCCTTGTACTCGACGCGCCTCGATCTCACCCCGGTCCTGAAATCCACTCCAACGGGTACGTCCAGCGAGGTGTCACACCGGCGCTTTCCTGCGGGAAAAATCCTGGTAGTCACTCAGGTGGCCGTTTCCGTGATTCTCCTGGTTTCTGCCGGACTCTTTGTCCGCAGCCTCTCCAAACTCGGCGAAGTAAAACTTGGCTACAACCTCGAAAACCTGATTCTCTTCCGAGTCGATGCTGCCCCTGGAGGTTGCAAAGGTGCGGCGATTCCCCGCTTCCAACTCGATTTGCTGGCAAGGATTTCCGCGATCCCCGGTTTGCGCGGCGCCACTGTTTCCAAGGACGGTCTCTTCAGCGGCTCGGAATCGGCTGATCCGATCGCGGTCGAAGGCTATACCCCCAAGGCCGGCGACGAGATGCATTCACGCATGGATCATGTCGGGCCCGGATATTTTTCCACGCTCGGAATTCCCATCTTGATGGGGCGCGAAATTGAAGCGCAGGACGCTCCCGGCAGCATTCGCGCAGCGGTCGTAAACCAGACCTTCGCGCGCCGCTTCTTCCCCAACACCAATCCCATCGGCAAGCACGTCCGCGATACCGATTCCGGCAACCCCGCCGAGATGATCGTTGTGGGCGTCGCCGCCGATGCCAAATACAACGATTTGCGAGAGAAAGCTTTGCCTCGCATCTACGCTCCTCTCGCCAATCCCATGTGGGAAAATCCTGCCGCCTTCTATGAAGTGCGCACCTATGCCGATCCTCAAGCCGTCGCTGCCACCCTTCGCCGGGTTGTCCAGGAAGCAGCTCCGACGCTTCCGCCCATCAAGGTGCACACGATGTCCTGGCTGGTCGACGACTCGCTGCAAACCGACCGCTTCATCGAGCAGCTCGCCGGCGCTTTCAGCCTGCTGGCTCTGCTTCTCGCTGCCATTGGCTTGTACGGCTTGATGGCCTACACGGTATCCCGCCGCACGCGAGACATCGGTATTCGCCTGGCGCTGGGAGCCAAGCCCGGTAATGTTGTTTGGCAAGTCCTGCGCGAGACGCTGGTGCTCGTACTCATCGGAATCGTCATCGGTGTCCCCGTGGCGTTGGGTAGCACTCATTTCATGCGCAGCATGCTATTTGGATTGGGTTTGGCCGACCCCGTCGCCATTCTGTTTGCAGCCACCCTGCTTGCTCTAGTCGCCACGCTCGCCGGTTTTCTGCCAGCGCGGCGCGCTTCCCAAGTGGATCCGATGGTCGCTCTACGATACGAGTGATACTTCGCAATTCGGCGCTCAGACCACCCGTTCAGCCGGCTACACGTTCTATAAAAAGGATTACCGCGCATCCGGAAACTATCCGTTGCGAGCGCCTGAAAGCGCCGCAGCACGCTTAATTGTCCAGAAGTCCCGATCGAAGAAGTGAGCCTTCGCCGAAAGTGGCTTGCGGTCTCATCTCCTCGAACGCCGTTTCCGGCCAGTTACCACCGATTGTAGGCTTGCCCGGAAAATGAGATGGAGTGACACTTTGCAAATGCCGCATGTCGAAAAGCACGCCCCCGGCGACTTCTGCTGGATCGAACTGGCCACCACAGACCAGACAGCAGCGAAGAAATTCTACTCAGAGCTCTTTGGGTGGACCATCAGTGAGTTCCCGATGGGCCCGAACGACTTCTATACCACGTTTAAGATCGACGGGCGCGATGTGGCAGCTGCGTACACGCTGCATTCGGAGCAGCAGGCGCGAGGCGTTCCGGCTCACTGGAATCTCTACGTTGCGGTCGAGAACGCGGACACTTCCGCCGACCGCGCAAGGGAACTTGGTGCGAAGGTGATTGCGGAACCGTTCGATGTGTATGATGTCGGGCGCATGGCAGTCGTGCAGGACCCGCTGGGAGCTATTTTCTCCCTGTGGCAGGCGAAACGCCGGAGCGGCTTCGGCATTAAAGGCGTTCCCGGCACATTCTGTGTGGCTGACCTAAGCACATCCGATCAGGATGGCGCAAGCCGGTATTACGAGCAGCTTTTTGGATGGCACATTGGGACGGAAGACGAAGATCCCTCTCACAATTACTATCATCTCTTCAATCACGATGAGTTCATTGGGGGAATTCTACCTCCAGCGTTTCGCAATCCGGGGACGCCACCGCACTGGCAGATTTATTTGTTGGTCTCCGATTGCGACGCGGTAGCCACAAAGGCCAAAAGCCTGGGCGCGAAACTCTACATGCCGCCCATGAAGATTGAAGATATCGGCCGCATGGCCGTGATGACGGATCCCCAAGGCGCTAAGTTTGCGATCTTCGAGGCGGCGCGGCGGTAAAGGCATCTCCGCGACCTCCCCGGCTATTCCGACTACTGCCTCCGCACCCGCTACCACCTCCTCCCTTCTCTGGTAGCTTCCCTCGTCCCACCGCCTGTCATCCCGACCGTAGCGGAGGGATCGTGGCAGTTTGAAGAAAGGCCGTTTCGTGCAAGAATGCGGCATGCCTAGGCCTCTCATGATGCCCTCAAGCGTCCTGCTCGCCGCGACCGTCACGTTGTTTGGTGCCGCGGCGGCGCAGACACCGGAATCGTCAATATACCCAGGACGCTGCGAGACGCCGGTCAGCCAGCGCGTGAGTGATGCCGGCTGCTATCTGGTCGCGGAGGTTCAATTGGGGGAGATGTCGGATCCGGTGTTCTGGCACCTCTACACCTACCCGACGATGGCGGCGGAGGCTGCGCGGTCGCAGAACGGGACCGCCGTGCAATCATTAGGCAAGTTCTGGGTCTTCACCCTGGCCGGTCAGGCATGGCGCGCAGGACGCGGCGACCGCGTTTCGAGCATCGGGCCGCTGCAGATCAAGCCCGGCACGCGCTACACCGCACGCTACATGGAGTCGATCCTGCCCCCATCGGTGAGGGCCGTGAGTGCACACACGCACTCGGGACCGGAGGCGTTCTACATCGTGTCGGGCACGCAGTGCCTTGAGACTCCGGACGCGACGACGGTGAGCCGCGCAGGCGACAGTATCATCATACAAGCTGGCCCGCCCATGGCGCTCAACGGCGTCGGCACCGAAAATCGCGCCGCCGTGCTCCTCGTCCTGCACGAAAGCACACAGCCTTGGGTGACGAGAGGCGGCACCTGGAAGCCACCCGGACGCTGTCCGCGGTGACACGCCACCCTGACCAACGCCGGCCTTCAAACTGATGACCAACTACCTATCCCCCTACTCCCTTGCTTCCCTGCCGGGCTCCAGTACAATCGCTGCGCTTCCGTCGGCGGGGGAAATGAGTTTCAGCCAGCGCTTCGACGAAATCCGCACCGGCTTCGAGCGCCCCTTCTGGGTCGCCAACATCACGGAGATCTTCGAGCGTCTGTCCTACTACGGCGCGTTCGCCTCCCTTGCCAACTATCTCCACGAGAAGCTGAATTTCCCAACGGAACAAACCGGCACGCTCGCGGGAATCTTCGGCGGCATGGTCTGGTTCCTGGCCATCTTCGGCGGCGCCATCGCCGACCGCCTCGGTTTCCGTCGCGCGCTCTCCCTGGCCTACCTGATTCTCGCAGCCGCCTATTTTCTGCTCGGTTCCATCGGCGCGCCGTGGCTTGCTCCCGTGAAGGCCGCCGTTCCGCTTCTGTTTTTCGTGGGATTCATTCTGATTCTGCCCGCGCTTGGTATTTCGATGGTAAAGCCCTGCGTGGTGGGAACAACGGCCCGCGCTTCCAGGGAAAACGTCCGCTCCATCGGCTACTCCATCTACTACACCATGGTGAACATCGGCGGCGCCGCCGGCCCGTACGTGGCCTCCTGGGCGCACCGCCATCTCGGCGTCGAAAATGTTTTCCGCGTGGCGGCTCTCAGTGTTCTCGCCATGTTCTTCGCGGTACTGATTTTTTTTCGCGAACCGAAGAAAGTCAGCGACGGCCCAGTTCCCAGCATCGCCGAAACGCTGCGGAATTTCTTCACTGTTCTCTCCAACCCCCGGTTCATGCTCTTCCTGCTGATTTTCACAGGCTACTGGATCGTCTTCTGGCAGCAATACATCACGCTCCCCGGCTACATTCACGGCTATATCAGCGCCGGCGCTGACGTCGAGCTCATCCTGATTACCGATGGCCTCTCCGTCATCTGCCTCACATTGCTCATCAACTACGTCATCCGCAAAATTCCCGCATTCCAGGCCGTAATTCTCGGCACGCTCATCACCTCTCTCTCCTGGCTCATCCTCGCCTTTCAGCCCACCGTCATCGGCGCTGTCCTCTCCATTTTCGTTCTCGCTCTCGGCGAAATGATCCAGGCGCCCCGCTACTACGAATACATCTCCCGCCTCGCGCCTCCCGGACAGCAAGGCACCTATATGGGCTTCGCATTTCTGCCCATCGGCATCGGCTCGCTCTTCGGAGGATGGTTTGGCGGCCGCGTCATGCACCAGTTCGGCGAGGTCGCGCACCAGCCCCAGCGCGTCTGGTGGGTCATTTCCGGCGTAGGTGTCCTGACCGCCCTGGTGTTGTGGATCTACGACCGCGTCGTCAAACCGTCAGGACAGGAGGCCTCCGCGTGAATTCGGCAGACCTTGAAATCAGAGGAGCCTTTTTCTTAACTGAAAACTCAGAACCAACAACTAAGGACTTCTCTCAGTTGACCATGCGGCGGAGAGAAGCGAGCGCCTGCTGCGCCAGAGAATAACGCGGCTCAATCTCCAGCGCTTCCTGAAAGCAACGCATCGCGTGGCTGTACATCTCTTTTCCTAGGTACGCACGACCCAGATTGTAGTGCGGAAAGTGGCGCGGCTCGTAGCGGCGTGCTTCCGTGGCGCGTTCGAGCCAGGGAATTGCATCCTCGAACCGGCCCAGCTCGATCAGATACGCGCCGATGTCGTTGTAAGGATTGCCAAATTCGGGATCTAGTTCGATGGCCCGCTTGCACTCGGCGATGGCTTCTTCAATGCGCCCCTGGAAGTGATACGTCCAGCCCAAAAAGGTGTGGGCTTCGGCGGTGGGATGCAGATCGAGCGACGATTGATAAAGCTCCACGGCGCGATCGTAGTCGCCTTCCATCTGCGCCTGATAAGCGTCCTGCAAAACTTCCCACGCCCGCGTGAGGGTCTCCATGCTCATGGCACATAGTTAGCACATGGTTTTGCAAGGGTCAAAAGTACCAAGGTCCGGAAAGTGCAGGAGAGGAACCTGTACCTTGTGACGGTAAGGGGTGGAAATTGGGACCGCAAATGGAGAGAATAGTTGTGTTCCAACATGGCTTCATCATTTAGCGATGACGACCAGTTAGACGAGGGGGCATATTGAAGCGGAATGTATTGATTCTAGGGATGGCCATTTTCGCGGTGGCCGGAGCGCTTCTGGCGCAGGCTCCGCCTGCAAAAACGAGTACAAAAAAAGCCGCCAGTCACGGCGCCGCTGGTTCCGCCACGCGGGGTAAGGAAGTGTTCGACAAGAAATGTGCCTTGTGCCATTTCGCGGACAGTGACCTAAAGAAGATCGGACCGGGACTCAAAGGCATTTCCAAGCGCGGAACCTTCACCGTTAACGGCAACAAAGTCACGACTGAGTCGCTGACGACGTGGATCGAGAACGGCGACACCCTGATGCCCCCTATGAAGGAAACGCTCGAGCCTGCTGAAATCAAAGACGTCGTCGCTTACGTGAAAACACTGTAGGGCTGCCCCAAAAGAGAAAAAACCCCCGAAAGCTTGATTGCTCAAGCCCCCGGGGGGCCAAACTCAAATAAAACTCCTACTTCAGGACGGCGTCTTTAAACGCCTTCGACGGACGCAGGCGAACTACGGTCTTCGCCTTGATCTTGATCGCCTCGCCGGTCTGTGGGTTGCGGCCCATGCGCGCCTTGCGGTGCGCTTTCACAACGCGGCCGATCCCCGGGATCACGAACTTGCCCGCTGCGCCCTTGGCTTCCTTCACTGCGAGCTTGAACAGCTCTTCAAAGAATTGAGCGGCGGTTTTCTTCGGTGTGCCGACTTTCTCGGCGATGTGTCCCACAACCTTGGTCTTGCTCAGTGGCTTGGCTGCCATCTAGTCTGCTTATCCTCCTGATTTTTCTTTCCACTCCGATACGATCGAAGCAGGCCGCGA
>Ga0066710_100003669_pt1 | contig 13205 bp, 14 predicted proteins | sample GraSoiAngelo_159_FD_79666 | JGI IMG/M metagenome (GOLD analysis project Ga0066710, IMG submission 79666) | Grasslands soil microbial communities from the Angelo Coastal Reserve, California, USA - 14_1009_16_40cm | ecosystem: Environmental > Terrestrial > Soil > Grasslands | place: USA...
ACCTCCGCGTCCTCCGTGGGCACGTGATCGCGGAACAGCGTCGAGCCGAAGGTCGTGCGTATGTCCGCCGTGGGCGTGAGGTCCTTGATCGCGACCGGAACGCCGTGCAGGGGCTTGAGCTTCGCGCGCTTCTTCATCGCGCGCTCCGCCTCGCGCGCCCAGACGAGCGCCTTCTCGGCGGCGACGGTGCAGAACGCGTTGAGCGCGGGATTGATCTTCTGGATCGCCGCGAGATGCGCCTCGACCACCTCGACCGGACTCGCCTTTTTCGTGCGCACGAGCCGCGCGAGCTCGACCGCGGAGAGATGAGTCAGCTTGTGCGCCATTTGCAGGAGCCCGCTTCCGCAGGAATGATATCTCCCGTACTCCACCTTCGCTCCAGAGCGGCGGATGATGTCCGCCCACCTTCCGCTCTCGACGGCACGAACTCGGCGAACTGATCTCTGTCTCTCCCTATCGGCTCTGACCTCAGCCATGATGACGCGACGGGAGCCACTAGCCGAAATTAGACTGCTCCATGGGTGGATCCCCAGACGAAGGTTGTGGCTAGGCGCGCAATCGTTTGGTCTGCAATCAGCTACATCCCTTTAGTCGCCGGCAGCGTGTGGGCAGTCTTCGCACTGGGCCACTGGATTGGACTGCGAGGACAGCTATTTGCGGGAGTGGCTTACTCGTTGGTATAGCTGCCTCTTCAGCACTCTTCCTTCCGGTACTTCGGCTACGTAACCCGACGCGGCGATTCATGGAGGTCTCGATAACGGGTTACACGGTCGCCTCAGTATCGGCGGCAATTTTGGTCGCCGCGGCATTCGCCATCATCGCGGTCACCGTGCCACCGGTATGGCAACCTTTCTACCTGAAGGACTCAGCCCTCCGCGCCAAGGCTGGCACACGCCAGCGCCAAATACTCGCGGCCGATTTTCGCGGAGCCAGCTTGAGTACTGGGTTTCCAATTAGAGCTCCTCCCGCATCTGTGCTTCGCCAGGCCCATAGCATCATTGTGCCCCGGCGGCTTGATTGCGATAAGAAGCCGGTATCGCGACCGGGATGTGGCGTTCGCGCCACGCCCGCGGTCCTATTACTGGCTCGACTTCGGGACCCGCCTCACGCGCGAGCCGCCGTCTGCTAAGCCCAGGATCTCGCGCGTACGAGGCAAATTCGGCGACTCGAACATCTTCGCAGTCGGCCCCTCCTCGATGATTCGTCCCTTTTCCATCACGACGACGCGGTCAGCGCAGTTCCGCGCGAATTCCAGTTCGTGGGTGACGACCACCATGGTCATACCCTGCACCGCGAGGTCCGCCATTATGTCGAGGACCTCGCCCACCATCTCCCAGTCGAGGGCAGATGTCGGCTCGTCAAACAGGATGACGTCCGGCTTCATTGCCAAGGCGCGGGCTATGGCAACCCGCTGTTGCTGACCGCCCGACAGCGTTCTAGGTCGCGCTTCGGCAAACGCGTTCAAGCCCACACGATCCAACAGAGAGAGCGCGCGTTCCTTGGCGGCCTCCTTCGACAGGTGGAGCACTCGCCGCGGTCCAAGACTCACGTTCTCGCACGCCGTGAGGTGCGGAAAGAGCTCGAACTGCTGGAACACCATAGCCACATGCGTCCGGTACTTGGTTAGGTTGATCCGGTTTCGATTGCCGCGGCCGAGAGGCCACTCTCCAAAGAGCGTGCCGCGGAAGTAGAGCTGACCGCTCGTTGGTTCAACGAGCAGATTTAGACAACGCAGCAAGGTCGTCTTGCCGGAACCGCTCGGCCCCAGGATGCACACCGTTTCGCCTTTGCCAATCGAGAATTCGACGTCAGCCAGGACGGAGCTCTGACCGAAGTCTTTGCAAAGGGCCTTGGTCGCCAGGACCTGGTCAGCCATCAGCAGTCAGGCAGGTTTGACCATCCGGTTCACGAGCCGGCCGAGCGGCCCAACCTCGACCACCACCTCGTCGCCTGGCTTCAGCCACGGATGATCGGGCCGACCGTCGGCGACGCCCTCCGGCGTGCCGGTAAAGATGACATCGCCGGGGTCGAGGGTGAAATGCCGGCTGATGAAGCTGACCAACTCGGCCACGCTGAATATCATGTCGCCCGCGCTGGACGACTGGCGGACCTCGCCGTTGACCATGCAGCGAACCGACATCTGTGCAGGATCGCCCGCCTCGTCGCTGCTGACGATCCACGGCCCAATCGGTCCGAAGTGATCCAGCGACTTGCCCAGGAGCCACTGGCTGCTCTGGGTCTGGAGGTCGCGCGCGCTGAGGTCGTTTCCATTGCAAAAGCCGAACACATGATCCATCGCGTTCGCCACAGCCAGATTTCGAGCTGTCCTTCCGATGACCACGACCAGCTCGGCTTCGTAGTCGTACTCAACCGCAATGTCGGATAGAGGAATGTCCTCATTGCACGCAGCCACCGCGTTTTGAAGCTTCGAGAAAATGATCGGCCGCTCTGGCGGCGTCGCGCCAGACTCGGCGGCATGGCGGCGGTAGTTCAAACCGATGCACACGACCTTGCCCGGCCGCGGTACGCACGGAGCAAATCGCACGGATGAAAGGTCAACGGGGCTTCCAGAGGCGTGAGGTCTGCGGCCGGCGAAGACATCTTCCAGGCTGATACCGGCATCGATGAACGAGTCGCCGTGGCGGACGGCCAGCCGCGGGCCATCTGGTGTCACGTGGTGCATGAGAATCAAATGGTCGAACTCCCTTTCACCGTACTTGAGTCATCACACCCTGCGCGAACTCGCGCATCTGAGTGCTGAGGTGATCGATGTCGTGGTAGATGAACTTGAGTTCGAAGGCGCCGCAGCCCGCCTCGACGTAGCGCCGCACCTCGGCGTTGATGTCCTCCGGCGTGCCCACGAGCGATGTCGACCACGCCTGCGCGAGAAAGTCAGGATTCGCCTTGGCTAGGTCAGCGTGGGCCGGCACGCCTGAATAGTGCTCGTAGAGAGTTAGGAGTGTGCGCGCAGCCTGCTGGCGTGCCTTATCTCTCGTCTCGGCCACCGAGACTTCAATTTCCGTGGCCACCGTCAGCTCGGAAGGCTGCCGGCCCCGACGGCGCAAGCGCTCGTGCATGTCCGCGATCGACGCCGGTAATCTGTCGGGGGGAATTGATGACGTGATCCAACCCCCCGCATAGTCGGCCACCATTTCCAGGGACTTGTCGGTCGACCCTGCAATCCAGACCCGCGGGTGCGGTTTCTGCGAGGGCTTCGGATAGATCGTGGCTGGTGGAAACTTGATCAACTCCCCATCGAAAGCTGGCGCGTCCTCAGTCCAGATCGCCCGCATTGCCTCAAATGTCTCGCGCGTACGCCGGATCTTCTCCCCACGCGCAATCCCAAGCACCTCGAAGTCCTCGTTCAGCGTGCTCTTAGCGGAACCTTGGCCGATGCCCAGCTCAAGGCGTCCCCCGCTGAGCACGTCGATGCACGCCAGCTGCTTGGCGGTCACGACCGCATTCCGATACGGGAGCACAAGGACCGCGATTCCCAGCCGGATCCTCTCCGTCGCGCCCGCGAGGAATGCCAGGTTGGTGATGGACTCGTAGAAAAGCGGAGGATAGTCGTCGCCTGCTGTCTCCACGGCCTCGCGCGAACCGCAGGACAAGTGCTCTCGATCGAGCGTCTTGTTCCAGATGATGTAGTCGTTAACCCAGACGGAGTCGTATCCGAGCGCTTCGGCCTCCCGCGCGATACGGAGCATGGCGTCCGGACTTGCCAGCACCCCGCAACACGGCAGACGGATCCCAAACAGCAGTTTCAAGAGCGCATCCCTCCAGCAATCATTGGTTGAGTACCGCCACGCCGATGCCCGGATGAGCCGGGGCGCCCCACACAACGCCGGCCCGGATCGTCGCTCGAGCCATCAGCTGACGGTCGGCCGTTCGTGTGTTGCCGAAAGTGTCGGTCAGTTGTACCTCGCCGTTCCTCTTCTCCAGCACGGCTATGTCAGCGACGCGCCCGACAACGAGGCTTCCGATGCTGCTTTCTCGGTTGATCGCCTTGGCCGCTCGGCTGGTGGTTGCCTCTATCACCTCCTTCAAGGGCATTCCCACAGCCAGCATCTTGGACATCACAGACGGCAAGCTCTTGGCCGTGGGTGCGCTGATGCTGTGCAGGTCAGTGCTGATCGTGTCCGGCCAGAAGCCCATCCTCGCTGCCGCTTCAGCAACGCCAAAGTCGAAACTGCCGGCGCCGTGTCCAACGTCGAATAGCACCCCTCGCTTCCGAGCTGCCAGCGCCGCGTTGCTGATGCCGTTCCGCTCTCGCAGGCCGTGGTCCGAACCGGTGAAGCAGTGGGTGACGATGTCGCCCTGATTGAGGAAGCTGAGTAAGTCCTCGATTGGCGCGTCGGAGTCGGTGATGTGGACCATCACCGGCAGTCCCGTTAAATCTTTGACTTGTGCCGCCCGCCGCAGCGGCTCCAGGCCATTGCTGCCCGTAACCCCGGCGCCGCCCTGCCTCACCTTGATGCCCACGATGAATTCCGGAAAGCGTGCGATCGCCGCCTCGGCGGCCCCGACGTCGAGCAAGCCCTCGACCAGGCTCTCACCCACCGGGAACGATGCGAGTCCAATCGACGAGATGTGAAGGAAGCAAAGGACCCGGGTCCGCGACTGATTGACGATCAGCTGACGAAAGCCCTCGATCGTGTGCGCGCCTGCGTCGCCCGCGCTGACGATCGTTGTGACTCCGGCTGGGGAACACACCTCGTCCGCCGGTACTGTGAGCGGACTGACCCCGGTGTACACGTGAGCATGGATGTCGATCAGCCCTGGAACGACCAGTGCACCTGATGCGTCGACAATTCGCGGTGGCGGACCTTCTGACACCAGTTCGTGCTGGAGTGCCGCGATTCGTCCATTGCGAACCCCGATCTCGAGGTCACCGTCGAGACCTTGGCCGGGATCGAGAACGTGGCCGCCCCTGACTATCAGATCGAAGTTCAAGCGCGAGCCGCGACACGAATCTTGGTCAACGGGTTCAGCAGCGGTTCGCCACGCAACGCACGTGCTACTTCCTCAGCCACGCGACGTATGAGGTCGGGCTCCGACTCGTTCGAGTAGTAGGACATATGAGGGGTCAGGATTGCCGAGGGATCGGAGCGAAGAGGATGGTCCTCGGGCAAGGGCTCGTTCTCGAAGACGTCCAGTGCGACCCCTGCCAGTTGTCCAGAACCGAGAGCTTCGGTAACCGCGTCGAGATCAATGAGGCCACCGCGCGCCGTGTTGATAAGCAAGGGCCGGCGACGCATTGACTTCAGAGCGGTCTTGTCGATCATGTGCCTGGTCTGAGCGTTCATCGGCACGTGGACCGAGATGTAGTCGGCAGTCTCGTAGATCTGGTCCGGCCTCTTCACGGCCGAAACGCCGGGCATTTCAATCGAGGCGACCGGATCGTAAGCGTCCACCTGTAGGCCAAAGGTCAGCGCGCGGGCAGCAACCCGACGGCCGATCCGTCCGAATCCCAGTAGCCCTAGCCGCCGCCCTGCCAGACGAGGAACTCGATCCTTTGGGATGTCCCATTTCCCCGCTCGCACAGTGTCGTTCGCCTCGACGATGCGTCGTGCATGGGCGAGGAGAAGAGCCATGGTGTGATCCGCCACCTCATCCGTGCAGTAGTCCGGCACATTGGCCACGGGGACGCCCAATCGCTCGGCGGCGGCTATGTCGACATTGTCGTAGCCGATCCCGTAGCGGACGATCGCTCGGCACCCGCCTCGCGCAGCAGCCGCTACTACAGGCTCCCGCACAGGCGCATAGCCGGCCATGATGGCCGCTGCGTCACTCGCTTCGGCCGCCAGTGTCGTCTCGTCAGATGACGGCGCTAGACGGACTTCGGCCCCGAGAGGGCGGAGGATGCCTTCTTCAATCTCGAACGACGGCATGTCGGTATCGGTGACCAGGACTTTCAACATCTGCCTGCTCCCTTTGTCCCGCTCTCAGTGATCGAGTTTGGGAATGAACGCGGTGGCTTCGATGGCCACCAGCCAGTCCGGCTCTTCAAGCCCGCTCACCTGAACGAAAGTGCTCACCGCCCGAGGCTCCTTGAAAGCCTTCATCCGCTCGGCGTTGATCGCGGCCCGGTTCTTCATATCGGTCGCGAATACGCGCACGCGGACAACGTCATCGAGCGATCCGCCGGCCTCGCGCAGGATCGCGCTCATCGAACTGATGATCTGGCGTGTCTGCGCGCCGGGGTCGCCGACGCCGACGGTGTTGCCGTCACCGTCGGTGGGGCCGAGCCCGGACAGAAAGATCAGATCGCCCTCGCCGAGTTGAAACGCCGCCGCGTGCAGATCCCAGTCGCGGCCCGCGAGGGACTTCGGCACCACCGGAACCGCACCTTGTGTCACTGCTCGTACCTCCTGCCGTTCACTTCTATTGCCATTGGTGGAAGCGGTGATCTCGAGCTCGACCATGGCGATCTTGCCAACCAGGCTAGGTATCTCAACCACCGTCACCGCGGGCGGCGTGCCGATGATTGGCTGAACCTCCGCCCACACCGTGGGCCACTGACGAATGTTGGTCGTGAAGACCGACAGCCGGCATACGGTGTCCAGACCGCCGCCCGCCTCCTCGAGTATCGGTTGCATCAGCTCCGTGAGCACATAGCGCGTCTGGTCCATGAGATCTCCGGGAAACACCTCGTGTCCGTGCTCGTCGTAGGCTGCCAGTCCCGATATCTCGAGCAACCCCGCCCGCTTTGCTCGAACGGCGGCCGCGTACTTCCCGCTGCCCTTTATCAGGCTTCTCGTCATTGGGCGTTCCTTGGCGGCTGCGCCGGTTGCTTCCCAATGTCGTCGGCGCGAGCCCTCCCCTCGAAAAGTGCTGTGGTCTGTTGCATGTGTGCTCGAATGGCTCGTTCGAGCGCCTCCTCGTCGCCTTTGACGAGCGCTCGCATGATCGATTGATGGTTGTGCTGAGTGTTCTCCACAGAGCCCAGGCGGCGGGCCATCGACAGGATCTTGCGGGTCAGGACCTCGATCTGCGGCCACATGTTCTGCAGTGGCGGGAAGCCCGTCAATTCGTAGAGCCGTCGGTGGAAGGCCATGTCAGCATCCACGCGTTCCGAAGTCACGCGAGATGCCAGCCGGCCGATTTGATGCTCCAGGTAATCGACGTCATCCTTTTTCAGATTCTTCATAGCCAGACGGACGGCGAGCGGCTCGACGAGCTCCCGAAGCTCATAGAGTTGATTGACGGTGTCGACTGGCAGCGCCGCCACGTAGGTCCCGCGTCGCGGGATGGAGATGACCAGCCCTTCATGCTCCAGTCTTGCGAGTGCTTCGCGAAAGGTGCCTTGGCTGATTCCAAGATGTTTGGCGTAGGTGGCCTCAACTAGGCGAGTGCCTGGAGGCAGCTCCTCGCTGAGGATCTTGCTGCGAAGCAACTGGACCGCTTCTTCCCAGGCGCGGGGCCGGCTTAAGGACGACAGAACGGCTGGCTCGGCTCTCAACTCGGAACGATGTTATAGTCTAGCGATAATCGATAATCGATAGCCGGAGCCCATTTGGAATGCGGCCGCGCCAACGGGAGGTCTGACGAATGTATCGATCAAGGTTGCGACTGGCCCTGGGCGTTGTACTGGTCTTGGTCACAACGGCCTGCGGTAGCTCGACCAATGGCAACACTTCGTCCTCAACGATTCAAGGGATGATCAAAACGATCACGCCCGGTGTCTTGACCATCGCAACCTATGGGTCCGCCCTTCCATTGATGAAAGTCGGTCCCGGTGCCAATGAGATCGGGGGGCTATCTGGAGGATGGGCGAATGCGTTTGCCCAGGACTTCGGCTTACAGGTGAAGTTGTTTCAGACGACATTCTCCTCGACGCTGTTAGCCGTTCAGCAAGGAAAGGCGGACCTTGGTGAGCCGGTCTACTACAACCCGACACGTGCCAAAACCTACTACTACACCTATCCGGTCGACCTCGAGAGCCTGGTCGTGTTCACAAAGAAGTCATTCTCGTACAGCGGTCCTTCCAGCTTGCAAGGTCACAAGGTGGCGACAGTGACTGGTTACGTCTGGACCCCCTACTTCCAGAAGTTCTTCGGCTCTAATCTGCAGCTCTACACCACGCAGGCAGACGCGGCGACAGCGTTCAAGAATGGCCAGGCCGAGGCGTACCTGGACGCCGACCTCAACTACTTCAATGCGCCCCTCAGCCTGTCGACTGACATCTCCCTGCACCCAGTCGCTAGCGGGGATTTCGGCATCCCGGCCGACATCATCGCGAACGAGTCCTATTGGATCGTGAACTGCAACGAGAAGGCTCTGGCCAACGCCATGAACCTCGAGAGGGACAACCTGGAAGCCAGCGGCAAGTGGAAGACGATCCTCGCGCAGGATGGAGCGCCGGCAGGCACGCCCCAGAGCTCACCGCCGCTCATGACTCCAGCAGAAGGCTGCTGAAACCAACCGAACCCAGGAGGGAAGCCGGCTGCCCAACAACGCGGGCAGCCGGCATTTCCTTATATAGGAGGCGATGAGCGAGCTGGCCGGCTGGCTGGCGATATTGGTGGCCGGCCTTGTGGTCACCATTGAGCTGGCTGCTTGGACATTAGTCCTATCCATAGCGCTGTCGAGTCTCATCGCGATGATGAGCATCAGCCCGCTGGCTCCACTACGCGGCTTCGCAAGGCTCTACGTCGACGTGTTCAGAAGCATCCCGATCCTCGCCCTAGCCATCTCTGTCTATTACGGCCTGGGGGAAACGCTGACCAGCCTTGGCATCACCCCCTTCGGAACGGCTGTTGGCGTCCTCACAGTAATCGAGTCCGCGTATCTCGCCGAGCTCTACCGGGGTTCACTCGAGTCAATTCGCCGGGCCCAATGGGACGCCGCCTCGAGTGTTGGGCTGGGGTGGTTGGCAACGGTGCGTCACGTGATCCTGCCCCAATCGCTGCCACCAGCCATACCGGTCACGCTCAACATGGCCATCGCGATTATCAAGGACAGCTCACTGGTTTCGCTGATCGCGGTGAGCGAGATCACTCTGGTCGCAAACCAGCTCATCGCCGAGACATTCAAGCCGATTCAGGTCTACGGGCTAGTCGCGATCCTCTACCTGCTGTTGATTCTGCCGCTGTCTCAAGCCTCGCGGCTTATCGAGATTGCTGTCGCGCGCCGGCTCGGAATCCGTCCCCGCACTGATGAGGAAAGGGCGATGCGGCGGCTGAGTGCTGTGGGGGACGTGAAGGCAGGTTGAGTACAGGGGCCGGCGTCCAATGAATGTGATCCAGGACATCATGCCCTACCTCCTTCCCGGGGCCCTGGTCACAATAGAGATCAGCGTCGGGGCCTGGGTGGTGTCCGCGGTTCTTGGGCTGATCCTCGCCCTAGCTCGTGACTCCCGAACTCCGCTGCTGTCGCTTCCGACCGTAGGTTCGATAGAAATCATTCGCGCTGTCCCGCAATTGGTTGTCCTGTACATCGTCTTCTTCGGCTTGAGTACCGTGGGGATCAACATCGACTCACTCACAGCTGCGATCGTAGGTCTGGGGGTCTCGGATGCCGTCTTCAGCGCCGAGTACTATCGGGCTGGCTTCCTCACGGTCGCCCATACCCAGCGCGATGCCGGCCTGAGCCTCGGGCTAACCCCCCTGCAGGTTTCGCGCTTCGTGATCATTCCGCAGACCATCCCGTTCGTCGTGCCGCCGCTTCTGAACTCATTTATTGGCCTGATGAAGTCCGCCACACTGGCCTCGGCAGTCGGGGCGCCTGAGCTGCTCTACGACGGCAGAAACTTCATGGAAACTACGGGACAGGTCGCTCCCGCCGCCGTGGTGATCCTGGGTCTTTACATCATCGCTACGGTTCCCCTCACTCGTATGGTGAAGGTCCTCGAGCAGCGCATCAGGGCTCAAACGAGGGCGTAGGTATTGCTGACGGAAGACGGTTGCCTCGTGGTGGCTCGCGGTGCTGGATTAGAGGTTCGCGGTGCCTCCAACGCGCCTACCCTCCTCAAGGCAGGTGGCGACCAGACCTATGACATCGCCGCCGTCTTCGAACAATCGACCCCTCCGCAGTCAGGTCCGCCGCTTCATGTTCATCACGAGTCGGCGGAGATGTTCTATGTCTTGGAAGGTACCTTCATCTTCAGGGCCGGCAATCGGGACGTCGAAGCTCCAGCCGGCACGTTCATATTTGTTCCGAAAGGGGTGCAGCACACGTACTTCAATATCGGAAGCGCGCCGGCGCGGATTCTCTATTGGTTCTCGCCAGCTGCTGGAATGACAAGTTACTTCAAAGAACTTTCAGAGCTCCCGCCTGGTCCGGTCGACCGTTCGCTCCTTGATACGATCGCACGCCGTCACGGCGTAGAGATTGTCGGAGGGCCGCTCAAGCCAAGCGAATAACGCTACCCTTCAGGGCCATCCGGCGATAGCTTGCGACAACCGAAAGATATCGATCGCTCATTTAGAGGTGCGGTTGGCTATGGAATAGCCCGACCAGTCGTACTTCAAAGTGCGACATCAATTCCTGGATGGCGTCATCAGCGCGGTGTGTCGCCATCCGGCCCGAACGGGGCTCCATGTCCAGGCACTATGCGATCAGCCAGGGCCAGGATCCGAGCTCGGCTCTTGTGCAGCTGCTCCATGTCGGCGTATGGATCGTCGGCCGGCCCCGATGACATCCACCAGGCATGCGTGAACGCAACGACCCCCTCCGCCGTCCCGACGAGCGTTGTGATGTCCTGAGGGCTGTGCCCGGGGGTGGCGATCAGTCGCACGGATGGAGTGATCAGAACCCTATCTGCCTCCCGGTCAGTCCATGTGTCGCGGAAATATATGGCCCAGTGGTCGTGGACACGGGCGTTGGGAAATAGAGCGGCGTTGAGTGTGTGGTCCGGGTGGTGGTGCGACAGGACGATGTCGGTGAAACCATCCGGCTCCACTTCGAGTGAAGCCAGCGGCGCCAGGATCTGGCTGCGATCGCGCACCATACCGGGATCGATGACTATGATCGCGTTCGCATCGCGCACCAGCGACACCGTGGACATGACCGACTCGTCATCTGCTCTGCCTTCGACGAGCAGGTCGACAGTCGCTGTCATCGCCTCAGGGGCGTCCGTGTTCATCGCCGGAAAATCCCCATCACATACCGCGCGAGTTTGACGACAATCGAGAAAATGTCGACTTCTCGGCTGGCCAACGAAGGAACTTGACTGTGGCAGCCGGCGCACATGCTCAGGCGTCTCCAGGAATCGAACGCAGGGCCATGTAGGAGGCTGAATCCGCCAGCAGGCCACCGTCTACCGGCAGGCAAACGCCCGTGACATACGACGCCGCGTCAGAGCACAGCCAGACCACCGCCTCGGCGCACTCTTCAGGGCGACCCAAGCGTCCGAGGGGGATCGCCGGACGGCGGTAGCGCTCGACCCACGCCAGGTCGTGGCCGTACCCGCGCGCCAGCATCTCGGTCGCGAAGCCACCACCGCAGACCGCGTTGATCCGAATGCCCTCCGGGCCATATTCGATCGCCGCCGACCTGGTCAGGCCGTCGACCCCATGCTTGGTGGCGGAGTAGATGGCGCCGTTCGGCGATCCGGTGAGTCCATCCACGGACGACATGTTGACGATGGCGCCGCCGCCGCCCTGGCGCAGCATCTGCTTCAGCTCGTGCTTCATGCACAGCCACACGCCGCGCAGATTCACCGCGATTGTCTCCTCGAATTCCTTCTCATCGGTGTCGGCCGTAAGCGCGCCTGAACCCCCGTAGGCGGCGTTGTTGAACGCACAGTCGAGCCGGCCGAAGCGGTCCACGCAGGCGGCCACGAGCGCCTCGACCTGATTCGGCTTGCCTAAGTCGGTTGCTCGAAACTCAACTTCGGCGCCATGCGCGCGCACCTTGCGGACCGCCGCCTCTCCGCGGGCCGGATCGCGGCTGCCGATCATTACTTTCGCGCCTTCCCGAGCAAACGCGCCCGCGGTGGCCAGACCGATGCCGGCGCTGCCGCCCGTCACGAGACACACCCGGCCCTGAAGCAGACCCACCTCTAGTTCTCTCAGTCAGGCAGGCAGTCGAGAAGACGTTCGAGGTCGGAACGGTCGTTGTAGAAGTGCATCGAGATCCTCATCCGGCCCTCGCGGACGGCGCACGCAACGTACCTCTCCTGGAGCCGGTGGTTCAGCTGATCCATGTCGACGCCCTCGCGCTGCACCGAGATGATCCCCGACCTCTCGGCATTGCGGTGTGAGCTGACCACGGACCACTTCATGTCTTCCAGCGCCTCGGTGACCTCAGCCCCGTACTCCATCACTCGGTCCTCGATCTGACGAGTTCCCAGCGAGGTCATGAGGTCGATGACCGCCTCGGTGCCGAATATGGACATCATGTCCGGGATCCCCGGCTCGAAGCGCCTGGCCTCGGCCGCCCAGTCGAGCTTGTAGTCGACCAGGCTCGGCGGCGGGATCTTCTGCACGCTCTTCCATCCCGGCTCCGGCACACCGAGTCTGGACCGCACATGTGGAGCGAAGTAGCAGATGGCCGTGCCCCAGCCCGACATCATGAACTTGTAACCGTGGGCAACTAGCACGTCGCAGCCGAACTCCTGGACGTCGACGCGCATAGCGCCCGCGGCCTGGGTGGCGTCCACCACCAGCCATGCCCCGCGCTCGTGGCACAGCCGCGCAACCTCAGCGAGAGGCGCGCGGAAGCCGTTGCCGAAGTTCACCATCTCCAGGCAGACGACCCGCGTGCGCGGCGTCATCAGCGCCTCGACGTCCTCGACGTCGAAGCGCTGCCGCCCGCGATCGGCGATCAATCTGAGCTCGACGCCTCGCGACGCGAGGTTCATCCACGGATAAACGTCCGCGGGAAACGCCTGGTCGTAGGCGATGACCTGGTCGCCCGAGCGCCAGTCCAGTCCCAGGGCGACGACGCCGATGCCCTCGGCCGTGCTCTTCAAGAACGCGAGGTCGTCGACGTCGCAGTTGAAAAACTGTGCGGCCTTGGCGCGCACGCGATCAAGGGCGTCGCCCCACAAGCCGGCGCCCTCGGGCAGCTCGGCGCCCGCCATCTTGTGCGCGAAGTCCTCGATCGTCTCCACGTAGGTGCGCGGCGGCGGCCCGAATGTGGCGTGGTTGAACCACGTCCACTTCTCGGTGACACGGAACTGCTCCTTGCGGAGCGAGGCAACGTCGAACCCGACTGCCTTAGACAGCGGTGAAGCCTCCATCGATCACGAACATCCCTCC
>Ga0066710_100003670_pt1 | contig 13202 bp, 6 predicted proteins | sample GraSoiAngelo_159_FD_79666 | JGI IMG/M metagenome (GOLD analysis project Ga0066710, IMG submission 79666) | Grasslands soil microbial communities from the Angelo Coastal Reserve, California, USA - 14_1009_16_40cm | ecosystem: Environmental > Terrestrial > Soil > Grasslands | place: USA...
GAATTGGTAAGACCTTGTTTCCACGCCTTTATTCTTCGTATTCGTCAGCGCCCAAGCGTGTTCCAGATTGACAGGCTTGTAGCGAACCAACGATTTGAGTTTCGCCCTGGCATCTGAAGAGTAGACTACCGCTGGATGCGTAATCCCCCCGGCTAGTTTTCGCGCCAGACCTAGGATGGTCAAGTTATCTTTCGGCAGGCCCACCACGAGATCGTCATAACTCTTGACCTCGGCGTCCACAGGGATTTCCTGTTCGATGACAGGCATACCAAAATGTTGGCTGAAAAAACGATAGGCCTGCAATCGATTGTCGAGCTGGTAATTGTGAGTAGAGGGGTTGGTGTTTTCATGCCACCGAAATCCATCTTCCTTGCCGAACAACCGGAAGAAGGGCTTCACGTCATCGTAGACGTAAGGTTTGACGAGGGGCGCCCGGAAGCAGCAATCATCTTCTGCGTTGTCGATGATCAACGTCGGGCGCGGCGCTCGCATGGCCGTAAGGTGCGAATAATCCTGGCCGGCGAGGAAGTCTTGCGGAACTTGCTCGTTGTCTCCATAGTCACCGACGCGCTCGAGTTTCGACACAAATGCGGAATAGCCGGCAACCGGTACCGCCACCGTGACTCTCGGGTCGAGCGAGCTCAAGACGATGGTCTGCCACCCACCGCCGGAAAGCCCGGTTACGCCCAGCCGGGCGCGGTCTACATTTGCATGCTGGTAAAGGTAGTCCAGGCCTTTCCGCATAGCCAGATAGAACAATCCGACGCCGTTCGCTCCAACCAGGTCAAGGTGAGCGGCGAATTCGTGTTTGTTTTCCGGAACGTTCAGCTCGCCGCAATACAGCCATTCCAGGCTCAAGGCAAGGATGCCTCGTTTGGCAAAATTGATGCATCGCTTTTGCTTGTATTCGGCAGCCTTGCCCAACTGCAACTCGTGACCGTTGGGGTTGAGAATAGCCGGGATCTTGCCGCCGAGATTCTCGGGCTCGTAAAGAATCGCCGTCGATTGGAAGCCCGGCACAATTTCGTAACGAAGCTTGCGGATCCGATATCCCTTCCCGGATTCCATGATTCCCAAGTCTTCAAACTTCGGCGGAGCGTCCACCCACTCTCTGGGCCATCCGTGGAAAACAACGTCGTCGAGCAGATGTTTACGGATGCGCTCCGTCTCGGCGCTCCACTGCGTGGCGCTCTGGGGCGCGGACAGCCGGGGGACGTGCTGGAATAAATATTGCCGCACTTGAAATGCGACCACCTCGGGCGTCTCGAGCCGCCGCTCCAGAATTGGGGCAATATCCGGAGGCCTGCTTTGGCTCGAAGCACTTGCGGCGGACAAAGCCAGCAGGACAAAAAACCTTCTATAACTCATGCTTGAGGCGAGAGCACTTCTGCGATCCGTTCGCGCCAGTATCAGAACGAGTACCTCAGCGCGAACTGGAGGATTCTCGGGTCCGCGGCGCTGAGAATCTGGCCGAATTTGGAGTGAGTCATCGTGCGATCCGGGCGGCCGAAATTTGCGTGGTTGAATAGGTTGAAAGCTTCCGCGCGGAAGTCAATACGTTGTGCCTCGGCGAAATGCCCAAACTTGAGTGGGAACGATTTGGTCAGCGCGAGGTCGAAGTTCGCGACTCCGGGTTGGCGGATAATGTCGCGCCCGGAATTGCCGAATGTCCCGGGAGCGTTAGAAGTGAACGCCGCCGTATTGAACCACTGGTGCAGCTTTGCGTTCTTCGAACGGCCACCCCGCAGACTCGTGTCTCCGATCAGATCAGCGCGGTCAATTCCATTGCCACTGTAAGAGTAATCCAGGCCGGATAACACCGAGAATGGAAAACCGGCGCGTAAGGTGAGGACGCCGCTCGACTGCCATCCACCGATCACATCACGCCCAAAAAAGCCCAGCGATCTTGCGGTCGGCAGTTGCCAAACATAGGATCCGATGAACTGCTTGTTAACGTCGACGCTGGAAAGGCCACGGTCAAATTTGGGATTGTTGGTGGTGTAGTCACTCTGCCCCAGACTGGTTCCGGCGCCGTTCAGATCATCGAGCATCTTGGCCCATCGGAAACCGGCCAGGAACGTCAACCCCTGTGTGGCCCGCTTCTCTACGGTGACGGTTAGACCATTAAAACTGGCTGTGCTGGTCGCCGTGTTAATCGAGTTGCTTGTGAAGTACTGACCCATCGGACGGCGGTCCTGGACATTCTCAAATGTCGATTGACCCGGGATGTAAACCGCTTGGTTCTGCTCGACGCCGCCGAACAGGTGATAGCTTTGCATTCCTTCATAGGCAGCCCTCACCATGAAGCCTCTTGGCAATTGCCGCTCGACGGCCAGATTCCATTGCTGGATCACAGGATAAGCCATGGACGGATCGAACTCATTTCCGAAAAACGGAAAAGCGAACGTTTGCGAATGGGGAAAAGGGCGGAATGCCGGAAATGGCACATTATGTCCCTGGTAGGGATTTTGCAGGCTAGCCGGAAATGGAATGTCCACAGACAAAGCCCACGGCGGAGCTGAGATCGTGTCGTTGTTGGAATTCACATTAATGAAATCGTGGTAAATGCCGAATCCGGCGCGAACACTGGTCCGGCCGTCACCGAATACATCCCAGGCAAGCCCGATCCGCGGATCAAATATGTGGTTGTAGGTCTTAACCGCTGTTTTCAGTACGCCTGGGTCACCGGGCACTAACTCGCCTGGAGGTAAATTTGGATATACAGTCGAGCGCACGCCTTTTGTGGCATCGCCGATCGTGAAGATTGAAATTTGATTGGCCTGCTCGTGGAACATTTTCCAAGGCTCCCAGCGCACGCCCAGATTCAGCGTAAGCCTCCGCGTCGCCTTCCAGGAGTCGTTCACATAAAGCGCCGGGAGAGTTCGGTAGAGGCTTTCATAGGTGGGGCTGAACTGTTGGAAGTCCGACGGCTTGCCCAGCAGGAAGTCGAGCAAATTGTCGCCGGAGAGCTGGCTCGAGAAATTGAAATACCCTTGCGACAGGAATATTTGCGCCAGGATATTCTGCTCCCGGATGATTTCTCCACCGAACTCGATGGTATGAGATCCCTTGATATACGTCCAGTTGTTCGAAATATCATATTCGGCGCGAGGAACGCGGTAGAGCGGGTCCCAATTCGCGCCGAAGTAACCGTCGACGTTGAGATAAAAGCCGGAACCTCCGGAGGAATCGGCACCGCCCACTTCGTCTGCGATATTTACTCCCAGGTCGACCCAACCAGGAATCTTTTTCGGCCCCAGTTGAATGTTGACTACGCGATTGTAAGTCAGAGTCAAGTTTCCGACTAAGTTAGGACGAGGCAGATAGGTTCCATTCAGGGTTATGTTCTGGCTTTGCCAGTAAGCGTCGTCCGTCACGCTGAGGATGTTATTGTTGACAAACGAACCTGGCCGATCCAGGCGATCGTAGAGATATCGCGCAGAGACGCGAAACTTCTCACCGAAGTTGTGATCGACCCGGCCTACCCATTGATTGTCATCGGTACGGGTAAAGGTCGAGTAAAAAGACAGCCCGGTGCCTGGTGCACCGACCGGCACGCCGCTCAACACCTTCACGGCGATTGGGTCGAACCTGGACGTGGGGATCTGATTGCTGGGAAAGGGTGTGTTTGAGATTGGATCCACGAGTTGTGTGCCGATTGCCGAAAAGTCTCCGGCGAGTTGGGCCGCGGTCGGTGTGACCTGAACATTCTGCGTTGGAACAGAGCGCACTTTTGTTCCTTGCCAGGAGGCGAAAAAGAACGTCTTGTTCTTTTGGACCGGCCCACCCAGGCTGAAACCGTACTGATTGCGCTTTAATCCGTCGTCCGACGAAGCGAAGAAGTTCTTGGCGTTTACCGTATGGTTTCTCAGAAACTCAAACGCCGATCCGTGAAAATCATTGCCACCGCTGCGTGTGGCGGCGTTTACCACGCCACCACCGCGCCCTCCGAACTTGGCGCTGTAACTATTGGTTTGTACACTGAACTCCTGAATCGCATCAGGATTAGGGAAAACGTTCGCGATTTCGGTGTACGGGTCTTCGTTAATCCCCCCGTCCAGGTAGAATGCGGTTTCATTGGAGCGAGCGCCGCTGGCGGAGACAAAGGTCACGCGCGATTCAGGCCGCGATGCGCCTTGCCCAAAACATCTGGAGCCGCCGGGACTGACATCGGGGGCCAGCGCCATGAGCTGGAGGACGTTGCGGCCGTTCAAAGGCAACTCACGCGCCATCTGAGGCGTAATCACCGTGGTCAAGGTTTGCGTGCGTACGTCAACCAGCGGAGGTTCTCCGGTCACCGTCACCGACTCGGCCTGGTTTCCCACTTTGAGACTCACGTTGATGGTGGCAGACTGATCCACTTGCAGGACGATGCCCTCCTGAACGTAGGCCTGGAAGCCAGCGTGTTCAACGCGCAGCGTGTATGTGCCTACCGGTAGATTCGGCAGTTGATAGAAGCCGTTCTCGTTCGATTGAGTCCGACTGGTGGTCGCGGTCGAGATCTGGACGGCCGTGACTTGCGTGCCGGGCACTACTGCGCCGGTCGGATCCGTCGTCGTTCCCGAGATAGCGGCCGTATTTCTTTGCCCGAAAACCGGAAGAGAAAGACAAAACGCCACTGCCAAAATAATAAGTCGGAGACGCATACAACCTCCAAGCGATTCACTTTATTGCGGGGCGCAAGTAATGTCAAGCAAAGAATCATTTTGCGTGCCGTTCTTTACGGCTGGTAGGATGTCAGTGAGCGATCTATGAAGTTGATGTTTCTCGCTGTCCTGTCGATCGCGCCCGGCTTGGCCGCAGAGTGCCCTTCTTCGGAGATGAGCCCTGCGCAGACCCAAGCGCGGTTTCAGGAGCTGGACAGAAAAGCTCAAGTCGAGTTTCGGCACGCGGAGTTCGCCCAAGCTTCTGAAGATTTTCACCAGGCAACCTGTGTCGCTCCCGAAACCATGCGCTCCTACTACGAGTTCTATGGAATCGCCACCGGCGCCGTGGCGGCAGTCGATTTTGCCCGGGCGCGCCAGGCTTTGCAAGAAGCGGACCGGCTTCGGCCTGACTATCCGTTGCCGCTGGCTATGCTGGTGAGGGTCAATCTGACTTTCGGGGACATCGCTGCTCTCAAAACGTCTCTGTCCGCCGCGGCGCGACGCTTTCCCCGCGACGGCAAGCTTCACGCGGATCTGGCTCAAGATCTCGTCCACGAGAAGCAATATGATTTGGCTCTGGCCGAGGCGCTCAGGGCTGCGGACAGCGGCGCAGCCGGCGGTAGGGCGGGGATAAACCTGGCTGTGCTGGAAAATCAAGTAGGCGCTTTCGGCGATGCCGCGCGGCTTGCCGCGGCTATAGAGGAACAAGCCGAGCTACCCGAAAAGGTGCGAGCGTCGGGCGCCGCGATCGCTGGTCTCAGTTATGAGAGCTCAGGGCAATTGCAGGAAGCCATGCGGCATTTCAAGTTGGCCATCGGGCTCGATCCCGATCAAGAGCAGCCTTATCTTGCGCTCGCTCGGATTTACGCGGCACAGCAGGACAATCGCGCGGCGGTGGAAGTTCTAGAACAGGCGCGAAAAACGCTAACCGGCTCTCCGAACGTTTGGCTGGCTTTGGGCTCGGCTCTGGTGTCCACCGAACAGTATGAGGCGGCCAGCCGAATGTTAGCGGGACTCATCCAAAGCTTCCCCGACCAGCTCGAAGCCTATCCGAAACTGGCGGAGGCCTACCGCAACCTGGGGGAACCCAGCCGGGCAACCGAGACACTGCGTCAACTGGCGCGGCACAAGCCAGATGATCCGATGCTCCACGTAGTGATCGCGCAGTCCATGCTCGATGAGGAGAAGATCGATTACGCGCGCGTGCTGCAGGAACTTGCGGCGGCGGAAAAGGCCTCGCCCGACGATTACGACATCCATTACCTTCGCGGAAAAGTCTTCCTGGCGACAGGCCGGTACGTGCAGGCCCTGCCCTCGCTGCGGCACGCGATCGAACTGCGTCCCACGGAGCCGGGCGCCTACTATCAGCTCGGCCTGGCTTATCGCAAGCTAGGACAACCGGACCTCGCAATGGAACAGTTTGCAAGACTGGAGTTTCTCAAGGGCCCACCGGGCGGGCTTAGAGGCCGAGATTGAGCGGCCGCGGAGTTTTCCATTTCCCTCGGGTGAAGTCCGGAAAATCGACCGCTGCACTTTTGGAAGCGACAGACTGCTCGCTCAAGGGAACGATCACACTCCAGGTGGCGGCATCGTAGACGTCTATGGGCGTTTGGGTCTTGTTGCGCACAGCTCTCACGAACTGGTGCAGCTCCACATAGTCTTCGCCGCCGTGGCTGGCGCTGCGCGCCGCGTCGCCCAGTGCCTTCCAAAGGAAATGCTCATACTGCTCGTAATACGGAGCCGTATCCTCCCACTTATGGAGAGGGCTGCGGCCGTCGATATAGATCTTCTCCATGCTCCCGAAGAAAATTCCGTCCGTGCCCTGCAGTCGCTGAACCATCAGCGGTATTTTCGTATCGCCGGAGTCCGAGTAAGGCCGCGGCAATTGGGTGTCGTGGTTGAGCGTGACGGTCACCCCTTTTTGCGTCATGATGAGGCTGGTGTTGACGTCGCCACTGGCGAACTCGCGCTTGGCGTAGATGTTGTCCGGACCGAAGTGCTTCGCCGCGTAGTGGCTCAGGCCGCGCGACTTGCTGCTCATCGAAGTCAGGTAGGTGAAGCGGTCGCCACGGTTGATGCCGGTCCACCACGCAATGGGTCCGATAGGATGCGTTGGATAAAGATTCGCGTTCCGGCGTAGAGCGTGCATGCCGCGCCATGAAAGCTGGCCATTTCGCAAAAGACCGGAGCGGATGTCATGGTCATAGCCGCCTTCGCAGTGAATCAACTCGCCGAGCACTCCCTGCTCGACCAGGTTGAGTGCCATCAGGGCGCCCCGGCCAAAGCAGTCGTTCTCCAGCATCATGCAGGGCATGCCAGTCTGCTCGGATGTGTTCACGAGCTCCCAGCATTGCTCCACTGTGATGGCCGCCGGGACTTCAGTGGCCGCGTACTTGCCCGCCTTCATAGCCGCAACAGCTATCGCCGTGTGCAGTTCCCAGGGGGTGGCAGTTATGACGGCGTCCAGATCCTCGCGGACCACCAGGCGCCTGTAGTCTTCCGCGCCGCTAGCATATCCTTCCGGCCGCTTGCGACCGGTTTTTTCGACGATGGCCTGGGCATTTTGTAAATGCTCCTCGTTGATGTCGCAGATCGCGGGGATCTCGACACCCGGCACTTCCAGAAGAATTTTGACGAGGCCGGTACCGCGATTCCCCACGCCGACGAGACCCATTCGCACCGGCTTGCCGGCGCCCCCCAACGATGGCGCTAGTCCGGCGGCACCCGCCAGCTTCAAGAACTCCCTGCGTTGAAAATGGCTCGACATCGGATCTCCTATGATTTCATCGCACCGAGCACCGCACAGGTGCGCAAGAATTCAGCTCGTAAACGTCTTTGCGCGCGGGATCACGTGTGAGGGGTTGCTCGCGGCCGGCATCGTCGAGCGCGCGGCTCATCAGCACATGGTCGCCCGGTGCCGCGGACCACAAATATTTCCAGCGAACCCAGGTGAACGGCCTGGGCGGCGAGTCGAGCTGCGCCGGCACCCATGCGCGGCCCCCGTCGGCACTAAAATTGATGCTGCGGATAAGACCCGTGCCAGTCCAGGCAAAACCGCGAATTACGTAGCAGCTCGGAGGCAGCCGGGCGTTGTCCGCCGGCCACGCAATCACCGATCTGACCTGAATCTCGGTGAGGCGCGTAATCTTCAGCTCCCCGCCCGGGGTCTTGACCATGCGGTTGTAGACCTTGTTCATGCCGCTCAACTGAAAATTAGGGGCCAAGTCGGATGGCCCGAGCACGACGACGCGTTGCAGCCACTTCACCGAGTCCATCCCGTACCAACCTGGGAACAGCGCGCGCGCGGGAAAGCCGTTCCGCCGCGGGAGAAAGCGATCATTCAGCTTGAACGCAAGCAAGCTTTCAGGCCGCAGGCATTTCTCTGCAGGGACGATTTGGCAGTATGGCATTTCAGGCGAATCCTGCAGCAGCCGGCCCGAATCGGCGCCTTCGAGCAGGACTGCCACGGCATCGCGCGCGGCTCCGGATTGATCGAGAATATGGGCGAGCGGCACGCCTTCCCATACCCCATTACTCGCCGCGGAACCGATGGTTGGGTTGCCGGCGCACTCCAGCACGGCCTCCATCTTTTGCGTCGGCGATTCGAGGATGTCGGACATGCTGAGATTGAGAGGCTGTTTCACGCGGCCTTCGATCTTGAGCCGCCAGGTGCGCAGCGAGAGTTCCGGCTCGCGAAAGTGGTCGCGGACGAAGAACAGATCCGGCGGCGTGATGGCCCCTTGAATTTTGTCCAGCGGAAAAGAGAGATTTTGCGGTTCCGACCCACCTGGCGCTTGCCCCCACAGGGAACAGGCACTCGGAAGAACAAGAACTTCTCTACGGGTCATGGAACCAGGATGTCAGAATCTCACCGTAAGTTTTCCGTAGCGTCGGCCCAGAACGTGCTAGAGATGCTTTACCAGCCATTCGGCGATCTCTGATGGTCCGGTCCGAACCGACAGATTCGCGGGCGCGTCCCGATACGCGCCAAACACTGGCTGAAGTTCGCTCCGGAACTGGTCCCCGGGAACCAGGCGATTTTTTCCATCAATCAAATCTTCGAGCAAGATTGGTTTGGGCGCCAGCAATGCGGCCACGTCGGCCAGGTCTCCCACCTCGAGAAATCCGGGAATAGTAATGTCTGCTGAAACGTATGTGAAGGCGTCATCGAGTATCGATGAGTATCCCGCCAGCCCGCCACGCACGGCGATCGTGCGCACATTGGGATCGTAAAGCGCGCCCAGCACCGCCAGCAGACCGCCTAGCGGCTCGCCCTGCTGCTGAATCTGCGGCCCGACTTGCCACAGCGGGTTTTCGTCCAAAACGAGGGACGCGCCGTTGACGGGCATCAGCGACTCTCCCCAGAGCCCGACGCGTTTCCCATCCATGTCCGGCCGCTGCTCGAGATAAACCAAAACCGTTCTCAGATCCTTCAACCTTCTCCCGACCAGCGTTTCGCCGAGCATCTGCTCATTGACGGCTTGCATGTTTTCGTCGTTATCGGGATCTCGCCGGGAGTCCGGCGAGGTTTCGCCGGTCCCGCGAACATCGGGCAGACACACGGCCACGCCCTGCTTCAGCAAGGATTCGATCTGATGGTTGCGGGTCGCCAGGAACAGAGCCTTGCCGCCTTCGGCGATGCCAACTGCCACTGGAGTACGAGCGGAGGGCTTCGTAGCAGGCCGAAAAAGCAGCAAGGGCACCATGATATTCGATTCCACCGCGACGGTGATGCCTTCAACGGTCGCATCCGGCAGTTTCTTGGTCCAGTGGACGGTGGCTTGCGGATTCGGGTTCGGCTCGATGTCTCCTAACCGCTTGGCCAGCTCGGCGCGCATCCATTCCTGGCGGTGCTGTGGAGTCATCCGCGCCAGCGCTGTACGCCCCGACTCCACTTTCGCCCGGCCGATTTCGCGCGCCAGCTCGTGAGCCGTTCGCATATGCAGCGGGGCGGCGGTAGCCGGAGTCAGCACCGCCAGTTCCGCCTCGGGCCGCCGGTCGCCCGGTTCCCGCGTGAGATTTGCACTCACTGAGCTGGCGATGGCTTCAAAAGAAATTGGGATTCCGAACCACCGCTCCAATGTGGGGTAGAGCGATCTGCGCTGCGCCGGCCCGATGTGCCAGCACTCGCCCGGCCCGGGGAACGGACCAAAGCCATGGGCCTCCGCCAGGTGATCGGGTGCGTGATAGAGATCGAAGACCTTCTTGTAGCGCGCCCATGCAGGAAGGTCTTCGACGTTCCAGCCCAGCTCGTATGAATAGACGAGCTTTCGAGGCGCGGCCATGGCGCAAACGGTCCACTGCAAGAACTGGTCGATGATCCCACGGCGTAAACAGCGCGGCGTCTCCCAATCGCTCAGGCCAGGATCGGCCAGCTCGCGAGGCCACTGATTCTTCTCCGGAAGAAACCTTGGGATTTCCGGTGTGGATTCGCCGAAATTAAAAGGAGCAACCGCCGCGATCCGCTCGTCTAGCGCGGCAGCCACCGCAGCCGGATCGCCGCCGCCCGCTACTGCGCCGAGCATGATGATCCGCTTTTCGTCGATGTCTTTCCGCTCCAGCAAAAGATCGATACCTCGGATGATGTCCCAAACCATCCACTTGATCAGGCTTTCACCCACGAGGTACAACTGCATGCCCTCGATGTAGCGCGAATGGTACGCTTCCCGCTCCCACGGATAGGCCTCAATGCGCTCGCCGTAGCCGACTTGATCGAGGACCAGGACCGCGCATCCCGCCCGCGCCCACAGTATGCCCATATCCTGCAATTCAAACTGCGTTTTCGGCGTGTGGAGGCTGTGGGCAATGACAATTCCTGGCATCAGTCCGCGGGATTCGCCCGGCAGATAGAGATTCGCGGTGACCCAGAATCCCGGCCGGGTCTGATACACGATGTCCTGCCGACGGTAGCCATCGCCCCGGAATTCTTTCATCACTTTGGTGTCGAGCGGCCGGCGCTCTGGAAACTCGCCGATGGATGTCGCGAGCGCCTTCCATTTGGGGTCGCGAAAACGCTTCCAGTCATCGAGGGTCCGGACGCGCTCCCAATCGCGCTTCTCTGTCTCCAGAATCTTGCGTGTCCGATCGCGAATGTTGCGATCCAGCATGTCAGAGAGCGCCATCTCTTGGCGTTGCCCGGCCCAGAGAACCCGCGTTGGAGCAAACGCCAGGCTGCCTGAAGGCGCGGGTAACCGCTGTCCTTTAACCTGCGCTGCGTCCACGTCCACCAGAGCGAGGCGCCGGTAGCGCGCGGGACAATACGGTGTCACGGTCTGGGTGACCGGCAAGACGCTGGTCTCCGGCGGTTCGCCGGAGCGGCCCGGCCGGCGCCGCATCATGAGTACGCGCCAGTCGCGCGGCGTACCGGTTTCTCCGAGCGCTTCCGCAATGAAATCAAGCGGCAAATCCAAACGAACGATCCATTCTCCGTGAAGCTCGTATGCCGACGTGCGCACCGGGCTGTTCCATTCCACGTGCGGCCGCGAGATGCGCGGCCCGCCGGAAAAGCCATTGGCGTCCTGCACGAAGCCCAGCGGATTGACGGCGTATTTCACGTACGCTGATCCGGAGGTTGCCAGGTATATCTGAAAGCTGTCGTCGCCATCGACTGCGCCATCCCGCTCTCGAACGTGTGCCACGATACGATCCGCCTCGGCGCACCTCGCCATCACGGCCAACGTGTGGCCGTCCTGTATCATTTTCACTTCCGTCGGATAGACAGGAACGCGTGCACTCGGTTCGTTGCGGGAGAGAGTCCACACCGGGACATCGCGCCAGGCCTCATCATTCCATCCGCTCTCGAGTGATGGAATACTGTTCCGGCGGCCCGCTTCGACGGGTGGCTCGCTATTGCCAACCAGGGGCGGCCGGAACACCGGGGCGGGAAGGCTTGCATCGCCGCTCGCAGAGCCGGGCGCCTCGGCCATAGGCTGATCCGCGGGCCAGTGCCAGTGCTGCTCCGGCGTGCCGGGACGGGAGGCGCGAACTCTCGCTGCACTCACGTGTACGGCGCCGCTACGGGGCGAGCCCAGCTCGGACAGCGGAATTGCGGCTTCCAGGCGCCACTCTTTCTCGCCGGTGCTCGCGCTCACGAGGAATCCCTTGCATTTTTCGGGGAGGCTGGTGTACCAATCGGATTCGCCGGTCCAGTGCCATTTCACTGAGAACGCGCCGAGCGGGCCGACCTCCAGCATCCAATCGTTCTCGTTGGCCACGCGAATCACGAACGTCAGGCGATCTTCCTCTTCCCAGCGGGGGTTCTTCCCGATGGACCGGGCCGTGAAGCGCCCACTTGGTTCCGGGAGCCGAGCGCCCAGATAGAGGTAGCCCCCGGAGAGGATCGTTTTTACCTCGCCACCGGTTACCGAGGGCACTCCCGCTTCATTGGGCACGAGCTTTCCCCGCGCAGCATGGGCCCACAAGCTGTCACGCAGGTCACCATCAATGACGACCGGATTCGTCTGAGCCTGACCAAAAGCCAAGCTGGCCACACTCAGCAGCAGGATCAGACCAAAGCGCAGGCCGTTTTTTCCGAGGACCACATCCCAAGCGAGGCCAGAGTGCCGAGAACATGAGCTCGGCCGAATTGTTGAAGACATCCTGGTTATGGTAACCGATCCTTGCGGACAAACGGACTGGCAAACGAGGTGGCAATCCAGCTGTAGTCGAATTTGTAGCGAGGCAATTCGCGATCCGGGTCACGAAGAGCATGCCGCCATGTTTGAGTGGTGGGCGGCAGTTTTATGCGGAGGCTTTTGATCTTGCCATGGTGAATCGGGCCTTGATCGCGTTATCACCCACGCGTCGAGCCGTGCGGTGAATTGGCCATCTGGATCGGCGGGCTGTGAGGGGGTTCGTGCACTGTCTGGAACCCCCCTCTATGTGGCTGCCATCTGGTAGCCTATCAATTCCGATGGATCGAGCATCTTCAGCGCCAAACTTGGCGTCGTGCCGGTGAAGTTCACGCTTGCCTTGAACGGTACGCCAACTTGCCAATTACCGCCGGCCACCCTCGCGCTGATCAGGACGGCCGGAACCGCACCTAGACCGATCGACGAGAGCGTCTTCCCGTCGTCCCGAAATCTGCACCCGAAGCAGCAAGTGGATTTATAGTGCGGCCATCAAGGCCCGCAGTCGCCCCGCCCGCTCGAGAGCGCGGAGCTGTCGCAGTGCCTTGGCCTCGATCTGCCGAATCCGCTCGCGCGTCACATCGAACTCCTGGCCGATCTCTTCGAGCGTGTGCTCGCGCTCGCAGCCGATGCCGAAACGCAACCGCTCTCCTCTCTCGCCGAGAGGGTCTTCAGCCTTCGCTGCCCACCGGCATCTCAAGGGACAACGGGTCGTGCAAGATGGTTTTCAACTTCTGGAATGTCCATTCGCCGACCGATTTCGTCGTTGGTCGGCTTATGGTCCAGCTTTTTTTCGAGTTCGCGCGAGGCCCGCAGGAACTTGTTAGAGCTCTCGTTAATGTGCACCGGGATGCGGATGGTGCGTGACTGGTCCGCAATGGCCCGCGTGATCGCTTGGCGGACCCACCAGGTGGCGTATGTCGAGAAC
>Ga0066710_100003671_pt1 | contig 13202 bp, 6 predicted proteins | sample GraSoiAngelo_159_FD_79666 | JGI IMG/M metagenome (GOLD analysis project Ga0066710, IMG submission 79666) | Grasslands soil microbial communities from the Angelo Coastal Reserve, California, USA - 14_1009_16_40cm | ecosystem: Environmental > Terrestrial > Soil > Grasslands | place: USA...
ACGGAAGAGATTCGCAAGGGCGAACTCGATTGGGTTTATCCCGAAGAGCTGGAGATCAAGACGGCGTATTGGTGGTCGCCGGATTCCTCGGCGATCGCCTATCTCGAAATGGACGAGCGCAAAGTCTCGCAGTACCCGATGGTTGATTTTTCTTCTCCCAGCGGCGAAGCCGAGATGGAGCGTTATCCCACGGCCGGTGGCGCCAATCCGATCGTTCGCGTTTTTGTGGCTTCGCTAAGCGGTGGCGAACCTCGCGCAATGGACACCGGAGCGGAAACCGACATCTACATTCCTCGCGTGAGCTGGCTCATGGATTCGAAACACCTTGCTATCCAACGCCTCAATCGCACGCAAACGACCCTTGATCTGCTGATCGCCGAAGCCGCCACAGGCAAGACCCGCTCCGCTCTCATCGAAAATGATCCCCATTGGATTAACGTCAGCGACGATCTCTTCTTCCTCAAAGACGGCAAACGCTTCCTGTGGTCGAGCGAGCGAAGCGGCTATCGCCACTTCTATCTCTACGATCTTGAAGGGAAACAGCTCGCGCAGATCACCAAGGGCGACTGGGATGTCTCATCGCTGGACGCCGTCGACGAATCCAAGGGCCTCGTCTATGTCACGGCCGCGGAAAAATCTCCTTTGGAACGCCACCTCTACCGCGTCGCCTTCGACGGAACCGGCTTCACGCGGCTCACCAAGGACGAAGGCACGCATGCCGCGGTTCTTGCACCCAACGCTGCTGCTTTCTACGACACCTATTCGAACGCCGCGACACCCCCGCGCCAAGACCTCTACCGCGCCGATGGATCGCGCATCGCCGCGATTAACGAAAACAAAATCGCCGAGCTGGCAGACTACCATCTGTCAACGATGGAATTTCTCGCCGTGAAATCGCGAGACGGCGTCCAGCTCAACGCCAGCATCATCAGGCCGCCGGACTTCCATCCGCAGAAAAAGTATCCTGTCCTCGTCTACACCTATGGTGGTCCTCACGCTCAAGTTGTGCGCAATGCCTGGGGCGGCGCCAACTTCCTTTGGCACCAGCTTATGGCGCAAAAGGGCTACATCATTTTTTCACTGGATAATCGCGGTTCGGCGAGCCGGGGCCATGCTTTTGAAACGCCGCTGCACTTTCGCATGGGCGCACAGGAGCTTTCCGACCAGCGCGACGGCGTCGAATATCTCAAGTCGCTTTCCTACGTTGACGCCAATCGTATCGGCATCTGGGGATGGAGCTACGGCGGCCACATGACCCTGCACGCCATGTTCGAAGCGGGCGATGATTTCAAGGCGGGTTTTGCCGGCGGCCCGGTCACCGACTGGCGCTACTACGACTCGATCTATACCGAACGCTACCTCGGCCTGCCGCAGAAAAACGAGAAAGGGTATCAGGACTCCTCACCGGTGAAATATGCCGGTCAGCTCAAAGGCAAACTGCTCATCGCCCATGGAACCGGCGACGACAACGTGCACTTCGCGAACACGCTCGCCGTGATCAACGATCTGATCGATGCTGGGAAGTATGTTGAGGTTCTGGCTTTTCCGGGGCGTGGACACGGCGTGAGCGATCCGCCAGCTCGCCGCGTCCTAATGCAGCGCGTTACCCAGTTCTTCCTCGATAACCTATAGATTCTACATCAGATAGCATTCTCAGAGGCCGGTAAGCCGAACGGCTCCAGGAAGGCTGGGAATGAGCCGCATCTTTTGGGATACCAATCTCTTCATCTACCTCATTGCAGGCAAGAGCTCGCTGGCCCAACAAGTCGTGGTTCTGCGGAAGAAAATGCGAGCGCGGGGCCATCAGCTGCTGGCTTGGACGCTTATTCTGGGCGAGGTTGTAAAGCCGCTCCAAATCGGTGAGCTAAAGCTGTCAAGCGTTTATCAGAAGGAGCTGACTGTCTCGTCAGTATGGATCCCTTTTGATGCGGAGGCTGCTGGAGCGTACGCCCGTCTGCGCAGTGATCCGTCCCTCCGTGTCCCTGACGCCATCCAGCTCGCTTGCGCTGCAACTGCTGGGGTGGACCTCTTCACCTGCCGATGTCAGGGACAGTTCGCAGAGTCCTGGTCACGAAAAAAGCCGGGCGAAGCACTTACTTCGCCCGGCGATTTCATTCTTGCGGCGAGTGCCAGCCGGCATCGCGAATTTTAGTGCAAGCCGAAATATTCCACGTGCACGTAGCGCCCCAGGCGCGCGTTGAAGAGCAAGTACCAGCCGGGGTGATGATCGTCGTCGTAGACGTATACGCGATCGCGGTCCCATTCCCAATCGCGACAACGATCGAGGTCGTAGGTGGCTACCACCCAGTTCGAATTGTCGTACAGCACCACGCGCCGCGTCCGGTAATCGATCCGCCGTGCCACAAACTCCGCTCTCACGTGATCGTAGCGGCCATACGGATACGCCCGGCCCGGTCGAATGCGATCGTGGTCGGAATCCCAGTTGCGGTAGTGGACGTTGTGCGGGTTATCCCAGCCCTTGTGTTTCCCATTGTCGTGGCGATCATCGCGATCTTGGTGTTTCTCCTGACCTTTGTGCTTGCCATTGTCATGCCGGTCATCGCGGTCGCGGCGGTCGTCGCGATCCCGCTGCGGTGCTGCGACCGTGAGCGTTCCTGTGAAAGCCATGAACAAAGCGCCAGCTATGATTTTGCGCATAAGTCTTCTCTCCAGAAATTGCGATGCCTGCCGGTCTACCTCTGCCCGATACCGCCAAATCTTCCGGTTCGGCTTTCCGCAGGCAACTGCGTGCCTAATTCATTGTCCTCCCAGGAGGCCTCTTCATTCCAGGAACATGAAATTTGCTATGCTCATTTAGTACGCCCATCTGCCGAGTCGAACAATACGCAGCTCCCCTTTCTAAGAGGGGGCGGATTTTTCTTCGCTCGCTCGACGTGTGCTAGACCTTATAATCCGGCCGACCCGGAGGTCCCCGTGCTCAGACGAATTCTCTCGGTTGCCTTGTTGGCCGTCGCCGCCCAACTTCCGACTCCTCTACAGGCGCAGCAAACGCCACAGGAGAAAGAGCAAATTCTTTGGCACAAGCTAGAAGCCACCATTAAAGATGTAGATCGCAGCCTTGACGGCGTTCTGGCCGTGGCCATCCTTGATCTCACGACCGGGCAAAAATACTTGCTCCACGCGGATGAAATGCTTCCGACGGCCAGCTCCATCAAGATCGCCGTCCTCGCCGAGCTTTACCGGCAAGCGCAGCAAGGCAAAATCAAGCTCACCGATCTGTACACCTTGCAGCCGAGTGACCTCGTCGGAGGGAGCGGAGTTGCCGGGGCCCTGACTCCAGGCGTCACCCGCCTGACGATTCGCGATGTTGCGGCCCTCATGATTTCCGTGAGCGACAATTCCGCCGCCAACATCATCATTGACCGCATCGGCATGGAAAACGTGAACGCGCTGCTCGATTCGCTGGGGCTCACGCACACGCGCCTGCGGCGCAAGATGATGGATTTGAAAGCCGCGGCGGAGGGCCGCGAAAACATCGCGACGCCGCGGGAGATGATGACGCTGCTCGAAGAGCTGTACCGCGGAAAAGTTCTGAACAAGCAATTCACCGAAGATTATTTCAATCTTCTCAGCATTCACAAGGAGAGCTATATTCCAAGGGAATTGCCGGAAGATCTTCGCGTTGCCAACAAGCCCGGCGAGCTCGAAGGCGTGCGAAACGATTCGGGCATCGTCTTCGCAGGCAAGCACCCCTACGTGATCAGCGTGATGACCACCTATCTCCGCCGGGAACACGATGGCGGGGAAGCGATCATCCGCATCTCCAACGCAGCATACCAAATGTTCGACCGGCTCAGCCGCGCTTCCGAATACGGCCGCGTCATCTCTCCACACGACACTGGCAATCCGTGAGCGGGCGCCGCGCTGGCCAGCCTCGCGAAAGAGCTTGATTTTTCTTTACGGGACGACGACGTCTTTGAGCTTAGGCTTCACCTGGACGGCAGAAAGGCTGGAGGCATCCCAGCCGCCGCCGAGGGCTTTGATGAGCAGGACGCTGGTGACGAGCTCCTGGCCCTGGATGACGGCAAGCTCCTGCTCGTTGCTGAGCAGATTCTGCTGCGCGTTGACCACATCCAGGTAACTCACCAGCCCGCCCGTGTACCTGCTGTTGGCGATGTCCAAAGTACGCCGGGCGGAGTCCACCGCCTGCTGTTGTGACTGCTTGGCCTGGTCCAAAACGGTTAAGCCGGTAACGCCGTCCTGCACTTCGCGGAAGGCATTCAAGACGGTGTCGCGGTAGCCGGCCACGCTGGCGTCGTAACCGGACTTTGCGAATTGGACCTGCGCGCGGCGGGAACCACCGCTGAAAATAGTCTCAGCCACGTTTGCGCCAACCGCCCAAAAGGTGCTCTGCACATTGAGGAGCTTGGCGATGTCCGCGGCCTGCCAGCCGCCATTTCCAAAAAGATTCAGAGACGGAAAGTACGCGGCCCGGGCAATTCCGATCTGCGCGTTGGCGACCGCCATTTGACGCTCGGCTTCGGCGATGTCGGGGCGCCGCTCGAGCAGATCGGAAGGCAGTGCGGCGGCCAACGAGGGCGGCGCGGCATGCAGTTCCTTGCTCGGAAGACGGAAATCCGGCGCGGGCCTCCCCACCAGCACGGCGATGGCATCCTCAAACTGTTTTCTTTGCTGCAGCAGCAGGATCGCCTGCGTCTCGGTGGTGTTCAGCAGGGTCTCTTCCTGGGCCACGTCCAGGCCGGAGGCTACCCCGCCCTTGTGCCGCGAATCCACCAATTGCAGGCCTTTTTGCAGATTCTGGACCGTGCGGTTCAGAATGCCCAGTTCCGTATCAAGCTGGCGCAAGGTGAAGTAATCGCCCGCGAGCTCGGCGGTGATGACCAGGCGAACATTTTCGAGATCCGCGGCGCTGGCCTGGTAGGACGCCTGGGCTGCTTCGATGTTGCGTCGGCGCCGGCCGAAGAGATCGACTTCGTAGCCCACCGTGAACGGCAGAATGTTATTGGACTGCGATACCGGGGAATTCACAGGAAAATTGCTGTTGGCCGGCCGGTTACCGGAGAGCCTCTGGCGTTCAGCGCTCGGAGTTGTCGAGAGGACAGGGAATTGCGTGGCCATCTGAACGGCCGCGGTGGCCCGCGCTTGCTCCAGCCGAGCCGTCGCAACTTTGATGGTTTGGTTTGCGTCGAGCGACTGTTTTTCAAGGGCGCTCAAATCATCATCGTTGAAAACGCTCCACCATGCGCCCTTGGCCACACCGTCTTTCGGCGCGCTCGCGCGCCACGGCTCGGCGACATCCCATTTCGCAGGGACGGGGGCCGCGGCGCGCTGGTATTTCGGACCCACGGTGCAGCCGCCGAAAAGGGCCCCAACAGCAAGCCCGGCCAGGGCGGAGAATTGCCTGGTGCATTTCATTATTGTTTCTTGGCCCCTGGCGCGGGGTTCGGCTGCGCCGTAGGCTGGCTCGGCGGGGTGTTGAGCGCGATTTCCTTGACGTGTACTTCCTGGCCCTCGTCGAGGGAATCCGCAGGATTCAACACGATCCAATCGTTGGCGTCGAGACCCTCGAGGACTTCGAGAGTGGTGCCGTAGTCGCGGCCGATCGTGAGCGACTTGAGGCGCGTTTTGTGATTTGCGTCCACCACGACCGCGCGAAGCCCTTCCGAACGAAATAACAGCGCGTTTACCGGCACAACAAGCCGGGCTCCGGTCACCTTCACTTGCAAGTGTGCTTGGGCGTAACCGCCTGGGAGCAGCGCGCCATTATGGTTTGGCACGTCCACTTCGGTGAGCAAGGTGCGCGTGCCGGGGTCGATCGACTCCGCCGTGCGCACCACCTTGCCTTGGAAATTCTGGCCGGGATACTGAGTGAGCTCGAGGTAGGCGCCAAGTCCCGCGCGAATGGAGGCCGCGTAGGCTTCCGGCACGCTGACATAAGCGCGAATGGGATCCGTCTGAGCGAGGGAAAAGAGTTGTTGCGAGGCGCCGCCGTTCCCCGCGTTGATCAACGTCCCCGTATCCACGCTGCGCCGGGTGATGACGCCGCTGAAAGGCGCATAAATGTGCTTGAAGGATTCCAGTTCTTCGAGCCGCCGCACGTTGGCTTCGGCAGATTTTACATTGGCGACTTTGGCTTCTAGATCGCCGACGGCGTTATCAACCTCCTGCTTGGAGACGCCGTCGGTCTTGATCAGTTCCTGGTAACGCGCTGCGGTGATCTTACTGAGATTCGCGTTGGCCTGCGCGGTATTGAGTTCGGCGCGCGCCTGAGACAACTGCTGATCCACTTCCGGAGTGTCGATGTCCGCGAGCAAGTCGCCTTGCCGGACGCGGCTTCCGATGTCGTGGTACCACTTTTTCAAATAGCCGCTGGTGCGCGCATAGATAGGCGATTCGACAAAAGCTTGCATGGCGCCTGGCAGCACGAGGTCCTCCTGCGCCGATTCCACCGAGGCATGAATCACGGCCACGGTGGGGATCGCCCGTGCTTCGGTTTCCTTGGCAAGCGCCTGATACTGCGAGCGGCGCTGGAACAGCGTTACCGCCCCGAGGACCACCAGCACAATCACGACGAGGAAAAGAATCGTGAAGACTTGGCTGCCCCTTCCGCGTGGTTGTTCCTGATCTACGGGATCCATCTGAACTCCGCCTTCCATCATCACCCCATCTCCACTTTCACTTCCAGATAGAAAATTTTCAGACCGTTGACGGGGACAGCGATCCCTGCTGCGCCGATCTCCGCCCGCGGCGTCCGTGCATCATAGAGAAAACGCACGGCACAAAAAAGAGCGTCGCGAACGTTGCAAAGACCAGCCCCCCGATTACCGCGCGACCAAGAGGCGCGTTTTGCTCACCGCCTTCGCCAAGGCCCACGGCCATCGGCACCATTCCGATGATCATCGCCAGCGCGGTCATCAGCACGGGCCGGATGCGCACAAAACCAGCTTCGATAGCGGCATCCCGGGCGCTCTTGCCCTCCTCCATCTGTTCGCGCGCGAAGGAGACCATCAAGATGCTGTTCGCCGTGGCCACGCCCATGCACATGATCGCGCCGGTCAGTGAAGGAACGTTGAGGGTGGTGTGCGTCAGCAGCAGCGTCCAGCAGATGCCGGCGAGCGCGCCGGGCAGCGCGGTAATAATAATAAAGGGATCAAGCCAGGACTGGAAATTGACGACGATCAAGAGATAAGCAAGCACGATCGCGCCGAGCAGGCCAAGGCCCAGCCCGGCAAAAGAACTCTTCATGGTCTGGACCTGGCCGCGAATGACGATGTGGCTGCCCTTCGGCAAATCCTTCTCGATGGCCTGGACACGCTTTTCCACTTCGTCGGCGACGCCGCCAAGGTCGCGGCCATCCACAGCCGCATAAACGTTGATCATCGGCTGCGTGGTGTAGTGCGATATTTCCGCGGGCCGTGCGGTCGTCGAGGTTTTTACCAGGTTACCCAGAATCTGAGGCTTCGAACCCGGCATACTGCCGCTGATGGGAGTATTTTGGAGCGCTTGGTAAGAGTCCACGCGATACTGCGGCTCCTGCACCGCGACGGAGTACTCCACGCCATTTTTCGGATCCAGCCAGAAAGCCGGCGCGGTCTGGAAGCTGGAGCTGAGCGAAACAAGAACGTTTTGTGCGACGTCGCGCGACTGCATGCCAACGGACTGGGCACGGGCCCGATCGATTTCCATATAGAGCGTGGGGTTATCAAAGGCCTGCTGAACGTGGACATCCACCGCACCGGGAATGTGACGGAACTCGTTCGCGAGTTTTTCTCCTACTAGATAATTTCCGCGCTGGTTCATGCCGGTGACTTCCACGTCGATGGGCGCGGGAGTGCCGAAATTCAAGATTTGCGTCACGATATCCGCCGGTTGAAAGAAGAACTGCACGCCGGGAAAACGTTGCGGGAGTTTTTCACGCAAATCATTGATGTAGGTCCCGGTGGGCTTGCCGCGCACTTCCTTCAGTTGGACAAGAATTTCCGCGTCTGAGCTCCCGATAGTGCCGGCGTTGCTGTAGGTGAGGTTGATGCCGCTGTAGGGCAAGCCGATATTGTCGAGGACCGTGGTGAGCTCGTCCTTCGGGATGGTTTCACGGATCACGCCGTTTACCTGATCGGCGAGGCGCGCCGTTTCCTCGATGCGCAGACCGGTGCGAGCGCGCATGTGCAGGCGAATCTGTCCGGCGTCCACCTTCGGAAAGAAATCGCGCCCGAGAACGCCGCCGATCAAGACGGAGAAAACGCAGAAGGCCAGGAAGCATACCGCGAAGAGCTTTGGCGAATGCAGCGCGACACCCAGGGCTTTCCGATAGCCTTCTCGGAATTTTTCAAAACTCCTCTCAAAGCCTTGTTGATAGCGGCGGAAAAAACCCATCTTTTCTCCGATGTGCTCGTCGGCGTGATATTCGTCTTCCGTACTCAGGAGATACATGGCCAGGGTCGGCACGATGGTGCGCGACCACATGTAGGACGCCAGCATGGCGAAGCTTACGGCCTCGGCCAGGGGAACGAACAGGAACTTAGCCACGCCGGAAAGGAAAAACATCGGAATAAAGACGATACAAATGCAGAGCGTGGAAACAAAAGCGGGTACGGCAATCTGCTGCGCGCCGTCAAGGATCGCCTGGACCGTTTCCTTGCCCATGGCCAGGTTGCGGTTGATGTTTTCGATTTCAACGGTGGCGTCATCGACGAGGATACCGACAGCGAGCGCGAGGCCGCCCAAGGTCATGATATTGATGGTCTGGCCGAGGGAGCTGAGACAGAGGATGCTGACGAGAATGGACAAAGGAATAGAGACGGCAATGATCAGAGTGCTTTTCCAGTTTCCGAGGAACAGCAGAATCATGACCGCAGTGAGGCAGGCGGCGATAATCGCTTCGCGGATGACACCCTGGATGGAAGCCCGCACATAGAGCGACTGGTCGAAGAAGGTGGAGATGTGCAGGCCTTCAGGGACCGAGCCCTGGTTGTACTCGAGCATCTGCTTGACGCGGTCGACGATGTCGATGGTTGAAGCGGTACCCGTCTTGTAGATACTCATGAGCACGCCGCGCTGTCCATTGGACAGAACGACATTGGTCTGCGGGGAGAAGCCGTCGCGCACGTGAGCGACTTCCCGCATGTAAATCGTCGCGCCATTGACGGTCTTGACCGGGAGATCGTTGAGTTCCTCGACGGTTTGCGGGCTGCCATTCATCTCCACACTGTATTCAAGGGTGCCGAGCTTTGCCGTGCCCGTCGGGAGAATCAGGTTTTGCGCACTGACGGCGTTGACGATATCAACAGCAGAAAGCCCCTTAGCCTGGAGCGACATTGGATTAATATCGACGCTGATGACGCGCTGCTTGCCACCGTAGGGGAAGGGCGTGGCAGCACCCGGCACGGTCGCGAGCTGCGTGCGGATAAAATAGTTGCCGAAATCGAAGAGCTGCTGCTCGCTGAGCGTATCGCTGGTCAGGCCGATCTGGATGACCGGTACGGTCGATGCCGAATAGATGATCACCAGGGGCGGCGTGGTTCCCGGCGGGAGGAATCGCAAAAAGGTTTGCGAAATGGCGGCCGTCTGGGCCAGCGCCGTCTGAATGTTGGCGCCTGGTTGAAAGAAGACTTTGATGACGGCGATGCCCGACAACGATTGCGACTCGATGTGCTCGACGTCACTCACCAAGGTCGTGACGCCGCGTTCGACGTTGGAGGTGATGCGCTGCTCCATCTCCTGAGGTTCCAGGCCATTGTAGGTCCAGACGAGACTGATGACCGGGATGTTGATATCGGGAAAAATGTCCACGGGGGTGCGCAAGAGCACGACCGGCGTCAGCAGGATAATGGCGAGGGCCATCACGACAAACGTGTAGGGCCTCCGCAGTGCTAGTCGGACAATCCACATAAAGTCTTAGTTTGCTCTCCCCCACCGGCGGCGCCCATTTTTCCGACCGGGCTGCTCCGCTATCGCCGATTCAACTTAGATTCCTGGGAGCGTTTGTTTGGGTACGTCCCTGATCGGGCCGCGATCCATCTCCGCGATGAACTTTTCTGACCATCCGCGCAGGACCCGAGGAAACGTGTGCGTCCAAATCGCAACAGCATGTCGCCCGGTTAAGTCTCTCGCTTCGTATCACTTGGAAGTATCGAAGGGCCTGCTTCCCCGTTTCCACACCCATTCGATGCGGAGCTTCTGGCATAAGGCACACATACGGCTCCATCCAAATTGGACGGCGAATCCCGACGATGCGGAAGCCCGGAGTGAGAAAAAGTGCAAAAGCGAAAGGCGCTATTTGTGGGTCATGGTGAAGACGCCATCCCAGCCGGAAGGAGGCTCATCAAAGAGATATTCTTGGCAGCGCTTCCAATAGGCGCGGGACGGGCCGTCTTCGGGCCAGCTGTCGAGAATCGTCTGAAAAGATTTCTGGGCGTCTTCCCAGCGACGCTTCCGATAGAGCTCCCGGGCCTGTTGGAAGAGATCGAGGCGAGTACGCACTTCCTCCGGGGTACCGTAAACCGAGTTTTCGGCGGCGCGGCTGATGAGTTCGTAGATGCCGACCGGCTGGAGCTTGCCTATCACGCGGATGAGATCAAGTTCGCGAAAGACGAAGCCATCCTCCTTGGCGGCCCTATACGTGGTTTCGTTGACCAGGATGTGTGTGCCGTAGTCTTTATTCAGCCCTTCCAGACGCGAGGAGAGATTCACCGTGTCGCCCAAGGCCGTGTAGCCGTAACGAAGCGCGGAGCCCATGTTGCCGACGCTGGCCACGCCGGTGTTCAGGCCGATGCCAATGTCGAGATGCGGCTTGCCCTCGGATTGCCATTTCTTTTGCATCTCGCGGACACGCTCTATCATTTCGAGCGCTGTCTGGCAGGCTCTGGCCGCGTGGCCGGGCTCTTCAAACGGTGCTCCCCAGAAGGCCATCACCGCGTCGCCGATGTATTTGTCGAGAGTGCCGTGGTGTTCGAAAACCAGGCGAGTCATGTCCGAAAGATACTGGTTCAGGAAATTCGCGAGATCCTGTGCGTCGAGTTTCTCGGAAATAGTCGTGAACCCGCGAATGTCACTGAACATGACAGTAATGTCGGTTTTCTTTGGTTCGACAAGACGCGGATTGACGAGCAGGCGGCGGATGACTTCAGGACTGAGGTATTGACCAAACGCGGAGCGCACGCGGCGTTTTTCTTTTTCTTCGAACAGCGCCCGATACAGGGAGACGAGAAGTACGTTGGAACTCAGCGTGAGCGCCGGCACACCGAAGTTGAGCCACCAGCCGTGCAAAAATGCAAAATAGTCGACGGCAACCAAAGGCGCGACCAGGAACGCGCCGAACCACATCCAGCGTGGCGTAACGAGGGCCATCCAGATTCCCAGAGGAATGCCGAAGGAACAAATGAGCAGAACGTCCGCCAGCGTTTGCTTCGCGCCGCGATAAAGAAACGACTGGTGCAGAATGCAGTCGATCACGTTGGCATGGATTTCCACGCCGGGGTAGTCCAGCCCTCCGTAAGGCGTCGCTCGCAGATCGCCAATGCCTGTCGCGGTGGCGCCGACCAGGACGATCTTCCCGCCAAACGTATCCGCAGAGATTTTCTTTTCCACAACGTCGGCGAGCGAATAGTGAGGGTAAGTGTAGCCTGGTCCGTGAAAGTTGATGACCACGCGTCCGAGGTCGTCCGTGCGAACTTCGGCGGATTGGCCGAAGAGAATTCGGTACGCGCCTACCCGTCCATATTCCAAAACAACCTGTTCATTCTTCAGGCGGAAGTACGAGCGCACGGTCTGCACGTCAAGTGAGGCGTAAATGTCCCAATCGCTGAAATCCTTGGAGCGTCCGTAAGGAATGATGAGGTTGGCCTGGCGGACGACGCCGTCCACGTCGGGGTACACATTAAAGAACCCCGTCGAGGAGGCTTCCTCGCTGAGCGCGCTGGTAAGGAGTTCCAGGTTCGCTTCTGTGCCTTTGGGCAGGAGATTGTCCGGTTGAAATTTCTCCAGGAGGCCGATGCGATCCTGCTTGCCGGTTTCCGGGTGGAGCGGGCGCACGCTCGGAAAAGAATAGAAGGCCATTTGATTTGCGTAGGTGTCTAGCGTTTTGTCATCCAGGCCGCGGAGGTCTGCTTCGGTGTGAAGAAAGAAATTTCCGAGCACCACCGCACCGAAGCGTTGAATGGCGGTAGCGAACCGCTTGTCCGCGTCGTACCGGGTGGCGAGCCTTTGAACTTCCGCTGAGAGTAGCGGATCGATCGTTTCCCCGCGTCTTCGGCGGGCTTCCATCTGGGCCCACAACGCGCGGATCGGAGCGGCGCTCTCGTCCGGTTTGCTGAAGGTGACGTCAAAGGCGACGACTTTCGCGCCATCTTCGCGGAGCACATCGAGCATGTTTGCAAAATGGGTTCTGGAAAAAGGCCACTTTCCGAGTACTTCCTGGGAATGCTGATCGATGTCCACGATAACAATTCGCGGATCGATGGGCGTGGCGCCCGGCGGGCGGTAGCGGAAACGCGTATCCAGCGAGTCGTATTCTAGGCGCTGGATAAAATTGAAAATAGGGGTAGTGCGTTCTCCGACGAAAGTAAAGTAGTACAGCACCAGCGCAAGAAGCGTGATGACAATACTGATGACGAACGAGACGCGGTGGCGCCACCACGTTAGAAGCAATTCGTAGAGGCCAAGAGCGCCCCGCCGCTGCCAGAAGCCGTCTGACGGAGCTGCCATCGCGGGTCTGGTGTTACTCGCGGAAGATGAAGTTCAGCCGGACGCCCGAGACTTCGACGAGATCGCCGTCGTTGAGGCGCACGGGGCCGGAGATGGGAGTGCCGTTGATTTTGGGCACCTTGTCGCCGGGACCGAGATAGTAGCCGTCATCGCGCTGGTTGATCTGCGCGGCCATCTGAGGCTTGAACCAGCCTTTGAGACGAACGGTGGCCATCGGAGATTTTCCGATAACCGTGAGTTTGTTGGTCAGAACATACTCTTTCTGGTCGGTCTGGCCATTGAGAACGACAAGTGTCGGAACTTTCATGCGACCTGAGGCAAACTGCATGGATTCGCCCATGGCGGCAGCTTGCTGGAGCATCTGACGGCGTTCCTTGGTATCAAGCACCATGGTTTCGTCGATGCGCGGCGCGACGGCTTTGCGGCCGGAATCCCAGGGTACCGGGGCATCGCCGCTGGTATCGACTTTGATCTTGTGTTTGCCGATATGGATGTTGTCGCCGTCGTGCAGAGTAGCG
>Ga0066710_100003672_pt1 | contig 13202 bp, 18 predicted proteins | sample GraSoiAngelo_159_FD_79666 | JGI IMG/M metagenome (GOLD analysis project Ga0066710, IMG submission 79666) | Grasslands soil microbial communities from the Angelo Coastal Reserve, California, USA - 14_1009_16_40cm | ecosystem: Environmental > Terrestrial > Soil > Grasslands | place: USA...
GACCTCCTGGCCGCGGACGCTGACGCTGACGTCGCCGGACTCGATCACCACGAACGTCTTGCCACTCTCGCCCTCTTCCGCGATTGCGTCGCCGGCCCGGTAGGTGCGCTCGAAGAACTCACCGGCAAGCCGGTCCAGGAAGGCGTCGGATACACCCGCGAAGAGCGGGACGCCGCGGATCAGATCCAGGCTCGGGGCGGGCACCGGCGCATTCTATGTCGGCTCAACCTCTGTTGTCAGGTCCGCGCGCCGCTCGCCGAGCCATCGCGAGACGACGGCGTCGGCTGCGTCGAAGGTCTGCTCGTTGCTGGTCACGGCGGCGACGAACTCCTCTCGCTCCAGCGCCTGCAGCATGACGTCGCTGCGGGCCGTGACCGTCGCCGTTCGCGGAACGTCTCGGAGCAGTGCGATCTCGCCGAACGACGAGCCCGGTTGAAGCACTTTTCCCTCGACCTCGACCACTCCCTCCTCGAGGAGGTAGAACCGGTCACCGGGGTCGCCCTCTCGGGTCACGGTCGCGCCCGCAGGGAGACGCACCTCGACCAGAGACGAGGCCAACGACTCAAGCGCCGCGGGCGGCAAGAAGGCGAGGAACTCGACGTGTCGCAGCAGCTCGGCCTTGGGAGACTGGGGAGCGAGCGCGTCGAGATGCCGAAGGCTCGCAGCGCTCGCGGCTGCCGCGACCGGGAGGAGCGCTGCGGTGATGTAGAGACCGCTGCGGATGCCGACGACGTGGATCAGGAGCGGGGCCAGGAACGCCCCGACGCCCATCGCTCCGATCAGGAGTCCCCACATCACGCCGAGCACTCGAGCGAGAACGTCGTTGGGCACGATGCGCTGGAGCAGCGTCACCGCCGAGACGTCGACGAGCGAGTTGCCGACCCCGGCGAGCGTCGTCGCGACGAAAGCCGGGGCAAGATGCGGAAACGCACCGATCAGGGCCAGGGGTGCGCCGAAGAGTGCGATGCCGACGCCGAAATCTGCCGCGAGGCGGCCGCGTGCGGCGAGAGTCAGCGCAAGGGCGCCCCCGAGAAGTCCACCGACACCGATACCGGCGTTCAGATAACCGACGGTGGCGCTGTCGCCGTGCAGGAGCTTCAGACCGGCAACCGTCGCGAAGACGCCGAGCGCGCCCGCAACGAGCGTTTGCAGCGTGTAAAGCGCCATGAGGACGGTCACGGGACGGCTCGCGAGGATCGCCCGGAAGCCCGCCGCGAACTCCCTTCCCGCTCCACGTCCGGCCCCACGGTCCTCGCTCCTCGGCTCCTCGGCCCGGATCGAGAGCACGAGCAGCGCCGACCAGACGAAACTGACTCCGTTCAGCGCGAAGACGGTCTGCGCATTTGTCGCCGCATAGAGGATGCCGCCCAGCGCGGGGCCCGCGAAGATGCCGACGCTCTCCAGCGTGCTCGACGCGACGTTCGCGGCGGTGAGTTCCGCGGGGGTTCTCGCGAGGCCCGGCAGGAGCGCCGACTGCGCCGGCCGGAACGGGGCTCCGGAAACCGTCGAGAGCGTGGCGATCACGTACACCAGCCACGCCGGCGAACCGCTCGCGATAGCCACGGCTGCGCAGCCCATCAGCACCGCGCGAATCGCATCCGCCCAGATCATCACGAGCCGTCGCGGAAAGCGGTCGGCGAGTGTAGCGGCGAGCGGGGCCACGAGTGCTGCGGGAATCGCCCGCACCACGACGATCAGGGCGACGGCGCTGGACCCTCCATGGCCGTACGCGTACACCGACAGCGCGACGACGTAGGACCACGTTCCGAGGAGCGAGCCGACCCACGCCAGCTGCAGACGCCGGAGGGCAGGATTCTTGAAGGTGTCCGAGACTGGACGAAACGACGTCACGAGATGGCGCCGCAGTGCTCGCATCGCGCGCAACCTCTCACATGGTTGCGCCCGGTGCGAGCGTGCGGGAAGATTTCCGGTGTCTGGGCCGTCTGGTTGTCAGGCGGCGGGGGCCGCTGACGGATCGAATCCGAGAGGAGTCAGAAATGAGCGACGAGCGGGACGCCGCAGGCACCGACGAGCGCGACGCCGCAGGCACCGACGAGCCGGATTTCCAGGCTCACGCAGCCGGAACCGACGAGCGTGAGGCAGCCGGCACTGACGAGCGCGACGCCGCAGGCACCGACGAGCCGGATTTCCAGGCTCACGCAGCCGGAACCGACGAGCGTGAGGCAGCCGGCACTGACGAGCCCGACGCCAACGACTAGCAACATACTACGGCGCACCGACCGGTCGACGTAGCGCTTGACGAATGTGAGCCGGGGCTCCGCCCCGGCTCAGTCGTTTGCGCGGAGAACGTCCTCGAGCGCTGTCAGCAGGCGCCGGCCTGCATCGTCCTCGCGGCTCTCGAGAAGCGCGGCGATGCGCGCCACCGACGCAGCCGTAGAGCCTGCATCCTCGAGCACGCGGTGAGCGCGCCGCGCTTTCTGCAGCAACTGGAGCCCGATTGCCGCCTGCGCTGCGAACAGGGTGAGCAGATCCATCTCCGTGACGCCGAACCGCGTTCCCTCCGGAGGGTCGAGCACGGACAGCGTTCCCAACGCGACCTCCTCGTGCAGGAGCGGCACCACCATCATCGCGTTCGGGACGTAGCCGGTCCGCTCTGCGGCTGAGCGCGCCCAGCGCGGGTCGTTCGCGAGATCGTCGATCGCGAGCGGCTGGCGCGTCACGAGCACCCAGCCCGAGATGCCGGTGCTCGAGGGCATGCGCATCCCCACGAGCTCACCTTCGCCTTCGCCGGAGACCGCTTCGAAGACGAGCTCTTCCGTCTCCTCGTCGAAGAGGAAGATCGACGACGCCTTGGCGCGGAAGATCGCGCGGGCGACGTCGACGATCGACTGGAGCAGCGCTCGGTGCTGCTCCTCGCTGCCGAGTGTTCCGGCCGCGACGGCGGCGCGGAGCGAGCCCTCGTCCATCACTGCCCTCCCGTGTTCGACGCGGTCATGTAGAGGAGGCTTTTCAGCTGCGGCGGCGTCAGCGCCGGGTGCTTGGCGAGCACGAGCGCCGAGATGGCGGCGATGTGTGGGGCCGCGAAGCTGTTGCCCGTGGCGCGGATCGACCCGCCTCCGGGCCAGGCGACGTCGACGTCGATGCCGCGGGCGAAGAACTCGACCGGCGGCGTCGGGTTTGCGTACCAGAGCCACGGATCGTCCTGCTCGTGGCTGCCGACCGAGATGACGGACGAGAAGCGCCACGGGAAGCTCTCGACGGGCATGTTGTGCGCGGCCGCCACGAGCACCGTGCGCCGGAAATAGGCGCCGTCGGCAAGATCGTGAAGCGTCTCGGCGAAGCGTTTCTTGGTCGTCGAGAGGCTCATGTTGATCACGTCGAAGCCCTGCTCGACGGCATGGCGGAGGCCCGCGAGAATCAGGTCGCCGCTGCCGGTCGCGCCGGCGCCGAGCACCCGGACACTGTGGAGCTCGCAGTCTGGAGCGAATGCCCGGACGATTCCAGCGCATGCAGTTCCGTGCCCGCAGACGTCCCCCAGCTCGTCGGGCACGACACGGATCTCCTCGTTCTCTCCGAGCTCGATGCCGACGGCGCTTGCGACCGGGGCGACGAGCGGATGGTCACGGTCGACGCCGCTGTCGAGGATGCAGACCGTGACCCCTCGGCCCGTCGATCCCTCGAACGCCCACTCGCGGGTCGGCTGGTCCGGCCACACCATGGGCAGGCCGATCGAGTCGGTGTCCTCTGCCGGCAGGCTCCATGCCGGCCGGCTCATTCGGACTCCCGCGCGTTCGCTCGTGCCGCCGCCGCCAGGTCGACGAGCTCATCCGCGCGCGCGGCACGCGCGTCGCCCGGAACGGTCATCAGGTTCGCGTGCACGAGCGCCGCTGCGGCGCGTGTCGCACCTTCGGCCAGCGCCGCCGCTGCGATCGCGTCCGCCTTCTCGTAGCCGATCGCCCAGCCCGCGGCGGTCGCGGCGAGCTCCGCCGTCGCGCAGGCGGCATCGGCGATCGCGAGTGGCAGCTCCGCGGCCTGGGCGAGCGCCGGCCTGAGATCTCGTTCGTCGGCATCCGGATCGGCGCGGAGCTGAACGACGCGCGCGAACGCGACCGCGTCCGCGCTCGCAAGCGGGACGAGCCGGGCGGAGAGCGCCCGGGCCTGCGCTGCAGTACCTGCCGAGTCCCGCCAGCCGGTCGTTGCGCGCGCGACCATGGCGACGAGCTCGGCCGCCATCGCCGCGGCGAGCGCAGCCGCACTCCCGCTTGCGGGCACCTGGGCGCCGGCCAGCGCGTCGAGGAGCTCCGCCACCCTCAGCTCTGGCAGACGGGCGGCGGCGTCCGTCACTCCGACATGCGCCTGCGGACGAGCTCGATGAGCGAAGGCCTCGGCACGAGGCCTTCCGCGGCGAGGGCGGTCTCGATATCGGCGAGGAGCTGCGCGCGGTAGCCCGCGTCGGCCTGTGCCCGCTCCACGAGCCCGGCGATCTCAGCTCTGGCTCGCGGGAGCTCCTGCGCTGCTTCCACCCACCCAATCGGTGCCGGTGGCAGGACGCGCAGACGCTCGGCGATGCGTTCCTCGTCGTATCCGCTCATCGATCTCTCCGGTCACTTGACGCGGTAGCGACTGGGTTTCTTCCCTCGAGGCGCTCGCGCAGGCGCGCGAGGCAGCGTGAGATGCGGCTGGCGATCGTGCCCGAGGGAAGGCCGAGCTGGTCCCCGATCGTCCGGTAGCTCTCGTCGCGGCAGAAGAAGCGATCGAGAACCTCGCGACACTCGCCCGGCAGCGAGTCGAGCGCAGCATGTACGTCGAACGCTTCCTCGATTCGGTCGAGGACGTCCTCTTCGTGTTCGGGGAGGTCGTCGACCGGAGCCTCGCGCGTGTTGGCCCGGAGCTTGTCGATGCACTCCCGGCGGGTGAGCTGCGCGATCCAGGGCCGTAGGGCATCGGGGTCCCGAAGCGTGCCGAGCCGGTCGTAGATGCGTGCGAACACCTCCTGGAAGACATCTTCCGCATCGTCGGGGGGGAGGCGGAACGCCTGCGTCGTGATCGCGAAGACGTAGCGGGCAAAGCGGTCGACGAGACCATTCCACGCTGACTCGTCGCCGGCGAGGCAGGCGGCGACCAACGCAGCGTCGGAGCGCGTTTCCACTGTGCGTAGTGAAGCCGATTGTCCACGCGTGGTCTACTCCGGCGCGGAGGAGCGATCGTCCACGCGCGTCAGCTCTTCGATCCGCGCTTCCGCCGCGTCGAGGAGAGAGAGGCACCGACGGTGCAGCGCGTCGCCTCGTCGCCAGAGCTCGATTGCGTCGTCGAGGCCGACGTCACCTCGCTCGAGGCGGGCGACGATCTCGCTCAACTCGCGCTCCGCCTGCTCGAACGTGAGCTCGTCGGTCATGGTTTCGTCACCTCGTCCACCGTGGCTGCGAGGGAGCCCTTGGCAAGCTCGATGTCGATCGTCTCCCCGATGTCGACCACGGTAGCGTCACCGAGCACGACGCCATGCGAGCGGACGATGGCGTAGCCGCGGTCGACCGTGGCGCGCGGCGAGAGCGCGCGCAGTCGCCCAGCCGTGGCGTCCAGGGTGGCACGGCGCCGCTCCAGCAACAGCCGGGGAGCTGCCCCCAGGCGCTCCTGTGTCCGCGCCAATCGCCCACGGTCTCGCTCGACGAGCCGGCGCAGACCCGTGGCCAGCCTCTCCCGTGACCGCGACAGCCCAGCCAGCAGCTCGTCCAGGTCCGGCACGACGAGCCGCGCGGCCGCAGTGGGTGTCGACGCGCGCACGTCGGCGGCGAGATCGCACAAGGGTGTGTCCTGCTCGTGCCCGACCGCCGAAACGACGGGGACGGGGCACGCGGCAAACGCGCGGACGACGCGCTCGTCGCTGAAGGGGAGGAGATCCTCGAAGCTGCCTCCGCCGCGTGTGACCACGACCACGTCGACCTGCGGATGCGCTGCGAGCTCGGCCAGCGAGCGAACGATCGCGGCCGGGGCGCCGGCGCCCTGGACCCTGGTTTCGGCGACGACGAGGCAGGCGGGCGGAAACCGGGTTCGGATCGCCGTCACGATATCGCCGCGGGCAGCTGCGTCCGCGCCGGTGAGCACGCCGACCGCCCGCGGAAAGCGCGGCAGGCGGCGCTTCCGCTCGGCCGCGAAGAGACCCTCGCTCGCGAGTGCGCGCTTCAGCCGTTCGAGTGCGGCGAGGTGCTCGCCAAGCCCAAAACGCTCGATCGTGGTCGCGCGGAAGACAAGCTCGCCCTTCTGCTCGTAGAGCTCAGGTCGGCCCTGGACGTGCACCTTCTCGCCGTCGTTGAGCTCGAGCTCGAGCGCGTCGAACCGGAGCCGCCGCATCGAGGCCGCGAGCGTCGCACCGGTTTGCGGATCCTTGAGCGTGAAGAAGACCGAGCCCCAGGAATCGTTGCGGCGCAGCTCGCTCAGCTCGCCTTCGACCCAGACCTCCGGCAGTTTCCGCAGCCACATGGCAACGCCGCGGTTGAACGCGCTGACGGGAAAAACCCGACGGTCGCCGTAGATCAACGGTTCGACTTTCACGGGCGCAGCCTATGGGCTGCGCACTAGTTGTAGGTCGAGCCGCAGGCTCGGGCTACAACAGGATCTCGGCCGCGATTATGGGATCACAACCCGATCTGACGAGGTCGACGCAGACGTGGAGATCGGCGCCGCTCGCTGCCAGCTTCTCGGCCAACGGGAGGGGATAGCCGGCCTCGATGAGGATGTGGAGGCGCCAACTCTCGACCTTGGCCTGCTCGCCGCCATGTGCGTCCTCAACGGGTGTTTCGGTGATCTCGGCCATTGTGCCGCGGTGTTTCGTGATCGCTTCGACGATCCCTTCCGCTGCTTGTTGGCGACGCCGCAGAAACTTTACGAGCGCGGTCGAGCGGCGCCGGCGGCCTCGGCCTCGACCCGTCGCACGAGCTCCTCCCGCCCGAGCAGCTCGACGGCCCGGTCGAGCTCGCGCGCGAGGCGTGCGGCCGCATCCTCGCGTAGCTCACGCATGCGTTCGTCGAAGGCGAGCGCCGCTGCCTGCACCTGTCGTTCGAGCTCCCGCGAGAGCACGCGTTCGATCCGCTCAGTCTGGCGTCGCTCGAACTCGACGAAGGCCACCTCGAGACGGCCCCGCGCGTCGGTCTCCGCTCGTTCGATGCCCTCGGCGATGGCTGCCTCGCGGGCGCGAAGGCGCTCGGTGATCTCGTCGATCGTCCGCCGGCGCTCCGTGGTCTGGCTCTCGAGCTCGTCGAGGGCCTCGGTCACCGCTTCCGTCGCAGCTCGCTCGAGCTCTTCACGGAGTCGCAGGACGGTCTTGCGCTGGTCGTCCGCTGTTGAGCCAAGCTCGGCCGCTTCCGCCTCGATGCGGTGCTCCACCTCGACGATCGCCTGCCGGTGACGCTGCTCGAGGCGCGCGAGTTGGGCCTCCAGGTGGCGCTGTGCCCGGTCGAGGTCGTCGGTGAACGCCTGCAGGCGTTCACCGACCCGGCGCTCGGCTTCGGCGAAGCGCTCGGCCAGCGCATCGCCGACAAGGCGCTCTCGCGCCTCGAACGCACCGCGCCGCTCGTCCGCAAATCGGCGTTCCTCTGCGGCGAGCGCCGAGATCGATTCCGCGCGCTCACGCGCCAGCAGTCGCCGGATCTCGTCCGTATGAGCCGTCGTTTCCTCCTCGACGGCGAGGCGTAGCCGGGTTCGTGCGGCGGCGATGAGGTCGTCGACGGCCGCTGTCCGGGCATGAGCGCGGCGGGCGTAGACGGCGAGCAGCGCGATCACGACGACCGCTCCACCGAGGCAGCCGGCCAGGATCCAGGCGATCACGCTGTTCACTGTAGAGGCTTCGGTCTCAGAGACGGAGCACCACGAGCGCCGCGGCCATGAGGACGGTCGAGGCGGTGAGGAGCAGGAGCGCTGCCTCCGCCGGCGCTGTCAGCAGCGTGCGCGCCAGCGGCTCGCTCGTGCCGTCGGCGAGCTGGATCTCCCCGGTCACGTCCCGCACCTCGCGCCGCAAACGGCGAACGGGCGTCGAGAGCCGGCGCTGCGCGAGGGAGAGCACCGTCGCCCAGGCGGCAGCGAGCACGGCTTCCGCACGCAGCCGTTCGGCACAGGCGACGTACGCGGTGAGGACGGGGAAGGCGCCCCACGCGAGGCCGAACCACAGGTCGGAGTGGAAGCGGCCGCCGAAGAGCTCCAGGTTGTAGGCGGGGACGAGAAACGCGCCGGCCGCGACGAATGCGAGGAGCCACAGCGTCGTCCGCGTCGCGACGACGACGCCGATCGCCGAGGCGGCGGCGACGGAGGCGACCGCGAGCGCCGCCAGGACCCGGCCTGGAATCGACGTTCCGAGGGGCCGTCCGCCGAGCTCGTCGAGCGCGTGTGCCCCGACGCCCATGGCGAGCCCGAACGCGAGCACCGTGAGCCCGAGCCTGCCCCACGGCACGGACGGGGCCAGACACCCTCCGACGACGACGTACGAGAGGTGCCACAGCGTGTACGGGGGGTGCAGCAACGTCACGTAGTCGCGCCAGCCGCCCGGGCGCAGCGCGTAGAACGTGGGTCTCACCGTCTCGTGCCCCAGACGACGATGCCGCCGCCGAGGCTGAGGCGTCGTCCGCGGGCGTCGGGGATGCCGGCGGCACGCCAGAGCTCGAGCAGCTCGCGCTCGGGATGGTCGTGCCAGAAACTCCGAATCGACGGCCCGAGAAAGCGTCCGACCTCGTGCCAGCCGGGCGAGATCGCGCGACCGGCGAGCGGGAGACCGATGCGGACGTAGAGCTCCCATAGCGGCCGGGCCAGGCCTCGAGGTAGCGCGAACTCGAGCATGGCAATCGTCCCACCGGGGCGCACGACGCGGGCGAGCTCCCGCAGGACCGCGCGGGGATCGTCGACGTAGCGGAGCAGGTACGTGAAGGTGAGGTGGTCGAACGACCCGTCGGCGAACGGCAGCGACCCCGCCGACGCCAGGACGAGCTCGACACGACCGTCGAAGCGGGCGCTTGCCGCGTCCAGCATCTCCGGGCTCTGGTCGAGCCCGGTGACGGGATGTCCTGCACCGAGGAGGAGCTCGGCGACGAGACCCGTTCCGGTGGCGACGTCGAGCACGGTGCCGCGGTCGGCGGGAACACGCGAGACCAGGAAGCGCCGCCAGCGCGGATCCTGGCCAAGCGAGAGGACTGCGCCAACCCGGTCGTAGCTCTGCCCGAGCGGTGCGAACAGGCCGATCGCGTGGCTGCGGCGTGCGCTCTCCACCGCTCTATCCTGGCACGGTGGACCTCGCGCTCGACCTCGAGCGGATCGCCGCCGCCGCCGAGACCTTCGCCACCGGCGACGGCCTCGTCGCGATCCTCGCGACCGAGCCGGCCGAGGGTGTCCGGCGCTACCTCTGCGCGTTCGAGGACGGCGCCGAGGGCCGCACGTGGCTCGCTCTCGACGACGCGGGCGAGCCGGTCACGAGCCGTCGAGAGGTCCATGACGCGGCGACGATCGCAGCGCTCTGCGAGGTCGCAGAGGAGTTCGCGTTTCCCGGTGATCTCGACGAGCTGAGGGCGCAGCTCGTGGCGTTGCGGATCGCCGAGCAGCCCTCGGGAATCGACGAGGCAGAGGACGCTGCCCGAGCGCTCCAACACGCGCTCGGAGTGCCCCCCAGCGTTGCCACGCCGGCGAGGCTCGACGGCATCGGTGCTGCAGTCCGTCGGCTCGAACGGGCGCTCGACCCCGCTGCACCGTCACCCTTCGCAGCGGCGATGCAGTCGGCTCAGGGTGCCGTCGAGAAGCTCGTCGGCGAGATCGAGGGCGGCTATCGCCTGCGCTTCGACGGGGCAGGCAGGTAGCGTTCCCCGCGATGAGCGAAGGCGGCTTCCCGTTTTTCGGCGGTGATCCGGAGGATCTCCTGAAGGGTCTGCGCGAGTTCGCCGAGCAGCAGGCCGAGTCGGTGCAGGAGGCGCAACGCGAGCAGTTCGCGACGCTGACGCTCAACACCGCCGTCGAGCTCACGGCGGCTGCGCTCAAGCAGCTGCAGCCGTCGGGCGGGGTCGACGAACAGGCCATCGCCCTCCGCGACGCAATGCGCGTGCTCTTCCCCGAGGCGGTCGCGCTCGTCTCGGCCGCCCGCCAGGGCTTCATGCGCGAACAGTGAGCGCCGCCGGCCCTGGGATGATGGCCCCTTGAGAGTCGAGGCCATTCACCTCGGCGCGGCCTTCCAGCCCGAGAACTGGGCCGTCGACTCGGTGCGAGCCGTCGCCGGCAAGGGGCTCGAGGGCGACCGCTACTTCTTCGCAGACGGCGCGAAGCCGGGTCAGGCGTTGACGCTCGTCGAGCAGGACGTCGTCGAAGAGGTCGGTCTTCCGCCCGGCGGCACTCGCAGGCAGCTGACGGTGAGCGGCACGGGACTCAACGACCTGATCGGCAAGCGCTTCCTCGTTGGAGCCGTCGAGTGCTACGGCGTCGAGTTGTGCGAGCCGTGCGCGCACCTCGAGCGGATGACGAGACCCGGAATCATCAAGGAGCTCGTTCACCGCGCGGGCATCAACGCGGACATCCTCACCGACGGCACAATCTCCGTCGGTGACGAGATCACCGAGCTCTAGACAGCCGCCGCGGTCAGTGGTTACCGTGGAGCATGTCGGAAGCCCGGCTGCTCTCACTTGTGGTGCGGTACCCGCACCCGGCTGCGCTGGGCCGGAAGGTCCGCGACGGATCCGTCTTCGGCGCGCTGCATGAGCTCGAGGCACGCGGGCTCGTCACGAGGCGGCGAGGGCTCTACAGGCTGACGCGGCGCGGTGCGGGCGAGCTTGCGATCTCACGAGCGATCGCCGTGCTGCTTCACCACTGCGCGGTGGCCCCGCGGATGCCGGCTGGCGGCGCGGTGGCTGCGGCGTCCCGAGACGGCTAGGCTCGCGCCGTCATGAGCTATCGCGGCGCACTCCCTCAGCTCGAGGGCTCGCTGCTGGCGACCGACGGTGGGCTGGAAACATGGCTGATCTTCGATCGCGGCTTCGACCTGCCGTGCTTCGCGAGCTTCCCGCTGCTCGAGACCGTAGAGGGGCGAGCGGCGCTGACGGACTACTTCGAGCCGTATCTGATGCTTACGCGGCGGCACGGGATCGGCTTCGTGCTCGAGGCGCCCACCTGGCGCGCGAACCCTTCCTGGGGCGCGCAGCTCGGCTATTCACTCGATCGCCTGGCGGACGCGAACCGGCGCTCGATCGCCTTCATGGAGGAGATCAGGGGCCGCGAGGAGCTACCGGGCCGCCCATTCCCGATCAGCGCGCCGATCGGGCCCGAAGCCGATGCGTACAACCCCGATCACCACCTCAGTGCGCCAGAAGCCGAGGCGTATCACGCCTGGCAGGTCGGCATCGTCGCCGACACTGCCGCGGACCTGGTGACCGGTTTCACCATCGCCTACGTCGAAGAGGCGATCGGTATCGCGAAGGCTGCAGCTGCGGCGGCGATGCCGGTGGCGATGTCCTTCACCGTCGAGACCGACGGACGGCTACCGAGCGGCCAGCCGCTTGCCGAGGCGATCGACCAGGTCGATGACGAGACCGGCGGTGTGGTCGCCTACTACATGGTCAACTGCGCCCACCCGACGCACTTCGTGTCCGTGTTCGACCAAGATGGTCCGTGGGAGCGACTGCGGGGCATACGCGCGAACGCATCGACGAAGAGCCATGCCGAGCTCGACGAGTCGGAGGAGCTCGACGCGGGCGACGCGGTCGAGCTTGCCGGTGGTTACCTCGCCATCCGCGAGCGGCTGCCGCGGTTGACGGTCCTGGGAGGCTGCTGCGGCACCGACCACCGGCACGTCACGAGCGTCGTCGACAGCTGGCTCGCCTCGTAGACGAGCGGTGGGGTTCATTCGTCCGCCAATGCTTCGGCGAGCCAGCGCCGCGCCTGCTCGACGATCGCGGGGTAGGTGTGCAGGTAATACCTCAGCGCGATCAACGCCTGCGAGAGCGCCCAGCCGCGGCCCCGCGTCCAGGTTCGATCGAGCCGGACAGCGCTGCGACGGCCGCACGCGTCACCTGGTCGCGCGGGCCGAGCGGACCGCCGCGGCCGCCCGCCGGCGGCCCTCCCGTCGGATCGGCGGCCCGCAACCCTTCCAGCAGCCCGGCGAGGTCGACGGCCGCATGCGAGGGGTCGACTGGTGAGCCGTGGGCGTGGAGTCCTGCCGTCGCGGCAGCCGTACGGAAAGATCGTCGCCCAGCCGGCGCAGTTCGTGGCGCTCGAGTGCCGCCAGCCGTGCGCAGACCCAGTTGAAGCGCAGGTCCGACGAGCCGGACAGAAAGTAGGTGTCCGGGTCGGAGTCGACCAGCGCCTGGCGAAGCTCTTTCGGGAAGGAGAAGCCGATCTCGGTCTGGTCGCGCGAGAACGCCAGCCAGACGATCTGGCCGACCCGGAACTTGACGCGGCCGCGGACGAACACCTCGTAGGAGCGTGGCAACTGGGACGCGATCACACGCACGTCCTCGAGCATCACTCCGGTCTCCGCCATCGGCGCCACTCTTAGACGCTCTAACGCTGGTGCCCGTCTGGGTACCTAGCTGCTGGTGAGCTCTTTGAAGGCGGGTTCGTCACGGATCGTGAATGAAGCTTGAGGATGAGGACCGAGCACAAGCATCGGAGGTCGCGAGGCAGATGCTTGCGTCGAAAGAAGCAAGGCCGACAAAGCGAGGGCGACGAACACGATCCGGATGACCAGCCGGGACACAGCCCAGGGTACGCGGCACAGCCAGCACGACCGTGGGCGGCTCAATCGTCCGCTGCAGCCACGTTCGGCGTGGAGCAACGGGGGGTCGCCGTGGTCAGTCCGGGGTTCGGGATTCTTCCGTCGCGGCGCGCTCGCGTTTAGCAACGCGCAGTTGCGAGCTGATGCGGCGGAACTGGTCTTGTCCGGAGAGTCCGACCACGCTGCCCAGGAGGGGGAAGTCACCGATGCCGACCGGGATGCGCAGTACCGAGCGTACCGGCTGCGTGTTAACCCATTCGTGTCCCCATTCGCGCCGGAAGCCGTCGCGTGGCAGCGCGTAGACCGCACCCTCGGTCCATGAGCTGGGCGAGCTGGGGTTGCCGCCGATCGCAAACATGTAGAAGCGGCGGAGGCGTGGAGGCCGACCGAGGTGCGTGCAGGCGGTGAAGATGCCTTTGGCGCGGTCGCGCGCTACGACGGCGTAGAAGATCGGCCAAATACCATCGTCACAGGCGACGACGGCCTGCAGCTTCGTGGCCCAGTCGCGCGC
>Ga0066710_100003673_pt1 | contig 13199 bp, 13 predicted proteins | sample GraSoiAngelo_159_FD_79666 | JGI IMG/M metagenome (GOLD analysis project Ga0066710, IMG submission 79666) | Grasslands soil microbial communities from the Angelo Coastal Reserve, California, USA - 14_1009_16_40cm | ecosystem: Environmental > Terrestrial > Soil > Grasslands | place: USA...
AATTTCTCTGCGGCACGGCCCGCACCACGTGGCCCAAATATTTACGACGATCACTTTGCCGCTAAAGTCCGCCAGACGAAACCTGCTGTTATCAATCGAAGTCAATTCATGTTTGAGTAAACCGTCAGGCAATGTTCCACCAACAATTGGCGACAGCGTGCCTTCAGGCGCAGCGGTCAGCGATTCCTCAGCAGGTGCTGGCGGTGGGGGCGGCGGAGGGTTCTTGATTCTTCTGCCGGATTGCGCCACAGCATCTGCCGCAACCAGCACGCCAATAAAGATAAGCGGTAATACTTTTCTCATTTCAACTTCGAAGACAAGGGACGAACTTGCGTGTGCGAGATTCTACCGCAGGGTGGTTAGGATTGAAAAGAAATTCAGTGGTGCAGATGAGACCTGCATTTTAAAGCGGCATCCGCCCGATTGCGCTTTCGCCGATGCTGCCGAAGTAGAGCGCCCCTTTGTGCTCGACGACGTTTGCGATGGCGGCGAATCGTTTCGCAGACGGATCCTGAAGATTGCGCACGACTCTCCCGTTCATATCCAGCCCCAGCACAAATGCATAGCGCTTCATCGAGGGCTGCATGAAATTCGGCATCCGCATGACCATTTTTCTCATGAATGGATAGCGCAATAGAGTATCGAGTGTCGCATCGCGGCGATTTACAATCGCGAGCCAAAATGTGCCGCGACCATTTGACGAAATGCCATCGGGAAATCCGGGCAGGTTGTCGATGAAGGTCTCAGTTCGTCCTTGTTTCTCGCCTTTGAGCCAAACACGCGTGACTCTGTAGGCGCCGGTCTCATTTACTAAAGCGAACGATTGATCGGGGCTAATAGCAACGCCATTAGCGAAATAAAGATCACGGGCAATGACGCGGGTTTGCTTGGTGTCTGGATCATAAGCCAGAAAGCGTCCATTCGGCCCATGCTCGAGGAGATCGGCTTTCAGATCGGTCAAACGAAACTTATACGAAGCATCGGTAAAATAGATGGTGCCATCGTCGGCAATGTCGAGATCGTTGGTACAGCGAAACGGAACGCCTTCGGCTTCGGTACTTAGGACAGTTGCTTTTCCGTCGGGAGCGATCGACATCAAACCGACCATCGCGTCGGCAACAATCAGATTTCCATGGTGGTCGAACATTAGTCCTAACGGCCGCCCTTTTGTTTCTGCGAAAACTTCCGGATGCGTGCCGTCAGGTTGAAAACGGAAGATGAATCCATCCTGAGATCCACAATAGATTCGATCCTGACTATCGAAGGCAACATCTTCAGGTCCGAACCCGCTAACAGGTAAACGCTCGATCTTCGCGAGCTCGTTATTTTGCGCGTAAACACCGGTAAGTTCGGGCGCCGGCGGCGGCGCCCAGGCGACGGGATTGATTCGCACCGGCCATAAGAAAAGATAAGCGATGGCTAGGATAAGGATGAGGAGCAGGAGCCGAAGAATTGTGCGTTTCATTGCTGCGCGTCACAACGCCGAGCGATATCGAGAGCATGGTTCAATTAACATTCCGGTCTTTAGTGTTGCCGGCTCTGACATCATCTTTCGCCGCGGTCGACTTCAACCTTGCTTTCGAGTTCCACAACCAATTTTCTAATGCCTGGTTGGCCCATCGGCTCGAGCCACCTCAATGCTTCATCAAGCACGCGCCTTTGGTGCTCGGGCCACTTCGGTTTACCGGCGACGCTACCTAACTCGCCTTCATAATAACCTGCGCGAGGTGGATGAACGCTTTCGAGAATCTCGCGGCGGACGCCCAGTGTCATTGTGGGAATTCCCGAGTGCTCAATAGCGCGAGCAATGAGCACGACCGACTGGTGACAAAGCGCAGACGCCGGAATCAAAAGCGCACTCTGCACTTCGTAACGGTGCACGCGCTCTACGAGCTTGGGAATCATTTCTTCAGTGAGGCGACCGGCGTCAGGAATAAAGCCGCAGAAACTCCAAAACGACGAATTTACTTGCGCGATGATGCGATTACTTTCGAACTCGTGTAGCCGCGCGAGCGGAACCTGCACGTTTGCGTCCTGCTGGACAAAAGTTGGGTCGTAGCCGCGGGCCGTAAAGCGCAAGTCACTTAGATTAATGTCGCTCGGAATCTCACGAAAGTTCAGGTCACCATCCGCCGCAGTTGTATCGAATGGGTAAGTCCCGTCGATGTAGGCGCCGGCGGAAACAATCAGCGCGACGTTCATCATCGATATCGCGCGGCGCGCCGGCGTGAACGGAGCGCGGGAATTTTCTACGAAGGGATATCGATCAAGGTTTTTGTCAGTTCGCGCTTTAGGCTGCCACGCGCGATATCTTTCGCGCCACTGATCAGGTTGTTCGATGATTTCCAAGGCAGTCTCCGGCAATTCAATCGCCCGCGCCCGCAGACGGTGCTGACACGTTGCGGATTGCAATGCTTACGAATGCGATCAAAGCGGCAATAATCGCAACAGCCATTGCAGCGACCGAATAGCGATGCAGACTATCGAATGTTATGCGGCGCGGATCGTTAAGTGCAATTTGATCGATTGGCAGTTGCATTGCCGCACGCAGCGCCGTCATGCGCGCCGCGATCACCCAGTGTCCAACGCCGGTCATGATAGCCATTATTGCGAGCGAAATCATCTCGATGGCGCGCGAAAGCTTTGTTTGGCCCCGGCCCATAAAATAGCCGAAAACCAGAAGGAAAATGCTGATTTCAAAACCACCTCGATTAACGATTCCCAGCAGACGCGTAACGATTGAGCCGGCGAGGGCGTTGGCATTTGGCAAATCAGCCCCGCGCAGCACGCTGAAAAGACTGGGCGCAACCGCAGCGCTGAAAAATACGGCAGCTCCCAACCAAGTTCCAAGTAACAGCAATCCGACAATTCTGAAGAGCCTGCTCAAGATTTCTGGATCATCCTTTATGAACCAACAGTTATTGTCATAGGCCGAAGCCGGATTACTGGAGGCTTGATTTCCGGCTGTTCGAGTGTGCGCGGATCAGAAACGCTCAGAAGCCAGGACAAGGCGTAATCCAGTTGTGCCTGGTAGTCTTGAAGATCCAGCGACATGAACTCATGGCAGCCAAGCCGGGCAAACTTTTCCTTTGCGGCCAGATACATCTGGCGGGCCGCGCCCGGCCGCCCGATTTGCAAGTGATGAAAAGACACGGCTGATTGAATCATTGCCTGCAGGAAAAGCTTTTCATCCGCTGCGACCGGTCCCATCCAACGCTCTTCCCAGGCATCGTGCGCGGCGTGAAACTCTCCCGCGTTGTATAGATCAATGCCGGCAATATATTCCACCGGATAAGCAATCAGGTGTTCTTCCGTGTAAAAGGCCGCGTTCATTGTTCATATTGTAGCCGGGATAAAAAAAGCCACAAACTCCAGCCATCATGATAAAAGATTAGCGGAAACGTCACTCCTACCACGAAGAGGATCGCGAGCATTACGCAGTCACTAAAATTCGCGAAGACAATGATCGCGAAATAAATCAGAAGCACCAAGGCTTCGGTGGCAATTGCGTTTGCCACGATCGCGCCGACAAAGAAGCCCTCTTCGCGTTTGAAGATCACCCCCGCATGACTCGCAATGATGTTTCACTTCAAAGGGACACTTGAAAATCCGAGCGTGGCCGCAAGCAGGACATTTCAACTGCAAACATCACTGAAGGATTAGGCCAATCGTCCGCAGATTGCGTTTCATTCGTTCAGTCTCGCAGCTTGCGTGTCTTGCAGCGCAGCCAAACGATGGCCGCGCCACTCGCGAGGGCAAAGAAGATCGAGAAGAGAAACAGCGGCAGAATGTTCTGCATTAGCCAGAGCACGCCGGTCACATCAAAATCCGCGTGCGGTTTCCAGGGCGAAAGGAACACTACTGCCACTGTTAGCGGGGCGCAGATTAGAAAGCCAATAGCCGCTTGTCTTTTCGTTTTGCGATCGTAGGTCACTACCAATTTAAGGTTGTAAATCTTATTCGCCTAGCGCCGCATACTTGAAAAGACGGAAGCGATAACGTTGCTGGTCGCGAATGTTTTTGGCGATGACGCCGTGCAAGTCATCCTTCCAAACCGCGTATTGATCGATGAAATAATCGGCTCCGGCTTTGTCTCCGGCGTATTGAACCTCGAGCACTTTCTGAAGCAGCTTGCCCACGACTGAGTGATAACGGTCGTAATGAATGCGCAGCTTGGCATTTTCAAAGGTTAACAACCCGTTTTCCAGGAAAAAATTCCACTGCATCAACTCCATCGTGTTATAGGGCTGGTCGCGGCGCGGCTTATTGTTTTGCAGCACGCGCAGGATGCCGCCGGCATAAACCGAACGAAGCTGCTCGTCGGTGTAGTAATGCTGCTTGTGCAGCGCCTCGGCAACGAACAACGACACCAGGTCGGCCTTCATTTCTTCGAGAGTGTTCGCGTCATTCTGCAGCGCTTCGTCGAGGTCGCGATTGTCTTTTGTGCGATCGACACCGAGGTAGTGACCGACTTCGTGCCACAGTGTGCGATAAAAATTGCCATCAGGCGTCAGTGCTTTGGCTTGCTCTTCGCCCACCGCGGCCGCAAGTGTATTCTCAGCTGATGCGGCAATGTTCGGGTCCCGCATGATATTGGCGCGCAAAAGAATTGTGCGGCCATAGCGTCGCGCCAGATAACTTTCGTTCGGCAAAATCGTGGCGGTATTGCCGCCGCGCGCCTGGCCAAAGTCGGCAATCACATCATAGACGCCAACCGGAATGTCTTCGCGTACTCGCTTGTGATGATCGTAGGGCAGAGAGTCTTCGAGCGTCTGCAAACCTTTCATTGCCTGTCGCAACGCCGTCGTTTCCTGCTGACGCGTCAACAACAGACTGAAAGCGAAGAAAGTCTTTACGCCGTAAAGTTCATCGTCATAAGTTTCGTACGAGCCGATCTGCGCGTTGAGATTTTTGAAGTGGCCGGTCACCCACGCCGCATCGCCTGACTCATAGTCATCAGATAGAAGATCGCGTCCGCGATTGCGCAAGAACCTTGCGAACTCTTCGTCGTCTTTCTGTAAGTCATCCGCCGCTTCGTTTAGCAACGAGTGCGCTTTCATCAACTCATCCGCGTAGGCAACTGAGTAAGGGACGGCATAAAAACCTTGAACGCGCGTCGTTCTGGGTTGCGCCCGTCTGCCTCCGCGTGAAATTGCGTCCAGCTCAGTCCTTAATCCCGGATGCAGAGTATCCAGCGCCGGATACTTGCGCAGCTTTGCGAGATCAGCATCAGCATTCAAAGAATTTGACGCGCGAACAACTGTTCTCAGGTTTGCGACTTCGTCGCGCTTGTTCGTGTGTGCTGCCAGAAAACTCTCAACCTCGTCTTTCTTCACGCCCCACGGATACATATTTTTTCCCGGCACTACCGGTTCAACGGGTAGGAATGGCTCGCGTTTGTTCTCCAGCGTCGCGGCGATCGGGCCCTGGTTCAGGCGATAAAGGGTGAGCAAATTCTGCGTGGCCGCAGTTGAAACATCGCGCTTATCGAGCTGAGCGAGATCGCGGTAGGACGAAAGCGCATGCACGTGACGCTGATCTTCGTAGATGCTCTGAAAAATCTTTCCGACTTCGAGCAGCTTGGCGACCGCTTTGCGCTCGCCTTCAGTCAACTGCGACAGATCAGGCGCCAAACGAATCGTTTGAGTCTTCTCGAGGATCGGCTGACTTTTTTCCAGCGGCCAGTAGCCGTTCTCCAGCGCCTGGCTGGGTAGCACGCGGGAACGTCTTTGTCCGAAGGTCATCACAAATATGGTGAAGATAAGCGTCGTCACGATTAAAAATTTCATGGGGCAAGTATACGTCCAGTTCGCATGCGAATCGAATTCGAGTGTCGGTAGGTTGCTGCGGACATTCGTCGGGAAAATCTCGCGTCATCGAGATCCGTCAGCTCATTATGCGGGAAAAATAGCGTGGCGGTGCTCGGCATCGTGATTGCACTTGAGCCCAATCGATGTCTGCACGAGTGTTTCCTGAACTGAATGAAGCTCCGTCGTTAATTCCAGAGACGCCGGCGTTACGTCGTCGAGATTACTTTGGAACGATCGTCGCCGGGGCGAAGCGTCGGTGGCTTCGTGAGCGTCGGCGGCGCAAAGTGGGTCGTGCTTACGACATGGCTCTGGAGATTGCGCGCGTGATTCCGCGCGGCTCGGAAGTCCTGGATGTTGGCTGCGGCAATGGCTATATCGCGCATCATCTGAGCGCAATCCTCACAACAAGGGTCGTGGGAATTGATATATCCGAGACAACTGAAGCGCCCATCAATTATCGTCAATACGACGGCAAGCGATTTCCGCTGCAGGATGATTCATTCGACGCCATTGTTTCAGCTTATGTGCTGCATCATGCGCAGGATGCGCGGTCAGTCTTAAATGAAATGAAGCGTGTGTTGCGACCAGGCGGCTTGGCCGTAATCTACGAGGACATTCCGGCAACTAAGTGGGATCGATTCATCTGCTGGACTCACAATCTACAATGGCGGAAACGAACGGGTGCGTGCACTTTTCGCAGCGAGTCCGAATGGCGGACCATCTTCCAGACTTGCGGTTTAGAAGTATTGCACGACCACCGGTTATCATGCGCTCGCAACTTTATGCATCCGGTTCGGAGAACGCAGTATTTAATTTCACGGCAACTTTAATGTGAGCGTCGCGAATAGCCTTGAAAATCAGACCGTGCGTTGCTATCCAAGTCAAGCCGGTGAACAAAAAGGAAGCTCTTCTTTTTTAGTCGTGGGATTACCCTTACAGTTTTTCTCTGGAAAAATCTTAATCGTTACTTCGCGCCAAATGTCCGTGCAATCTTGGCTTTCAAACCAGTCGCACATAAATACATCTTCCGTCGGCTGCCACGAATACACGAACTTATTATCATCATCATACATGTTGGCACATTCGCCTTTCGGAGACTTCAAGCATTTCGTTTTACTGCTGACAGCCGCCATGCCGGCGAGAAGTGGTTGGTGTAGGTTGAGAGATTCCAAAGGCATGACTCTGTACTCACCTTCAAGAGCCGCAAGGTTAATAACCCAGATCTGTCCTCTGTCCGCGCTGACGTTCAAAGCTTTCTTAACTCGATCGGCCGAGTTGTTATCCACATAGATCGAGTGTGCGCGAGGATCAACCAATCCTATCAAAGGATGTTCTCCGTTCAGCTTATACACATCTCCGATCGTGGCAGCACCGAGCTTTCCCTGATGCGAAGCGCTGCGTGCCGGTTGCGAGCTTTGAGAGCAACTTCCGGCCAAGAACACGAACGAAATCAACAATAGTCCACCGGTTACCTTGTTTTTCATTCCAACCTCCAATGCGTGCGTTAGTTTTAGGTCGCGCCTTTGAGTGCCGCTTGCGCTTACGTGTGATTCCGAGGGGCGCGACACCCTAGTCCTCTTAAGCTGGATCAGCCCTAACCTCATATATTAGTTTCCTTCGCGAGACAGCACTGCCTGCAAATCACCGAGGTCCGCTTTCGGTTTTGTGCGACAAGTGAGCCGAACTTCTTTCTTACCAGTTCCCGGCCAGTTGATGGCGACGCCTTGCTCGCTGAAGGCCGGTTTCTCTTCGCCCTGGTAATCGTCAAAGACGGAATAGTTCACGCCGTCAACTGAGAAATTGATTTCCGTGAGATCGACAAGCGCACGAAAGGAATGATTATATTCAAACTTCTGCTGAGTGCCGGTCCGCTCTTTCGGAAACTCAAGCTCGATCTTTCCTGGCAGACCAAAACGGTACTGCAAGTAGCCCTTCTCGCTCGTTAAGTCTCTCGACGCGCAGACGGAAACGATCTTCGCCGATTTTCTGATTGGGCAACTGAAGATAACGCGTTCGTTTTTAGCGCAGAGTGTGTTTGCCTGGAGCGCGGGAACCGATTTCGATATCGTTTGAGATGCGGCGAGCGGACGATAAGAGGCGGAACCGATGGTCAGGAGAAATGTGACTGAAATGATTATGAGGATTTTCAGCGTTCGCATGGGGCAATGCTTTTGCACCCTCCCTCACGGTCGGGTTTCCGCCTTAAATCGTTCGATCTCGCCCGGTTTGCGCAACATCTTGTTGACTTCACCGAGGTGTATTTCTTCTTCCGAGATCATCTTGCGCGCATATTCTTCAAGAAAGATCGAACGATCCTTCACCAGCTCGAGCAATTTCTTATAGAGCGCAAGGCCTTGTTTTTCCGCTTCCAGCGACTCAAGCAAAATATCGTTGATACCGTGCTTTTGCGTTTCGAGCAGCGCGCCGATCTTCAGTGAGGGATGCTCGCCAAGATGCGTCACCATCTCGCCGGCTTCGTTTGCGTGTGAGAGGCAAGTACCCGCTTCACTGCGCAACCAACTGACGATCGGAATGCGGTTATGACCAAAGACCATGAGCGAGTAATGCGTGTAGCGCACAACTCCAGCGAGTTCCGTCTCCAGAATTTCATTGAGCAAGGCGACTACGGCGTGCCTATCATAGTTTGGTTCCGGCATGTGCGGAAAATATTAGATCGTGAAGCGCGAATAGTAAAACAGTTGACGCGTAAGGGAATTAATCGTTCAAAATCTCAGGGCGAACTAGCTGATAGCAATTATCCCACCGTCTAGGAGTTTCTTGATCATTCTAAGGCTATCCGCCTCGCGAAACGGGCACACCGACAAAATCGATTCTATGTCCAGTTCGCCGTTAATTCGCGAAAGCACAAACCCTTCCTGTGGAGCCAACCGTTCGCGTTGAAGTTCTTCCGGGCTTTGAAGAAGTTTCGGCACGGCGCGCGGCGACAATCCGTTTTGATAAACTTGCGCTACATATTTTTTTTCGGCTTCATCCCTCAAATCATTGGCTTCAGGATTTTGCGGTTCCTGCTCGAGGGCAGAGTGAATGATCGCCAACGCATTCTCCGCATGATTATCTTTCAATTCCGCGCGCGCCAACTTGAGCAGCTCAGGCGCAGTTTGTGGCAAGTTCACGGAAGTCAGGTCAGGCATGACTTCCGGCGGTTCAGCCTCGCCGGCAACTTTGATCACGTCGTTGCTGATTAAGTCAAACAACAGCGCGCAAGCATGAAACATAGAAGTGTGCATCTGATAGCAAATCTCGGCCACGGTCATGCGCTGCTGCACGAGATTGAGAAGTTCACGCGTCTCTTTACTTTCATTTAGTGACTCCGTCCACCCGGCAGCGAGTTCGAAGAAAACGCGATCGGACGGGATGGCCTCGCGATAACGGGCCCACTCGTCGATGCGATAAATTCCATCCATGATCACGGACGTTGCATTGACCTGAATGCGGATCAGCTTTTCGGGCAAAGTCTCGTGATCAAAGAACTCGAAATCGGCTTCTTCCCAGAGAAACAGGTCGTAAATGATTTCCAGCGTTCGTTTGCGCAAGATATCCAGCACATCGTCGTTGCTAACAAAACCGTGCTCTGAAAGAATCATTCCCAGTATGCCGCCGGATTGCCGCTGAATTTCTAACGCAGTTCGAAGGTCTGCCTCTTGAATTTTGCCGTAATGCAATAGCATCTGACCCATGTATTCGCGCGGATCGTTCGAGGTCGATCCGACGATCAAACCTTTTTCAAGATATATCTGTTTGGTGATACCGGCGCGGCTGATTTTGAGCGTGCCCGTTTTTCGGCCTGCCGCCATGAACTGCAGCAGGTCAGACACATTCATTGTTTTCAGTGTTCCGTGAATTCCCATCGGGCGAGTGGGCAGGTCGTTGTCAGTTTGAACTCGGGCAAACTACGCACGAACCAGGTTTTCGTCTAACCAGATTACCTTTTCTCGACAGAATGGTTCAAGTATTTCCCTGGGATTCTAACTGAGTTCATAGCGCCCTCAGAACTGACAATTTGACAGTCTATTAAGCTGGCGCAATTCTGTGGCAATTCAGCTGACCGTCGTTATGACAATCAAGATTTGTTTGACGCTTTTCTTGCGCGCAGTTAGATCGCCGAACCCGTACTCGATAAGCGTGAACTTCCTTCCTGGCATAAAACAAACTGGTACTTTATGTCCAAGCACTTCCAGATGATCACAAAAAAAGCGGGATGCAAATAGTGCATTCCGTCTTTTGGTAAGTAGTTAACCTGTATTTATTTTTTGCTCCCGGCCATTAATGCCAGCTCCACCTCAAAAGGATCTGTCGAAGGAAACGTGTAAGTCACTGTGTAGGCCGGCGTGATGGCTTCTGATACCGGCCGACCATCGCATTCCAACCAAGCGTGACCTTTTAACTCACCACTCGGCTCCTTCTTCAAGCCAAACACAATAGTCGTCATCACGCCGGGTGTCGCGAGGTATCGATGCAAAATCGTCGCCCGCTTCCAACAGTTGGGCCTGAAGACAAAAAAGTCGAGGCCGAGCACTGCATCGATCGCTGTTGAGATTTCATCGGGTGCCGTATCGCTAGACTTACGATGGGGCTTCATCGAAACCAGGCGCAGCGCGCGTGGCAGCGACAAGACTTTGACCAGGCAAGAGAGAATGACAATCCAAACAGCGACGCGCAGCATTAGCCATGCCCTGGCGGGATGTCGACCAAATAACTTCAGAGCTTTGAAAAGTGCGTTCAGCATTCCTCGCGACGGTTCGGATTCTATGACAGAGGGGTCGCGGAAGCTACCCGCGGCTTAGACAATCCCAACATATACATTCGGAATTTCTGCTGGCAACGCCAGCGTGTTAGGCTGCACACATATCGGCGTCTCGTTTATGGAACCATCGCTCGACCGTCGTCCGCGAAAGCTCGTCACGATTTTTTGTGACGGCTCAAGCTTGGGCAATGGCCGCGAGGCTGCCAGGGCAGCCGCCGTCGCGTTGCTGGGTTATCAGGGACTATGGCGAGCGTTTGGTACCTACCTTGGCAAAGCCACAAATCAGCAAGCCGAAATCGCGGCAGCCGCGTTGGGGTTGGCAGCGCTGAAAGAACCCTGTCGCGTAAACTTGAATAGCGATTCAAAATACGTGATCGAGACAATGCGAGGACGATTTCGCCGCAAAGCCAATCACGATTGGTGGAAGCGTCTGGATGAAGCCAGCGCGCGCCATGAAATTGAGTGGCAGTGGGCGCAAGGTCATGCCGGGCATGTGATTCAGGAAGCGGCAGACAAGGCTGCGCGCAAGATCGCCGCGCTGGGACATGTCGAGCCGGCTGTGCTTCAGGACGCAGTCGATAAGATTGGCGTCATTGAGCCGGAGCCGGAAAACGAAGAGCAATTGTTCTAGCAGCGGAGTTAGAGTACCCACTTTAGTCGGGCTCTTAGAGGGCAAGAACCTTCTAACTGAAATTGGCATCTAACCCGCGCGACATTATAGCAATTATGACTTTCCCCTCGCTTTCCTGTGGCTGCGAACTTATAATCTGCGCCACTGACTAACCCAGACGTCACTCAACAGAAGAGACTGCGTGTTGCTACGTCTTTCAAAGATCGCGTTTCTATCTTCGATAGTCTTCCTGTATGTCGCCTGCGCATGCTTATTCTGCTGCGCTCAAACCTTTGATCGTGGATGGGAATGGCAGAACCCTCTGCCGCAAGGCAATGCCATCAGTTCAATTCGTTTTGCCCAGGACAAACAGCATGGTTGGGCTGTCGGCGCCGATGGGGTCATCCTCTACACAAGTGACGGAGGTTTCATCTGGACCAGCCAACGCTCGCGACTGGTAGCATCGCTGAACGGACTGTTTGTTTTTGATCGTCGAGGTGCCTTTGCAGTGGGAGCGCGCGGGGTGGTTCTAAGAACCGTAAACGCGGGACGGATCTGGATCAAAACTGCGACGCCCGCAAAAGATCATCTGTACGCGATCACCTTCGCGCCTGACGACGCGACTCGTGGCTGGGCCGTCGGCACTTACGGATGCATCATCAATACAACGGACGGTGGGATAACGTGGAGCGTTCAGAGCACGCCGACGCGGGCGCACCTTTACTCCGTTGCTTTCGCTGATAAAAACGTGGGACTTGCCGTAGGCGATCGCGCGACGTTGTTGCGGACGGACGACGGCGGTCACCATTGGAAGGAGGTCGTGCGTTTAGGCGCACTCCCATGGACCTCGGTGGCGTTCGTAAACCGAAAATCAGCTATTGCGGTTGGGTATGCTGGACGAGTCATCGTTAGTGAAGACGCCGGCGCAAGCTGGGAGCCTATCGACATCCTTATGACTAATGACTTGCTCGCTGTTTATTTTCTTGACGAGCAACATGGATGGATCGCCGCCGACAACGGTGTCGTACTCAGCACTGCAAACGGCGGTAAGCTTTGGCTTCCTGCGAGCATACGCACCAACCCGCGCCTCGTGACGATTTATTTTGGCGATGCGAACACCGGATGGGCAGCCGGTAGCGATGGCTTGGTTGTTCGCAGCGACGACGGCGGATTGGGCTGGGAGCGTTTGACCCAGGGTGGACGCGACGACCTGGCGGATATCTTTTTTCTGGATGGCTCGCGCGGATGGGCCGTCGGCACGCACGGCAAAATTTTGGCGACTGCGTCCGGCGGAAAAAATTGGACTGTGCGGCCATCGGGCACGCGCGAATCTTTGAATGCCGTGGCTTTTATCGATCAAGCGAATGGATGGATAGCCGGCGATCACGGATTAGTTTTGCATTCGACGAACGGAGGCATCGTTTGGCAGCCACAGCAGACCGGTATTGCCGAAGACCTGACGGGGTTATGTTTCATCAGTAACAAATTGGGGTGGGCGGTAGGAGCACGCGGCACCGTCCTCAAGACTGATGATGGTGGACAAACCTGGCAGCAATTTCGATCGGGAACGAATGCCTGGCTTGAAGACGTTCGCTTCGTCGATCAAAAACGTGGTGTGGCCGTCGGTTCTGGTGGCACGATTTTGCGGACCGAAGACGGTGGCGAAACATGGAAACAAGTTTCGATCAATCTAAAAGAATGGCTGTACGCCGTCGCTTTCGCTGACGACAAACGAGGTTACGCCGTCGGTGAAAAGGGAATTATCCTGCGCACAGATGACGGTGGCTTGAAATGGAAAGATCGCGAAAGCGGTGTTTCAAGTAACCTCTTCGCGGTCTCTGTTGCTTCGCGCGATGACGCGCTGATCGCGGGCGATAACGGTCGCGTCATGGCGACCAAAGACGGCGGCCAGACGTGGGCATCGCAACCGACGATCACCAGTTCACCTTTGTTTGCGATCGCTTATCATGGGGTCGCTAATCTTTTGGTTGCGTGCCGCGGTGGCGCGATTCTC
>Ga0066710_100003674_pt1 | contig 13198 bp, 10 predicted proteins | sample GraSoiAngelo_159_FD_79666 | JGI IMG/M metagenome (GOLD analysis project Ga0066710, IMG submission 79666) | Grasslands soil microbial communities from the Angelo Coastal Reserve, California, USA - 14_1009_16_40cm | ecosystem: Environmental > Terrestrial > Soil > Grasslands | place: USA...
CGACATCGCGCACGCCCACGAAGGCGGCCCCGCGCGTTCGATCCGCCGTGACGCTCGGCGTCGGCTCGCACACACCGACGGTCATCTCCTCCTTCTTTCGTCGAGGGACCGCGAACAAGACCAGGAAGAGGGGCAACATTTGGACGCGCTCGCGAGCCAGGAACCCAAAGTTGGCCACGGCTGAGAAGGCGAGGACGAAGATGGCCGTATACAGGAGCGCGAAGGCCACGTACGGCTGCCGTCGGGCGCTCTTCAGGGCGGCGACCAGCCACCGGATCCTGATGAGAACCAGCCCGAGCAGGAAGCTTCCCTCCAGCGCTTCAAGCATCGCCGGAATGTTTCGGGCCTCCGTCACGAACGGGCGGAACAGGACCGTCACGATGCCGATCGGAGCCCGGAGCGGTGACCCGACGATGGAAGACGGCGCGAACTCCGAACCGCCCGAACCAGTACGCTCCCCGACCGCACTGAAGACCGAGGTCGCACCGGCCGCTGTGTCGATCCCCGACGCGTTCAGGAAGCGGTCCGTGCGGAAAACGAGGACCACAGCGACGAGCGCGAGGACGCCGAACGAGAGGAGCTTGACAAGCGGAGCGAGTTGCCGGAGCTCCGGCCTGGGGCGGCGGAGAAGGTAACCGCCCGCGAGAGCGAGAGCCGCCATCCCGGCAATGTGCGGCCGGACGATCGCCGCGAGCCACAACCCCAGCCCGGCGATCGCCACTCCGCGCAGGGTTACTCCCGAGAGAATCCTGGCGGCGCCAAACGCCGCGATGCCGAGGGCCAACATCATCCATGCTTCCTTGCCGATGGATGACGGCCAGAACAGCATCGAAGGCAGGAAGAAGACCAAGCGCGCGTACGATCGAGCGCTTCCTTCGGGTACGGCGATCGTGAAGGCACGGTAGAAGAAGAAGAGCCCCCAGAACCCGAGCCAGGAGAAGACGAGGAAACCGCCGAGGATGTTGGGCCCGATGACGGTGTAGACGACGCCTGTCAGGAATCGGATGAAGTTCGTCGAGGTGAGGGAGTACAGCCCCGTGTCGAAGCTCCCTGCGCGGAACGCCTCGCTGATCCTGACGCCTTGTTCATGGTAGGCGGCCGCGTCGGCCACCCCCTGATAGAGGCCGATGGCGACGTAGTGCCGGGCGACCGCGGCGACGAGCTTGAGGACGAGCGCCGCAACCAGCAGCCAGAAGATCGCTTCGTTCTGCTCCCGATGCGCCTGTCTCGCCAGCGCGGGCAGCGAGATCGCCACGAGTATCGACCCGATGAGCAGTGGCGCGATCAATCTCAGAACACCTCCAGATCCCCCAGGCTCAGCGCCCAGGAGCGAAGCAAATTGGGGTCGGGCTTCATGCGCTGCTCATGCAGTTGGTTCACGACGAACGTCATCCCGCCCGGCACCGGCAGGAACCCGGCCCGGCGCGCCGCTCGCGCCGAGGCGGACCCGCGAGGGAAGTGGCAGGTGAGGTGTTCCACAAAGGCGGCACCCACAACCCGCCGGAGGAGACGGCGGGCCGTCCCCACATCTCCGGGACGGACGATCAGCTCGGCGACCGTCGATTCCCAGAGCCGCCCGCGTGGACGGATCCGGAACAAAGCAACGCCGGTGAGCGCTCCACTCACATGCTCCCTGACCCCGCGGTAGTCGAGAAGCGGAGCCGAGCCGTACTTCCACCGGAGGTACTCGGGGCCCCTCGGCGTAGCGAGTCTCGGGTCGGAAGCTTCCGAGACCTCAGCGAGGAGGGAAGGGATCCCCGGGTCCGACAGAGCCTCCACCGCCTCTTCGGCTTTCACAGAGGGCCCTGACGTGGGTGGGGCTGTGGCTGAATGCAGATCTCGGAGCCCGCCGAGGAGCCGCGAGAGCCTTCGTATCCGGACGAAGATCGGCACCTTGCCCACGACGCTCCATCCCATCTTGAGGTAGCCGGGGAGGCTCTTCTCGTTCGGTGTATTGAAGACCAGGTCCACGTGTTCTCGGAATCCCTCGACGGATTGCCGGGTGAGAAGGGAGAAGATGCCCTGGCCCTGGTAGTGAGGGTGCGTGGCCGTGTCGACCGCCCGGACCGCCCGAACCATGCTGTCGCCGGATCGGAAGGACCAACGCATGAATGCACGGAGCCCGACGATCCGGCTGTCCGCCTCCGCGACAAGCATGTACGAAGGCCCGAAGGGGTTCTCCCAGTGCTTCCAGCGGAAGAACTCCGGCGACCTCAGACCGGCGGGCCCGCTTCCCAGCGTGACCGATAGGAGATCGAGGACCTCGCTCTCGTCCTCCTCCCGGTACGGCCGGATCTCGCACTTGGTCTCCTGCGGCACGTGCCTCACCCCTGAACCTCCGCCCCCGACCTGCCGCCCCGAGCCATGAGCACCCTTCCGCCCCCGACGGCCAGCGCGGTCGCGAAACCCAACTCGACGAAGACGACCAGGGCAGCAACGCCGGCCGACCTCTGCACCGCGGCGACACGCGAGGCGATCGCCACAAGCACGACCTGGATCGCCGCCAACGCGATCATGCTCCACTTGCGAGGGATCGCCTCGAGGCCGCTCCGACCGCCCGCGAGCATGCGGGAGAGCGGCTCCACCGCGAGCAGCCCGAGGCAGCCGAGGCCGCCGATGATCGAGCTCGGCCGGGCGGCCCCGCCGATCCCGGCCGTCCAGGCCAGCAGGCCGGCCGAGACGTAGGCGCCGGCCGAGCCGAGGCTGGCGACGGCACCCAGTCCGAGCAGGGCGATTGGCAACGCGACGCCGAGGACGACCGAGGCGTGCATGGTCTCCGGGACCGCCAAGTAAAGGCCGGCGACCGACACCGCGAGGATCATCGGCGGCACTCCGCTAGTCCGCCATCGACGGTCGAAGGCCGCCGCCAGGGCGCCGCCGACGGCCGCCCCCACCCCGACGAGCAGCCTGACCCAGCCGACTTCCGCTAGACCGGCCTCAGTCACGATGACCCACGCACCGGGGGCGGCCAGTGCAATCCCCACGACGGCCGGGGCGCGAACGAGGCCGCAGACGAGGCCGGCCGCCGCGAGCATCGCCAAGCCGGCGACGAGTCCCGGAGGGAGAGGGTCGGGCTGCGACGGCGAGACGATGACCTCGCGCAGCCCAATGACGGTTCCAAGAGCCAGGAGCAGGCCCACCACGGGCAAAGGCGTCCGGCGGAGCCACCGCCAGACGACGCCGACAGGCAGGCCGAAGGCCAGGAGGAGCAGGCCCCAGCGCAGCCCGGTCGTCAGCGGAGGAGCCCCTGGTAGATCTCTTCGGTCCGGCGGACCGCTGCGCGGATGTCGAAATCGGCGGTCCGACGCTTGGCCGCTTCCCCGAGGCGCGCCCGCAGCCCGCCGTCGCGGAGCAACGTGATGATCCCCTCGGCGAGGGCATCCGGATCGGCGGGGGGGACGACCACGCCGTGTTCGCCATCGCGCACGACCTCGGGGTTGCCGCCCGCGCGGGTGACGACGGCCGGCCTGCCCAGGCTCATCGCCTCGAGAAGGGCGATCGAGAGCCCGTCGTGGATCGACGGAACGGCCAGGACGTCGAAGGCTGCCATCACCGTGGACGCGTCCTCTCGGTAGCCGGCGAACACGAACGTGCTCTCCAGTCCCAGCTCTCTGGTCTTGCGTCGGACCGCCGGCTCCAGGGGCCCCTGGCCGACGATGACGAACCGCACGTCAGGGAACACTTCCCGCACGCGCTCTGCCGCCGGAAGCAGGTAGCCGTGGCCCTTGCCCGGCTTGAAGTTCGCGACGGTGCCCACCACGGGAGTGCCTCGTGGGATCCCCAGCTCTTCCAGTACGCCGTCGGCGGTCTCCCAAGGCCGTGCTGGAGCGGGATCGATCCCGTAGTACCTCGTTTCGATCGGTGGCATCCGAAGGGATCGCAGCGGCGGTGGGTAGCGGATCGAGGCGTGTACCTGGTGCGAAACGGCGAATACGTAGTCGTTGCGGGAAAACGTGAGCGCGTTTGCCCAGTACGTCGCCCGGTGATACCGCTCCCACAGGTTGTGCTCGGTGTACACGATGCGGACGTCCGCTCGTCGAGGAAGCCCCAGGCGGGCCCCCACCGCTGGCACCGGGGAATGAGCGTGCACCAGCTGAAACCCCCGTTCCCGAACGAGCGAGCGAAGCCGAGCCACCCACCCGGCGCCTTGACCGCCCTGCAGGCAGTGCGCGGGCAGTCCTGCCGACTCAAGCTCACCAACCAGCGCGTCCTTCCATGGAAGGAGATACGCGACTTCGTAGGTAAAGCGGTCCCGATCCAGGTAGCGGGCCGCACTCGCCAGCAACTGCTCCGCGCCGCCCCGGCCGAGCCCCTTGATCAGCAGGAGGACCCTGTTCACCCTCGTACGACCTCCTCGTAGAGCGAGAGGTACCGGGGAGCGATGTGGCCGATCTCGAATCGGGCGAGGCAGCGCTCGCGGGCGGCCTTTCCCATCCCTCTACGCCGCTGCTGGTCACCGAGTAACGCGGATACCTGACGCGCCAGACCCTCCACGTCCCCCGGCGGGGTCAGCATCCCGGTCTCCCCGTCCACAACGACTTCTGGGACCCCCGCGATAGCGAACCCGGCGACCGGGACTCCCGCCATGCCGGCCTCGATCACCGCGGCCGGCATACCCTCCATGCCGTCCGTCCGGCTGGCGAAGAGCACGACGTCGGCTAATGCGAGCAGATCCGCCACGTCGGCACGACTCCCGAGGAGAAGCAAACGACCGTCGAGCCCAGCCCGGTCCGCCGCCGCGCGCAACGCCTCCCGCATCGGGCCTTCGCCGACCCACAGGTGCACGATCTCCCGTTCTCGGAGGACGCGCGTAGTGATGCGAAGGTGGGACAGCGGATCCTTCTCCCACGAGATGGCGCCGAGGGACAGGAGCACCGGCGTGCCGGCCGGGACCCCCAGGCTCCTTCGGGTCTCGCCTGCGCTCCGCGTCCGTGCCATGCGACGGCGATCGATGCCGTTGGGGATGACCACCACGGAAGCGGAGGGGACATGGAACACGTCCACGGTCTCCCGTCGGACCTCCTCCGCGACGGCCACGACACGCGCCGCCCGTCGCATCAGGGAGCCGTAGACAGCCCTCCGGGCTCCGCGAGCAAGCGAACCGGGGGCGAGCCCGATCCGGCGGTAGATGATCGACGTTGCCGTCCCGAGCAGGGCCAACACGGCGTACTTGAGCGCCTCGCCTCCATGCGCCTGCACCACGTCCGGACGCCATGCGGAGGCAAGCTCGCGCAGACGCCGGATGGCGCCAGGATCGACCTTAAGGCCGGGCACCCTCCAGGTCCCGCTCCCGAGCAGGGTGGTGGGCGCGTCGAAGGGAACCTCGACCGACGATCCACGGAGCACCGCCACGCGCTGGTCGACACCCAAGCCGACGAGGGCACGGACGAGATCGGAGGCGAAGATCTCCGCTCCGCGCCGGTCCCCGGTGGCCACCACATGCAACACGCGCACAGCCGTCAACTCCCTCCGAAATCACGTCTGGATGATCATGCGGTTCGACCGACAGATGCGGGCGAGCAACGAACTCGAGAGGGGATCTGTCAGTGGCTCCAGGAGGGGTTCAGCGTGGTAGATAGGCGTGGTTCGTCCCGACCTCGTCCCGACCTTCGTCCTCCACGGCGCCTCCCCGGTCCCCCTATGGGGGACGAGGAGGACAGGACTCACGAGACTCGACCTCTGTGCCATCCTCGAGGCAGGGCTTGAGGAGAGCGCGGTGGCTGCGCCGGCTTGCGGGTGCGACCTCCTGGTTCTTCTTAACCTGGACGCACCAACCCGCGCGGTGTGTGCGCGATCTTGACATTCGTTGACCATGTGTACTCGACTGACCCGGAAAGCTCGCAGGGGGAGCTGTCTGGACATTGTCCTGCCGCTGCTGGAGGTCGATCTCCAACGGTACCTGCGGCTCCAGCGGCCGACGTTCGAGCGACTCTACGCGGATCTGAGAAGGACTTGGATCATCACCCGCCCAAGCGATCTCGTCCGGATCAGGAGGGCGACCTCCCGGCTTCCGGGCGTTACGGTGGTTGACGAGCGAGAGCTGGTCCCGGAGGCGTCCGCACGCGCAAGGATGATGCTGCTCATCCCGTGGCAACGAGGTTGGCACATTCAGCAGCTCATCAAGCTCGCCGCCGTTGCCAGGAGTGACACTGAGTTCGCGCTAGTCCTGGACGCTGATGTTGTTGCTGTCAGGCCCGTCACCGACGCCGATCTCATCGTCGGAGACCGGGCTCTTCGCCCCAAGGAGCCCTTTGACACTCATCCGGGATGGGTGGCGCAGGCGGCCGCCGTTCTCGGCATGGAGCCCACCGATTACTCGGCTTCAGTCACGCCAAGCATCCTCTCCCGCGACGCCGTGCAGTTGCTGGCTGAGTACGCGGCTCGATTTGTGCGGCCGAGGGGTCGGGCGCGTGTTGCTGCGGTGACGCCCGGCCTGAGCCGCCTCCTGAAATCCTGGCGTGGACGGCTGATCAGTGCTCTCCCGTGGACGGAGTTCCAGCTCTACGACACGTTTCTCGTCGGAACAGGAAACTTCCAGCGGTTCCATTGGTCTTCGGGGATGGACCCCCCGCGACTCTACGGTCCCTGCGTGTGGCACGCGGACCAGTTTGCGAACTGGTTCCCAGATCCGACGGTCGGGGTCGGGACTCACTTCTTCGCCGTGGTGCAAGGAAATCTCGGCATTCCGGTTGAGGCAGTCGAGGAGAGACTCCGAGAAGGAGGCGTGCTTGGGAAGCATACGCCTTGACTGCTCGAGCCCGGCTAGGACCGCTGAATAAGGGGCACGCGCAACACTTCGACACCCGGCAAAGGGGCTGTCGGGTTGAGGGGCCTTTGTCGACGGGCGCTGACGGGATAGCCATCACTCACATCCGGGATGACCCTGCTTGGGTTCGTCACGTTGCCAGTACCAGCCTCCGGCGTAGTGGAGCCTCAGGTTGAGGAGCCGCCGTAGGTTGATCGCGGTGACCCGGTGGCATAGTCCAACTGGTTGCGAGCCACTCCCTGGAAGCGAACCCTCCGGTGCCCGGCGGCCCCCAGCTGGGCGATCAAGCGCTCCACCATCGGATGCTGCCTGCACAGGACGGTCGCATCCAACATTTCACGGTTCGGATCGCTGTGTCCTTCCGTACTCGAAGTCTCGGGCCCGCAACACCTAGCGCTCGCATCGCGAGGTGGATTCTTCTCCAGGCTCCTAGGCACCTTTCGTAGAGGAGAACTCGAACGCCTGTAGGCCCGTAACTCCCGAAGCGTATGCTCCTTTCGATGGTCGGAATCGAGGATGACCATGACCGTGCCCTGAAGATCACGAACTCTCCGAAGTACGTCGTCCGATGTCGACGACCCCAGGACGTAATTGTCCCTCGGATGCCGAGGTCTATCGGGGATATCCTTGATATCAACGGTGATGATCCGATCGTTCCCAATCAACTCGCAGACACTGGCGAGGAAGAGTGCGCTTCCTCCGCGAGCAGTAGCGCACTCTATTATGAAGTCTGGTCGGACTTCGTAGAGAATCTCCTAATAGATCCAGATATCCAACGGAAGCTTCTGCGTCGGGATTCCAAGCCAGTATGTGTCGTTGCCCCACACCAGCGAGTTGAAGTAATGCATATGAAACCGCTCCACAACGTTCCGGCCAGCCACCAGCTCCCCCCGGGGCCGACGTAACAGCGCGGCGCATCGGACGTAGGGCTCGGCGCATCGGACGTAGGGCTCGGGCGCGGATCCATTACGCGAACCTCCCGCATCCTCCACAGATTCATGAGCTCCCTAACCCCCGAACAACTACTCGGAGGAGGAAAGCAAAGGTCGTGGTTCCATAGTGAGCGTTCTCAGCTGTAACCACCACAAACCCCGAATGATTGGACCGAAAGTTCTTGCTCCCAGGTCATGACATTCCGTCCTTTCTCACTGGTGGAACGTGACGCCCTTGGCCAGCGCCACGAGGATGGAGGCCTTGAGCTTGCTCGCCGGGGTTCCCGCGTCCGTCCACCATCCCTTGAGGACGTCGTAGGTCATGGTCCCCTCTTCGACATAGAGGTTGTTGAGGTCGGTGACCTCGAGTTCCCCTCGGCCCGAAGGTGCGAGCAACCGGATGAAATCGAATGCACGAGCGTCGTACATGTAGCACCCCGTTACAACCAGATCGGACTTTGGAGACTGAGGCTTCTCCTCGATCTCCACGACCATGCCGTCCTCGACCTCGGCCACCCCGAAGCGCCGCGCGTCCTCGGCGGAAACTTTCTTGAGCAGGATCTTGGCGCCCTTCTCCTGTTTGCGATATGCCGCGACGTACGACGCGATGTCCTCCTGAAAGATGTTGTCCCCGAGGATGACCACGATGTTGGAACCCTTCACGAAGGCCTCAGCCTTGGCCAAGGCGTCGGCGATTCCCCCCTCTCCCTGCTGATACGCGTATTCGAGGCGGACACCCAGGTCGGAACCCGTGCCCAGGAGTCGCTTGAACTGTGGTATCTCGTCTCCCGTCACGATGACGATGTCCGTGATACCTGCTCGGGCCAGAGTCCTGATGGGATGAAATACCATCGGTTCGTCGTAGACATCGAGGAGATGCTTGTTCACGACACTCGTCACAGGATGAAACCGGGTGCCCAAGCCTCCGGCCAGCACGATTCCGATCAAGGCCTTCTCCTTTCACCCCGTCTCTGAAGCTACCGACGCGGCTCCGCATTGGCATGGATCGATTCGCCTCGTGAATGAGGCTCACCGATGCGAGTTTCCCGGTACCACTCGACCGTCTCTGCGAAGACCGACCATACGTTGCTCTGTCGCTAGCCCAAGTCCACGATGCGGGCCGCGGGTCCGCTGCATACCTGTTGTCATTGTCTGCTGTATAGTCAGTTGCACCAGGCGATCAGCAGTCAGGCGCAGATACCTGATGAGCCACACCGCCAAGAACCGGTTTCGAATCTGAGGTCTCTGCCGGGGCTCTTGTGGGCCGGGTCGGCCCCGCTGCATCGATCACGAACATGATCGCCTCAGTCCTCGGCTGAATGAGAGCGAAGCTGGTGGCGGATGAGCTGCTTCCTGCCTGCCGACCGAGGCTCTCGTCTGGTCCCCCTTGGCGCAGGCACTGCGTACGAGTGGAACGCCGCCAGGCACCTTCTAGACAAGCTCACGATCGGTCATGGCTCTCCCAGTGCATGGTCCGCGTCTTCATAGCGATCGACCGAGGACAGACTACGAACGGACTCGCAGCACCGAGCATGCCCGTGACACACGTTCTTTCGATGAAATCATCCGCGAAGACACTCCACCCATTCCCCGCACACGAGTCCCAGTCACCGATTGCAAACGCCAATCAAAGCCCGGCGACGTCTGGAAGCAGATGCTGGCGAGGTGCTTACTCGACGACGCCTTCACGGGGTGCTTTCTCCCCCAGCGCGACTCTTCTCACGGCTTCGAGGCGGCTCAGTCCGTATCTCATGTCCGGCTCCAAGTGGTTGCCCTCGGCCCATTCGTTCCAGGCGTTGAGGAACACCAAGCGGTCCTCCCGTTGCTTGGCCTTGACCTCGTCCACCAGTGTCCGGAGCCCTGATTCCAAACGCTCGGGCGTCGCGTCAAGCAGGACGATCCCTCGGCTCCCTCGCCGGGGAGTGCTGTCCCACGCGACCACGATGCTGGGATAGAAGGGAAAGTCGAATCTGGATCGTCGGCGACCCATGAGGCGTCGCGCTTCGGCGTAGTCGTAGACCTTGTTCGTGGCGCTGTGCACCCCGACCCGCAGGTTGCGCCGGAACTTGGCCGGGGAAGATCCGTCGAGCGTGTAGCCCGGCAGGTTCCCTAGCTGAGGCTCGAAGTCGAGGGTCCCGTCGAATCCGAGCGTCCGGCAGTCGATGGTCGAGCAGAAGGCGTTGATCCCCACTAGGTAAGGTTCTGGGAGGCCATCACGCGCGCACTCTTCTCGGACCGTGTCGGTAGTCCTCCGGGGATCCGGAAGATCGGTCGGCCGGTACACCAGGAAGAGCGGGCGCCCCCACACGCGGATGTACCGTTTGTCGGCGAAGGCCTGAAGCAGCCACCGGGCATGTTCCCGGTCATCCTTGAGCGAATACCGCTGTTCCTGGAGGACGTCGCCTCGCCCGAGCCACGTCCGGGTCCATGGCTCATTGGCCCACGCCAGGCAGATGGGGAGGTCGGGCTCGCCCGAGTCCAGCACCTCTTCGAAGGGCCGGCCGAGGAGCCGCTTGCCGCAGAACCAGTAGTGCCAGTAGCAGAAGCCCTCGATCCCGTAGCTGCGGGCTAGTTCCGCCTGGGCCGACCGCACCTCCGGTACACGGAGATCATAGAAGCCGAGATCCGCTGGGATGTGAGGCTGGTAATGCCCGCGGAACACCGGACGGGCCCGAGCTACGTTGGTCCACTCCGTGAAGCCATTCCCCCACCAGCGATCGTTCTCCGGAATCGGGTGGAATTGGGGGAGATAGAAGGCGACGAACCGAGCCGTCGTCTGCGGGCCCGGCTTCGGAAGCGCCATTCTCGACGCTTCTTGCGCTATTGGTTCGACCATCCCATCCTCCGTTGATCAACGGCCGACTATCGTGCCACTCGAACGGCTGGAACTTGAAGCCTCCACCCTCACACGTGGATGCCGTATGCGTTCTTCAATCGGGTGCAAACCTCGCTCTCGATATCCGCAACGCGTGTGGCACTTTGGCTGGGATCGAGGAAGGTTCGGGTCACGCCCGAATAGTGGGTCACTTCGTCCATCAGTCTATGCACCGGGTTCCCAACGAATATTCTTCCTTCTCCGTACTTGCACCACTGATAGATGTCGGCCCCTGTATCACAGTACACATAGTTTGGTCTATGGCCGTAGAAATCCTGTCGGGCCCATCGCAGGCACTGCAGCTGGGACTGACGTAGCCAAGACTGTGCCCTGTTGGGCAGATGACGAATGATCTTGGACTGAGGCACCAAGTCGGTCTGAAACCGCTTCGCGAGCTGCCGAGCGATAGCCCGACTGAACATGAAGTCGTTGTAGATGACGCGCGGCTCGAACGACACACCGGCCGCGAGCGCCCTGCGAATGTCCGACGCACGGAATAGGACGCATGGCATCCAAGGTCGCTCCTGGAAGAAAGCCGTATCCGGACTAAATCCATTTGGCTCGCCGAGCCAGCCTGGACCGTTTGTGAATCCAGCACCGAAGACGGCTGAATGCTGAAGGCCCACTCGCATTCTCTCGATCATGGCTGGATCCCGGATCTCGGCATCAGAGTCGAGTAGCAGAACGGAGTCCGCCTTGATCCTGCGAAATAGGCGATCGAGAGCGCGGCCGTGCGACCGGCGGGGTGCCTCCAATACGTCGAAGTCCCAGGCGGCCCTCAGCTTGTCGAAGTGGCTTCGACTCTCCGGCACGGGATCGCAATTGATCAGCAGGATGGGCATCGAGCAATGCGCGACGGCGCTTGCCAACGCGAGGGTGGCCACCAGGTCGGTGCCGACATTGATGATCACAGCACGCTCTGCCTCGTGAGGTAGATCCTCGATGCTATTCACCTGCATCCTGCTCAGCGCCCCTCCATGAGAACTCCGACTCAACCGCTCTGCATTGCGGACTTCCTACAGACGCCTCTTGCTGCGGTAAGGAAGAGCCCACCAAGCGACGCTGTTCGCGGACAGAGGCCCTCTGAACGGCTTCTCGGGTCGCTTCCAGATAACCTCGGCCCCAACGCTCACAGGGCTCGAGGTGATTCCCCTCCCCCCATTCGTTCCAGGCGTTGATGAACACGAGCCTTCCCCCCGGAGGTTCGGCACCCGTCCGATCGATGACCTCGCGAAGCCAGCTTCCGTAGAGTTCGGGAGTTGACCTCCTGAGGATCACAGCTTCGGCCTTTCGCCGTGGCGTGCTGTCCCAGGAAGGCGTTACGCATGGGAAGCGCCTGTACGGTGGCGTGGGCTTCTCGAGCATACGTTCCACCACCGCCTCATAGTCGTAGACGCGATGGCGTCCATACGCCCTATCGGACAATCGAATCTTCCTGAGTAGGTCCCAGCCCTTGCCGTGGCGTAACGGTGTCCTCAGACGGTTCCAGTCGGGCTGGAACTCCACGGCGGCATCGAACCCGAGCGCGGTTGGATCGCCCCGTTCGTCCGAGAAGCTCTCCACGCGGCACAGAAAGAGGTCCCCGACGCCAAGGTGCTGCGCCTCCTCCCGCCAGATGGCCGTGGTCCGAGCCGGATCCGGGATCAGAAGGGCGCGATAGACCAGGAACAACGGCCGTCCGTCCACACGGATGTACCGGTCGTCCTGGAAGGCCGGGGCCAACCACCGGAGATGGCGACGATCGTCTTCCTCGGAGTACTGTTGGGCGAAAAGCGTCTTCCCGCTCCGTCCGTCCCAAGCCCTCGTCCAATCCTCGTTGGCCCAGCACAAGCAAAACGGGAAATCTGGTTTCCTGGAGGCCAAGACTTCGTCGATGGGGCGGCCCAGGAGACGGCGACCGTTGAACCAATAGTGGTAGTAGCAGAAGCCGAAGAGCCCATGCTCTCGAGCCAGCGCGGCCTGGGCCTCGCGCGTCTCCGCTAGCCGGAGGTCATAGAAGCCGAGGTCCGCGGGGAGGTGGGGCTGGTAGTGGCCGCGGAATTGGGGCCCGGCCTGCGCAACGTTTCGCCACTCGGTGAACCCCTGTCCCCACCATCGGTCGTTCTCCGGAATGGGATGGAACTGAGGCAGGTAGAAGGCAAGCAGCCGGGCCGAGTCGTGCTTCCAGGAAGTATCTACCATTCCACACAATCCTCATTGACAGTCAGGCCAACGGAACGCTCGACGATAGGTGGAGGGCCTTCCGCTCGCGCGAGCTAAGCGGGGCTCACCCCGCTGGCAGGGGCGAACAGTGTCTCTCGAACCAGGTTTTGGACTCGAGGCCTGAATTGGGCTACGTCATACAATGCCGACACGCGTCCTTGTGCCCCTTTGACCATCTCATGGCTTCCAGCCTCTTCCCTGACTAAACGTACGACATGCGCGGCCATCTCCTGGACTTCGCCGGGACCGCAGAGGATTCCACAGCCTCCTAGTTCTTCCGCGACACCTCCGACACGAAAGGCGACTACCGGTACGCCGAGAGCCATCGCCTCGAGAACAGCGATGGGGAAGGGATCCCACCTCGACGTCAGGGTGAAGACGGTCGACCGAGACAGCAGGGGATAAGGATTTTCTTGGCTCCCG
>Ga0066710_100003675_pt1 | contig 13197 bp, 9 predicted proteins | sample GraSoiAngelo_159_FD_79666 | JGI IMG/M metagenome (GOLD analysis project Ga0066710, IMG submission 79666) | Grasslands soil microbial communities from the Angelo Coastal Reserve, California, USA - 14_1009_16_40cm | ecosystem: Environmental > Terrestrial > Soil > Grasslands | place: USA...
GCTGCAAATCTGAAATTATTATCCGCCTCACGCAGCCGAGGCCAAGCGCGATCCCGAGTGGAAAGCTCGGGCTCTGCGATCGGCCAATCAATGCCCAAGTCCGGGTCATTCCAGATCACGCCCGCTTCAAATTTTGGCGCGTATTCCTCGGTTGTCATGTACTGAATCTCGGCGTCTGCACTGATGACGCAGAACCCATGCGCAAAACCAGCCGGCACATACAGGATTTTCTTGTTTTCCGACGATAGCGAAACTGCCACCCACTGGCCAAACGTGGGCGAGCCATCTCGAATATCGACCGCGACGTCATAGATCGCTCCCGCGAGCGCTCTCACAAGCTTACCTTGGGCATGAGGATATTTCTGATAGTGGAGCCCGCGCAGGATTCCCTTCGCAGACTTGGAATGATTGCATTGCACAAATGTCTCTGTGATTCCCTCGGCGGCGAACTCGGAATGTTTGTAAGTCTCCATAAAAAAACCGCGGTGATCGGCAAAGACCGGAGGCACAATGAGAATGACGTCGGGGATAGCCGTTCGTGCGAAGCTGAAAGGCATCAGAGCAGCACTTCCGAATCGTCGCCAATCATTAGTCGATACGCCTGATGGCTCTTGTGATCCTTGAGGACGGCGGAATTCTTACCGATTAAGCTGTCTTCCAGTCGGTCGACGTGTTCAATCCGCGCAGATTCCAGCAGAACGCAATGTTCTAAAACCGATGAGATAATGCGGCAGGCGCTGCCGATCGAGGTAAACGGCCCGATAAAGGAATCTTCGATCCATACGTTCTCACCAATCACGACGGGCCCGCGAACTGTACTGTTGGTGATGCGGCTGCCTTTGCCTAATTGCACCCGTCCGGTCACCTGACTTTGGCCGTTTATCTCTCCGTCGATGCGCCGTTTTACCCATTCGTCGAGCACGACGGTATTGGCGGTCAAGAGGTCGTCCTTCTTTCCCGTGTCAAGCCACCAGGCTTCGATCTGGTCACTCAAAACTTGGCCGCCGTCTTGTAACAGGACTTGAATCGCATCGGTGATTTCGAGCTCGCCGCGCCAGGAGGGACTAATTTTTCCGATCGCTTTGTGTATAGCGGACGTAAAAAAATAAATACCAACGAGCGCCAGATTAGATTTAGGCGCTTTCGGTTTCTCAACCAAGCGCATCACACAACCAGCGCCGTCGATTTCCGCGATGCCGAAGCTGGAGGGATTTTCAACTGCTTTTAGTAGAATCGACGCTTGCGCCGTGGATTGCTCGAACTTCTCCCGATAGGATCGGATTCCGGAACCGATCAAGTTGTCACCAAGGTACATAACGAAAGAATCCAAACCGAGAAACGGCTGCGCCACTTTCACGGCGTGGGCCAGACCCGATGGCTCGCTTTGTAATATGTATTCGATGCGCATGCCCCATGATTCACCGGTGCCAACGGCTTCGCGAACGGCATTGCCGGTCTCTGGCGAGATCACGATACCGACCTCGTCCACACCGGCGTTTTTGAGATTGTCGAGCACATGAAATAGGATTGGCCTGTTGGCAACGGGCACGAGCTGTTTAGCCGCGGTATGTGTGAGCGGACGGAGCCTTGTTCCGCGGCCCCCGCTCAGAACCAGTCCTTTCAATTTCCTGATCATGGGATCGTTGTGGTTTGTTCGCCTGGCGTCTGAACCTCAACTGAATATGGTCGCGTCGTACCGAGGCCGCAAGCGTGGAGTCGAAACGACTTGCTCCGTCGCCGTTCCGCGCAGGCCAAAATTAATCCTAAGCTCATCCACGCCTGGCCTGGATGCCGGCTCAAGACCAAACAGCTGAAAATCCGCAAGCTTCCGCCATGGCTGCATCAGCTGCCCTTTGGTTGCCAAACCGTCGGAGGAGAACGATTGGCGCAAAATGTACGTTCGCTTCACCTTGCAAACGTTTTCGTGACACGAATTGACAAGTCACGAAGACAAAATGGATCTTAGGCGCTACTAATTTTAGACAAAAATGTGCAAAACTACCCTAATCCAAACAACTAAAGACAGAGTCGATTCTCAATGGCAAAAAGCGTTCCAAGCTATCGAATTTCAACTAATTTGTTGACGCGCGGCTTGAGGTTCTATCAGCGTGGTGGCGGTGCCAAAGTTCGAGCATCATTAGATTCCAAATATGCGTAGCAAAATAACTGCTGGCTTCGCTGTCATGTAGCTTGAGCAACTGCTCAACGGCGGATCGCTTAAAATAGCCCCGCTGAATCGCGCGCGAGTCCAACAACAGTGAACGGGCGAGATCTCTGAATCCGAGGTGATGCCTAAGCCACTCTCCCGTCGGCAATCCAAACCCATGTTTTTTCTTTTGCAGGATTGCTTCTGGCAAAAAATTTTCGAAGGCTTTTTTGAAAATATAACGTTTCGACCAGCCCTTCACTTTGAGCCTCGCGGGAATCTTACCGGAAATGCTTCCCACCAGCGGATCAAGATACGGGTAACGAACCTGAATCCCATGAATCTCCGCTGTGCGATTGACCTTAAAAAGATCGTTGTCGGACACGGCTAACTTTAGGTCCACATAAAGCAGGCGATTTAACGGCGCTATGTTTCCCGCCCTTAAGTAGTGTTGCCGGGGCACATCGAGAGCGAACTCGCGATCGATGGACTCTCTGAACTCATCGGTGAGATACTCGTGGGCGTGATCTCGAAAATAGAGCTGATAGGTAAAGAACCGTTCCCATGCAGGTAAATTAGCCTTGTGAACGTAGTTTTTGATCTTCCGCCACGGGTAAAACGCTGGAATGATCTTGACGCCCCGATCGATCAACGTTCGCGCAGCGCTGGGAATCCCATGATAAAGTGTGAAAACTTTTTCGGTGATATAGCGTTCGTTACCGCCAAAAAGCTCATCGCCTCCATCGCCCGCAAACATAATCTGGATACCCGCATCGCGCGCCATCTTCAGACAGAAATATGTCGGAATCGCGGAACTGTTTCCGAAAGGCTCGTCATAAGCCGACGCCAGCGTCGGCATCGCCTCCAGCGCCTCATCAGCACGAACAAAATATTCGTGAGCGTCGCTATTAAAATGTTTCGCTGCAGTGCGCGCGTAGTGAATTTCATTGTAGGCTGCCTCATCGAAGCCCACTGAGAATGAATTCGTTTTTTTCTCGCTGATCTGACTGAGCAATCCGACAAGCGCGCTGCTGTCGGTGCCACCGCTTAAGAAGGCGCCCATTTGCTCGTCGCGAACGCTGGCGCGAAACGCAAACCGGACCGAGTCTTGCACGGACGAGCGCAGATTGGCAGCCGCCGCGGCTTCGGTGAGGCTGCTATCTTCGTCGTAGGCCATGTCCCAATACCGTTGAAAAGTCACGCGGCCATTTGTCCACTGAAGGAAATGGCCCGGTTCTAAGCGCTGAATGTTCTTATAAATCGTAAATGGCGCAGGAATGAACGAATGATTCAGATAAAAATAAATGCTGTTGGGCTCGATGAGCTTGGGTATCTCGGCGCAGCTGGCGAACCGGGCGATGTGCGTCGCAAACGCGATTCGGTTGTCACTTGCCCAAACATAGATCGACCGAGTGCCGAAATGATCGGTGCCGATAATCAATGTCTTCTTGCACGCATCCCACAAAGCAATGGCAAAAGAGCCGCGGAGACGATTTAGAAACCTAGCGCCCTGGGCCTTATAGAGATCGATAATCGGCGCTCCCCAGCTTTCCCGCCCTCCTCCATTCGTCGTCTGGATCTCGTCATCACTCGCGGCGAATCCTTCGACAAACAGAGAAACGCCGCCCATGGAGCATACTTGATCCCAGCCCTTCCAACTCCAAGGCAGGATACCATTGTCACATGCTCCCAGGACTTCCGCTCCTGTCGATCTTTCAGCTGCTTCGATCACTCTCTTAGCTCTTTTGAAGAAATCCAGAACCTTTCAGTCAAACGCGGAGTCACGGGACTCGGCGAGATGCAAAAAAGAATGGAATGCACGAATTTTCTCGCTTTTGCTCGATGGATAGAGAGTTCGGTCGGCAAGGAAAAGTAATTTCATAGGGGCGGATTGTGATCGACGATTGCCAACTTCGGTTAACGCCATTCCTCTAAGGAATAATATGCCTGACGATGTACGGACCGATTGAATTGGTTACTCGTAATGGCAAGCCGCGCCAGATACGGATCGCCCATTGCAATTTAGGATTGATTGAACTGGTGTCTGGTATGCCGTGACCATTGAGTGAATAGTACCAGTAGGGAAGCGGTTTTGGTTCGAATCCCCAGTGTCGTTTAAAGTGATAGGAACCCGTACCTTCTTTGCTTCGGCCAAAATCGAAAACTTTATAGCCATGGGAAGCCGCATAGCGCATGAGCTCCCAGTACATGAAATCGTTCGGTGCCAAATGAAGACACTCTTTCAAAGCACCACCGTAGTACGGTAAAACCTGATCCTTATAAAAGAAAGATAATACTCCTGCGACAACTTTGTCTTGGTATTCGATCAAGAGCACCTTACATTGTTCGTCGAGTGCTTCGACGAGATTTTTGAAATAGGAGAAACCAAAAACGGGCGTTCCCAAGTTTCGCACACTTTCCGCGTAAACGTTGTAAAACTCGCGTAGGCGACCGTTGTCGAAAACCGGTCTAAGGCCGTTTTTATCGCCTTGACGGACCATACGCCTCTGCTTGCGAGGAATCCGCGCTAGGTTCGCCTCGTCTGTAGGAGAAATTTCACTGAGAAATGTGAGGTACAGATCTTTGCGGGCCCAGCGCGGCGCGTCGCCGTTCGAAATCGGCGCCTCCATAGACTCGCCGTAGGGATTGCCGCGGATTTCCAGGTAACGGACTTGGTGCTCATTGGCAAGCCGTTTCGCTTCATCCAAGAGAATGCCGGCGGCACTTTCATCAGTCGCGACGGCACCTCCGTAGACGCCAATCGGCATGGCGACCAAACTGCGACCAAAAAGAAGACTCTTGACCAAGAAGAGCGGTAAAACGCCGCAAATGCGGTCTGAATCCGTTGCCCATAGATAAATGGGCTCATAGCCAAAACTGCGCGAGACAATTTCCCGCCAGATCGACAAGTGGAAAAATGTTCCCGCTGGATGGGCCAGAACAAAGGCATCCCACCGAGGATCGTCATCTCGGAGAATTGAACATTCGATCATTTCAGCTTGCCTTTGATTACGGATCGCGCACACTTTCAGCGGTCGCTGCGCCGCTCCAGCACTGGGGTGCCGGTTCACGCGACGGCGGCGCTTCTCCGGCGAGGATCTGAACGATTCGCTTGGCGGCGTTGCCATCCCAAAAATGCGGCGGCGCCACCGGTTTTGCTGCGCCCTCAAGAACGCGCGAAAATTCTCGAATGATTTTCTCCGGGTCAGCGCCAACGAGCACATTGGTTCCATGTTTAAGCGTGACCGGCCGTTCGGTATTTTCTCTCAATGTAATGCACGGAATACCCAAAATCGTCGTCTCTTCTTGTACCCCTCCAGAGTCTGTCAGCACGACCTTGGCGTGAGACATCAATTGCAGAAAATCGATATATCCCAACGGAGGCACTAATCGAATGCGCACTCGGGAGTCCCAAGGCTCGGGACCGTTAGTACAATGATCGACAAAATAATCCCCCAAATCCGCTTCCTGAATCTGCTTAAGCGTCCGTGGATGAGCGGGAAAAATGATCGGCATGTGTTGCGACACAGCCAAGAACGATTCCACCATCTTGGAAAATACTCGCGAATCATCAACGTTAGCGGGCCGGTGTAACGTCAGAATGGCGTATGGCTTGATTCGAGCCTGCTCAAACAGCTGAAGGTCATGGAGAATCGCGGATTCCTTCGCTTTCGTTCGATGCCGCAATAGAGTATCGATCATGACGTTACCCACGAAGTGGATTTTATCGGTTGAAACTCCTTCCCGCGCCAGGTTTAGGTTCGCGCTTTCTTCCGTGGTGAAAAGATAGTCCGAGATCGAGTCCGTTACGATCCGATTGACTTCTTCGGGCATCGTTCTGTCGAAGCTTCGCAAGCCTGCTTCCACATGGGCCAATTGGGGAATAAAATCTTTCCCGTCAGCGCCGCCAGAACAGGAAGTTTTCTTGGTGACCAATGCACAGGCCACGGTCGAGTTCACGTCGCCGACAACGATTACGACGTTCGGCTTCTCGGCCAACAATACGCCCTCAAATCCTTCCATCACCTTGGCGGTCTGGGCGGAATGAGATCCGGAGCCAACCCCGAGAAACAGATTCGGCTTCGGCAACTCGAGATCGTTGAAAAAGAAATCGGACATATTCGCGTCGTAATGCTGTCCGGTGTGCACCAAAATGTGATCGATTTGTCGCCCGTCGGATAGCGCGTTGTACTCTTTGATCGCTTCGCAGATGGCGGCGATCTTCATAAAATTCGGCCTAGCTCCAACCACGGAGAGAATTTTATAGGCCATCTCCCACCTCTTCTTTGGAATTCGTGCTGCTCAACGACAACGAAAGCACCTCCGACATCGAGGCCCATGAAAAATCATCGAGGAGACGCCTCAGTTTTTCTTCCGTCGAACGCAAATTCTGGTAGTGACGAAACCGCGAAGCCCAGGGAGCGGCGACTCGTGGCTGCTCGGGATCGATTTCCCATGGATGTAGATACACCATCGCGGGCTGCGCTTCCTTCTCATTGATTCGGCGGATCGCCCATGCCGTCACCCCGTAAGGCAAGAGTCTCAAATATCCGCCTCCCGCTACGGGAAGGTTAATCCCGTATGCGGGCAGGGTCGACGGAGGAAATTCTAAAAGACGGCCTCCGTCGCGGAGAAACCTATAATGCGGAAACCGTGGAGCATCCGGAATGCCGTAGTAATCATGATGCACAGGGAAAATACTCGAATCGTATTCGAAACCCAGTTCTCCGAGAATCTCCAATGCCCAAAGCGTTTTCGTCGTGATTGAATAACTTGGAGCACGGAAACACCTAACGTCAATGCCAATTTGATCCTCAAGGATCGATTTAGCGTGACTAATGTCCCTGCGAAAACTCTTCTCATCTCCCAGATTGATCATCTGATGCCCATATCCGTGACTCCCAATCTCATGTCCTGCTTTGAAAATATCCCGCACGAGACTTGGACAACGTTCCGCCACCCACCCCAAGATGAAAAACGTCGCGTGAATGCCGCGCTGCTCCAACAGTTCCAAGAGTCGGTAGGTGTTGTTCGCAACTCGCATCGGATACTGGCACCAATCCTTGCGTGAAATAACATCGGAAAAGGCCTGAACCTGAAAATAATCTTCAACATCGATGGTGAGCGCATTAATCATGCTGCACCTCAGCGAGCGCCCCACCCAAAAAGGATAACTTTAATGCTCTCGAAGATAATTTGGAGATCGAAAACAGGCGACATATGTTTGATGTAGTACAAATCATACTGTAATTTCTCGATAGCATCTCGTTCGCTGTCGCCATACTGGTAGCTGATTTGCGCCCAGCCGGTGATTCCCGGCTTAACCGAATGGCGCAGGTCATAGTACGGAATGGTCTGCTTCAGTTGTTCGACGAAATAGGGCCGTTCCGGGCGTGGCCCGACGAAGCTCATTTCCCCTTTCAGAACGTTTATCATTTGCGGAATTTCATCGATCCTGAGTTTTCGAATAATCGCCCCGACGCTGGTCACTCGAGGATCATTCTCGGCAGCCCAAACCGGCCCCATCTGATCCTCCGCGCCTTCGGCCATCGAGCGAAACTTAAAAAGTGTAAAACGTTTCTCATTCTGTCCAACTCGTTCCTGTCGATAAAATACTGGCCCTGAACTTTCTGATTTTATGGCTATGGCGGTCACCAAAGCCAGCGGAGCGCTTAGAATCAATCCGAGGAAAGCAACCAAGACATCGATGACTCGCTTTGCCGCCAGAATCAGTCGGTCTCGACGGAATCCTTCGGATAAAGCAATCCATTCGGGCGGCAAGTCTGTGATCGCGATCTTGCTGGCCAAACGCTCATAGAACGAGTGGCAGTCTTCGATCGGGACGCCCATCGTCCGCACGGCAACCAGCTCCTTATTATATGACTGTGGAAAATGACCGGCACCGGCCAACAAAATACGATTCACATCATTACTCGCAATCAAATCGCTTAACGACAAAGGCGCAAAAATCGGAATCTGAACTTTTTTTGGATTGCCGTAGGAAAGGGTCATTTGCCCGGCATTCTCACCAACAAAGCCCACAACGTCCATGCCCAACGTCTTCTTCAAATAAAGCTCTTCCGCCACCATTCGCCCGATGGTCCGAGTGCCGACGATTAATACTTTGGCACGAATCCCCGCCTGCTGGATGACTCGCATGAAACCAAGCCGCCACAGGCCGAGAGACATCCCCATCACGATCATTTCGCTGATATAAATAGATTTACCGAAATTGGGAATTGGGTAACTGATGATTCCGATAACGATGCATGCCACGCCCAGTCCGGCGACAAAACGATGTAACAACTCGTGAATCGAAAGAGTTTGGTCGATGGCGTAGAGATCCGAATAATAAAAAGCGGTCGCGACGATCACGGCCATGGCGATACCGTGCAGCACTGAAGTGGGCCACGAATCATCGGTCGATGATCCAGTCGGCGCCACCATTTCGCGGACGATCAAGCTCGCGCCGAGTACTAGTACAAGATCACCTAACACCAAAAGCAGGTCGTAGGCGGTATAGTATCGATTAAGGAACCTCACTTCTTACCCATGGCCATTGCTAGAGTAGTAATAGTAGTACTTGGAACCGAGACCCAAGTCTGCGCCATTGAGTACGACACCCAGAACCTTGTTGGGCTCAAACGAGCTCAAAGCCCGGGCCAAATAGTCCTTCGGAGTCTTGCCGGCACGAATGACCATGATCACGCCGTCGACCTGACGACTCAGCACCAAAGGATCCGGAGTGGAGAGCACGGGCGGTGAATCGATAATGACCATATGTCCGGGCAATTCGGTTTGAATTTCCTCGATCAAACGTTTCATTTTTTCCTTTGCCAGAAGCTCTGAAGCAAAACGGGATGGTTTACCGGCAGGAATAATGTGTAGACCGCTAAGATGGGTGTCCCGCACCAGGCCTTTAACTGATCCGTATGAATTGGAACTGAGATAGTCGGTGAGTCCGGGCGTGCCCTCGCTGTTAAAATAGCGATGGACGCTCGGCGCGCGTAAATCAGCGTCGATCAAAAGCACTTTCTCTTCGTATTCCAAAGCGATCGCTGCAGCCAAATTCACAGCGACGGTGGTTTTGCCGTCCCTTTTGACTGGGCTAGTAATCGCGACCGTACGAATGCCAGCTTCCGTTCGGAGTCTTCTAAGCTGCTCGCGCAGTATCTTGTACTGCTCGGAAGCCGGGGACTCCTCTTCCAACGCGACGATGGGATGACTGCTGTACCGTCGAAGATCCCATCCAAAAAATAGTTCTTCGACTTTTTCGCGCCAATTCTTCGTTCCATTGTTGCCAATTGGAAGTGACGGGGAAACGGAGTGGTCCTTGCCATTTCGACTCACTGTCAATTCCCGAAGATCCAGCTCCTTTTCCGGCGCCGGCGCATACGCTGTCACGTTCATCTCGGTGCTTGTCGGCGCTGTCTGTCCGTCCCGTTTCTTCTCATTGCTTGCTTTATTTAAGGCTTCGAAAACCCTGCTCATCGGCAACGCTCCCTGGTGCATTTGTAAGTCGTTAGATAAAATTGCTTGTAAAACACGTTGAGGAACTCATTTTGAGGGAATAAGTTAGCCATTTTTTGTTTCGTCCTACCGCGCGATTGCCAGTCTTAAAACGCGCTTCTTCAATTTATCTGCGGTCGTTCATTTTTTATAACCCGCCGTGTGCAGATTCCGAATCCGTTCCGACATGATTTGCCGGAATTCATTTCTGATCGATTCATCGCAAATCTCGTGACTCACTGAATCTATGAGAATCCATAGCTTTTCACGCGAAACACCGTCTGCGGTCGGGTCGAGCATGTGGATCCGCTCATTAAGAACAATCCTCGCCATGGGACCCATAGCTTCGGTCAGCGCTTCGGTCGCGGTCTTAATAAATTCCGCCGCAACGGTCCCGTTGGGGGGCGGACTCGATTTAGAGTTGTTTACGACGGCCGCTCCAGAGCTAGCTTGAACGATCTTGGACCGCGCGACTTCGTTTTCTCTGGTTTTACCATTGAGCCCCGGGACCTCTTTGTACGGAGCGATGCTCTCCGGTCTCTTTAGTGCCGACAATCCAAAACCACGCGTCAGACGTAAATCTTCGGCCACCTCACGGATAATGGAAGTATCAATCTCGTTTTTACCGACTGCATAACTCGTCAGCATTGCACTGTCGCAAAGAACATTCACGAGTCGTGGAATCCCGCTCGAATATAAGTAGACTGTCTCTATGGCGGTCGGTGTAAAAATTTTGGCGTTACCGCCAGCTATCTGCAGGCGGTTTGTTATGTATTCTTGACATTCTTTGAGGGTGAGAGCTTGCAGATCATGTCGCAGAGTTATCCGTTGCTTTAGTTGCCGTAGCTCAGGAGTATTGAGCCGGAGGGCTAATTCAGGTTGGCCAACCAGCAAGATTTGCAGCAACTTATCCGTGGAAGTTTCGAAATTGGATAACATTCGAATACTTTCCAATACTTCAGCGCTCAAATTCTGCGCTTCATCAATGATCAGAACGCAATTTTCTCCCAACCGATATTTTTCTAAAAGAAACTCATTGAGCAAAACCAAGTAGTCATGAAGTTCCTCCCGCCGCTGCCTGGGCTCCATAAGTCTGAATTCCTCACAGACATAACGGAGCAAATCTATCGGACTAACCACCGTGCTAAAAATGAGTGCCGTATGGGTTGTCTCGTTCAAATCGTTCAATAGGGAGTGAATTAGAGTGGTCTTGCCGGTGCCCACTTCGCCCGTGAGCACGATAAAACCTTTGCGCGCTCTAATACCGTATGAAAGCTGAGCCAAGGCCTCCCGATGGCTAGCACTCAGATAGAGAAAGCTGGGATCAGGCGTGACATTAAAAGGAGACCGGTCGAGCCTGAAATGTGCTTGATAAAGTTCGTGCATTGAAACCTAAAAATAAAGAGGTCCGAACATATGAACACAAACGAGTCCGACCGCCAGCGCGGCAATCGAAGCAAACACAAGGATTCCCTGAGACCGCCGCTGGTCTAAGACGCTCCCGCGAGTCATAAGTGCGGGTATCGTCGCAAGCACCGGTAAATTCACAATGCCAGCGATCTCGTCGGCCCGCTTAAAAGACGTATCGAGATTATCCCAAACAAAAGCTAATAGGATTCCCCCTGCCAATCCGCCCATGAGTCCCAAGAGGATAATCATAGGACGGTTCGGCCGCAGCGGTTTGATCGGAAAATTGGCCGGATCAAGAATGTCGAATTGCTCCCCCTTTTGCTTTTTCTCCAGGTTCTCAGATAGTTGCGACTCCAATCCTTTGGCGAGCAGATCCTGATATTTTCTTAGGGTAATGTCATATGTGCGACTGATTTTGGTAAGCTCGATTCCTCGAACCGAAGTATTGTCGATACGTCCTTGGTAGACCGGAATTTGACTGCGAACACTATCGATTTGAGAGCGCAGTGCCCGTATTTCATTATCGAGATCGCCGACCTGCGACTGCAGCACCTGGCGCAGCGGGTTCGTAGCAGGAATGGACGGCCCAGCCGACGTTTTGCTGGTGGAGGAAGTCTTTTGCGACTCGATTGCTTCAATTTCCTTATTGAGACGCACCACGTCGGGATGTTTAAGGCTATATCGTGCGAGCAGCGATTCCAGCTCTCGTTTCTTGAGTTCAAGCTGTGCGCCGTACGGCGTGCTTTGACCACCCTGGGGAATTCCCATTAGATCAAACCCACCTAGAATGTCCGATTCGACAATTTGTTTCTGCAGTATTCCTTTTCTTTCTTGGAGTGCAGACAAACGAACATTGCTTCCCTGTAATTCACCGCGAAGCTGGTCCAGCATTCTTAAGTTAGTATCTAACTGATCAGGCAGCTCAAACCGATTAGCAATCCGATACCGACTCACAATGGTTTCCTGCTCTTCCAATTCATTTCGAAGTCTTTCGGCTTCGGCATTGATAAAGGATTTTGTTCCCATCGCCTGCTGTTCCCGAACCTGTAAATTCTGCTCAATGAACAGCGAGGCCAAACGAGTGGCAACCTCTTTGGCTTTCTGCGGGCTTTCAGATTCAAAAGAGAGCGCGAAGAGATTGGCTTGCCGGAATTCGATTCTGATCACCTTTCGCAGCCGCTCAACGCGGTCTTCCACTGTCGTCGTAGCCGGGTACAGCTCGAACTCTTGAATAATTTTTTCTAAGCGGGTCCGACTCAAAATCTCTTGAGCGATGGCCTGCATTCGCTCACCCAGTGACGTTGTTATGGTTGTTGAGACATACGAAGTCGGGATTCTCTGAGGTGAAACGCTAATCAACGTGGTCGACCGATAGACTTCCGGAATAATAGTACTTAGATAGATCGCCAGCGCCGACACCACCAGGAAGACACTCACAATCAAGGATTTTCTGCGGTAGAGGCTGTTTAAAATCGTTGAAATATCGAGGTCGGATAATGAATTCACGATAGTTCTCCTAGGACCGAGCTCAAGAAGTTAAGGTATGATAATCCGATCTCCCGGTCTCAGTAAAAGATCTTGTTTTAGATCCCCTTTGATGATCGCGTCGTAGTCCACTATGTACTCGGTGATCTTCGGCCCTTCACGCCGCACAATACGAATATTGCTGCGATCGGCGAAGATCCCCAACCCTCCCGAACGAGTCAGAAGCTGCATAATCGTCTCATTGCCCTTAAGGGGAAATGCGCCATTCTTGCCGGTTCCGGGACCGATTAGGAAAACCTCGGCCGAAGCGATGCCACCGATGCTGATGGTAACAAATGGATCTGTCGTGAATTCTTTGTATTTTTGTTCCAGCAGCTTACGCAGTTGACCGGTCGTTAGTCCAACAACCTGAACTTCATTGAGCAGAGGAAGAGTAACATACCCATCGGGACGGACCGTGACTTGACCCGATAGCGTCGGTTCCTTCCAAACCTGAATTCCAATCGAATCGCCGGCGCCGATAACGTAGAACTCCTCTGGTGGCTTGGCGGGGTCGGGAGTATCCGGGGATATGCGGAACTCTTGAACGCGGAGTTCTTTAGTCGCGCATCCAAATAAAAACGTTACGACGAGAGATACGCCGAGAA